>Ga0209181_10000231_pt1 | contig 103587 bp, 95 predicted proteins | sample MAT05_FD_187208 | JGI IMG/M metagenome (GOLD analysis project Ga0209181, IMG submission 187208) | Freshwater microbial communities from Lake Fryxell liftoff mats and glacier meltwater in Antarctica - MAT-05 (SPAdes) (version 2) | ecosystem: Environmental > Aquatic > Freshwater > Ice > Liftoff...
GAACCTTATTTTGTTCAGGAGTTTTTAGCAGGTTCAATAAAACGGTGCTTTAAACGGTTTAGAAACTTAATCAGGACTAAAATATTTATCTTTAATTAGCTTATAAAGAAGGTTTTAATGTTTTAAAATATTGGCTCGAAGGGATTTTCCTCTTTGAGTTGGGTAAGGGTGTGTTCTTGTATTTTAGGGAGATTAGTAACTAAAAAACAGAAGTCCAAATTCACGGTCTCAACGCTATTCCCTATCAATCAAAATTAAGGTGTGTTTTCACTCAAGTTTCTTTCGTTTTCTTTATCGGCCGGTGTCTTCAGCGGCCGAAACATTTAGGATTCAAAAAAAGTAAAAGAAAAGAAATTCAGCAAACCTAAAAAGGTATGGTGGCTGAAGCCCGCAATGACTGCCAAGTTATCCGCAATAATCTTATTTTTATGGTAATGTAAGGTGTTTTTATGTAAATGAGAGCGTTTTAAGTGTCATTGCGCGTTTGGCCCGCAAACTCCCATTAAGAATACGAACAATCAACATACATTTATATCTTCCTTGTCCATTGGTGTTATCATTTAACTACACCAAGCATTTTTTTTCTCTAAGTTCATTCCACAAGAGCAATTCACAAAGAATGCCAATATTACTTAGTTTCTCGCCAATGGTTCCAATTTCGGATTGTATGGATATAGTTTGCTTTCAGTCATAGTAATACACCCCCCCCCGAGCCCCTCTCGGAGAGTGGCATCGTTACGAGTAGGCATTTGCTGGTGGACTAAGCTCCTTAATTTTCCTCAAGAAAAAGTCATGCTAAGTTTACCTTAAAATCATTATATGGACTCAAAGTGGTTATTATCAAAAAGTTAAATTAGGAAGAACAAATGGAATAAACCAAAATAAAATATTTCAATTCTTTAAAAGACTCTCCAACTTTTAATTCTGATGCAGAAGAAACTTTCTTAAGTAAAAAACAACTTTAATTATTTGCAAATAAATGTTTTCCATCGCAGTTAATTTCTATTTCTAATCTGATTGTTTATCCAGTCTTGAAAAGCAAATATTTTGATATAGTAACAATTAAAGCCATAATATTTTCCATATTTATCTCCATAAGAGTCATATTCAGAAGGATAATCAGGGGATGCACATAGTCCTGCCAGTTTCCATGCACCATACTTGCTTAAAAATAATCCACTCCCACAATCACCTCCATCAACAAAATATTCAAGTGGAAGTGGATCGCTATCACCCATCCGATTGAATTTTTTAGAATTTGGGCCGTCAAAATCAAAAAACAATCCTGCTAAATTATTTCCAACTTTAAACCCTCCAATGGAATCAATAACATTTTCCCCACCCATTTTCCTTCGTTTGTGCAAGGATTTTTCAGAATTATACTCATCCGCTCTTTCAATTTCTCCATAACCAGCCATGATTGCTCGTTTTCCAAGTTCATTATCATTATCATAGAGTTTAGCAGGATTTACTCCCTTTACTTCTGTTTCTAATTCTACAACTGCCAAATCATTGCAATCTTCATCTTTTGTATAATAACCAACACTATCTCGATAAGATTTTTTCAATGTCCTCATTTAGGTTTCATAAATTTGATATTTTTAATTTTGTATTTTCTGCCTGAAATTTTTACAAAGAACTTGTTTGCTTTGCCGATTACGTATGACTCAACATGTTCTATGTATAACCATCTTTTGACAGAAGTTTCATGAAAACTGTCTTTTTGCAAAGGTCCACTATCATAATAGAATGCATGACCTGCTGATTATATGTTTTTTGTCAATTAAAACACAAGACTATTGAAATTCATTTTTATAATACAATTCGCCAATACATTTAAAGACTGTCTGTTTGGCGAATTTGTAATAATTTGAAAGGGAAACATCATCTCGATCAATGCCACTAATAAATAGAAGTCCGGTTGTAAAAATATATTATATTATTTCTAATTTTCATTCTCGGTTTTGATAATTATACATGTCAAAGTTACATAAAATGGTGAAAACATGCTTTCTATAAAATATTTTTTCAAACGCTAATTTCCTGCTATCCATTTTACTTTAAAAAATTTATAAACCAAGAATTCTTAACGGAAATACGTTTTCGATTTTATAATTTTTTTTTTAAAAAAAATATGAAATTACCCCGAAAATCTTGCCATCGAAAAAGAATCTTTAGAATTTGGTTCATCGGAATGCTTGGTATTTGCTAAAATGAGTAAATATGGTTAGCAAACTTAAAAGAAAGGATTTCCAATTCTAGCTTGCAATAATAAATCAGTAAAAGCTGTTTTTTACTATTCAGATTTATTATAAGTCAACAAATATGTTAATCTATGATTTCTGCTGAAAACCAATTCCAACTGTCTTCGTTTTTTGAATAATATCTTTTAGATTAATTTCTTTTAAGTCATTCAAAGTTAGGGTTGAAATAAGTTCTATGGTGCGTTTCTCGGCCGGAATTTCAGACATTCTTAGATGTTGATGACGAACAGTTTCTTCAACAAGTTTGCGAACAGCGCGTCCATTACCAAAATATTTGTCTCGGCTGCTATACATAAGTTCCATAATACGATTCAATTCGTTTTGTGCCTCATCACTTAATTTTAAATTGCTTTCTGAAAACTGATTAACAGCAATTTCAACCAATTCTGAGGTTTTGAAATCCTCGAAATGGAATGTTCTATCGAAACGTGATTTTAGTCCGGGATTTGATTCTATAAACCGTTTCATATTATCTGTGTATCCGGCAGCAATTACAATAAAATCACCTCTACGATCTTCCATGCGCTTCAAAATAATTTCGATTGCTTCTTTTCCAAAATCACTTTGTCCACCGTCGGTTAAGGAATAAGCCTCGTCAATAAATAATACCCCGCCCATGGCACGTTCAATAATCTCGGCAGTTTTAATGGCAGTTTGGCCAACGTAGCCTCCAACAAGCGATTGACGATCACATTCAATAAGGTGACCGCGTTCTAGGATTCCTAAAGCTTTGTAAATTTGAGCAAGAATTCGGGCAACAGTCGTTTTTCCAGTACCTGGATTTCCTGTAAATACCGTGTGTAGTGAAAATGATTGACGTACATCCTTGCCGGTTTCATTATAGAAACGTACTAATTTAACCAATTCATCGATATCGTCTTTAACGGTCTCGAGACCAATCATCCGCTTGATTTTATGAATTGATTCTTTTAACAATTCTTCATCTATTGGAATATCAGCTTGGGTTTGTTTTTTCTTAAATGATAATTTTTCAATATCCTCAGGCATGATAAGCGATAATTCATCTGGTGTAAGTTTCTCAGGGAAAGGTGTATTCATAACCCGAAGACCCAAATTCATTTTGCATTCATCAACAAAACTATTAACAAGACGGGCATTGCCAAAAAACTTATCACGTTCGCGATATGATTCTACCAGTTTTTTGTATAAAAGTTCAGAAGCTTTTTCAGACAATCGAATTCCGCGTTTTTCGCAGGCGTAATCAGCAATCTTTATTAATTCCTGCGGCAAATAATCGGGGAAGTCGTAGAACATATTAAACCGTGATTTTAAACCAGGATTCGACTCCAGAAAATTATCCATCTCGGCAGGATATCCAGCGCAAATAATCGCGATATCTTCATTATCCGACAATTCTTTCAAAAGTATTTCAATTACTTCTTTACCGAAATCCTTAGCATCATCATCTTTGCGGGCTAAAGAATAGGCTTCATCAATAAACAAAATACCGCCTTTTGCTTTTTTTAATGCAGCTTTGGTTTTTGGAGCTGTTTGTCCAATGAATTCTGCTACCAAATCACCCCTATCAACTTCGTAAACATGGCCTTTAGATAAAAGTCCAAGGCTGTGATAAATTTTACCAAGTTTGCGAGCAACGGTTGTTTTGCCAGTGCCGGGATTGCCTCGGAAAATAGCATTAAGACTTATCTTTTCTTTTTCCTTTAATCCCTTATCCTTTCTTAGTGAGATATAAGAAAGATAGTTACTATACTCGTTAATTTTATTTTTAATTTCTGAAAGTCCGATAAGTCCTTCGAGTTCCTTCATTATTACCTCAACAGTTTCGTTGGTTTGATGCACGGTTCCTGTAACTGCCGGAGGGTTTTCGTCTAAATCTTCATCAAAATCCAGCTCATCGTGCGTTACCATTTCGCCTTCGGTTAAAAAGCGAGGCACCATAAAGTCTTCCTTAGTTGCTTCTAAATAATCATCGCCGATTGTAAAGACCTTTGTCACCAAAAGTTGGTCCATAAAAAGGATATCTAAAATATAATCATCCTTGCCCCAAGTACCAACCTTATCAGAACCCCATCCTATAGTTACTGAAAATTCATTGTCTTGAGGATACACAAAAAATAATTTGGTGATGGAACCCTTTAAGAGATGGTTGCTCGTTCTAAAATTAAAGGTCAGTTCGCAAGTCCAGTAGTTTACATCCTTAATTAAATTGCGTGCATTAAGTTCAACCCAAACATAACGGGTATAATTATAGTTAAATACGGAGTAGTAAGTTCTGTCATTTATTTTTACGTTAGCATCGGGCCCTTCGTAAAGTTTTAAATTTTCAATTTTGAAATAAGGCTCAGAGCTATTGTTAACATTTCCAAAATTTTGAATGTAGAAAGCCTTTTCAATAACCACGATATCATCAATAATGGCTTGCCATTTATAAGTACCTGGTTTCCAAAAAGAGCCTTTGTTTTTAGTACCCCAACCTTCGCGTACATAAATGATATTGTCTTCAGAAGAAATAATGCGGTCGCAGTTAAGGTTGCACAATTCTGCGTTTTCGTTATCAAGACAAACAATTTTTAAATTGAGGTTCCATTCTAGTTCCTTGAATTTAAGATTGAAAAGTGAAAATTCACAATAAACATAAGTGCATTCTTCTACCTCAAAAACCGTACGGTATTTTTTTTTATTATCTGCCAGCCATTCGGTCGAAGCATAAACTTTCAGGTCAATAGCCTGAAATAAAGATTTGTTTTCACTCATTAGAAGTTATAACGAAAAGAGAGGCAAGATTAATGAATATTCTGAATAAAAAAATCAGGCTTAAAAAAACTTACAAAACTTTTAAGAAAGTTGTTGTTGAAAATGAGATAAAAATTCCTTTATATTTGCACCTCTTAAAAAAACAGGATTTTTTAATATTAAAATCTTAATTTTATAAGAGCCGAATTGAAATATTGGTGAGGTGACTGAGTGGCCGAAAGTAGCAGTTTGCTAAACTGCCGTACGGGAAACTGTACCGAGGGTTCGAATCCCTCCCTCACCGCACCGAGAGTAGTTTGAGTGTATTATTAACGGATAGTTAGATAGCTCAAATCGATAGGAGGGAGATAGAATAAACGAGAGCAAAATCTCGGGGTGTAGCGTAGCCCGGTATCGCGCCTGCTTTGGGAGCAGGAGGTCGTAGGTTCGAATCCTGCCACCCCGACTAAACCCTCTCCAAAAGGAGGGGGTTTTTAATTTGGTCCGGTAGCTCAGTTGGATAGAGCAACAGATTTCTAATCTGTGGGTCAGGGGTTCGAATCCCTTCCGGATCACAAATTGTCTAACTCATACTAGAGTTCAACTTTCTATTCCAAACTTTCTTCCCCACCAAATCTAAAATTTAAGCCTACGCTTACTACATAAGGGGCTCCAAGGTTAATTTCGAAATTGGTGCCGAAACCTTTAATTAGATAAATTCGCATGCCGGTTACTAATCCTATGCTTGGTCGCCCAGTGGAAAACTTGATATTTCTTGAAAAATTAGGATCTGTGGTCTTAAACTTGGTTTTCCAATTTACATAACCCACGCGAAGTCCTGCATAAATGTCTAAGCGATGGTTTCCCCGTAAAAAATGATACTTCGGCAAAATCGAAAAATGGGATCGAGTTAAACCGAATTTAACGTTTTCAATAATTATAGAATCTAAATTGGTGTTAAAATAATCGTAATTCTGAAACGTGCCATCTATCGATTGTCGGCTGTATGCTCCCCCTAAACTGAAATAATCCTTGATTCCATAGTCAGCATTCACTATGCTTACTGCTGAAACATCAGTATTAATTGGCACCCCAAGTTTTATGCCGGTTTTCAAAATGTTCGAAACAAAACTGTAACCTATGTTGGTTTGGATTATCAATTGGCCTTGCAAGTTTTGTGACTGCGCATTTAGGCTCATTAATAAAATAAGGCAAAAGGCAACTTTATAAAAGTTTTGTAATGATTTCAAGCCACAAAAATATTTTATTTATTTAAAGTAAAAAGTATGCAATAGTTTTAATACGGCCTGATGAAAAAGTTCAATGTGCGTTATGCTCTAGAAGGTCAAATGAAGATGTACTTTTCGCAATTCGAGCCGATGCAGACAAAGTAGAGGATGTACAAGGAATTAAAAGGCTAGATTCGGATTATTTATAAATTAAATGTATGACTTTTAAGGTGAAATGGTAGCTAATCATACAGAAGTATGAAGTAATTAAGGTGGTATTTTATTAATTATTATATTATTGTATGATTTTCAGCAGACCCTAAATAATTTTCCGAAACGTAAGGTTGATGCGAGGAGAAAGCACTTTTTTTTCTTTTGGAATACAATGTTGCCAGTATTGTTGCGTCATACCTTTCATCATCAGCAAACTGCCATCCTTCAGTTCAATACTTTTTTGAACTTCTTTGTCTAGCAAATGTCGAAACCGAATAACTCGGTTCACTCCAAAACTCAAAGAAGCAATTTCTGGATTTTGGCCTAGTTCAACTTCGTTATCACTGTGCCAGCCCATACTATCCTTTCCATCGCGATATAAATTCATCAATACACTGCTAAATTCCTGATTTAAAAATTTCTCAAGTCTTTGTTTAATTTCCAAAAGATCATCTATCCAAGGTTCGGGTTGCATTTTTATATGGGAGTAGGTATAACTTTTATCTGCATCACCATAAAAGGCGGTTAAGCGCGGTTGTTCAATCCGTTTGCCAAACATTCTTATCTTATCCTGTCTCCAACTCACTTTGCCTTGCAACGCCTCAAAAAATAGCCGACTCACAGCTGAATCAAAAAATGCTGGATAATAATATAGCTCCCCATCTTTTGGCAATAAGTTTTGATTGGAAGGCTCCAAATGTTCGAACAAGGTCATGGGTTTACAAAGGTAGTTTTCTGAGGGGAGATTGTTGCAGGTTTGGAAGGGGATATGAGTATTGAGATAATTATAGGTAGATTTTAGAGGTTGGATTTCAGATGTTAGACTTTTAGATTGTTAGATGTTAGAGGTTATATTTTAAGAGGTTGGACTGTTAGAGGTTAGATTGTTATTGGGTTCTAAAGTTAAGAGAGTAGTTGTCTGTACTTTTTTTTTGCATCCTTTTTGAAAAGACCTAAACATGTGATTTATGTAAATTGCAAATAAAATAATGCAAGCATTGATTAAGGAATGATAATAATTTTGCTTCAACTAAAGTATAATTATTATGTGTTTTTCTGCAACTGCCAGTTTTGGCGCCGGCGCTGCTCTTAGTGTTTTGGGTGTTTTAGCCTTGCGCAAATCTGAATCGAGTTCTCAAATTATGTTCGCTTCAATTCCGCTTCTCTTTGCTGCTCAGCAATTTAGCGAAGGTTTTGTTTGGCTATCTTTTATCAATCCGCAATTCGCCAATTTAAATACGCCGTTCACTTATATTTTCATGGCTTTTGCCCAAATCGTTTGGCCGGCTTGGGTTCCGTGGTCTGTTTTGCTCCTCGAAACTAATCCCAATCGCAAAAAACTCCTCCTTGCTTTCACAAGTATTGGATGTCTGGTTTCTTTGTATTTAGCTTATTGCTTAATTGCTTATCCCATCAATTCTAGAATGACCTCGCATCATATTGCTTATGATTTAAAATATCCCATGGGAATGATAAGCAAAGGAGTTAGCCTTTATTTTCTCGCAATTATTTTTACTCCGTTCTTTTCAACCATTAAACGCATGTGGCTCGTTGGCTTACTAACCCTTTCAACTATGGTTTTTGCAAAATTATTTTTTCATCAGTTTGTTATCTCAGTTTGGTGTTTCTTTGCAGCCATCATTAGTTTTGTTGTTCTCTATATGATTCCAATTTTAAATCAACATATCAAAACGTACAAAAAGGCATAGTCATGGCCGTTTCTATCAACGACATCAAAAAGGAACTTAAATTCCTAGAACCCGAAAAACTCATAGAAGTATGCCTTGGTTTGGCTAAATTTAAAAAAGAAAACAAAGAACTTTTGGCCTATTTGCTCTTTGAAGCCGACAACGAAACCGCGTTTGTCGAAAAAGTTAAGTCCGAAATGGATTTGCAATTTATTCTTTTACCAACTTATAACTTTAATCATCTCAAAAAAGGACTTCGGAAAATTCTAAAAGTTACTGAGAAGTTTATTAAATTTTCAGGGCAAAAACATACCGAATCAGAACTTCTCATTCACTTCTGCTTTAATATTCAATCAAATAACATTCCGCTTGAAAAATATCCCGTCCTAAGCAATTTGTACAATCGACAACTCCATAAAATTAATAAATCCATTGCCTTGCTCCATGAAGATTTGCAATACGATTTAAAAAAAGAAGTAGACAAATTAAAAATCTTCTAAGCCTCTTCTTAACGACATAAGGCGGTTCATGGCCATCAAAACCAACTCTTTTCTAAAAAACCTTACAACGAATTTTGAATTATTATTTTGGGTGTTCCCCAAGAGGGTCGGGTCTTCCGCTCTTATCTTTTTGCTCGTGCCTCACAAAAAGGATAACCGCTGCAACCCCTAACACGGCATCCGTAAGTATTAAAACTTTACTCCTCAAACTTAATCTCAAACAACTTACTCTTATCCACTATTTTTACTTTCCGTCCACTATCAAGCGTTGTCGATAAAATATCATAAGGATCGGTTATAACCATCTCATTAAGCGCTAACCCCGACTTTATTTCAATGTACATATTATCTTGAATTCCAACTACCACTTTTTTTGACACGGCAACTCCATTCTTTACCACAAATACGAGCTCATCTTTTCTTGCTAATTCATCTTTCGAATCCGCATCCTTCGCTGTTCTTGTAGTAACACTGCCTATGGCAACGGTTATAAGTCCGTCGCCTCTATTTGTCTGAATATCTACATTGGCCGATAAACCCGGTAAAAAAGGAATGGTATTGCCAAGCATTAGGTCGGCGTACGATGATTTTATAAAACGAATTTTTACTTCAAACGTGGTTACTTGATCTGTACTCATGGCTGATGCTGCTTTATTAGATGCTTTGGCAATCTGGGTTACAACGCCTTTAAACTTGCGTTCGCCATAGGCATCCACTTCAATTATTGCAGAGTCGCCTTTGTTAATTTTTAAAATATCGTTCTCGTTCACATCCACCCTAACTTCAACATTTACGAAATTTGAGATTCGCATAATCTCAGTGCCTTGCATTTGCGCTGTTCCAACCACTCTTTCTCCTCGCTTGTTATTTACTTTCGAAACCACACCATCAGTAGGTGCGTAAATAATAGTGCGCGATAAATTCTGTTGTGCCTCACGCAAATTTGCCTGTGCATTATCTATCGTATAATCCGAAGTGGCAATGCGTTGCTTTGCCGATTGAACATCCGCTAAAGCTAATTGATAAACCGATTCTGCTTTTTCAAATTCTGCCGTACTAATTACTTTTTTGGAATAAAGGTCTTTCGAACGATTATAACTTGAAGTTGCTTCGGTCAATTTCGATTGAGCCTGATTCAATAGCACCTCGTCCATCTTTTTTCCCGACATCGCTGTATTTACGCCAGCATTGGCTCTGTCAACCGATGAAAGGTATAAATCCGGTTTTATTTTCAATAATTTTTGTCCTTCACGAACGGTATCGCCTTCCACTACATATATATCTGTAATTTCACCCGATACATCCGGACTAATCGATAGTTCTATTTCCGGCTGAACTTTTCCGGTTGCTGTTACTGTTTGAACAATTGAACGTTTAGCTGAAGCCTCAGCTGCAACTTTTAATTCTTTTCGGCCCTTATCTTTAAAGATTAATAGGATCAGCACAACTGCAACAACGATACTGAGTATTATTAGGATTCTTTTTTTCATAAATTCAAGTTGTTTCTAATTTGTGTATTGGATTACAGGCTAATTCTTTAATATAATTCTGATGGTTTTTAACTTTAAAATGTAAACATAAAATTAAGGTTGGCTTATTTAAGAAGCAGTGGTTTGCCGCGATAAAAATCCAATAACACCTTTCTAAATATAAAATCAAACTTTCCTTGCACCAAACGCGCTTCGGCCAATTCATAATTTTTTTGTGAGAGAACTAAATCGCTACTCGATAAGGCGCCTGCCTCAAATCGCAATCGGTTAAACTCATAATTTCTTTTTTGTGCTTCTGAAGAGGTTACAAGTGCCGCATATTTTGTTTTGGCCGCCGAATAATTTGCCACGGCATTGGCCACACTTGCAAATAACTCGTTTTGAGTTTGCTTAATATTAAGTTTTTGTTGCTCACTTGTAATCTCAGCTTGCTTTACTGCGATACGAATACGTCCATTGCTGTATAGGGGAATGCTTAAATTGAAACCAAGCGATTTTCCAAGGTTGCCATTAATCTGATTAGAGAAGGGGCGCATTACCAATGCATCGTAAGCCAAATTTGGCGACAATACAGTTTCATTAGTTCCTTGAACATAGCCCGAAGGCAAGTAAATAACTCGAGGATTTACAAAGTCTTGAAAATTATTAGAAAACAAAGTACTCAAATTTGCATTCATGCTCAAAATAGGGTAGTAGGCCCCTTGCGAAATGGTTCGCTGCATGCTTGAAGCTTTGTAACGCAAATTGGATAATTCAATTTCAGGCATTATGCCAATTGCTTTTTCATAGATGCTTTGCGTACCTTCCAAAATTACTTCGTCGGGCACATTTACTGTAGGACTTTCAATTTTAAAATTTTCGTCGAAAGGCACCTGCAGAAGCGTGGCAAGTGATAAAAGCGATAGTCGATAGTTGTTTTCTGCATTCACTAAATCAAGTCTATCCGATGCCAATTTTGCTTCAAGTTCCAGCACATTACTCTGATTCGTGTTGCCCGACTTGAAGAGTACATTGGCAGTTTCTAATTGTTTTTCGGTTGAGCTTAGCGTCGATTTGATGGTATTAATATTTTCTTCATTAAACAAAATCTGTAGAAACTGGGTAGCAACCTGCAGTGAAATGGTATTGCAAATTACTTCCAAATCCTTTCGGCTAACTTCCTCATTTATTTTACCAAGTTTTATTGTGTTTATATTTTGAAATCCATTAAACAAGGTTACGTTCGAGCTCAACCCAAATTGACCGCTTTGAACATTTTGTTCAACGTAGGTATTATTTACAGGATTTATATTTCTTCCAAAGCTAAAATTATAGCCTGCAAATGCTGAAAGGCTTGGCAATAGCGCTTCCTTATTCATCTCTAAAGTTAGCCGATTGCTAGCAATAACTAATTGTCCTTTTTTAATGGTAAGATTATTTTCCAAAGCCTTGTCAATGGATTTCTGTAAGGTCCATAAATCCTGGGCTTGTATGTTTTCAAACCCTAGCAGAAATGCTATGCCAGTTACCAATAATCGTTTCATAAAAAATTCTAACTTTATATTAATGAATCAATGTTTTTACTCTAGGTTTAAAAAATGAATTTAAGAATCTGCTTCAGCTAAATTCAAAATAGTGTGATCTTAAATTTCAATTGTATGCTTTTTTTATTTCTTCATATTTTTTTTCAAAAATTTCTCCATCGCTTTGTAAAATTCAAATTGATTTTCTTCGTTGTGAAATCCATGGCCTTCGTTCTCTTTTACCATATACTCAACTTTTACACCTCGTTGTTTCAGGGCGTTTACAATTTGATTACTTTCGTCAATATTTACACGAGGGTCTTTGGCGCCTTGAGCAACAAATAATGGGCTTTTTATTTTGTCGACATGAAAAACCGGAGAAGCAGCTTTTAACATTTCAAGATCTGTGTCAGGGTTTCCTACCATTTCATGCATCATTTCAAGGTAAGGTTTCCAGTAAGGAGGAATGGTATTCATAAACGAGATAAGGTTTGAAACACCTACATAGTCTACCCCACAAGCATACAAATCTGGTGTAAAAGCTAAACCTGCCAAGGTTGCATAGCCGCCGTAACTTCCACCATAAATACCAACACGTTTAGGATTGGCGATTCCTTCTTTTATCAACCAATTTACGCCATCGGTAATATCGTCTTGCATTGTTTTTCCCCATTGTTTAAAGGAAAGTTCCATAAATTCACGGCCATAGCCAACCGAACCACGGAAATTAATTTGCAAAACGGCATAACCTCTATTGGCCAAAAATTGCACTTCAGGGTTAAATCCCCAATTATCTCTTGCCCAAGGGCCACCGTGCGGATTAATTATTACCGGCAAATTTTTTGGATCTTTTCCGACCGGTAAGGTAAGGTACCCGTTAATAATTAAACCATCTCGGCTCGCAAAAGTAATTGGTTTCATTACGGCCATTTTTTCCTCTTTCAACCAAGGACTTATATCCGTTATCTTTGTTAAGGTATTTGTCGAGAAGGTATAAAGATAATATGCTCCTAAGCTACGATCACTATAAGTTCTTACTATAAAAACGTTTTCATCTTTTGTTGATGAACTTAGCGATATCTCATAACCATTAAGCTGTGCTTCAAGGTTTTTAAAAAGTTTTTCAGTTGGCTCATCTAAAAATTTACGATAGCGCTTCCAAGTCGTAAACGAAATTGCTGTTAATACTTTACGGTTTCTAGAATAGGATAAATTTCCAGCATCCACTTCCGGATGTTCAAATAGATTGGTTAATTCCTTGCCGGTACTTGGGTCCATTTTAAGTATAGCTGCCTTATCACGACCTAAATTCGAACGAACAAAAATGTTTTTATTATCGAAATCAAAAAATAATGGTTCTACAGATTCTTTAAAGTTTGTGGTAAAAATAGTTACAAAGGAATCGTTTTCGGTTTCACGGTGCATAAAACTCGAACTCGTGCCATCGGTTGTTACTGCTATTCTAAGTTTGCCATTATGGTCTGTTAACCAACCGGTTATATTACCTGGATTTTTAGCAATTTTTGTCATCTCACCAGTATTAATATCCAAGCGGTAAACATCAAAAACTTCTTTGTTATCCTTGTTTAGCTGTATAAGCATTTCGTTGTCATTGTCTTCCAACTCATCAACAAAATCTGCCCTAACGCCTTCGAATGGTGTAAGATCTTTTAAATTTGTACCATCAACATTTACAGCGTAAAGATGAAAATTTTCGTCACCGGCATTATCTTTTAAATAAACAATTCTTGAACCTGATTTCCAGAAATATCCGCCTAAATCGCGATCGGTTACACTAGTTATTCTAGTTGCCTTTTCGCTGCCAATCGGTTGAACGAAAATATTCATTCTTTTTTTAAATGGTCCTAAATAAGAAATGTATTTGCCATCCGGTGATATTTGATAGGCACTTTTCTTTGGATGTTTGAAAAAATTCTTTAATGGAATTTGCTTTTGAGCATACGTATTAAAACCAATCATAAATAAACTTAGAGTAAGGGTTACAGTTTTTAAAGGCTTAAAATAATTCATGGCTGCGAAGTAAGTCTGTATTTTTCTTTCCATTGACATATTGGGGATAAAAGGAAATGTTTTTTAGATAAAAAAAACTTTCTGCATGGCAAAGTATGTTTTTACAACTTTTTAATTAAAGGTTACTTCAAAATTTTAAAATTACTTTATGAGGAAGCGAGGAGATAATCAGCTTTGCCAAATCGTAAAAGTACATTCATTTCAAAAAATGAAAATATTAACGCAGAATTGTTACAAATAGAAATTCAGATGTTTAAAATGCAACTAGCTAAATTACACCAATTGTACAAAATAAACAGTCCAATTTTAATTTTTTGACCTGTGAACTGTAATTTTATTATATCGGTATTTAGCGTAGTAAATTTAATAAATAGCTTTGGGCAATTTATTGGATTCAATTGGTATCATTTGCAAACTAGATAGTTGCTACTTCTTCATGGAATCAACCTACAAATATGAATTTTTTCTAATCGCTTTTTAAATTATGTAAATTAGCTGTCAGCCTTTAATTTTGCTGATGTAATCCTTAAGGTTTAGACAAATGGAAAGTGTGGCAATCGGAGATAATTAACTTTCAAACTATTACAAAATTAGTTGAGAGGAAAAACTTTTCAAACCGAAGAACTATCCATCTACTAAATCTGTTGTAATCAGTGATGCATCTTATTTCTTTGATTTGGGCATCCCAACTTTAGGTAACATGTCATTTGCCTTATCAACTTTATCTTGAAAGAGCGGCAGCTTCTTATATTTCTCCAATGAATTTTTAATCCGAATGATTGGCACCTTTCTTGAATTTAATTCTTTGATATTCAAAAGGAAAAGTTAATCATTTTTTCTTCTAACCAAAAATGAATCGTAATCGATTCCATTTCTAAAATTTACCAAGGATTTATCTTTTGCCAAGAACGACAAAATCTTTCTTTACTTCCATCATTTATTTTGCACTTCCCATTCTGTAAAGTCTATACTTACTTCACCACTTCCTTCTGCAAATCCAACTATTTGGATACTTGTCTGTAAAACTATAAACTGCGGTAACAACCAAAGCAAGTGCTTTTTCGCTATCCGAATTGTTTGAAACTATCTCATCATTTATTTCACCAATTCCAAGGCCTTTGTCACCAAAAGCAAGATTATAAAGGCCTTTCAAATTAGTTTCATTAAGCGTAACAATTTCAGGAATTCTACCTTTTGGTCCTTCACTAACAAACTCAAAAATCATTAAAGACTTTTCAACCCTTTAGTCATATCAGGCAGTCTCATTACGCTTTATAATCTCTCAAAGATAAAAAAACTCTCGTAATTCGACAATTTTTCATTAAAGGACGAATGAACGATAATTTTCACCTTAGTGCGAATAGGTATCCGTTATTTCGTAGCTGTCAGCGCCTATTTTTAAAGTGTATTTAATAATTAAATTATTGCCGTTTAAATCCAATATGGTGTAATCATCTCCATTCCAATCCAAGTTTTTTTGACTTGAAGTAAAAATCCAAGATCCTTTGTATGAAGTTGGTTCGTTCGAAAAACATTTAGTATTTGCTTTTTCAGTGGTTGTTGAGTCGCTATTAAATTTATAGGTATCATCTTTTTCACAAAGTGTCATTTGGCTTAACAAGTCGGTTGATGCACCGTCTTTTCCATCAGTATCAACAGCAACATTGCAAACGCTTGAAGATAATTTCCAAGCAGAAGCAATAATTAATTCAGTTTTAGTACGCGTGTCAGGAGTTGGAGTAGCAGCATCTTCTTTACAACTTTGGAGAGTTAAAACTCCTAGTGTAATAGCAACAAAAGTTAGGGCGATAAATTTATAAATCGATTTCATAGTTATATAATTTTTGTGCAATTTAGAATAATTTTTAAAATTTGAAAGTATTTAAAAATTTTGCAGCTTTTTCAGCTTTTGAAATGACAAGATTGAAAAGAATTGAATTTGAGCTTTTGATTATTGTCATGGCTTTAACTCAAACATATCCCAGTCTTTCCAGAAAGGAGTTTTATCGCGGGTTTCCTTGAGGGATGATTTATACAATATTGACACCGAATATCCTTCCTTCGATTTCATATCATTCATTATATTGCCCGAAGCGTCATAAATGCAACTATGTCCACTGTATAAAAGGTTATTTCCATCCGTTCCTATTCGATTTAAGCCAATCACAAAACTTTGGTTTTCTATAGCACGAGCAGGAAGCAGCGCTTGCCAATGATTAATTCGTTTATCAGGCCAATTCGCAACAAAAATCATTATATCTGCTAGGTTGGTATTTTTGCACCAAACCGGAAATCGTAAATCATAACATATAAATAAATTAATACTCCACCCTTTAAATGAAACATTGACCTGTTGATTGCCGGCTTCAAAATATTTGTCTTCATCGGCATAAGCAAATCGATGCCTTTTATCATAATATTTAAAGGAATGATCCGGCGATACAAACAGGAAACGATTAAAATACTGCCCATTTTCTTGAATGATTATACTTCCGCAAAGCGCAACTTCATTATCTACCGAAATCTCTTTCATCCACTCTACAGTTTCGCCTTGCATGGTTTCAGCAAAAGGAGCAGGGTTTAGCGTAAAACCAGTCGAAAACATTTCAGGTAAAATAACCAGTTCAACGACAGGGTGCTCTTGTTTAATCGTATCAATTGTTTGACTATAATTGGCAAGATTTACTTCCTTATTTTCCCAAACAATATCTGTTTGAATCATGGCTACGGTTAATTCTTCTGTATGCGTATTTTTCATGAAATATTACTTTTTATAAATAGAATCTAATATGTTTTTAAACAGCTTGTTTTTTAAATGAAGGTAAAAGGGCAGCTTTTTTAATTCGGTTTAATTATAAGCGGTTTAAAATGGCGGCTGCTTTGTTTAGCGTTTCATCCTCTTTCGCAAAACAAATTCTAAGCAGCTTTTGGTCTGTCTTATCATGATAAAAAGAAGAAAGCGGAATAGTAGCCACTTTATGCTCTGCTATTAAACTTTTAGCATAAGTATAATCTTGTTCCTCTGTAATATTCGAGTAATCTAACAATTGAAAATACGAGCCTTTAGATGGCAAAATCTTAAATTTTGATCCGGATAAAAGACCTGCCATTTTATCGCGTTTTGCCTCATAAAATGCTGAAACTTGCAAATAACTTGATTCGTCTTGGAGCATAGTATTAAAAGCCCATTGTGCCGGTGTAAAGCTGCAAAAAGCGTTGTATTGATATACTTTTCTGAATTCCTTTGTCATGGGTGCAGGTGCAATAACATAACCTGTTTTCCAACCAGTAACATGGTAGGTTTTGCCAAAAGATGAAACGATAAAACTTCTTTTGCTTAATTCTTCATTTAAAGCCACACTTTGATGTTTCATTCCATCAAAAATTATGTGTTCGTAAACTTCATCACTTAAAACTAAGATATTGGTATTTCTGGTTAGTCTTGCAAGGTTTTCCAAATCATCCAAACTAAAAACAGAAGTTCCTGGATTATGTGGTGAATTTATAATAATCATTTTGGTTTTAGCCGTAATTAAGGATTCAATTTCAGACCAATTAACAGTGAATTCAGGATAAACTAAACTGCTATAAACAGGAATTCCGCCACAAAGTTCAATGGCAGGAACATAACAATCGTAAGCTGGCTCTATAACGATAATTTCATCGCCTTTTTGAATAGTTGCTGTGATAATCGTAAAAATGGCTAAAGTTGCACCCGGAATTACCGTAATCTCAGTATCTGGATTATAGGTTCGCCCGTACAGTTTTTGCGTTTTTTGAGCAATACTTTCCCTTAAAGGCAAAACACCTTGCATAGGTGCATATTGATTATTTCCGTCGAGCATGGCTTTAGATAATGCATCTATTAATTTTTCGGAGCAACCGAAATCAGGGAATCCTTGGGATAAATTTACAGCACTGTATTGTTTAGCTAAAGCACTCATTTCAGTAAAAATAGTTGTGCCGGTATTTGGTAGTTTTGATAAAAATGATGGAGTCAATTTTAGAACAGATTATGTAATTCAAAACAAAAGAAAATCGAGGTTAAAACATAGCAGTTTATTAAGAGTGGAAATAACATTTTAAGTGACTGTGACAATTCGACCCATTCCGTTTAATTAAATTTGTAAAAAATTGCATATTTAAAACTTTTAATAGAAAAAACGAACATGTACGAAAATTTGAAAATAGGTATTGTAGAAGACGACCTTTTGACGGCTGAAATGATAAAGAACACACTCTCTGGTTGCGGTTACAATTCAACGCAATCGGCTAGCTCCTATTTAAAAGCTGTAAAAATGATAAAGAAAGAAAGTCCTGATATCTTGCTTATTGATATTGGCTTGGATGGAAAGCGCGACGGTATAGATCTTGCAGAAACCATAAATAAAAAGTATCGTATTCCTTTTATTTTTATATCATCCCATGCCAACAAGGAAATGGTTGATAGAGCTAAGAATGTTTTTCCTCAGGCATACATCACAAAGCCTTTCACAGCCGAAGAGTTAAATTGTGCTATCGAAATATGTTTAAACAACTCCGTTGTTCTTAAAGATGACGATGATTCAGTCAACAGCGCTATATTTTTAAAGAATGGTCATTATTTTTTTAAGTTTAAATTTAAAGATATTAAATACATCGAAGGTGATTATAAAAGTTCAATGATTCATACCAATTTGAAAGATATGCTTATCAGTATGGGATTAAGTGAATTGAAGTTAAAACTTGACGAACAGTTTTTTTTCAATGTAAGCAGCACGGTAATCGCTAATATTGAATACATCCAGAGCTTTAGCAGCGATCATGTTATTATAGAAGGCAATCGCATTCCTGCAAGTAAAAAGTATTTAGACGAAATGCTTGATAAATTCCAAGTTTTTTAAATATTTTGTTTGAAAAATTTTCCTAAAAAATAAAATAGAAGTATCACAATAACAAAATTCCAAGTTTCAGAACAATTTTGTTGTTTTTTATTTGATTCAAAACTCCTAGATTTGAATCTTATTTTTATATGTCAATTCTTTAAAAGGATTATTTTTTTTATTTATAACGTTGCAAAGTTTTTCCTACCAAATAACTGAATTTATCAAATGAACGAAAAAATCAAAATTGGAGTGGTTGAAGATGAGGAAATGATGGCCCAATTAATATGTAAAACTCTGGACAATCTTGGTTATACAGCTACCAAACCTGCCGAAAGTTTTGAGCGTGCTATCGATATGATTGAAAAGGAAAAACCGGATATTATTTTACTGGACATTTTTTTAAACGGAAAAAAAGATGGTATAGATTTAGCCGACATCATCAACAAAAAGTATAAAATTCCATTCATTTTCCTCACATCAAATACAAAAAAGGAAACCTTAGAACGAGCAAAAACAGTTAATCCGCCTGCGTATCTCGTTAAGCCTTTTAATAATGAAGAATTATATTGCGCCATTGAAATTTGCTTTAATAACTATTCTAAATCAAAATTACCGGCACAGCAAAAAGGTAATTATATCATAAACGATTCATTCTTTATTAAAGACGGTTACCATTTTATAAAAGTTAAATACAACGATATTTATTACGTTGAAAGTGATCACGTTTATATACACATTCATACATCTGCTAAAAAATTGACCATACGTTCATCGCTTGGCAATTTTATTGAGAATGTAAACAACGAAATCTTTTACAGACTGCATAGAAGTTATCTGATTAATATGAATCATATCGAGGCTATCAATACAGATAATGTGATTGTTAAAGGAGTTAAAATTCCAACAACCAAACATTATCACGATGAATTGCTTTCAAAACTAAAAATTGCCTAGACAGGGATACTAAATTTTTGGTAGAAGCTTTACTGAAATTATCTACCAAGCAAGAAAATTACTTGGTACCACACCAACCTTATACGTTTTTTCAAGGATTCCTTTTTTTGAAAAAATTAATACCTCTCCTCGGCTCACAAAATCTTTGGCGTTTGAAACAAACAGTTTGCCTGTTTTTATTTCAATATGAAGGCTATAGAAATTTGTCCCCGAATTTTGAATAATCATAGGTTTGCTTGGTAATGAATTTAAGTGATTTGGAAAGCCATAAATGCCTTGTTGTATAAAATATAAACTGTCACCGGCAGGGTTTTCTTTAAGATTGGTAGGATTAAAATCAATTTTGTTAAACAACCATTTCTTGATTATTTTTTTTGTTTTTGGATCAATGCAAAATAAGCCCCCGGTTTTGCTAACCGTATAATCTCCCGAACAAAGTAAATAAACATGACCATCTTTTCCTTCTAGTATCGAAGAACCACCGTATGCAACTTCAACACTATCGGTTATTTTATCACTTAATGCATTTACCACATAAACATAATTGCGATTGTGGTTGCTTATCCACACTTCTTCCTTTATCAATATAAGTTCTTCCGTCCAACCCGGGCAAGATATTTGACCTGTTTTTGTAAAGGTTTTAGTATCAATAATACTGATAGAATTGGCATACAGGTCGGTGACGTAAACTTTTCCCGTAGGAATCTCTTTGACAAATCGGGGTGAGCGCAATCCTTTAATGGTAGTAACAGTTTTAAAAGTATTTGGATTAATGACTTCAATTTTCCCTGAATTATTTACAATCAGCCAAGCCAAATTATCAATAATACACATACTCTGAAAAATATCACCCAAGGGTCGGTTATTGGCAAGTTTGAAAACATCTTCGTGAGTATTTAAACTGTCGTTTTCTAAATTTAAATAGTGCAACGAAGCATTGCCATAAGAAAATGTTCCTTCATTTACAACGAATAGTCCTTTGCCTTTTTGAATTTCTATTGCCGGTTTATCAATGCTTTGTTCTTTACATCTTGACAAAAGGAAAATTAATGAAAATATACCAAAAGTTAGTATTATTAACGACCGATTGAAAAATTTAAACTTATATATAAAGGTTATCACGGTATTCATGCTCTATTAAATCCAAGTATGTTATTATTTATGAAATGTGCCTTTATAACCTAAAACCTTTATAAATGAAGTGATTCGTGTTTGCTGAAATTTGAATATAAAAAAATCCTTTTGGAAGAAATTCACCATCAATTAATTCCTCAGATTTATAACTTTCCATTTCATGGATTAATTGGCCTCGGCTGTCATATATTTTTACAATTGAGTTAAAAGTTTTTTCAAAATGAATGCTTAAATAATCTTCAGATTTGAGGGGATTAGGACCTTTAACTAAAATTGGATTCTCTAAATCCAATATCGTCGTTGTGTTAAGCTCATGAATAATTCCAATGGCATCTAAATCAAATCCTGAAGAAGGAAATGGGGTAGGCCAAGGATCGTTTATTTTGCGAAAAGCAGTGTCTAATGAGGCATATTTTGAGTTTATTGAGCCTACAACATCAACAATTCGAACGTATAAAATTTGATTTTTATTTAAGTCTTTATAATCGGGTAATTCATCCAAATCAAAGGGTGTTCCGTATCCATATCGATATTTTCCTGCAAGGTTGTTAATGTTTTCAGGTTCAGTATAATCAAAAGGGCCTGTTTGTGTACCGGTATCCGTTAGGGAACTAGATGAAAATCTAAAAAAACGTCTGCCATCTGAACTTACTTCAACAAAAGCCAATTCCAAATAACGGTCGTCGAAAGTGTTTTCAAAAACAGCAAAATCAAAACCCGGGCCATTTGTAATTGGTTTTGTAAATCGACAAAGTGCAATTCCGCTATCTCCTAAACTTAAAACACCATTTTCGCCGGCCTTGCCAATAACGGATGCGCTATCGCCAATGCTCGCAAAGCCTGAATCTTTTTCAGCGATATTTTTCCAACCTCGATAAATAGTGCATCCTGCTGCCCAATTAATAAAAATAGCTGAATCTTTGTTAAGTGCTGTGCTTCCTATCTTTCCTGCCGCCGGGGCATATTGTGCCAAACAATTTGCACAGCTAGAAAGTAAGGAGCTAAGAAATAGAAAATATTTTATCATTATTTTAGAATTTGTAATTAACACCTAGTTCCACATTAAATCCAGGCATGGGTCGCCAAATAATTGCCTCATACATTTTATTTAAAACATTATTGGCTTTAAAAAACAGGTCGCCTTTCGTTTTTTTTATGCTGAATGATTGACTCAATGCCAAATTTAAAAGGCCATAGGATTGCATGATATCTTCATTGTCACTGCTGCTGTATCGTTTCCCTACAAATAATGCACTTACCAAAAAACTACTATTGAGGTAGGAAATACCTGCAGTGCCCGATACCTTATTCAAAGGGATATAGATAAGTTGTTTGCCATAATTAGCATCGCTTTTTTCGTCATTAAAGGATTCTGTGTAATTGGCTTGCATTCCAAACTTGCTCACTATTTTCGAATTTAATTTTAAGATTAAATTGCTCCTTAATTCAATGCCTTGGCTCTTTACTTGACCAATATTAATTGGCGACCAAATTTGAGCATTGATTGGTTGCCAAAGTATCCAATTAGATATAATTCTTGAAAACCCGGTTAAGGATATGTCGAAGGTTTTTAAATTATAACGGAAACTTAATTCCTCGGCCCAGCCGGTTTCAGGTTTTAGTAAAAGATTGCCACCCGGATTCCAGTATAAATCATTTAAGGTTGGAATTCTGTAAACTCGACTCAATTGTCCATATATCTCAATCGATTTATTGAGTTTTGTTCTAAACCCAAAGCCTGGAATGATAGGCAGGCGATGGTCACCAAGCCACTCTTCTCTAAAATTGATGGTAAAAATGGATTTTAGTTTAAGAATACTAATTTGGTATGTCGACCAAAATGCAGTTTGATTGCGAACGGCTGTTGATGTATAATTTGTTGCCTGTGCGAATGAATTGGTTTGCAAAACGCCAAAGCTTAAAACATCAAGATGATTAAAATTGATACGAACTTCAGCATCATTAACAAAAAGATTTGATGTTGAAACAGACCTCAAATAGCTAGCAGAATCATCATATACTAGATAATCATTTTGCCAAAGACTTCGGTATTTTAATCCCAAGTTCTTCAATTGATAGCTCCATTGCAGCATGCCTTTGTGCGATTGGTCGTCTTGAAATGCCTTTGAATTATAGGTTAACATGGTTGAAGGAATTTCTCTTTTTGCTGCACTTCCCCAATACCATATTTTAAAAGATCCCATTCGCGCTGTATTTAAGTTGCTTTGATGCAATATCGAAAAAGTTTTACCCAGAGCATTTTCTAAAATTTGTTTAGGTTGGCCAAATTCAGCCCTGTTAATAAATGGAAAGTTGTTAAGAGCTTGATTGTAAATCCAAGCCGTAGAGGATTTCCAGTTTTTTTGAGAATAATTAAATTTAAATCCGTTGGTAAAGTTTCCAAAACTTCCAACCGATTGAAGTGCTTGTCCGCTAACACCCTTATTTATCAAAAGATTATCCGATAAATTGATGCCCCCACCAATTGAGCTGCTACCTTGAATACTTCCTGCTAATCCGGGAACAACATTTATATTCCCAAATAGAAAATTTGGAATTAGGTTCAAATCATTCAATCCATTTACTGGACTGTTAATGGTTAACCCATTCCAATTTAAGGATGTTTGCTGGGCTGTGCCGCCGCGCAGTGAAGTTGAAGCCAGGCAGCCGGGTCCGTAACTTCGAATTACTATTCCACTCGAAATGTCTAGTAAACTGCCTAAATTTTGTGAGTTAACAAAATGTTTTAAAAGACTGTCGGGTTTATCTGTATTTAAGCCGAAATTAAATAAATCAGATCGTTCTGCATTTATGGAAATTTCTCTAAGATTTTTTTTCATTACAGAGTCTGTTTGCGCCAAAACGGGCAAAATGCCAAAATTTAAAAAAGAAAATAAAACTAAATACCTAACCATTTTTATTGCCGCCTTTAATCCCTAAAGCGGAAATTATTATTCACAGATTCTGGCAGGTTTTCTGACTCGTTCCCTTCCCAATAATTTATCAGGATGCAGCCTTCCCATCTTACCATTGGCTCGACAGTGACTTGTGAATGCATTTTTTGGAACTTACAGCAGAGGGTACTGTCCCTGATTTTCACAGGATTCCCTTGCACCAGTTTCTTAGTGCGAAAATAGTTAATTCCAGAATAGTATTATCAAATTTCAAGAACTTAAAAGTTAGGTAATGTTTAATTTTAAGTTAATTTAAGCATTGAAGTGCTTTATAAAACCTACTCGCACAAGACTCTTGTTCAAATAACATTGAGAATAATTTTTATTAATTTTATTAATTTTGGATGCTTGGTATAACTTGAATCAAAATGAAACGGACCAAAGCTTGGAGTAATTTGTGAATCTAGCTTTTCTCTACTCGGACTATAATTTTTCCTATTGTGAAATATAAGCCATCATTTAAAAACAATGAATTAATATTGCATTAAATCTATTGAAAAAGTTTTTCGCTTTTGGTTTTTTGTGCCTCATCTGTTTTCATGTTATGGGTTACTTATTGTTTTTTAAAATAAAGCAATGGTGTATAAACGATGAAATGGATAAAACCTACCGAAATATTGAAACTTTATATATCCCGCATAATTACTTTAAGCAGCACCGAATTAGAAACGGAAAGGAAATAATTTGGCAAGGTAAAATGTATGATATTAAATGGGCTAAGCTAAAAAATGATGTGATGGTTGTTAAAGCAATCTACGATGCCAAAGAACATACCTTAATTTCTAAATACACCAAACATGTACAAAAGCAACATGATAAAGGAATGAATTCATCATATTCTTTATCAAAAATTTTAAAATTTGAATATTTGCCGCACTTATTCTTTCAGGCTAAAAATAGTTTTACAATCATCCAAAATATACCGGTTGAGCAAGAAAGAACTTGTGGCGGTTTTCTCAAAGGTCTATTTCAGCCACCACAACATCTGTAATTTATTTAAGCAGAATTTTGCCATCAAAATAAAACATTCAATAAATCCGGTATCAGTTTACTCAGGATCTTCTGTTTTTTTTTGTAAAGTGAATCAGAATTCATTGTAGAATTTTAAGTAAATCACATTTCTTTTATTCCAGAATAATCAAGCAGAGGTTAAAAATTACCTTACTCGATTTATAATCAGCAGTTAAAATTTGAAGTTTGTTTAATTCCTAAACATTTTAATCAATTTCGTTTAGGCTCATGGAATTTCAATTTTAGTGTTCTTATTTTAGGATATGAAAGTAAACGGTACCGATTTTTTAATTATTTAGGCGAAGATTCTCTAATTAGTCAAGTTTTATATAATCCCTGATTTTACAATTGTAGGATTGAGGATAGTATCAATTTTTATTTACATTTTTAACATGAAATATTTTATAACTTTTATAATATTAATGGCAACGGTTTGCTTAAAAGCTCAAGTTGCCGAAGATAGTCTCAAAAAAACAGTCTCTTTAAACGAGGCGGTGGTTTCTGCCAACAAAACCGAAGAAATGAAGAGACACATAGCGTCTCAAATTCAGGTATTTAACGCTAAACAAATTCAGTTTAGCAATGTACAAACAACCGCAGATGTAATAGCTTTGAGCGGGCAAGTTATGGTGCAAAAAAGTCAACAAGGTGGCGGAAGCCCTGTTATACGGGGCTTTGAAGCTAGCCGAGTCTTAATGGTCATTGATGGAGTTCGAATGAACAATTTGATTTACAGGTCTGGTCATTTACAAAATATCGTTACCATCGATCCTAGTATGCTCGAAAAAGTGGAAATATTTTTTGGTCCATCTTCAACCATTTACGGAAGCGATGCTTTGGGCGGAACTATGCATTTCTTAACTCGAAATCCAAGAGTAAAATCAGACGAATTTAATGGATTTGCCTTAAACGCATTGCAACGTTATTCTTCTGTTAATAACGGACTTAGTTCGCATATTAATTTAAATTTAGGTTTCAGAAAAATCGCAAGTTTAACCGCTATTTCCTACAACTCATTCGGTGATTTGAAGATGGGCAAAAGCATTAATCCTTTTTATGATACCTTGTTTGGATTAAGACCAGTTTATGCCCAACGTATTAATGGAATAGACTCGGCAATAGCAAGTAGTAATAAGTATTTGCAAAAGCAAAGTGGTTATAAACAAATAGATTTGATGCAGAAGTTTTTATTTGTTAAAAACAAAAATGTTGAACACTCCTTAAATTTTCAAATCTCAAATTCCGGAGATGTACCCCGGTACGACCGACTTTCTGAGATAAGCAATGGCGCGCCCACTTTTGCAGTTTGGAATTATGGACCGCAAAAACGATTTATGTCAGCTTATGATTTAAATGTAACTAATAAGTTAGGATTTAATAAAATACATCTGGGAGTTAGCTATCAAAAAATTCAAGAGAGTAGAATTTCTCGACGTTTTAAAAGGTCAAATTTAGACACACGTACAGAAGATGTAGATGTTTTAGGTTATAACCTCGATTTTCAGAAAAATCTCAAAAAGGATAAGCTACGTTTTGGTTTTGATGGACAAGCAAATCGCTTAAAGTCATCTGCATACAGAATTAATATCAATACCAATGTTAAATTAGCTCTTGATACACGTTATCCTGACGGTGATAATACCTTGAATCATAATGCCTTGTATTTTACACATACTCGTTTTGTCAACAAAAAGTTCACAATTAATGATGGTGCTAGAATAGGTTTTTCAAAACTTAGCTCAGAAATTATAAACAATTCATTTTTTAAATTACCGGTAACTTCGGTACAACAAAACAACTTTACTTATTCAGGTTATTTGGGTATCATTTACAATCCTATTGATAAATTAAAATTATTCTATCAAGCCTCAACCGGTTATCGGGTGCCAAATATTGACGATTTAAGTAAAATTTTTGAAACAACTGCAGGCAATGTCATCGTACCTAATCCAAGCTTAAAACCTGAGCAAACAATAACAAACGAATTAGGATTTGGTTACACACCTAAAAAGAACATTCGCATCGAGGGTTCTTTTTGGCATACTTTTTTCCAAAATGCAATTACAACAAATGTGTCTCAGTTTAATGGCTTGGATTCGGTTTTTTACGATGGTAAAATGAATAGAGTTTACTCAAATCTAAATAGCAAAAAAGCAATAATTTATGGATTCTCAACGAGTGTAATTGCTGATATTTCATCGCATTCGCAGGCGTACTTCAACTATTCTTATACAAAAGGAAGCGTTACATCTGAAGATATTGCACAGCCTTTAGACCACATTGCTCCAATGCTAGGCAATTTGGGTTATATGCTCACTCTCAAAAAATTAACGACTGAGGTTAATTTACAATTTAGTGGTAAAAAGAATATTTCAGACTATTCTAATAGCGGAGAAGACAATTTAAATTATGCACCAAAAGGCGGAATGCCTGCATGGTCAATTCTTAATTTAAAAATGGCGTATAAAATTACTCGAAATTTCACAGCGCAAGCTGGTATTGATAATATTCTCGATACTAATTATCGCGTTTTTGCATCTGGTATCAATGGTCCCGGACGAAATTTCTTCATAGCTCTTCGACTTAAAATGTAGTATTAAACGAAAAGATTAAGCATTTTAAGAAATTAATTTTAAGGAGCGGTTCGATTCAACGTCGACCGCTCTTTAAATTTTTTAAAAAGTAATATTTTAACGCAATTATTTCGAGTTATTTAGTTCAACTATTTCTTTTACCGAAATAAATTCACAATTGAACGATATAGAAATTTGTAAGCTTAAATCGTGCTTTACTTCGTAGGAGTTAATTGTTAGAATATGCTTTTAGCGGTGAATGGATTCAAGAAATTTATTTCAATTGCCGAACAAAGAGTTTCTCAAGCAAAAGACTCCTAAACGAAAAATACGATGAAACAATTTTTTAAATATGTATTAGCCAGCATTACAGCGTACATTATTCTCTGTGTAATTTTTATTATACTAATTGTGGCGATGGTGGCTGTTTTTACGCCAAAAGACGAAGTTGCTGTTGAAAAGAATTCGGTGTTACGGCTTTCATTCAACTATGCAATCAATGATCAGGATGTAGAAGAACCGTTTAATCTTTTTGGAGGCATGTCTCCAGAAATGGGTAAACCGGTTGGTCTTAATGAAATTACAGCTTGTATTGAACATGCTAAAACAGACAAAAATATTAATGGTATTTTCCTTGATTTAAATTTCATTGGAGCTGGTTTTGCTAAAATTGAAGAAATTAGAGAAGCCATTATTGACTTTAAAAAGTCAGGTAAATTTGTTTACGCTTACGGTGAATATTTTTACGAAACAACTTATTATTTGGCTTCAGTAGCGGATAAAGTATATCTTAATCCCGAAGGTGAAATTTTGTTTAATGGTTTGTCTGCGAACGTAACGTTTTTTAAACATGCGCTCGAAAAATTGGGTGTTGATGTGCAAGTTATCCGACACGGAAAATTTAAAGGAGCTGTTGAGCCATTTATACTTGATAAATTAAGTCCTGAAAATCGAAAACAAATCGATGACTATTTGCAAAGTATAATGAATAATTTAGCTATAAATATAGGCCAAAGCCGCAAGCTAAGTCCGGAAAGAGTAAAGGAAATTGCTAATAAATGGTTAGTCAGAAATAATGAAGATGCTGTTAAATTTGGATTAATAGATCAACTCAGCTACAAAGATCAAGTCTTAGAAGACATTAAAAACAAGCTTGGATTGAAAAACAAAAAGACTAAAGATATAAGTTTCATAACCCTTGATAAATATAAGAAGTCGTTTAAAAATAGGAGAGGCACCGGTGAAAATAAAGTAGCCATTGTTTATGCTAATGGTGAAATTGTAAATGGCAAAGGTGATAAAGACCAAGTTGGTAGTGAACGATTCGCTTCATTAATACGCAAGTTACGTGAGGATGATAAAATAAAAGCAGTTGTATTGCGCATCAATTCGCCTGGAGGTAGTGCTTTGGCTAGTGATGTGATTTGGCGAGAATTAGCCTTGCTCAAGGCTAAAAAGCCACTTATTGTTTCTATGGCCGAGGTAGCAGCATCAGGAGGGTATTACATTGCAGCACCGGCCGACACCATCGTTGCCCATCCTTATACACTTACCGGAAGTATCGGTGTTTTTGGTTTAATGCCCAATATGCAAAAATTATTGAACGATAAGCTCGGTGTAAATTACGATTATGTAAAAACTGGAGAATTTTCAGATTTCGGCAGATTAGATAGAGCCTTGAATCCTGCTGAATATGCACTGATTCAAAACATGGTTGAGAGAATTTATGACAAATTTTTGACAAGAGTATCAGATGGCCGTTCAATACCTAAAAATTTAGTTGATTCGATAGGGCAAGGACGCGTATGGACAGGGGAACAAGCAAAGAAAATTAATTTGGTAGATGTTCTTGGAGGGATGGGTAAAGCTATTGAAATTGCCAAATGGAAAGCGCATTTAAAAGAATGTCGCTTAGTCGAATATCCTGAACCAAAATCTCAAATTACTGAAATAATTGAATCTTTAAAAGGTGAAGAACAAACCAAAGCCGCGCTAATAGCCGAGTTTGGCGAATTTTATACTTTACACAAAACGATTCAATCTTTATCAAAAACTTCAGGAATTCAGGCTCGTTTGTCGTTTCAATTGGTTGTGGATTAGTCTTTTGCATATAAGGAATTAATTTATTACTTTCGGCCTTTAATTTATTTATGAAAAGGTCAACTTTTGTAGTCTTATTTCTTTCGTTTCTAACATTTAATTCATTTGCGCAGAAAGAAGCAACTTGGTGGTATTTTGGTAATAATGCTGGAATGTCGTTTACTGGAACAGCCGGCGCTCCGGTGGTGCAAACCAATGGTAGAATGAATAACTCCGAAGGCGTTGCCAGTATAAGTAATTCTAAAGGTGGCTTGTTGTTTTATACAGATGGTGAAATCGTGTATAATAAAAGCCACAATATTATGACTAATGGAAGTTCTCCTAATTTAAAGGGTCACAATTCCTCAACGCAAAGTGCTGTAATAGTTCAGCAGCCAGTAAGAAATAATCGGTATTATATTTTTACGGTAGATCAAGAATGGGGAACCAATGGGTTTCAATATTCAATAGTTGATACCTCCTTAAATAGTGGACAAGGGCAAGTAGTTACCAAAAATGTTTCTATTCTAGGCAATGTTGCCGAAAAGGTAAGTGCTGTAAAACATGCCAATAAAGTTGATACCTGGGTTGTTACTCATACCGGAAATAATAATAATTTTTATGTTTACAAGTTAAATTCTCAAGGATTAGGTTCTCCAATTGTTTCCTCTATTGGCCCTAATTGGGTTTCTACAGGCGCCGGGTCGAAAGGTTACTCTAAAGGATACTTGAAATTTTCGCCAGATGGCACTAAACTTATTGCTGCTATTGCCGGTTATCAGGGTATAACATCTTATTCAAATAATTTAGGACGTATCGAAGTTTATGATTTTGATAATTTAACTGGAAAAATTTCAAATCCTCAGGTAATTGATAAAAATAATATTCCATCTGGAGTAGGTACAATAAGTTCAATTTATGGTGTCGAGTTTTCACCAAATGGTCGCTTTGCTTATTTCTCATTTTATATTTCTAATGCCAGTTTTGGTGGCGATGGAAATGAAGGAATTTGGCAAATGGATTTGTCCTCAGGTGTAGCTAGTTCAATGGCTTCAAGTATTGAAAAAGTAAGTACTACAAATATGGGCAATAATACTGGAGGTGGAATGCAGCTTGGACCGGATGGTATAATATATATTGCAAGATATAATGTAACCTATTTGTCTGCCATTACTAAGCCAAACTGTAAAAGTACAGCTTGTACCTATGTTAATAATGCTGTTAACCTTTCGGGTAAGCGAAGTCAATGGGGTATTCCAACATTTATTGCAACATTTTTTAATAAGTCGGAGTTTGACTGGGGTAGCAGCGCTTCAAACTTGTGTGAAGGTAGCTTAACAAAGCTTTACGTAACAGATTCAACTGGGATGGATTCAGCTAAGTGGAATTTTAATGATCCAAGCACTGGAAAGTTTAATGTTGCTAAAGGATTCGAAGTTTATCACAAGTTCTCGCAACCCAAAACGTATAACGTATTTGTTCAATTTTATCGAAAAGTTCCTAGTGCGGCATGTTACGCAGATACATCAAGAAAGAAATTGACAATTTTCCCGAATCCAAAAGTTACCTTGGGTAGAGATACGATAATTTGCGAAGGCGAAGACGTTGTGCTTCAAGATACATCCAAGAATACAGTTGGACGAACTTATGTTTGGAACGATAATACCACAGTTCCAAGTTATATTGCTAAAACAAAAGGATGGCATTGGCTCGATGTAAAAGTTGGAGGATGTACCGGGCAAGATTCTGTGTATGTGGATGTAATTAAATATCCAAAGTTTAGTATTGGAAACGATACACTCATTTGCCAAATGGATAGTATAAACATTAAGGCGAGCGGGGGAACTCGATATCTTTGGAGCACCGGAGATACCACTATTACAACTTACGCAAAAGATACAGGCATGGTTTGGGCTAGAGCTTCCAATGGCAAATGTTCTACTTATGATACCATGTTCATAAGCCATTCTTTGTTACCCAAGTTGAATTTAGGTAGGGACAGTATTCTTTGCTTAGGCGATAGTTTAACCCTGAATGCAAAAACTCAGGATTCAAAATTGTACCTCTGGAATGATTTAAGCAAAGATTCTTTTTTAACAGTTAAATCATCAGGAATTTATTGGTCAAGAATCAAAGACACGCTTTGTATCAGTTTAAGAGATTCGGTAAATATTACCTTTCAAACTAAATTTAAACTCGACTTAGGTAAAGATACTACCATATGCAAAGGAGGAGGCTATCTCATTAATGCTGCAGTAGCAGGAGGCAAAAACTGGTTATGGCATAATAGTTCTACAGGTATAACCCACTTGGCAACCACCGCCGGAAAAAAATATGTTAGAGTTACAAATGGCACTTGTATCGTAAGTGATACCATAGTGATTTCTGAAGTTTCTCCTCCTACCATTTCATTGGGAAGAGATACTATTTTATGTATTGGAGCTGTTTACGATATTATTACTGCACCAAACTCTAATTTCGAATACGTTTGGAATGGTACCGTTAAAAATTTCAGTTTCCCAATTAAAACTTCGGGTAAGTATTTTATTGATTTATTCGACTTACCAAAAAAAGTTTGTAAAGCAAGCGATACGGTTGTGGTAACCTTTAAAGCAGGAACAAAAATTAACCTTGGAAACGACACTGTTTTATGCATGGGCCAATCTCTTGATCTAAATGTAGCCAAATATGGCTTTAAATCATACACTTGGTGGGATAATGCTACTGCACCTGGTGTTCGCAAAAATGATATCTCTATTATTAAACACTATGTAACAGGCTTTGACGGAGTATGTGTTACCTCGGATACTATTCAGGTAAATTATCGTCCGAACCTCTCTGTTAGTTTAGGGTCAGATATTGATTTATGTGATAATGCTACTAAGGATTTCGACTTAACAACCGGTTTTGCAAATCAGTATGAATGGATTTCGGCAACAGGTAGTACTTTGGCTAACACAGCAACCTACACTGTAACTAATCCCGGTGGGATTTTTGTTGGAAAAGTTTCAGATGGTTTCTGCCCCAAATACGATACTGTTCAAGTGAATTATAAAGTAACGCCCACCGTAGATATTGGTGCAGACATTAAAGTTTGTGATGGAATTCCTGATCCTGCCATATTAGATGCAAGTGCTTCCGCCGCCCAAACTTATCAGTGGAATACAGGTTCTGCACTTGATAAAATAACGGTTACCACCCAAGGCTTATATTGGGTTACTGCAGCTAACGGAGCTTGCAAAGCTTCTGATTCTGCATGGGTTTATTTTGCAGATACACCCGATAACTCATTTGGATTTGCAGATTCTGTTTTCTGCGATAATCCAAACATTACTTTTGATTTTACTCAACCCAATACTACTTTTATTTGGCAGGATGGATTTGCCTTACCAAACCGTAAATTAAGAGTCCCCGGTTTATATTGGATGGTAGCCGAGAACATGTGTGGAAAAGACAGTATTAGCGTTTTAATAACAGTTGATGAAAATGGTTGTCGTTTGAATTTTCCTACAGCTTTCACACCAAATGGAGATGGAATAAATGATGTATGGCGACCAACCGGACAAGTTATTGAGTGGGTTGAATTGGTAATCTACAATCGCTGGGGTGAAGTTATTTACAAAGGGAATCCTTTCGATGGTTGGGACGGTATTGTTGGAGGAAAATATGTTCAAGACGGTATTTATCCAATGACCGTTGCATATAGAAAATCTTCTGGTGGTTATCCAAGATTATTTGTTAAGAACATGACTTTGACCATTGTAAAATAGCAAGTTTTTATCTCATAAATTTTATTCGTTCTGCGATTCTATAAAATTAAAATAGTCGGCAACAATGAAGGTACTACCTCCAATAAAAATAGCATCTTCATTGTTTGCTAATGAAAGGGCTTGTTTGAACGCTAATTCAACAGATTCTGAGGTGTTACCTTGAAATCCATTAAGAATAGCTTCCTCATATAAGCTTTCAACATCCCTACCTCTTGGAATAGACGGCTTACAGAATAGGTAAAAAGCATCTTTTGGTAAAAAACTCCATAGGTTTTCGGTTACCTTTTCGCGTACTACTCCAAAAACCATATACAACTTTTTATAATTTATTTCGCTAAGCTCATTGATTGATAAGCGCAGCCCTGCTTCATTATGACCTGTGTCGGCAACAATAAATGGTTTATCACTAATCACCTCCCAACGTCCTTTCAAACCGGTATTTTTTTTGACATTCATCAGAGACTGAGCAATTTTAAAATTAGAAAATTTATAACCGATTTGGTTTAAAATCTCTATAGCCTGCAACACCGTCCTTAGATTTTTTTGCTGAAATTCACCCTTTAAGTCAGATTGAATTTTTGTGTTGAAGTAGTTTGGATTATTATCGGCAAAGATTATTTCTGATTCGGTTTGTTCAGCTTTTTTTAGAAATACATCTTCAACTTCACTTTGTGTTTCTCCAATAACCACTGGTATCTTCGACTTAATTATACCTGCCTTTTCACTGGCAATTTTAACGAGTGTATCACCTAACATATCCATATGATCGAAACTGATATTGGTGATAATGGAAAGAATTGGTGTGATAATATTTGTGCTGTCTAGTCTGCCTCCTAAACCGGTTTCGATAATGGCTATATCTACTTGTTCATTTGCAAAATAGTCAAATGCCATTCCAACGGTAGCTTCAAAAAAAGATAAATTAATACTTTCAACTAACTTTTGATGCTTTTCAACAAAGTCGATGACCACTTGCTTTGGTATGCATTTTCCATTGATGCGAATTCTTTCTCTAAAATCAACTAGGTGAGGCGAGGTGTATAGCCCAGTTTTAAATCCATGTTCTTGAAATACAGCTGCAAGAGCATGTGAAGTAGAACCTTTGCCATTAGTTCCTGCAATATGGATTGTTTTAAATTTTTGTTGAGGATTGCCCAAACCTTCACATAAATCAATGGTATTGGTTAAATCATTTTTATAAGCAGCAGCCCCAATGCGTTGAAACATTGGCAATCTGGCAAACAGATATTCTAAAACAGTTTCGTAGTTCAAGGGATAAGCTTTTGCAAAAAAAAGCTAAAAAAGTTGAAGGACTTAACTTAATGGTAAAATTATTTTGAAGATGAGGTTTAAAGGATTGCGTAAAATAACTGACCAGATATTTTATCTAGCTTTAAATGTGAAGGTAACAACACCACATTTATCAGAAGTTACGGAACCGGTAGGGATATAGGTATTTTCTTTAACAGCCTTTAAGGCCAAATCTATAAAGTATTTTTCAGTCATTGTGCCGCCAAGTCTGTGTTTTGCAGATTTTAAACGACCATCCGGAAAAACGCATATTTCAATTTTAACAGTTCCAATACCAGCTCTGTTAGTTACGATATCAAATTCGTTCTTTCTTCTAAAACCTGATAAATCAAAATCGATTCCTGGCCCTTTTCCAGGCCCCATTGGTCCATTTCCATCTCCTGGCTTTCCGTCACCATTGCCATTTCCGGGTGTTTTACCATCACCGTTATTTCCATCCGGATCTCCATAAATACTGCCATCATCACGTCCTTCGTTTCCAGGTTTAGCGCCAGAACCTTTATTTCCTATTGTTTTGTTAAACAAGGAAGCGGAATTTACTTTACGCTGTGGTTTTGTAGAAGCAACAGGTGGCTTATTATATTTAGGTGGCGTAATTTTTGGTGCTACTTTTTCTATTGGTTTTTCTGGTACTTTACTTTCCATTATGGGTGCATCAGAATTATCCTCTGTTAAGGTTTGTTGTTCAATAGGTTCATCGCTGGCAGCAATAGGTTCTGAATCTTCCGAGTAACCTGCTTGGGCATCGTCGCCACCAAGGTCAGGTTCGCCTAACGAAACTTCAATGCCTCCCAAAGCTTCGCCTGTTCCATTGTCTCCATTGCCACTACCACCTGCAAAACTCATTAAAAAGACACAAAGAAAGAGTAAGGCATGAAACATGATTGTGCCAATGATTCCTTTCTCTTCACTGAAATCATTAATTTTAACCGCTGTAGTTGCTCTACCCTGTGCAGTCTTGAAATTTTCTTCTTTGCCTGAAATCATAATTTCAATTATTTTATTTTTTAAAGCTGAAATATTTACTTGCTTGTATCTTTAAATTCGGCTTCCTCTATCCGTATTTCCGAAAATCCTTTTTGTTTCAACATAACGCAAAACGTTTCCGCTGTAGTATACTTATAAAATGTTTCAATAGTAACCACATACTTATTTTCGCTGTTAATTTTAATTTGAGAATTTGTGAAATCCTTGAAAATTCTGTTTTGTAATTTAAGTGCTTGCGACTCATCATTATAGTTTCCTGCCACCACTTTAAATACTTTTGAACTTAAAGCATTTGATTCAGAAAATTGTTGAAGTTTGATTTTAATTTCTTCAATTTTCTTTAATTCATTTTTATACTCCGGCAAAACAATAGCTTCTTTTACATCGATTGTTTCGTCCAAATTTGAATCAATTGAAATAATAGAGGCTTCCTGTTGAACTTTTGGTTTAAATGTGAAACTGTTTTTTGGTAAATTATTTGATAAAAAGTAAATGCAGAAACTTGCAGTTGCTAAAAGCAAAAGGCTAGCCGCAATTTTTAAACCAATTCTTCTTCTTTTTGGCCATAAGTTAAGTTCCTTGGATATAGATTCATTCCAATCCAATACAGAGTCCATATTTGGTTTATTATTTTCTTCAGTGTTTAAAACTGTAAGAATTTGAAGCGGCTTTATTTTGACCGGTGATAGTCCATAACTTAAATGCAGAAAATTAGCTCCTTGATGTGGTACAAAAATTAAGTTGTTTTCTTGATTTTGATAAAAGGTTCCAATATTGCTAAAGTCATAGCTTTTGATTGATTTTATTTGATTCTTAAGAAAATTGACAAACGACTCAATAAATTCTAAAGATTCTTTATAACTTATGTTTTGAAAACCCGCCCAATGACTTACCAAAAGTCCGTCGTTTTGGTTTAGACTTTGGTTGAAAGCAACTTTTTTGGCTTGAGGACTTATTAAGTTTCGGCTCTCTTCGAAACCTGCCGGTCTGTAATTGGTAATAAAACCTCCAAATCCAGGTATAATAAGGCAGTTATTCTCATAAAGCAGTTCCGGTATAAATTCTATCAACTTCTCGAATCCCATAGTATTAATTACTGCAAAATAATAAAAAAAGTGTGACAATCCATACAGGAATTTTTAAGATTTTTTTTAGACAATAGAATTTCTTTTGCAAAGTGATAAAAATTCATAAATTCCAACTATTTTAGTGAAAAAGTAACACCTAGCACCCCATTTAATCCGTAAACTGGATAGTTAAACCATCTTTGGTAGGTTTGGTTTGTTAAATTATTTATATCAATAAAGAATGAAATATTCTTTTTGTAACGATAGTCTGCACCAATATTAATGTCAGCAATTGGAGATAATTTTTCACTCTCCCATGCTCCTTCAAAATAGCCATAACGAGATCCAATAACGTAAAATTTGCCATGCAATGCAAGCTTCTTAGCAACAATTCCCGATATTTTTGTGTTCCATTCAAAATCAGGTCTTTGATAAGCATGAGAAACATCTCCTTTGTAGGCGTAATAGATAAAACTTGTTCCAATATTAAACTTATCAAATCGAGAATAGTTTAAGCCAGCTTGGAACTTAAATAAATTTACATCATCGTACAATATTTTAAATTTGCGTAACGCAGAAGTATCGCTAATGTATAGTGGCAGTTTATTTATGAATTGTTGCGATATTTCTAGGTTATAATCAAAATTGCTCTTTAATTTCCCTTTGATACCTGCATAAATACTGTAGGCTGTACTCGTGTTTTCAAGAGGTTGATTTTGAGCCAAGAATGGATTTTCTGTATATAAGGTTCTTGTAGAACCTTTGGTTAAATTTCCACCAATGCCAAAAAAAGCCTTCATTCTTTCAGGTACTATAAAATAATCCAATTTAAACTGTGGATACAGATAAAATTTATTTTTTGCTGAGTCGATAAAAACAGAACCAAAAGCGCCAAATAATAAATCGACTTCCTTATAACGCATGGTATACGTTGGATTAATATCGATAAAGTTTCTATTATACTTTAACGAATCTGGTCCTGATGCAAAACCTTCGAATGCCGCATTTAAGGTTAGTTCACCATTTGCAACTTTGCCAAACATTTTATTAGCTATACGATAACCTATTTCGTTCTGCTGAATAGTTGAAAATCTGTAAAAATCTAAGTCTAATGCGGTTTTGAGTCTGCTTGTTGTTTTTGTATTGTCAAAATGTATATTTCCAGTAATGTTGTTTAAAGCTTGTTTAATGGAATCTTTTTTGAATGATACTTCTTTTGCGGTATCAGAATATCCATAGTAATTATAAGCATTGCGAGTATAACCTAATTGACCGCTTAATGTTTTGCCATTCATAAATTTTGCCCCATGTATCTGAATATTGTCGTCCATAAACGTTTTATACTTTGGCTTACCTGAAGATGAGAGATGATAGGCGTTAATTCCATAAGAATAATTTTCGCTCTTACCATTATGCAATTCAAGATGAATCAATGGGGTACTATAATTACCAAATCCTATTTTCACAAAATCTCCTTTAACAAATGGGTTGGGTTTGGCCCTATACGCTTGTGCAGCAATCGGTGTAAATGCGGGTTGAACTTTGTATCGCAAATCAGGAAAACTATAGTTTAGTTTTAGTTCTTTTATTTCAGGTTCCTTAAGTTCCGGCTGCGATTCTACTCTTCTCACATCACTAAGCTCTGGCTTATACTTTGTGTAAATATCAACTTTGTCTAAATCTTTGTCGTTGTTCTGCGCAAAAACATTTAAGGAATTAAAAGTGATAGTAAGAGTTATAATGGCTAAAAATCGGTAAATCATCGTAATTTAAACGACAAAGTTATTTTTTTAGCATACAGGAAGTAGGATTGATATATCCACACAAAAAAGAAGTGTACAGTTTTCTGTGAATATTGGAATTTGGTAAGGAACTAAATATTTAAAATTAATATCATATTAATCCTTAACCAAAAAAGATGACTTGAATTAATAAATAGGCACGGAATTTTAGAAGTTATTTAAAATAAACCTGAAATTTTACCATCATCATCAACATCAATGGCTTCAGCAGAAGGGATTTGAGGTAAACCCGGCATTCTCATCATTTCACCACAAACAGGAATGATAAACCCGGCACCGGTTGCAAATTCAAATTCACGTACTGTGATGTTGAAATTTGCTGGTCTTCCAATTTTCTTTGGGTCATCCGTTAACGAATACTGTGTTTTTGCCATACATATTGGTAATTTATCAAACCCCATCTTATATATTTTTTTGAGATCGGCGCTTGCTTTAGGCGTATAGTCAACCGAAGTTGCACCATATATTTTTTGTGCTATTGCTTTCAATTTGTTTTCAACGGTATCATCCCAATCGTAAGTTGGTTTAAATGAAGAATTATTTTTTTCAATGGCATCAACTACCTTTTCCGCAATTGCTTTCATACCATCTCCTCCTTTTTCAAAACCTGCCCCAATTGCAATAGAAACACCTTTAGATTCAACCATTTTTATTAAAGAGTTTACTTCAGCATCCGAATCAGCATAAAACTTATTTATAACTACAACAGGTGTTATCCCAAATCCTGCAATGTTTTCAAGATGTTTTTCTAAATTAGCAAAACCTTTCTCCAAGGCCTCAACGTTTTCAGTTTTTAATTCTTTAACATCAACACCTCCGTGATATTTTAATGCTCTAATTGTCGCTACTATCATAACACATTTTGGAATTACGCCGGCATAACCACATTTAATATTAAGGAACTTTTCAGCTCCCAAATCTGCCCCGAATCCTGCTTCTGTAACAACAAAGTCTGCCAATGATAATCCCATTTTTGTGGCAAGAATAGTGTTTGTGCCTTGGGCAATGTTAGCAAATGGTCCTCCATGTATGATGACTGGATTTCCTTCTAAAGTTTGAACCAAGTTTGGCTTAATAGCATCCTTTAATAATGCGGCCATTGCTCCTTGAGCTTTCAAATCACGTGCAAAAACAGGATTTCCTTCATAAGTATTTCCTACATATATATTGCCACACTTTTCCTTAAGGTCCTTAAGGTTGTTTGACATACATAAAATGGCCATAACTTCAGAAGCAGCAGTGATATTGAAACCGGATTCGCGCGGCATTCCGCCATTTTTGCCACCAAGTGCAATTACCATTTGTCTTAAGGCGCGGTCATTCATGTCCATTACGCGTTTCCATGCAACAGTCCTAGGGTCTATGTTTAAATTGTTTCCAGCTTTATTTTGAATATTATTATCAATGAGTGCAGCTAATAAATTGTTTGCTTTTTCAACAGCTGCAAAATCACCAGTAAAATGCAAGTTAATATCTTCCATTGGAATAACTTGACTGTAACCACCTCCAGCGGCACCACCTTTTACTCCAAAAACAGGACCAAGAGATGGTTCACGAAGCACAGCCATAGCCTTTTTGCCTATTTTATTTAAGCCTTCAGTTAAACCAATAGTCATGGTGGTTTTTCCTTCACCGGCAGGAGTTGGATTAATTGCTGTTACTAAAATCAAATTACTTTGAGCAATTTTGGAATTATCGATAAGATTTAGAGGAAGCTTAGCTTTATGTTTTCCATAGTATTCTAAATCATCCACATCGATGTTTAGCTTTGCGGCAATTAATTTGATGTGTTTAGGTTCTGTTGCTTGGGCTATTTCAATATCTGATAACATTTGTATGGATTTTTGGTTTTTAAATAAGGAGTGCAAACATAACAAAAAATAGTATGTGTTAAAATTACCTCAATTCAAAAGTGAATTTTTAAAGAAGAATTTGATATTTGACAAACCATGGATTATAAACAAAGAGTTTTTCTTTGTTTTTAATCATTCGATAAATTGCTAGTCATAATTAAAAGTTAGCAAGATTTATGAAGCATAATTAAATACCTAAAGAATATTTAAGGCTCAATGGATTCTAACTTAAAATTGGATACCCGAATTCTCAAAGCTTTTTACTTAGAATAAATAACGAATTTTCGAAAGGGCATACAAAAAAAAGCCTTGTTTAATCCAACTTCAGAATCAAATTAATTCTTAATTTCGATTTTTAAGTCAAAAATTACATTTATTAAGAGGATAAAATATTTTTTCATAATTTCATAATTTCCAATTAATGTGAATATCCCATGCTCTCACAGGGTTCGGAATTCAATAAATACGGTAGTATTGTATAAAATTAGCAAATGTTAATTCTTTTTTTAAAAATTTATGAAATCAAGTTTGGATTTTATTTGAAAAATCCTACTTTTGCAGTCCTTAAAAAAATTGTAGAGAAAAAGCAAATGCCTACCATACAACAATTAGTCCGTAAAGGCCGTGTGGCACCCAAGTTCAAGAGTAAATCTCCTGCACTAGATTCATGCCCTCAAAGAAGGGGAGTATGTACAAGGGTTTATACCACGACTCCTAAAAAACCAAACTCGGCCATGCGTAAAGTTGCCAGGGTTAGATTAACGAATAGTAAAGAGATTAATGCCTACATCCCTGGTGAAGGTCATAATCTTCAAGAACACTCTATCGTACTTGTACGTGGAGGCAGGGTAAAAGATTTACCTGGAGTTCGTTATCACATTGTAAGAGGTGCATTAGATACTGCAGGTGTTGAAGGAAGAAGACAACGCAGATCCAAATATGGTGCAAAACGACCAAAAGCTAAAGATCTTAAGAAATAATGAGAAAGGCAAGAGCAAAGAAACGCATACAAACTCCAGATCCACGTTTTAACGACGTATTGATTTCGAGGTTTATCAATTGCATGATGCAAGATGGTAAAAAAAGTCAGGCCCGTAAAATATTTTATGATGCCATTGATATTGTTGCCGTAAAACTACCAGAAGAAGAAGGTGTAGAAGTATTTCGCAAAGCGCTAAATAATATTATGCCAACAGTTGAAGTAAAAGCAAGACGAGTAGGAGGTTCTACATTTCAAATTCCAACAGAAGTAAAGCCAGAGCGCAGAGTTGCTTTAGGTACAAAGTGGATGCTTACCTATTGCCGTAAAAGAAACGAAAAATCGATGGCCGAAAAATTGGCTGGTGAAATTTTAGCTGCAGCTAAAGGTGAAGGTTCATCGGTTAAGAAAAAAGAAGATACACATAAAATGGCGGATGCCAATAAAGCATTCTCACATTTCAGGGCATAACATCAAATGGCTAGAGATTTAAAATATACAAGAAATATTGGGATTGCTGCTCACATTGATGCCGGTAAAACGACTACCACTGAACGTATTCTTTTTTACGCAGGTGTTAATCATAAGATTGGTGAAGTGCACGATGGTGCTGCTACAATGGATTGGATGGCTCAGGAGCAGGAGCGTGGTATCACAATTACCTCTGCTGCAACAACCGTTACATGGAATTACCCAATGGTTGATGGCAAATCTGTTGCTGATACAAAAGCATACCATATAAATATTATCGATACACCTGGACACGTTGACTTTACAGTTGAGGTAAATCGTTCATTGCGTGTTTTAGATGGTTTAGTTTTCTTGTTTAGTGCTGTTGACGGCGTAGAGCCTCAATCTGAAACTAACTGGCGATTAGCTAACAATTATAACGTTGCTCGTATTGGATTTGTGAATAAAATGGATCGTTCCGGAGCCGACTTTTTAATGGTTGTTAATCAGGTTCGTGAGATGCTTGGAAGCAATGCCGTTCCGCTCCAATTACCAATTGGTGCTGAAGATGGATTTAAGGGAGTTGTTGATTTAATTAACTTCCGTGGAATGATTTGGAATGAGGAAGATAAAGGAATGACTTATAAAACCATTCCAATTCCAGATGATATGATTGAAGAATCCAACGAATGGCGTGAAAAGTTACTGGAAGCAGTATCTGAGTATGACGATCGTTTGATGGAGAAATTTTTCGAAGATCCTAATTCAATAACAGAAAGAGAGATATTAGACGCTTTGCGTTTGGCTTGTCTAGATATGAAAATAGTTCCTATGGTTTGTGGTTCATCCTTTAAAAATAAAGGTGTTCAAACCATGTTAGATTTAGTAATGGAATTAATGCCAAGCCCGCTTGACAGGAAAGAAATTATCGGAACAAATCCTGATACCGACGAAGAAGTAACTAGAAAGCCAGATTACAAAGAACCATTTGCAGCGTTAGCATTTAAAATTGCAACTGATCCTTTTGTAGGTCGATTAGCTTTTATGCGTGCTTATTCTGGAAAATTAGATGCAGGTTCTTACGTTTTAAACACTCGCAGTGGTAATAAGGAACGTATTTCCAGAATATTTCAAATGCATGCTAACAAGCAAAATCCTATTGAATATTTAGGTGCAGGTGATATTGGAGCAGCAGTAGGTTTTAAAGACATTAAAACTGGTGATACCCTGTGTGATGAAAAACATCCAATTGTATTGGAAGCAATGAATTTCCCAAAACCTGTAATTGGTTTGGCCATTGAACCAAAAACACAAACAGATTCAGATAGACTCGGAGTTTCATTAGGAAAATTATCTGAAGAAGATCCTACTTTTCAAGTAAGAACTGATGAAGAAACCGGTCAAACAATTATCAGCGGTATGGGTGAGCTTCATTTAGAAATTATCGTTGACCGTTTACGTCGTGAATTTAAAGTAGAAATAAATCAAGGAGCTCCGCAAGTAGCTTATAAAGAAGCTCTAAGAGGTACTTTCAAACATCGTGAAGTTTTCAAAAAGCAAACCGGTGGCCGTGGAAAATTTGCGGATATTCAGTTTGAAATATCTCCGGTGGATGAAAAGTTTGTTGGCGAAGGTCTACAGTTTGTAAATGAAATTGTTGGTGGTGCTATCCCAAGAGAATTTATTCCATCTGTTGAAAAAGGATTTAGAGAATCAATGAAAAACGGTGTTTTAGCTGGTTATCCAATTGAAACAATGAAAGTTAGATTATTTGATGGTTCTTTCCACGCAGTTGACTCTGATTCTATATCATTTGAATTAGCCGCAAAGCAAGGTTACAGGGATGCTGTTAAACATGCAAATCCTTGTATATTAGAACCAATCATGAAGCTTGAAATCGTAACCCCCGCAGATTATATGGGTGATGTTCAAGGCGACTTAAACAGACGTCGTGGAATGATTGAAGGACTGGAAGAAAGAGCTGGTTCTCAGGTAATTAAAGGTAAAGTGCCTTTATCAGAAATGTTTGGATATGTAACAACATTGCGTACTATTACTTCTGGAAGAGCAACATCTACCATGGAATTCTCACATTATCATGAAGTTCCAAAGAATATGTCTGAGGATATTATAGAAAAAGTTAAAGGAGTTAAAGCAAGCGCATAACACAATGGTTAACCAGAAAATAAGAATTAAGTTAAAATCGTTCGATCATACGCTGATTGATAAATCGGCTGAGAAGATTGTTCGTTCTGTGAAAGCCACAGGAGCGGTAGTCAATGGTCCAATTCCATTACCAACCGAAAAGAGGATTTTTACAGTATTAAGATCCCCTCACGTAAACAAGAAAGCACGTGAGCAGTTTCAAACCTGTTCTTACAAGCGATTGCTTGATATCTACAGTTCAACAGCAAAAACTGTCGATGCTCTTATGAAACTTGAATTGCCAAGTGGTGTTGATGTTGAAATTAAAGTGTGATAGAAATTTAAAATAGAGTATATATAATCATGTTTGGAATAATAGGTAAAAAAGTTGGCATGACCAGCATCTTCGCAGAAAGCGGTAAATTAATACCGTGTACTGTTATAGAAGCAGGCCCATGCGTGGTTACCCAAATAAAAACCCAAGAGAATGACGGCTATGGCGCAATTCAACTTGGATTTGGTAACCGCAAGCAAAAAAATACACCCAAACCGCTGATAGGTCATTTTGCGAAAGCAAATACAGCTCCTAAAACCAAAGTATGCGAATTTGCACATTTTGATAGAGAGCTAAACCTTGGCGATTCGGTAGATGTAAGTGGCTTTGTAGAAGGAGAGTTTGTTGATGTTATTGGTACTTCAAAAGGTAAGGGTTTTCAAGGGGTTGTAAAACGTCATGGTTTCGCTGGAGTTGGAGGAGCTACTCACGGTCAGCACAATCGATTAAGAGCACCTGGATCTTTAGGAGCATCTTCATACCCTTCAAAAGTTTTTAAAGGAATGAGAATGGCTGGTAGAATGGGGGGTGATCGTGTAAAGATTACGAACCTTGAAGTGTTAAAGGTGGATGTTGAAAACAACATTCTTGTCATTAAAGGTGCCATTCCTGGTTTTAACGGTTCTATGGTAATAATTGAGAAATAAGATGAAGCTGAACGTAATAGATATAAAAGGAAACGATACTGGTCGTCAAGCTGAATTGAACGAAAATGTATTCGCAATTGAGCCTAATGACCATGCTATTTATCTGGATGTAAAGCAGTATTTGGCTAATCAACGCCAAGGTACGCATAAATCAAAAGATAAATCTGAAGTAACAGCTTCAACTAAAAAGATTAAGCGTCAAAAGGGAACCGGTACAGCGCGTGCAGGTAGTTTAAAATCTGGTACTCGTGTAGGTGGTGGTCGTATTCACGGTCCTCGTCCTCGAGATTACAGTTTTAAATTAAACAAAAAGCTTAAAAAGCTAGCTCGTATGTCGGCTTTAGCTTATAAATTTAAAGATAATAGTATAACTATAATTGAATCCTTCAATTTTGATAAGCCAAATACCAAAGATTTTAATTTATTAGTAAATTCGTTAAACATGGGAAACAAACGCACTTTGTTTGTATTGCCAGAATACAACAAGAATATACACCTTTCATCACGTAACTTACCAAAATCAGAAGTGATGATAGCATCCGATATTAATACATATCAGATCATGAAAGCCTCAAAGGTTGTATTAGTGGAAAATTCAATTGGAAAAATAGAAGAAATTTTAACAGCCTGATTATGAGTATTTTGAAACGACCGTTATTGACGGAAAAAATGACCAAAATTGCAGATAAAACTGCTCAGGTTGGTTTTGTAGTTGACAAAAGTGCTTCCAAAGATGAGATTAAAGCCTTAATTGAAAAGGTTTATAATGTGGAAGTTGAGAGAGTAAATACGATATTGGTAAGAGGGAAACGAAAGTCTCGTTTCACAAAGGCTGGTGTGATCAATGGTAAAAAGCCTAATTATAAAAAGGCAATTATACATTTGAAAGAAGGTCAAAAAATAGATTTCTTTGAAAATATTTAATCATGGGAGTTAAACGTCTAAATCCGGTAACCCCGGGAACGCGATTCAGAATCGCCAATACATTTACAGAGCTTACAGCGTCAAAACCTGAAAAAAGTCTTATTATTTCCATCAAAAAATCTGGTGGGAGAAATAATCAAGGCAAAATGACGATGCGTTACATTGGTGGCGGACACAAACAGCAATATAGACTTGTCGATTTCAAAAGAAACAGACATGGTGCTGTTGCAGAAGTTAAAACTATCGAATACGATCCAAATCGTTCTTGTTTTATTGCCTTGATTGAATATAGTGATGGAGAAAAAAGTTATATCTTAGCTCCAAACGGAATAAAAGTTGGTCAATCTGTTGTATCAGGAAAAGGTTCAGCACCTGAATTAGGAAACACATTGCCTTTAAGCGATATGCCTTTAGGAAGTATTATTCATAATATTGAACTTAACCCTGGACAAGGTGGTAAAATTGTAAGAAGTGCAGGTGCTAACGCACAGTTAACTTCTAGAGATGGTAAATATGTTGTAGTTAAGTTACCTTCAGGTGAAACCAGAATGATACTTTCCACATGTATGGCAACAATGGGTTCTTTAAGTAATCCCGACCATAGTTTAGAAAATAAAGGTAAAGCTGGTAGAAATCGTTGGTTAGGTCGTCGTCCAAGAACACGTCCTGCTGCAATGAATCCGGTGGATCACCCGATGGGTGGTGGTGAAGGTAGGGCCAAAGGTGGTCAAGCACGCACGCGAAAAGGTACGGGACTTAAAGGACATAAGACTCGTAATCCTAATAAGATGTCTAATAATTTAATCATTGAAAGAAGGAAGAAATAATTATGCCAAGGTCGCTTAAAAAAGGTCCGTTTGTAGATGTAAAACTCTTTCGTAAGATTGAGACTATGAACGATTCAAAAAAGAAAACTGTTATAAAAACATGGAGCCGTCGCTCACTTATAACACCTGATTTCATTGGACACACTTTTGCAGTTTACAACGGAAACAAGTTTATTCCGGTGTACGTTACAGAAAACATGGTTGGTCACAAGTTAGGTGAATTTGCACCCACTCGAACATTTAAATCACATTCAGGAAACAGATAATATGGAAGCAATAGCAAAATTAAATAATTGCCCACTGTCACCTCGTAAAATGAGATTGGTTGTGGATCAAATACGAGGCATCAATGTTAATAAAGCTTTGAGTATTTTGAAATTTAATCAAAAACAAGCATACGCTTTATACATCGAAAAACTTTTACTTTCGGCAATAGCCAACTGGCAATTAAAGAACGATGCAAAAGTTGATGAAGAAACAGGTTTGGTTGTAAAGTCAGTATATGTTAATCAAGGTAGAACAATTAAACGCTTGAGTCCTGCTCCACAAGGAAGAGCATATAGAGTTCGTAAACGTTCTAATCACGTTACCATAGTGGTAGATGTAGCTGGTGTTTCAATGGAAGAATTTAATTAATATTAGGTTTATAAAACAAAATGGGTCAAAAAGTAAATCCAATAAGTATTAGATTAGGCATCATCAGAGGATGGGAGTCTAATTGGTTCGGAGGAAAAAACTTCGGTGAAAAATTACACGAAGATTATAAAATCCGTAAATACCTGCATGCACGTATCCAACGTGGTGGAATATCTAAAATAGTAATTGAGCGTACTTTAAAACGCATCATCATTACCGTTCACACTGCTCGCCCGGGTATTGTAATTGGAAAAGGTGGTTCTGAAGTTGATAAAATCAAAGAAGAAATAAAGAAGCTTACCAAAAAGGATGTTCAAATAAATATATTTGAAATCAAGCGTCCTGAAACAGAAGCTCGTTTAGTTGCCGAATCAATTGCACAACAAATTGAAGGTCGCGTTTCCTACAAACGAGCAACAAAAATGGCTATTGCTTCTAGTATGAGAATGGGGGCCGAAGGAATAAAAGTAATGCTTTCTGGTCGTTTGAATGGTGCAGAGATGGCACGTTCTGAACAATACAAAGAAGGTCGTATTCCTTTGCATACATTCCGAGCGGATATTGATTACTATATCGCAGAAGCTTTAACCGTTTATGGTAAGATTGGAATAAAAGTTTGGATTATGCGTGGTGAAGTATATGGTAAACGAGATTTATCCATGAACATTGCAACACCTAATTCAGGACCGGATCGTAGACCAGGGCCTGGTGGAGATCGAGATAGAAGAAGAGGACCTAGAGACAATGACAGACGCGATAACAATCGTGGTGGTCGTCCGGGTTCAGATAGAAATAAAAGCGATATATCTTAAAAATATAAACTAAGAAGACATGTTACTACCAAAAAGAACCAAATTCAGAAAGCAGCAAAAAGGACGTGTAAAAGGTCTTGCTACCCGAGGAGCCCAAATTGAATTTGGGGAATTTGGATTAAAATCACTAGAACCTAAGTGGATTACATCCCGTCAGATTGAAGCTGCCCGTATTGCCTTAAATCGTTTCATGAAAAGAGAAGGTAAAGTGTGGATCAGAATATTTCCTGATAAACCGATCACAAAAAAGCCAGCCGAAGTAAGGATGGGTAAAGGTAAAGGAGCACCAGAATATTGGGTTGCTGTTATTAAACCGGGAACAATAATTTTTGAATGTGAAGGTGTAAGTCTTGAAACTGCGAAAGAAGCCATGCGACTTGCTGCACAAAAGCTACCTGTTGTTACCCGATTTGTTGTTAAAAACGATTATACAGAAGAATAGTTATGGAATACGATAAAATAAAAGTGCTTACGGATAAGGAACTACATGGAGCCTTGAGAGATGAGCGTTTGCAGTTGCAAAAACTTAAATTTGGTCATGCTGTTTCGCAAATTGAAAATCCCGGAAAAATTCGTTATTCCAGAAGATTGGTTGCGAGGTATTTAACAGAAATTAACCATCGCAATAACCAAATTAAAACCAACAATTAAGATGATCATGGAAAGAAACTCCAGAAAAGAAATAATAGGTATTGTAGCCAGTAACAAAATGCAAAAGACAGTTACTGTTACAATTGAGCGTAAAAAGAAACACGCAAAGTATCACAAATTTGTAAAAGATACTTCAAAGTTTATGGCACATGACGAAAAAGAAGAGTGCAGTATTAATGACGTGGTTAAGATAATGGAAACTCGTCCTTTAAGTAAGAACAAACGTTGGAGAGTAGTAGAAATAATAGAAAAGGCTAAATAATGATACAGCAGGAATCAAGACTAAGAGTAGCCGATAACAGCGGCGCAAAAGAAGTGCTTTGTATTAGAGTACTTGGCGGCACCAGAAATAGATATGCATCTTTGGGAGATAAAATAATTGTTTCCATTAAAGAGGCCATTCCATCTGGGGGTGTTAAAAAAGGTACTGTTTCAAAAGCAGTTATTGTTAGAACAAAAAAACAAGTTCGTCGTCCTGATGGATCATATATTCGCTTCGATGACAATTCATGTGTATTGTTGAATAAAGATGACGAGCCTCGTGCAACACGTATTTTTGGGCCGGTTGCCCGCGAATTGCGCGATAAGCAGTTTATGAAGATTGTATCATTAGCACCAGAAGTTTTATAAGTTATGGAACGTAAATTTAATAAAATACAAAAACTACACGTTAAGAAAGGCGATATGGTAAAAATATTAGCTGGAGATGATAAAAATAAAACCGGAAGGATATTAAGTGTTAACGTGAAAGAAAGAAGAGCCGTAGTAGAGGGAGTAAACATGGTTACTAAACATAAAAAACCAGATGCTAACAACCCGAATGGTTCAATAATAAAATTAGAAGCACCTCTTTTTCTATCAAAATTGATGGTTATGGAAGCAGGCAAAGCCACTCGCATTGGACGAAAATTAAATGCAGACGGTAAATTGCAGAGATATTCAAAGAAAACAGGTGACTTTATAAAATAACAAGAGATGTACTCACCAAGATTAAAAGATAAATATAAAAGTACTATTGTTCAAGCTTTAAAAGAAAAGTTTGGTTACAAAAATACTATGCAAATTCCTCAGTTGGTCAAAATTTCAATTAACCAAGGCGTAGGCGCAGCGGTATCTGATAAAAAGATGGTTGATACAGCCGTCCTTGAATTAACAACAATAGCAGGTCAAAAGGCTGTTCCAACTTATTCAAGAAAGGATATTTCTAACTTTAAATTACGTTTAAAAATGCCTATTGGCACTAAAGTAACTTTAAGATCTGATAATATGTATGAATTTCTTGATCGTCTTATTTCAATCGCATTGCCGAGGGTAAGAGATTTTCAAGGAATTAATGAAAAAGGTTTTGATGGAAGAGGAAATTATACGTTTGGTGTTACTGAACAATTAATTTTCCCTGAGATTAACATCGATAAAGTGAGCAAGATAAACGGATACAATATTACATTTGTTACTACTGCAAAGAATGATGTTGAATGTCGCGAGTTGTTAAAAGAATTTGGATTACCATTTAAAAATCAAAATAATTAAGTTATGGCAAAAGAATCGATGAAGGCCCGCCAAAAAAAACGGGAACAATTGGTAGCAAGATATGCTAAAAAGCGCGCACAATTAAAAGCAGACGGCAACTATGACGCCCTGCAATTATTGCCTCGCAATTCCTCTCCGGTAAGATTGCGCAATCGTTGTTCAATCACCGGAAAACCACGAGGATACATAAGAGTGTTTGGCCTATGCAGAAATCAATTCCGCGAAATGGCATCTAATGGAAAAATTCCAGGAGTTGTTAAAGCAAGTTGGTAATCAATAATTTATTAAAGTAAGAAACATGACTGATCCAATAGCAGATTATTTAACAAGAGTGCGGAATGCCATTAAGGCCAATCACCGTATTGTAGAAATACCAGCTTCTAATATTAAAAAGGAAATAACCAAAGTACTTTTTGAAAAAGGGTATATTTTGAATTATAAATTTGAAGATAATACTTTAGGAGGCATAATTAAAATAGCATTAAAATATCATCCGGTTACAAAGTTATCGGCCATCAATGAAATAAAACGGGTAAGTAAACCCGGCTCTCGACAATATACTTCATCCGAAGATATGCCAAGAGTTAAAAACGGTTTGGGTATTGCAATTGTCACCACATCTCATGGTGTGATGACTGACAAAGAAGCAAAAAAACAAAACGTAGGTGGTGAGTTAATTTGTTACGTATCATAATTAAACAAATAAGAAAATGTCACGTGTAGGAAAAAATCCAATCAGCTTACCTAAAGGCGTAGAAATACAAACGTCAGGTGATACGATTACCGTTAAAGGATCAAAAGGTCAGCTTTCGCAAAAATTATCGGAAGGTGTAACTTTTGAAATCCAAGATGGTGTATTGCAGGTAAACAGAAGTAATGAAAGCAAAAGCCAAAAAGCACTTCATGGCCTGTATCGCTCTTTAATTAACAACATGATTAAAGGAGTTAGTGAAGGTTATACAATTAAGCAAGAAGTTGTTGGTGTTGGTTACAAAGCAAGCAACCAGGGCAATTTACTGGAATTAAATTTAGGTTATTCTCATAATATTTTTATGGAAGTTCCCACCGAAATTACAGTTAAGACTGAAACGGAAAAAGGTAAAAATCCATTAATTATTTTAGAAGGCTGCGACAAACAATTGATTGGTCAAGTAGCTGCCAAAATTAGATCACTTAGGAAGCCTGAACCATACAAAGGAAAAGGTATTAAGTTCCAAGGTGAACAGTTGAGAAGAAAAGCCGGTAAATCAGCAAGTAAAAAATAAAGGATATGGCTAGCGAAAAAGTATTAAGCAGATTAAAAATCAAAAAAAGGGTTAGAGCAAAAGTTTTTGGTAATCCTGAAAGACCGAGATTGTCGGTTTATAGAAGTAATAACGATATCTATGCTCAATTGATTGATGACACCACCGGTAAAACACTTTTATCATTCTCATCAAAAACAAAAGCATTTGATAAAGCAAAAGCAACCAAAAGCGATAAATCATTTTCTGTTGGAAAGCAATTGGCAGAAACTGCAACTGCGAATGGAATTAGTCATATCGTATTTGATAGAAATGGTTACCTCTATCATGGTCGTGTTAAACGACTTGCTGAAGGTGCGAGAGAAGGAGGATTAATTTTTTAAAAACAACATGGCAACACAAACATTATTAAGAGTAAGATCTACAGATATCGAACTAAAAGAAACTGTAGTAAATATCAATAGGGTAGCCAAGGTTACTAAAGGAGGACGAACATTCAGTTTTACAGCAATTATTGTAGTTGGTGATGGAAAAGGGATAGTTGGCCACGGATTGGGTAAAGCCAACGAGGTAACAGATGCAATTGCAAAAGGTATTGAGGATGCTAAAAAGAACTTGATTAAAGTTCCAGTTATTAATGGAACGGTTCCTCATGAACAAGTAGGAAAGTTTGGTGGTGGGCGTGTTTTTATAAAGCCTGCATCTCATGGAACTGGTGTAATTGCTGGTGGTGCAATGCGCGCTGTGCTTGAAAGTGCAGGTGTGCATGATGTATTAGCTAAATCAAAAGGTTCATCAAATCCACATAATGTTGTGAAGGCAACTGTTGATGCCTTAGCAAAATTGCGCGATCCTTATACAATTGCTGAACAAAGAGGAATTTCATTAGATAAATTATTTAACGGTTAGTAGAAAATGGCAAAAATTAAGATTACGCAAATTAAAAGTGGTATTGACCGTACCGAACGTGAAAAAAGAACATTGGTAGCTTTAGGTTTAACCAAAATGCACCGCTCAAAAGAGGTAGAAGCAAATCCTGCCTTAGTTGGGATGATTAATTCAGTAAAACATTTATTAAAAGTAGAAAACGTTTAGAAATGAACTTAAGTAATTTAAAACCGGCCAAAGGTTCGGTTCGTGATAGAAAACGCAAAGGACGTGGAGCCGGATCAGGCACAGGTGGAACCTCTACAAGAGGACATAAAGGAGCTGGTTCACGTTCAGGTCATTCAAAAAAGGTTGGTTTTGAAGGAGGTCAGATGCCATTACAACGCCGTGTACCGAAGTTTGGTTTTAAAAATCCATTCAGAGTTGAATATATCGGTATGAATCTTGACAGACTTCAGGAATTAGCAAAAAGTTTAAATACTGATACTTTAAACCATGAAACTTTTCTAAAAAGTAGAATTATTAGCAAAACCGAACGTATAAAAATTCTTGGTAGAGGTGATATAGACATGAAATTGAATATTACAGCTCATGCCTTTTCAGATAACGCAAAAGCATCCATCGAAAACGCTGGAGGATCTACCCAAACTATCTAAACCGTCGGATGAAAAAACTTATCACCACCATTAGAAATATCTGGAGCATTGAAGAGCTAAGATCTAGGATAATCCAGACTTTACTTTTACTAGCGGTTTATCGTATTGGAACTTTCATTTATCTTCCGGGTATTGATCCGGTTGTAATGAATTTGAAATACGGAAATGTTGAGCAAAGTGGTTTGTTAGGTCTGATAAATACTTTTTCTGGAGGCGCATTTGATCGAGCTTCCATTTTTGCACTTGGTATTATGCCATACATTTCGGCATCGATCATCGTGCAACTTTTAACGTTTGCATTGCCTTCTTTTCAACGAATGTCGAAGGAAGGTGAAGATGGTAGAAGAAAAATTAATCAAATTACAAGGTATTTAACTATTGCTGTTGCGGCAGTTCAAGGAATTGCTTATATCGTTCAATTAAAATCATCGAAAGCAGATGCATTATATGCGATGCAACAAGGAGCACCTATATCTTTAGCAACATTTACTTTTTTAGCTGTTGTTACTTTAATTGCCGGTACGATGTTTACCATGTGGTTAGGTGAAAGGATAACCGACCGCGGATTGGGCAATGGAATTTCATTAATTATTATGGTTGGAATTATATCACGACTTCCCTTCGCTATCATTGGTGAATTACAAAGTCGTTTAGGTGGAGCTGGTGGACCAATCATTTTCTTAGTAGAAATTGTTATATGGTTAGTTGTAATTCTTAGTGTTATTCTGCTCATTCAAGGCACTCGTAGAGTTCCTGTGCAGTATGCAAAACGAATTGTGGGGAATAAGCAATATGGCGGAGTTCGTCAATATTTACCACTCAAGATTAATGGAGCCGGTGTTATGCCAATCATTTTTGCTCAGGCTTTAATGTTCATACCCTCAACGGTAACAAGTTTTTTATCTAATAAATCAACAGCGGCATCCTCATTTTTTTCCAAATTTATGGATATTACTTCCTTTGGATACAATGCACTATTCTTTGTTCTGATTATCTTGTTTACTTATTTTTACACAGCTATAACATATAATCCGGTTCAAATTTCAGAGGATTTGAAAAGAAATGGTGGTTTTATTCCAGGAGTAAAACCAGGTAAAAAAACAGCCGATTTCATTGATGGTATTATTTCAAGAATTACCTTTCCAGGCGCAATTTTTATTGGTTTCGTTGCAATAATGCCTTCGATAGCTATCATTTTTGGAGTAAATGATCAGTTTGCTCAATTTTTCGGAGGAACATCCCTACTTATTATGGTAGGTGTTGTGCTTGATACATTAGCTCAAATAGATACTCATTTATCGATGCGCAAGTATGATGGATTAATGAAATATGGAAGAATTAAGGGTAGAACTGCCACCGGCGGATCTATGACATAATTTTTGTAAATTTTAATTTTAAAATTACTATATTTGCACCCCGTAAAAAAATAAATGTCTAAACAAGATTCAATTAAACAAGATGGCGTTATAGTTGAAGCGCTTTCAAATGCAATGTTTAGAGTGGAATTAAAAAATGGGCATAAAATAATAGCAACAATAAGTGGTAAGATGAGGATGCATTACATTCGAATATTACCTGGTGACAAAGTTCAAGTAGAAATGTCGCCGTACGATTTAACTAGAGGCAGAATAAGTTTTAGATACAAATAAAAAAAATGAAAGTTACATCATCTGTTAAAAAAAGAAGTGTGGATTGTGTGATAGTAAAGCGCAAGGGAGTGGTTTACGTCGTGAATAAAAAGAACCCAAAATTTAAACAAAGACAAGGATAAAAAATGGCCAGGATTGCAGGTATTGATTTACCAAGAAACAAGGTGGGACCAATTGGATTATCATATATATATGGTATCGGTCGATTTAATGCGGTAACTATTTTAAAAGCGGCCGGTGTTGATATAAATAAGAAAGTTAGCGAGTGGGACGACGATGACCTTACCGGCATAAGAAGAATTATCACAGAAGGTGTAAAAGTTGAAGGTGAATTGCGATCAGAAGTTCAAACCAATATAAAGCGGTTAATGGATATTGGATGCTACCGAGGATTACGCCATCGTAAAGGTTTACCTGTAAGAGGTCAATCAACCAAGAATAACGCCAGAACTAGAAAAGGAAAGCGTAAAACTGTGGCAAACAAAAAGAAAGTAACTAAATAAATTTAATTAAGTCGAATCATATTAGATGGCTACAGGTAAAAAAGTTGTTAAAAAACGCAAGGTAATTGTTGAAGCTTATGGTCAAGCCCATATAAAAGCTTCATTCAATAATATTATTATTTCAATTACAAATAATCAAGGACAAGTTATTTCTTGGTCAAGTGCTGGAAAGATGGGTTTCCGAGGTTCTAAGAAAAACACCCCTTACGCAGGTCAAGTTTCAAGTCAGGATTGTTGCAAAGTTGCAACCGATCTTGGCGTGAAAAAAGTGGATGTTTTTGTTAAAGGCCCGGGTGCAGGTCGTGAATCTGCTATTCGTACTCTTCAAGCAGCCGGATTAGAAGTTATGTCAATAAAGGATATTACCCCTTTACCACATAATGGTTGTAGACCACCAAAAAGACGAAGAGTTTAATTTTTCCGGATAGTTTTAATATTTTAAAGAAGATTACAAATAAGAAATGGCAAGATATACAGGACCAAAATCCAAAATCGCCCGACGCTTTAAAGAACCAATATTCGGTCCTGATAAGGCATTGGACAAAAAGAACTACAAGCCTGGAATGCATGGCAATTCGCGCCGTCGTTCTAAGCAATCTGAATATGCAATTCAGTTAGGTGAAAAGCAAAAAGCAAAATATACATATGGTGTATTAGAACGCCAGTTTGCAAATTTGTTTGACAAAGCTGCTCGTAAACACGGTATTACTGGTGAAAACCTTTTAAAATTTCTTGAAGCTCGTTTAGACAATACTGTTTTTCGTTTGGGTTTAGCCCCAACAAGAGATGGTGCACGTCAATTGGTTTCTCATAAACATATTTTAGTAAACGGTTCTTTGTTAAACATTCCTTCTTACTTATTAAAGTCAGGTGATGTTATCTCTGTTAGAGAGAAATCTAAATCTTTAGAAAATATCAATATTTCATTAGCCAAAAGAAAATCTTACAATTGGTTACAATGGGATGGTTCAAATTACCAAGGTACCTTTTTAGCATTACCTGAACGTGAAGATATTCCTGAAAAAATAAAAGAGCAACTTATTGTTGAACTTTATTCAAAATAATACTTAAAATTTCAAAACAAAAAGATGTCAATATTAGCATTTCAAAGACCAGATAAGGTTATAATGCATAAAGAAACAGACTTTTATGGTCTGTTCGAATTCCGCCCTTTAGAAAAAGGATACGGTATAACTATCGGTAATTCATTACGTAGAATACTTTTATCTTCATTAGAAGGTTATTCTATAACATCCATTAGAATGCCTGGTATCGACCATGAATTTAGCAGCATGAAGGGTGTGGTTGAGGATGTTGCTGAAATTATTCTTAATTTAAAACAAGTTCGTTTTAAAAAGATTGGTGGAGGTAATAATTCCGAGAAAATCTATGTAAATATCAAAGGTCAAGAACAATTTTCTGCCGGCGATATTAGTCGTTTCTCTTCGATGTTCGAAATTCTTAACCCAGATTTAGTTATCTGTAACATGGAGCAATTTGTTAATTTTGAATTAGAACTTGTCGTTGACAAAGGTCGAGGATATGTTCCTGCTGAAGAAAATCTTCCAGTTGATGCTCCAATAGGTCTTATACCAGTTGATTCTATTTTTACGCCAGTTAAAAATGTTAAGTTTAGCATTGAAGATTTTAGAGTTGAAGGTAAAACGGATTACGAAAAGTTAATGATTGAAATTAGTACGGATGGTTCTATAAATCCTGAAAATGCTTTGAAAGAAGCTGCTAAGATTCTTATTCAACATTACTTGTTGTTTTCTGATGATAATATGCTATTGGATTCTCAAGTAAAATCTAAAGCTCAAGAAGTTGATGAAAATTTACTTCAAATGAGAAAAATACTTAAAACCCCTCTTTCTGATTTAGATTTGTCCGTTCGAGCGTATAACTGTCTTAAAGCTGCTGAAATCAGAACTTTAGGAGAATTGGTAAGCTTCCATATTGAAGACCTTTTAAAATTCCGTAACTTTGGTAAAAAATCTTTAACTGAACTAGAAGAGTTTGTTCGTGAAAAGGGTTTGAACTTTGGTATGGATGTAGCAAAATATAATCTAAACGAAGACTAATTAAGAGATGAGACACGGAAATAAAATAAACCACTTAGGCAGAACTACCAGTCATCGCCATGCTATGTTGTCAAATATGGCAACATCATTAATAATCAGCAAACGTATCTTTACAACTGTTGCCAAGGCTAAAGAACTTAGAAAGTATGTAGAACCTCTGGTTACTAAAGCAAAAACAGATAATACACATTCGCGTCGAGTTGTATTTAGTTATCTTCAAAATAAAGATTCTGTTAAGGAACTTTTTAGCAATGTTGCTAGCAAAATTGCTGATAGACCAGGAGGATATACTAGAATTCTGAAAACTGGAAATAGACTAGGTGATAACGCCGAAATGTGTTTGATAGAATTTGTAGATTTTAATGACTTATTAGGCGGTGGAAAATTAGTAGCTAAGGAAACTGCTACAGCAAAACGTACACGTCGCGGTAGTTCTAAAAAGGAAACAACTGCAACCACAGAAGTAATTGCCACAAAAGCTACCCCAGTAATTTCTGAAGTTGCGAATCCAGTTCAAGAATCAGAGGAGGTTATTGATCTAACATCTGAAACTGAAAACGAAGAAAATTCAAAATCTGAGTAAAATAAAATTATACTATTTATAGAAAAGAGGCTTCTGCCTCTTTTTTTTTGCTCTTAAGTGTTCTAAGTTTTTATCACCATTAATTTTCCGTAAAATGTTCATAGAAACTACTTGAGAGTATTTTCTTAATTTTGAAGTTGTTATTTCTTTCATTAACTACTTTTAAACCTCATCTTTAGCTTCAAAAGCTCTGAGTTAAAATTAGCATGGTTGTATTAATTGGAAATGAATGTTATTAAATGAATTCTGTTTTTGAAAAAGTTTTAATTTTTATTTTGCATTAATTTTTAATCAATTAAATTAGCTTATTTTGTGATTTAATTATGCAAACCACAACTGAATTAGAAACACTAACAATAGTCGATTTTTTACCTTTAAAAGGTACCGATTTTATAGAATTTTATGTAGGAAATGCAAAGCAAGCTGCCCACTTTTATAAAACTGCATTTGGATTTCAAAGTCTTGCATATGCTGGCCCTGAAACCGGTGTAAGAGATCGCGCATCCTATGTATTGATTCAAGGAAAGATGCGAATAATGCTTACAACACCTCTAAATTCTTCACATCCAATAAATGCCCATATACAAAAACATGGTGATGGTGTTCATTCGTTGGCCCTTTGGGTTGACGATGCTTATGATGCATTTGAACAAACGGTTAAACGTGGCGCAAAGCCTTATTTACAGCCAGTTACATTAACTGATGAGTTTGGAGAAGTCAAAATGAGTGGAATTCATACATACGGAGACACCGTTCATTTGTTTGTAGAAAGAACAAACTATACTGGCTCTTTTATGCCTGGGTTTATTAGGTTGGAATCAACCTATAATCCAACTGAAGTGGGTTTGCTCTACGTAGATCATTGTGTTGGAAATGTTGGTTGGAATCAAATGAATCCTTGGGTTAAATTTTATGAAGAAACCATGGGCTTTAAAAATATACTAAGTTTTGATGATAATGATATCTCTACAGAATATTCTGCTTTGATGAGTAAGGTTATGAGTAACGGAAATGGATACGTTAAGTTTCCAATAAATGAACCGGCCGAAGGTAAAAAGAAATCTCAGGTTGAAGAATATTTAGATTTTTATGAAGGAGAAGGTGTTCAACATATTGCAATTGCCACAAATGATATTGTGAAAACAGTAACTACCCTGAAAAGTCGTGGTATTGAATTTTTAACAATCCCTAATAATTATTATGATGAATTATTGGATAGAGTGGGCGAAATTGACGAAGATATAGAGCCTTTAAAACAACTTGGTATTTTGGTTGATAGAGATGATGAAGGATATTTACTACAAATTTTTACCAAACCTGTTGAAGATAGACCAACGTTATTCTTTGAAATAATTCAAAGAAAAGGCGCCAAATCATTTGGTAAAGGTAATTTTAAAGCATTATTTGAATCAATAGAACTCGAGCAAGCCAAGCGAGGCAATCTTTGATTTTGGAGGATTTCATTACCTTATTATCGGAAGAATTTACTGCAACAATTAATCCCTTTGGAGCAGAGCTTTGTAGTGTAAAGCATAAATTATCCAATTGTGAATTTATTTGGCAGGCTTCCGATATTTGGCCTCGACATGCACCCGTTTTATTTCCATTTGTTGGGAGATTAAATGAATTTGTTTACAATTATGAGGGCCATCCTTATTCAATAGAACAGCATGGATTTGCTCGTGAATCTTTGTTTGAAGTGATTTTCATGACAAGTCAAAAAGTTGTCTTAGAACTAAAAAACAATGAATATTCTTTTCAACGATTTCCTTTCGAGTTTTTATTTAAAGTTAGTTATACTCTAGATGGAAATAAATTAATTATGGGTTTTGAAATTGAAAATCTGAGCAAAAGATTAATGCCAGTTTCATTTGGAGGACATCCAGCTTTCAATATTCAATCACCAGAAGATGCATATTTGGAATTTGACAAGGACCGGGAGTTGATGAGTTATCAGTTGACTAATGGCTTAATTTCAGATTCACTAGAATTAATTTCAGATAATACGGGCAAAATTCAAGTTACCAATGAAACATTTAAAAAGGATGCACTGATTTTTAAGCATTTAAAGTCTGATTATATTATTCTTAAATCGAAATCAAATACTTCAAGTGTAAGCGTGGGAATTTCAAATTGGCCTTTCCTAGGCATTTGGTCTAAACCTGCTGCAAATTTTGTTTGCATTGAACCATGGCAAGGTATTGCTGATAAGATTGGGTTTAATAGCGACGTCAGTGAAAAAGAAGGTATCATCATGCTTCTTTCAAGCGATAAAATCATTAAAGAGTTTTCAATGGAATTTAGTATTTAATTAACTAAAAACTTACTGAAACCACCTTTCGAAGATTTTATGAAGTACATTCCACTAGGCCAAGACTCAAGCGAATGGGATACTTTTTGCTTAGCATTTAATGGAATACTTAAAATTTGTTGACCAATCATATTATAGATTTTGACTTCTTGCGGATTTATTGATTTATTTTCAATATTTACAGTAACATTTGCTGGATTAGGATATATTAGGATACTATTCTTACCCTGCTCATCTTTTTCAATGACTATTGTATCTTCGTAAGTTCGTGCTAAAATTGACATATTTGTAATGATAGGCTTATTGTAATCGAAGTAAATAAATGCTCTGTTTTTTATACTATCACCAATTTCAATACCATTTCTAAGATGTCCTTCGAATATGATATAGCCTTTGCTTCCAGCATCATCTAATGATTTTGGAGGAAGATTGATATTGTCGAAAACCCAAGTAACAACATTTTTACTCAGAGAAACCGTATAAGGATGACTGCATGAAATTATTTCGAATTCATAAACTGGAATGTTTACTTGCAAGGTGTCAATTACGATAACTCTGCGCGCTACATCATTTCCTTCATTTTGGAAATCAATATAATACCGAATTGTTTTAACATCATTTTTGACACTTCCCTCAGGCAAACAATATTTGCGATTTGGGTCGTAACTGTAACATATTTTTTGAATGATACTATCCGTATTGTCAGTGGTGTCTTCAGCAAATTCACTTAAAAAAGATACTTTATGCTTTATAGTTTGATCTATATAGAAAAAGGTATCTGTGTAAATAACTTTGAGTTTTATTTCTTGATTTGCACCGGGCCTAATGTTTTTTAAGTCGTAGATTAGAGTGCTTCCTTTCTTGCTGGTAAATTTTGGCGATGAGTTAAGTAATAATGTGTTTTCGTTTAACGTAATTTTTAAAAATCCACCATAAATATTTTTGTCACAATCCTTATTGGATATAGTGACATTTAGTGGAATTGTATCAAATAGTCGAGCCCGCTTCATTCCAAAACTTTTAACCACAATATTTCGATTTGTTATCTTTTGAAATGGAAAGTAAATTGTATCCTGACTAATATTGTTCCGTGTATTGATTGTTCGCAACCTTCCGGTAAAAGGCAGCTTGAAACAACTAGAGGAATCTGTCAAGGCTACTTCATAATCAACATCATTATAGGATGGAATTGTTTCAGAAAATATGCCTGAAATCTTAAATTGAGATTGGTTGGTAGTTTTATTAATAATAATAGACGAAAGCATTTTTTCGCCAGAACTCAACTTGTAATTTTTATCAGTATCTTCAAAAACAAATAAAGTTACCGTATCTAAGGTAATGGGTTTTGACTGATTTAAATTAATTTCTGCTACGGTTCCGTAATTAGTATTTTCGTAAAAAATTGGAGCAGATGAAATGTAATATGTCTTGGTACCACTATTATTGCTAATGAGGCCTAGAGTATTTGTCGTATCTGATTTATAAGCTATATAAAGTGGTATAAAAGTACTATCGTCATTTTGTTTTAATAGTCTGCCATTAGTTCCGTTTTCTGAAATAAAGTTGCCGTTCAAATTATTTACAGCGTTTAAAGGAGCTCTGGGTTTTGTTTCTGAGTATTTTTTAGAAATTAAACTGTCTGAATAGTAAAAAAGTGTGTCATTGTTTTCTTTGGTTAATAGCCATTTTGATTTTAATGCAGAAATACTATTGTAATTGTTGAATTGAAAGGGTTCCTTGATTATTTCCCATAACCATTCTACTGGTTTTACAATAGTTTTGATGATTGTGTTTTCTTTAGTTGCGATTAGAATAGTATCGTCAATAACCGCCGAAGGGAAATCACTCAAATGCAAAGAAAAACGGTTGTATCCTAAAGCAGAGAAAGAACCTCCATCATACAAAACGGCATTATTATATCGCTTCCAATCAACAACATAAATGGAGTCAAAATTACCAAGTACCAATAATTTACTTTTAATTATTTTTAAATCGGTTATGTTCCCTTCATCTCCGGCTGTATTTGTCTTAAAATCAGCTAATAATGTTTGTTTTGATGAATTTAAATAATATAATCCACTTCGTATTTTAGAATTAAGATCTTTATACTTTGTAAACACAAGCAATGAGTCGTTTAGGTAAATGCATTTTGGCTTATTTTTATTAAGATAAGATGAAGGAATTTGGTTAATAAAAATCCATTTCGAAGTTGCCACATCCCATTGTTCAAATTCTAATTGATCTAACGATTGGTTAAAGAAACCGATGGTGAGGTTATCATTTTTTTCATTAATGCACGCACAAACAACATTTTTATCTATTCCTTTTCCTAAATTCTTAAAAAATGACTGAGCTTTAGCTTCAAACGCAAAAATTGCAATAAACAAAGGCATAAAGGTGAAAATAATTCGTCTCATTAGTAAATTCAGGTTTTCAATTTAGTTTTTCAAGAAAGTTGTTAGATTTTGTATTTCAGTATCAAATTTACTCTATATCCTTGGAATTTAGAAATAATACTTCCAGATCCCACTTCGAAATTCATTTTATTACTAAGCCATTGCGCTTCGGATCCAAGCCACCATGCATTTTTTAAGTTATGACTAAATTGAATGCCGCCTAAAAAACCGGTACTAAATTTATTGTACCGGCTTTTGTCTAGCGGTTTTACCTCACCTTCATTAACAGCAATAGTCTTGCCTTTTGCCGAAACAATTGTCGAAAAATTAGCTCCCCCCGTGAGTAATACTTCATTTTTTAAATTAATAGGTAAGGTGTAGTTAAATCGAAGGGGTACATTAATGTAAGTAGTAGTATTAGTTGTATTTGAATTTAACTCTTTAATTTGGTCGTCGGGAAGTGGAATATACCCAACTATTTTTTCCTGATCACGTAAAGGAATTTCGTTTAACTTATATTTTATATTAACATGATTATTTATTTGAAGATATTGAATCCCACTATTAAAGCCAATATTAAATCTCGGCAAGAAGTTATAATCGATTCCTAAATTTAGAAAAAAGATATTTGGATTTTGATTACTTTGTTCAAAAAGCATTCGAGAATCTTTGTGAAGATTCTGATTGTTTTTAATTTCTATAATTTCATGATTCATTTTAGAATAACCTGCAGATAGAGATAATACAAATTTTGAAGCTGGTTTATAAGGTGGAGATAATGGATTATCATCCTTTTTATTTATTGAAGATTTCTCTATGGGAGAATTAGCTGTTAATAATGATAAATCAATTGTTTCAACTAATGATGGATCCTTGGAAGAATCAACACTTTTTTCAGTTATAAAATCTGATTTTCCAGATTCTATTAATGATATTTCTTCCTTTTTCTCTGTTTCGTTTTTAATTGTAGCTATAGGAAAACCTTCTTTGCTAATTATGATTTTATCGATTCTTGATTTAATGGTTTTATAAATGAAGTTAAGATTTGAAAGAGTTGGAGTGAAAGTTTTTAATTCCGGTTTATTCCATAGTGAATTGGTTTCTTGTGAAGTTGAGTTCGATGAATTTATTGACTGATCAGAAAATTTATTTTGCGAGGAATAAGAATTTCTAGAATCTAAGACAGATTTTTCGTTTTTTATTCCATAATTTAAGGTTAAAAAATAAGTAATGCCTGCAGTAAAGCAAATTATAAGTGAAGTAAAGAAAAACGGAAAGAAAATTCGTTTAGGTTTATTGCTGAGTAAGACCCCTTCAAGCCTTTCCCATTGAGCTTCCTTAAGCGGAGCTTCATGGTTTTCAAATGCATTTTTTAATGCATTCTGAAGGTTATTTTTGGTGCTCATTTTTTGTAATTTTAGTATTTAAAATTGTAGTAAGTGCCTTTTTGGCTCTGCTAAGTTGCACTCGAGAGGCCTCTTCACTGATGCCAAGTTCGGCGGCTATTTCTTTATGACTCATTTCTTCAATAACAAATAGGTTGATGATAATTTGTTGATTAACAGGCATGGTTTTTAATAATTGCATGGCCATTTCGGCTTCTAGACTAATTTCTTGAGAAATATCAATATCTTCAATTTCTGAAATGTGATCTGAAATATGACCTAAGAAAAGTGCCTTTTTTCGTTTTCTTAAAAAATCAAGAGCTGTATTAATCCCTATTCTTGCTATCCAAGTTTTAAGACTACTATCTCCTTTAAAATTTTGAATATTTTTAAAAACCTTGATTAAACTATCGTGAAAAATTTCTTCAGCATCTTCTCGGTTACCGGCATACCGCATGCACAAGCCCATCATTTGTGGTCCGTAAACATCATACACGTGTCTTTGAGCTTTTATATCGCCTTTAGAACATGCTTTTATGAGTGTTTTTTCATCCAATGTATTTAATCGTTAGACGCCTGCCTTTAAATATACGTTACATGTAACCTTCAATATCTTTAATTATAATGCATGAATTTCTGTTATCTAAAAAATTATTAGATCCTCATTCATTGTCACCTTAAAGATCTAGATGTAAAGTTTAATCAAATAGACTTTTTGAAACACAAAGTAAACTTAAAGTACTTTATGATTTGAACTTTTAATTAGATCAAAAATTAAAAACAGTATTCCAATCAATAAGGTAGTCATAATTCAAACGGTAGGACCGGAGTTAAGAAGATTTTAAATTCGAACATCTGCTAGATTTGACGCAGATTAAATTGAAGGCGTTACACTAAACTTTGAATAAATGTTTAGTATTTATTTTTTCTAAATTTTGGATAGGTTTTTTTTTAATGCCTTTAATAACCCAAAAACGCTTTATTGAATCAATCACAATGAATAGAATTCCAGTTAAAATCGTAAACATATTTAAATTGTGTTCAAGTTTAAATGTTACTTTTGAACACTACAATATTATTATTAAAAATTGGAATAAATGTTCTGAATATGGAAATAATGTTATAAATTATAATTTATATTGTTTTTGAATTATTTTTTAGTCTGTTTATTGATTTATATTTTTTCCAAAAGGTAAATTATGAGTGAATTAATTATCAGTAATTCAGTATGTTGAATCGTTGATGTTCAGAGCTGATTTTTAGAATTGGCTCTGAAAAATAGTTATAGAAAATTTGACTAATATTTTAATTATCTAAGATTTATTTGGAATATTATTCTCCTTTTCACCATTTTCGTCCTTTTTGGATTGATCTAAACTCGTTTTATGCACAATTTCATCTCCAGCATTGAACGAAGGTAGCTTGATTTTACCCCAATTAGAAGTTTTTGGTAAGTTGTCTCCCATGAGATAGCCCCAAGGCTCCAAAAAATCAATTCGGTCGAAAATTACTTTTAAAATAGCAATGATGGGAATTGCTAAAAACATGCCTGCAACGCCTGCAATTGCTCCTCCAGCTAAAATGCCAACAAGAGAAACCAGCGCATTAACCTTAACTTTTGAACTTACAACTAAAGGTACAAGGAAGTTGTTATCAAGAAATTGAACTACAATATTAACTATGAGCACGCCAAGTACCATTGAAAGATCTGTGGAGCCAGTTAAGGTGGCAATTATGCTTAATAAGCCGGCAAGTGTAATCCCGACATAGGGAATTAAATTTAAAATTCCGGTTATTACTCCTAGCAATAATGCATATTGTGCTCCAATTATAAAGTATCCCAAACTCGTTAAACTTGCAACAATTAGCATTTCTGTAAGTAAGCCAACAAGAAAGCTTCGAATGGCGATTTTAACATTTAATAAAATATCAAATAAGGTGTGTTGGTGTTCTGCCTTAAAAAGTTTTGATAAGAAATTGATGAGCAAAACTCTGTATATCAAAAATAAAAATGTATAAATTGGGATAATTACCATACTTACCAAAGCATCGGTAAATGAGTTAAGGGTGTTCCCCATCATAGAGGAATTTTTATTAATAGAACGTTCAGTGGCTTCTTTTATGTAAATATTTTGTTCTTTGAGGCTTAAATTGAATTTTAGTTTTATCCATACTTGGATATTGTGGAAATGTATGTCAACATTGGATTTAATTTTAACCCAATCATTAGCGATATCACCAACTTGCCAAGAAATAAAAAAAACTATGCCACTTAAGAATAGTATGCATAATAGAACTGCTACGGCAGCCGCAATGACATGTGGAAATCGCCATTTATTACAAAGAAAAGAAACGATCGGCCTTAAAAGAATAGAGAGCAATAAGGCTAGCAAAAGAGGAAATATTAAATGCTGCCCAACATATAAGATGATGATAATTAAACTGATGCCCAACAGTGTGTAGGCTAATCGAGCATTAAAAGGTTTTTGGTTTGATTTGATCAAAATTCTATTTGGTTGCGGATTTGTTTTTTCTGAAAATTAAATCGATTATTTGTGAACCGATAGATTTAAACGTTTCAGGATTATTGGCAATTGCAGTAAGTGCCATTTGGGATAAATTTGATAATAAGTTTTTTACAGGCTTAGGTTTGTTATTCTCTGCTAGCATTGAAGAAGCATAGTTTGCCGCCAAACTGATTCCTGAACTAATTATATCACTTTGTATATCTTCTGACTTAAAAACTTGTTTGAGTGTATTTTTAATGATATTTAAAGGCTTAAAGCTTTCATAAGTTAAAAAAAAGTCGTTTTTGAGTTTTTGGCCTGCTTCAACATTTTCAATTTTTTTCAATTGAATGTAAGCCTTTAATTGAGCTGAATTAGTAATGGTTGACATAAAATTACTTTAAAGCTTGTGTTATAATTGAATTACTTAAAGGTGTTTTAATCCAACCTTCTCTGAAAATATAGAATAGGATGCCAAAGAAAATATATACCCCTGAAATTATTAAAAATCCAAGATAATTTTTACCAAGAATTGCGCCTAACCATAACGAAACTCCAATGTTAAAGGTAAAAAAAAACATAGCAATAAAAAGAATCACAACTATTTTTGAAACCAAGGACGAAGCAATTTCAGCTATTTGGTCTATTGCTTTAAGCCTGATAAGTTCTATGCTTGATTTTATATAAGCCTCCGATTTCTCGATAAGTTCTTTGATTGAATCTGGATCTTGATGCATTTTTTAAATTCTAAAATATCCCGAATTAAGTCATTTTTGTGTTTCAGAAGATGAAGGTGAACTTTCTGCATTTTCCGGATTTTCTTCCGACTCTTTTCCTTTCTTTGCCAAATTGTCGATAAAATTATTGAATTTTTGCTTTATATTATCCGATAAATCATCTCCTTTTTTTACAAATTTTTTACGTGTTTCCGAACCTTTGTCTGGTGCCAGAAGAACACCAATTACGGCACCCGTTGCAAGTCCGGCTAACAGTCCTAGTAATACCTTTCCTGATTTCATAATTAAATTCAATACAAAGATAAACGAATCCAATTTGTGAAAGCGTTAAAGTTTTAAATTTTTAAAGGATAAAAAAAATGCACCTCAGTTTATGTGAGAGCTATTTTATGCATTGGAAGACTGCTAGGTGAAAAGTACTTTTTAGTTAGTACTTTTAAAAAACAATTTAGGTATTTCTAAGCCTTTCTATTAACCTTTATCTATTTTAATAGAAGTCATGGTTAATGAATCCATAACAAGTTTGTCATTAAAAAACGATATTTTTTCATTAGCCTCTTTAAGCCTAAAATATAATGGGGACTTCTATAATTTAATTATTTGATATTTAAATAGTTAATTGTATACCTGCTTAATAAAAACGAACAAAAATGCAAGCACAAAAAAGCAAAAAATCAGGCAATAGAGGATTATTTGATGAACAAGAAACATCTCAAAAATTATCAAATATAGGCAACCCTTTAGAAATGATAAGCAATGTTATTGATTTTGAAATATTTAGAGATAAATTAGAATCTAAACTTCTAAATCAAAATAAAAAAAACAATGCAGGAGCAAAGCCTTATGATGTAGTAATGATGTTCAAAATAATGGTTTTGCAACGTTATTACGGACTTGGCGACACTCAAATAGAATATCAAATACTTGATAGACTTAGCTTTAAAAAGTTTTTGGGTTTAGAAAGTGGAGATAAAGTGCCTGATGAAAAACTGTTTGGGCATTTCGTGAAAACTTGACAAATTGCGGATTGATTGAAGAAATATTTTCACAATTTGGACAGTATTTGGAGTCAAAAGGGATTGATAATGAATGAAGGTAAAATGGTAGATGCCAGTTTTACAGTTGCACCACGCCAACGCAATAAACGGGAAGAAAACCGTATAATAAATGAAGGTAGAGGTGATGAACTTTGGAATGACAAGCCAAACAGAAAGAGGAACAAAGATACAGATGCCCGTTAGACCAAAAAGAACGGAGCAACTTTTTATGAATTTAAAAGCCATGCAAAGGTAGACACAAAGAGCAAATTCGTCGATAATTATGAAGTTACCAATGCTTCGATTCACGATTCCCAGCCATTAGACGATTTATTATCCGAAAGAGATAAAGGTCAGGAGTTTCACGCAGATAGTGCTTATACAGGTGAAGAACAAGAAAAAGTGATTAGCAAATATAAAATGAAAAATCAAGTACATGAAAAAGGAGACCGTAATAAACCATTGACAGAAGAACAAAAGGTAAGCAATCACGAAAAATCAAAACAAGAGCTAGAGTAGAGCATGTTTTCGGTTTTATGGAACAAAGCATGAATGGCTTGATAGTTCGTTCGGTCGGTAATATTAGAGCAACAGGAATTATCGGATTGATGAATTTAACCTATAATTTGTTCCGCTACGAAAAAGTGGTTCGCCTAAATATTTTATAAAATTAAATTACTGATAGATAGATATATAGATAGATAGAATTTGATAAAAGGTAAATTTTAGAAGCGCCAATTTATAAAATTGCTGTATGATTGAAGCTATTTAAAAAGATTGATTAACGGGTTCTAAGATTATTTTTGAGTCAAGAGTTTAAAAATGAATTTTTAGAACCCACCTTAATTTTAATTCAAAAATCCTTCTCCAATTTGAAGAAGGATTTTTGAATTAAAAATTACATTTTTTTACTTACTTTTTATATCAAAAGTAATATTCACTTTTTCTGAAATGAAGGCATTTTTTAAAGATTTATCGTTACCATATTTCATAGACCATACATTGCGATTGATATTAAAATTTGCTACCGCTGAAATTGCATTTCCATTAACATTTATTTTTGCTGGAAAAGAAACATTTTTGGTTACTTCTTTTAGAGTCAAATTACCGCTTACCTTAAAATTAGCACCAGAAATTACTGAGCTATCTGTTTCTGATGCAATAAATGGTTCTACTGAGGTGATTTCGAACTTAGCGGTAGGAAATTTTCCAGCATCGAAAAAATCTCCACTTAATAAATGTCCTTTTAGTTTTGTTTGAAACATAGTTTCCTGTTGACTTAAGCTTAAGGATTTTGTATCTATAACAAAATTCCCTCCTTCTATTTTGCCTCCGTTAACGGTCACATTTCCTGATGAAATTTTGAAATATCCCGGATGTTCTTTACCAACACCATAACCTATAAAGCCAATTTTTGAAGTGGCAGTATCAATTGAAATTTCAGTTCCAGTGGAAGAATCAACTTGTGTGGCTTCGTTTACAATGGCTGTATCGCCTTTTGGGTTGATTGAACAAGAAGCCACTAACAACGAGGTGGTTAGAGCAATAACGGCTAATAATTTATAATTTGATTTCATGATTAAGCTTCTTTTAAAAGTTGAATTTCTGCGTGTAATTTAACTTCTTCACTCACTAATAAACCACCGGCCTCTAATGCAGCGTTCCAGTTTAGGTTCCAATCTGTACGATTAATTTTTCCGGTTAAACTAAATCCTGCCTTTTGGTTTCCCCAAGGATCAACACCTAATCCTCCAAATTCGATGTGAAGTTTTGCTGCACGTGTTATATCCTTTATTGTAAAATTGCCATTCAAAGTAAAATTATCTCCATTTTTTTCAATGGAAGTCGATTCGAATTTTAATTGAGGATAATTTTCAGTGTCGAAAAAATCAGGCGACTTTAAATGACCATCACGTTGTTCACTGCCTGTTGAAATACTGTTAGTATCGGCTGTGAAGGAAATTTTGGCTGTTAAAAAATCATCACCATCGGTTTCGGTTGAAACATCAAAAGTTCCAAATGATCCAGAAACGTTTGTTATCATCATGTGCTTAACTTTAAATCCGATTTCACTATGTGAAGCATCAAGATTCCATTTAGTTTTTTTTGAGGTTGTTGTTGTCATTTTCTTTGTTTTATTATTTGATACAAAGGTAGAATGCTTGACAACTCCTGAACGTTGAGTTAAGCTAAGAAATTCCCTTGATATAGGTCAATTTAATAGCTGTTTAAAAAATTACTATTTTGCTTAACACGTTGAATTACTGATTTTAGCAGTTTAATAAAGCATAGAATTGAAAGAATTTAATATTTGCTTAAGGATTGACCTTAGCCTATAAAACCATATTTTTTAACCCAAATTAATCAATAGCAGATTCAAAGAATCTAACTACTTGATTTAGTTAGGTTATATCCCGATTTAGAAATGCCTGACGAGGTTTTATATTTGCACCAATTCTTGAAAAGGCATTCGACCAGACCTGTAAAAATGAACATATATTGCTGGTCAAATTGTTATCAATTCGTCAAAGCATTGATTTGCAAATCGATGATTGGAAAATGCCCCTATAAATAAGGGTAAATTAATTATCAAAAACTTAAACGAATGTGCAATTTCTAATGCGGATTTTGGGTTAAACAAATTTTTAGAATAAATTTATCGTAGGACTCGCGTCACGAATTGATTTGAAGCAAAGAACATTTTAGTCCTAAAATTCTATTCTCCTAGAATTACTTTTTTTGTTTCTTCTAAAATTTCGAATGCTTTTTCTGAAGTTTCGGCTTCTGCGTATACACGCAAAACAGGCTCTGTACCTGAAGGTCTTATCATTACCCAGCGATCATTCCCAAGATGATATTTGAATCCATCGAGGTCTTCTTCTTTCTGGATTTGAAATTGGCCCAGACTTGAAAACGCTTTATTAGTGCAATTTAAAATTACTCTTTGTTTTGTAGCTTCATCGATATGTAAATCATACCTTTCAACTGCAAATGGTCCAGTTATAGCATAAACTTCTTCAATTAAGGCGTCTAAACTTTTGCCAGTAAATGCCATGAATTCCAGAATAGTTAATCCAATCCATAATCCATCTCGCTCAGGAATATGGCCTTTGATTGCAATTCCTCCGGATTCTTCACCGCCAATTAAAACATCTTCGATAATTATTGTATCACAAATATATTTAAAACCAATTTTTGTAATTTCTTGATCTAAACCATAATGTTTACAAAGATTTGAAATTTTACCTGTACAACTGAAGCTGTTAACAACCTTTCCACTCAAACCTTTGTATTTATGTAAGTATTGAATGAGCAATAAAATAATATGATGAGAATCAATAAACTTGCCTTTAGAATTGTATAAACCAATTCGGTCGGCATCTCCATCAGTAGCAATTCCTAGATCAATATCTTCAGCAATTTCAATTAAACTGGCCAATTCTTGAAGATTTTTATCAATGGGTTCGGGCGCTTGACCATCGAACCATGGGTTAAATTCACAATGCAAAAAAGTGGTATCCGGCAATAAATTTCGCATAGCACGCTGTCCTGCGCCATACATTGCATCATAGGCAAGTTCGTATCCCGACTCGTTGATGAGATTAAAATCTATTCCATTTTTAATGGCTTCCAAATACATTTCTTCCAATTCTTCAAACTGAATGAGCCCTTCTGTTCGGTAGCTCTCAAAACTTTTTAAGTTCAGGTTCGAAACGGTTGGTATGTTGGCTTCAACTTTTGCTATTTCTTTAGGAACAGCAGGTCCGCCAAAGCTATCTTTTATTTTAAAGCCATTGTAGGTAGGAGGGTTGTGACTTGCCGTAATTACAATTCCAGCTGCCGCATTTAATCGCAAAGTTGCCAAAGAAACCATCGGAGTACTTATAAAAGTTTCAGCTACTATAGAAGTTATTCCAAAATGAGCAAAAACACAAGCTGTGGCTTTCATAAACATTTCACCACCAAAACGGCAATCGTAGCCAATTACTGCTTTGGGATTTGCAATGTTCTTAGACAAAATCCATTTAGCAGTGCCTTCTGCAACTCGCATAACATTAGTTTCGGTGTATTCGCGGGCGATTATTGCTCTCCAGCCATCGGTTCCAAATTTTATTTCTGACATCTTTTCGTGTTTCTGTTTGTTTGATTTTAATTAAATTATGCTTTTCAATTAAATTTATGTAAAGGCATTTTCACCGGTAATTTCCATGCCAAGAATTAGCAAATGAATGTCGTGAGTTCCTTCATAGGTAACTACGGATTCAAGATTCATCATATGGCGCATAATTGGGTAATCGCCTGTAATACCCATTCCTCCAAGCATTTGTCGAGCGTTTCTTGCTACAGTTAATGCCATGTCTACATTATTTCGTTTAGCTAAACTAATTTGTGCGGGCGTTGCTTTACCATCATTCATTAACTTACCAAGACGCCAACAAAGCAATTGAGCTTTTGTGATTTCAGTAAGCATTTCTGCTAATTTTTTTTGCTGCAATTGAAAACCTCCAATAGGTCGTCCAAATTGTTTTCTCTCTTTCGAATATCTAACTGCAGTATCGTAACAATCCATCGCTGCTCCTACGGCACCCCAACTTATGCCATATCTGGCCGAATTTAAACAGGTTAGAGGACCTTTTAATCCTGTAACACCGGGTAATAAATTTTCTTTTGGCACTTTAACATTGTCAAAAACTAGTTCACCGGTAGCCGATGCTCTTAAGCTCCATTTTTTATGAGTTTCAGGCGTGGTAAATCCTTTCATGCCGCGTTCCAAAATCATTCCATGTATAATACCGGCTTCATTTTTGGCCCAAACAACAGCAATATCGGCAAATGGTGAATTAGAAATCCACATTTTTGCTCCATTTAAAATATAATGGTCGCCTTTGTCTTCGAACCTTGAAGTCATTCCACTCGGATCTGAACCATGATCTGGTTCGGTTAAACCAAAGCATCCCATCAATTCGCCGGTAGCTAGTTTTGGTAAATATTTTCTTTTTTGTTCTTCGGATCCAAATTTAAAAATTGGGTACATCACCAAAGAGCCTTGAACAGAAGCAGTCGATCGAACCCCGCTGTCGCCGCGCTCAAGTTCTTGCATAGCCAAACCATACGAAATGTAATCTAAACCCCCGCAACCATATTCAGCCGGAAGTTGAGGAGCATAACAACCAACCTCACCCAAGCCTCGTTTGATGTATTCAGGGAAGATGGCATGTTGACAGCATTCGTCAATTACTGGTGAAATTTCGCGTTTTACCCATTCACGAACTGTGTCTCTAATTAGTTTGTGTTCTTCCGTAAGTAAATCATCAATCAAATAAAAATCGGGTTGTTGATAATGATCTCTTCCTACATGTTTTTCTTTGAGTTCTAATAGTTCTGCCTGTGTCATATTGATGAGTTGCAAAAATAAAACTTTAATTTGCAAGGTAATTAAAAATTTAGGATGACAGGCACCTTATGTTTCAATCGTATTAAAATGTATGGATTTCATGGATTACATGCTGAAGAAGCTAAAGTTGGAACTTATTTTTTTATTAGAATACAGGCCAGGTTGCACGCCAACTATGAAAGTGAACAGCCCAGTTTAAGAAATACTATAAATTATGAGGACTTGTATAATGTTCTAGAAGGCGCCTTTTCAAAAAGGGAAGAACTCATAGAACAAGTGGCAGTAAATATTTACAACACAGTAAAATCTGAATTTAGGCAAGCAGATAAATGGTTTGTGAGCATTGAAAAGCAAAATCCTATAGGCATTGAAGGTTTTAATCCAGTGTTTGAAATATCGGATTTTGGTTGATGTTCAAGTTGGAAATAAGCGTATTTCACTAAATTGAATTATTTTGAGCGTACCTAAATGATTTACTGTTTTTTAATAAACAAAGTCGAGTTCATACAATAAAACTTTACAACACTAAATTGTACTAAGCATGATTTTTACATTAGAATACTAAATAATTTTTTGACTCTTTGAATAAAAAAATTGTTTATAGGTTGTTAAAATGGAGCGCAAGAATAGTTCTAAGTAGGGCTTAGAGTAAAATATATAAAGATGAGTTGCTCCATATTAAACGCAATATTGCTCCATTATTACTTTCTCAAAAGCATCTAAATTTAGTGTTCAAGGAGTAAACTTTTAGGTTAGCTAATGTTTATGAGCAACAAATTGGCATGGTTTTGAAACATTTCATTCATTAATTTGGACTAAATTTGCCCCATTAAACATGCAGCACTTACAAGAAACAATTGAAAAAGCCTGGGAAAACAGGGAGTTACTAAATGATTCATCAGTTCAAGGCAGTATTAGAGCGATTATTGAACTTTTAGATATAGGAAAGTTAAGAGTAGCGGAGCCAAGTGATGGCGGTTGGAAGGTAAACGATTGGGTAAAAAAGGCCGTGATTCTATATTTCCCAATCCAAAAAATGGAAACTTTTCATGCCGGTCCCATGGAGTTTTACGATAAAATGCCTTTAAAAACACATTATGCCGAGCTAGGAATTCGCGTTGTTCCACATGCAGTGGCGCGCCATGGAGCCTATTTAGCATCTGGAGTAATTTTAATGCCAAGTTATGTAAACATAGGCGCTTATGTAGATAGTGGTACTATGGTTGATACTTGGGCAACAGTAGGTAGCTGTGCGCAAATTGGAAAAAATGTTCATTTAAGTGGAGGAGTAGGGATTGGTGGGGTACTTGAACCAGTGCAGGCGGCGCCGGTAATTATTGAGGATGGATGTTTTATAGGTTCAAGATGCATTGTTGTTGAAGGCGTTCGGGTGGGGAAAGAAGCTGTACTAGGTGCCGGAGTAACATTAACGCTTAGTACTAAAATTATTGATGTTACCGGAACCGTGCCGAAGGAATACAGAGGTTATGTGCCAGAAAGAAGTGTTGTGATTCCCGGAACTCAAATGAAACAATTTGCAGCTGGCGAATACGGTGTTCCGTGTGCTTTAATTATTGGGCAACGAAAGCCTAGTACCGATCTTAAAACTTCGTTGAATGAAGCACTTAGGGATCATAATGTTGCTGTTTAGTGGCAAGTGTCAAAATTTGATTGTTATATTATTTTTCATAGTAATAAATTTTAAAAATTGAATTATGAAGTGGATGGTTTTTTGTTTTTCTATGATAAGTTTGATGGCGTGCGATTGTTTGCAAATTGCCGATGGAGTGGTAGTTAATAGTAAAACGGGTAAACCAATAACAAAGGCTAAAGTTGTTAATAAGGCTAAGCCTCATCAGTTTGATTATACAAACATGGATGGTAAATTTCGTATCACCTCAGTTTCTAGAGGCTTTTTGAGATGCCCATCCATGAAAATAGAGGTTTCAAAAGATAGTTTTAAAACAATGACACTTATTTTGAATAGTAAAGCTTCGGACAGAATAGAATTAATTTCTGAACCAATTGAATATGATGATGCCGCATGCATTTCAAACCAAGATAGCTTGGAAGGCATGCAAGTTTATACACTTACAGAACGACAACCAAAATTTGGAAAGGGCGACATAGATCTTTTGAAATATATATCATATAATTTTGAATTTAACGTTAAAATGAATTCTGAAGAGCAAACAAGAGCATTTTGCTCCTTTGTAATTGATACCTTTGGATTTGTTCGCAACGCCTGTATTTATAAGACTTACCAAAAGGGAATTATTAGCGATTTTGAACTCGAAGCATTAAGAGTGGTTCGGTCACTACCGGCTTGGCAATCAGGGGAGTCTAATGGTCTTAAAGTGCCAGTCCGAATAAAATTACCTATAGCATTTATTCTGAGATAAATTATTAACCATAAATTTACAATGAACCTTGGATTTGATTCAAAAAGACTGTTCTTAAACCGCTCGGGATTAGGTAATTATAGCCGTTGGCTGGTCAAAGGATTGTGCCAATACTTTCCGGACAATCAATATCATTTATATACAACAGCTTTATCAGATATAAAAAACGAATTTATTGGTGAAAATATTCACGCGCATTTACCTTCTAACTTATTTAAAACGTTTTGGAGAACGAAAGGTATAAAAAAGGATTTATTGAAGGATAAAATTATGGTTTTTCATGGATTAAGTAATGAATTGCCAATGGGTATTGAAAAAACTGGAATCAAGTCAATAGTTACCATTCATGATTTAATATTTAAAATACATCCCGAATACTATAATCCTATTGATAGGCAAATTTACGATATAAAGTTTAAAAGTTCTTGCCTAAGGGCTGATAAAATTATAGCCATTAGCCAACATACTAAAAATGTGATTATGGAACATTACGGGATAGCTAATGAAAAAATAGAGGTAATCTATTTGGATGCTTCAGAACAATTTTTAAATGAGAGCGTAACGCAAGATGTTGATAATACAAGAAGGAAATTTGGACTTTTTAAGCCTTATTTTCTGAATGTTGGTGCAATTGGAGGTCGCAAAAATCAGTTTCGTCTTTTGGAGGCATTTGCGGATATATCTAAAAAGGTTGAACACGACTTAGTATTGGCAGGCAAGCCGGGAAAAGAGACCGATTCTTTGTTACTTCTCATCAAAAGGTACAGTTTGACAGACCGAGTCAAGTATTTTCCAAACGTGAGTAATCTTGATTTAGTAAACTTGTATCATGGCAGCTATGCAACTGTTTATCCTTCAATTTATGAAGGATTTGGAATACCTATTTTAGAAAGTTACCGTTGCGGCAGGCCGGTATTAACAAGTTATGGAAGCAGTTTGGAGGAAATTGCTGGAAGTGCAGGTGTTTTTTGCAATGCTCTCGATTCTGTGGATATATCAAGAGGCTTATTAAACTTAACAGAACCTAAAGTTTATAAATCGCTGCAAAGTAATATTTCGAATGAATTGAACCGTTTCGAGTCTCACAATTCCTTTGAAAAATACATGCAAATTTATAAATCAATTTAATTGCTATTTTTAAGTTAATTGAGATAAAAAGGCAACGTAATTCAGTGTAATTTATTTAAAATCATTCTAAATAAAATTTGTGTAAGAATTATTTATTAACTACTAAGATAAAATGCCAAATTGAAATAATTTTGCGCCCTATTAATTATTGGATTAATCATACAAAAAAAACTATAAGGATGAAGATAAAATTCTCCGGAAAACTAAAAAACCTAATCTTTTTAAGTGCCGCATTTCTGATTGTAAATTTGGCTGGCGCAGCTGTAATTAAAGAAAGTATTTCGGGTAAACCTGTTGACGATGCAACTATTGCAGCCGGAAAAGGATTGTTTGAAAACAAGTGTAAGACCTGTCATGCGATTGATAATAAACAAATTGGTCCCGCACTTAAAGACGTTCACAAAAGACGCAGTTATGATTGGTTAACAAAGTGGATCCGCAACAACGAAGCGCTTAGAAAAAGTGGCGATAAGGATGCTATTGATGTTTGGGAAAAAAACAATAAGGCAATTATGAATGCTTTTCCTGATTTGAAAGATGAGGAAATTGCATCAATTGTTATGTATATTGAGGATGCAAGTGCTGGCGGAGATAAGCCATTGGCAGCAGCAGGCACTGCGACTCAGGCAGTTTCAGCTCCGGTAGATGAAAAGGCAGCCGGAAGGGTTAATTGGGCCATCATTCTTTTATTCGTATTAATTTGTGCAATCTTGTTCATGATTGTAAAGATTATTGAACAAGTATCTATAATTCGAGGTAAAGAAGTCATCAACTGGAACAAGGTGAATGGCTCGCTAATGCTTGGATTTGTGATAGTAGGCTTTTTAGCATGTATCTGGGAGTTTTCGGTTCATGGAAAATTACTTTTGCCTGAGGCAGCAACCGAACACGGACGCAGATTGGATCAAATGTTCAACATAACCCTTTACTTCACTGGTTTTGTATTTGTGGTTACTCAATTCCTTTTATTTTATTTCGGTTATAAATACAGAGGTCGTAAGGGCAATGTAGCACTTCACCTTTCTCACAATAATAAATTAGAAGCAATTTGGACTATTATTCCTGCAATTGTGCTTACAGTTTTAGTAATTGGTGGGTTAAAAACTTGGAACAGCATAACAAATAATCCTGAAAGGGATAAATTTAATGTTGAAATTTTCGCTTATCAGTTTGGCTGGTCAGCTCGTTTCCCTGGTGGTGATGGGAAACTTGGAAAGTCGAATTGGAATTTAATTTCAAATGATAATTTATTGGGAGTCGCTATCAAGGAAAAGGCTGAAACTATGATTCCGGTTCTTGAACAAGATATTTTAGACTTTAAAAAAGAAATAAAGGAATTACCGATTAAATTAGCAGGGTTAAAGTCGGAACTTGGCGGATTAGTAGGTGCTGAAAGAAAACTTCAATTAGCCCGAATCGCTGAGGTTGAAGACGGTACTGCTTTGGATGAGCTTGAAAAGAAAATAAGCAACCGAACTATCCAAATAGGAAGAGTAAAAGCTTCTTTAGAAAATAAAACAGCATCAGTTTTTTATGACAACACTGGTTTAGATGATATCATTGTAAATGATGAAATTCATATTCCTGTTAATAAAACGGTGACTTTTAAATGTCGTGCTAGAGATGTAATTCACTCAGCATATATTCCAATGTTCCGTTCACAAATTAATGTGGTGCCAGGTCTGCCAACTGAAATAGTCTTTAAAGCTATTGAAACAACCAAGGAAAAACAAGCCAAACTAAGCCGTCCTGATTTTGATTATTATATTTTATGTGCAAAAATATGCGGAGCAGGTCACTACAGCATGAAAATGAAAATTGTAGTTGATAGTGAAAAAGACTATAAGGAATGGATTAGTAAACAAACAGGTGCTTTTGTAAAAGAAAAGCCTGCTGAGTCGCCGATTGATAATCAAAAAGACACTTCATCTAAAAAATTAGCTATTAATTAAATATAAAGCATGAGCCAAACAGCAACACATAACGTACATGCGCACGGTGACGCCGATCACGGTCACCACCACCACAAGGAGAGTTTCATTTCAAAGTATGTATTCTCAATGGATCATAAAATGATCTCAAAACAGTTTCTCATCACGGGAATTATTATGGGATGTTTTGGAATGTTAATGTCTGTATTATTCCGACTTCAATTAGCATGGCCTAATACTAGTTTTCCAATTTTAGAATTTTTATTAGGCGATAAGTGGGCTCCTGGGGGAAAATTAGATCCATCTTTTTATATGGGTTTAGTTACTATTCACGGAACCATTATGGTGTTCTTTGTATTAACAGCCGGTTTAAGTGGAACATTTAGTAACTTGCTTATTCCATTGCAACTCGGTGCTAGAGACATGGCATCTCCTTTTTTGAATATGTTATCCTATTGGTTTTTCTTCGCCTCGTCGGTGGTACTAACTTATAGTGTGTTTATTGAATCAGGTCCTGCAGCAGCTGGATGGACAGTTTATCCTCCTTTAAGTGCGATTCCAAAAGCGATGCCTGGCTCAGGGTTCGGAATGACGCTTTGGTTAGTTTCTATGGTTCTGTTTATCGTTTCAGCCCTTTTAGGAGGTATAAATTATATAACTACTGTGTTAAACATGAGAACAAAAGGTATGTCCATGAACAGAATGCCTCTTACAATTTGGGCATTTTTCTTTACAGCAATCCTTGGTTTATTATCGTTCCCAGTATTATTAGGTGGCTCATTACTTTTGGTTTTTGATCGGAGTTTTGGTACTAGTTTTTATTTAAGTGATATTTTTTTAAGTGGGGAGGGCGCATTAGCTAATAGCGGAGGCAGTCCTGTTTTATTCCAGCATTTATTTTGGTTTCTAGGCCACCCTGAGGTTTATATCATTATTTTACCTGCTTTGGGTATTACATCCGAAATTATTGCAGTTAATGCGAGAAAGCCAATTTTCGGTTATTCGGCAATGGTTATATCAATTATAGGTATTGCCTTTTTATCCTTCATCGTTTGGGGCCATCATATGTTTATCACTGGTATGAATCCTTTATTAGGTCTTGTATTTATGATTTTTACGTTAATTATTGCCGTGCCCTCTGCGGTAAAAACCTTTAATTATCTTGCTACTCTATGGCGAGGAAATTTACAGTTTACCCCTGCCATGATGTTTGCTATTGGTTTGGTTTCATTTTTTATCAGTGGAGGTTTAACTGGTATTTTCTTGGGTAACGCAGCTATAGACATTCAATTACACGATACTTATTTTGTTGTTGCTCACTTCCATATCGTAATGGGTTGTGCTGCTATTTTTGGAATGATGGCCGGTATTTATCACTGGTATCCTCGTCTTTATGGTCGCACAATGAATAAAACTTTAGGTTATATGCATTTTTGGTTGACTTTTATATCAGCTTATATGGTATTTTTTCCAATGCATTTTATAGGATTGGCCGGTGTTCCTCGCCGTTATTTCCAATTTACAGTTTTGCCTGAATTTGGCGTTTGGAATGATGTAAATGTTTTGATTACCATGGCTGCAATTTGTGGTGCATTGGCTCAATTAATATTCTTGTATAACTTTTTCAGTAGTATTTTCTGGGGCTCTAAGTCAGCACAAAATCCTTGGAAGGCTAACACCCTAGAATGGACTTCTCCAATAGATCAACGTTTGCATGGAAATTGGCCAGGCGAAATTCCAACAGTTTATCGTTGGCCTTATGATTATAGTAAACCTGGCTATGCAGAGGATTTTATTCCACAAACAGTGCCTGATGAAGGCACGGAGGAGAAATTGGCTCACAGTCATACAGCTCCTGTTGTACCAGAAACAAAAGATTCTCCAGAGGTTGTTCATTTCTCTGCTTTAGTTCTAAAGTGGTTGGGATTGAGAAATACCTAGAATGTTCTTAAACTTAGCTTTTTATTTTATTTAGCTAATCAATAAAATTTTAAAACCGAAACGGTGTTTAGAGAAAAATTTTTTAATAAGGTTTGTCTCTTTAGCACAGTTTCGGTTTTTTTGTTGTTTATTCTTGGAGGATTGGTTAGGAGCACAGGCTCTGGCATGGGTTGTCCAGATTGGCCCAAATGTTTTGGAAAAGCAATACCTCCAACAAATGAATCACAATTGCCTCCAGATTACAAAGAACAGTTTCTGGAAAAGCGCTTAAAAAAAGTCGATAAATTTACTAAACTGCTCCAGAAATTGGGTTTTCATGATCTTGCAGAAAAAGTTAAAAATGATCCACAATTAAAATACGCTCATCCTTACAGTAAAACAACTGCCTATATTGAATGGATTAATCGTTTATTTGGTGTTTTAACTGGTATATTTTCATTATTGGCTTTTATTTTAGCCTTTCAATTTAGACACACGAATCCTGCTCGATTTTGGTGGGTAGTTTCTGGCTTATTTTGGGTAATTTTTAATGGTTGGTTAGGTAGCGTTGTTGTAGATACTAATTTAGTTCCCGGCATCGTTACGGCTCATTATGCAGCAGCCTATTTGGCTTTCGGTTCGTTTATAGCTGCATTACCAAAATCACAGCCCTTTGTAATCAAAAATTCTCAATACTCTTTGTTCCTAACAGGATTAATATTGCTTATAGTGGATATTTTTCTTGGTACAACAACACGTGAAGTTATAGATAGTTTAAAGCAAAATGAAAATTTTGAACTTAGTTTAGAAAATGTTTGGATTCCGGGGCCTGTATTTTTAATCCACCGGCTTCTTGGTATTTTTATTTTAGTAATTAATATCTACTTATGGAATAAATTAAAACAACAACAACCTAAATCTTGGCTTGCTATATGGCAAACCTTAATTGTTGTTTTACTTACTTTACAAGTTTTAAGCGGAACCTTGAATACCTTGTTCGATATTCCAGCCATGGTTAATGTTATTCATATTGCAGCAAGTGCAGCAATTGTTGGTATTCAATTATGGTTGATGAGGAACCGTGAATGATTTTCACCCATCAATTTAATTTTAATGTACTAGCCTAAATGCATTACCAATGAAAAAGGTGATGTTTGAAGTTTAGTTACTTCATAGCACTCCTAAACACTCGCAACTTATTAGTTTTAATCAATTGGTTATAAATGTTTCTGTTTTTTTATAATTAGGTTTTAGAGATGAAAAGTATACCTATCAAAACAAAGTTTTATGGGAAGACGGGCTTTCACAAACTTAGAACCAACATTTCACTTCAAGATTTTTAAGAATATGTCTTTCTTAGATAATCAACCTTTTTTACCTAGAACTATCGTTCGCTGATTAACATTAGCGTACTAAATTAACAGTGACGCTATAAACGTATTTTTTAAAAAAGAAATCAATGATTTCTACTTGACATAAATAAATATCTGATTGACAGATATCTCCATTATACATCCCGTCCCAAGGTTCCTCTATTTTGTTTGACTCATAAATTTTTTCCCCCCAACGGTTAAATATTCTCAATGAGTATTCTTTAAAACCTCTTGCTTGAATATTTAATTTTTCATTAATTGTTGGCCCGCTGCCATCTGGGGTAAATACATTTGGAATGAAGACTCTGGGAGTTATTCTAATATTTACGTATGATTTTTCTGTACATGAATTCCCGTTATTGATCACGGTTGTTAAAATAGCATATTCAATTGATTTATCTGTAGTTGAGATTGGATTTGGGCAGGTGAAACACGTTAAATAATCCTTCGGACTCCATAAAAACGAAGCACTCGAATCTGAGCAGGTACTTCTGAACTGAACGATTGCATCCGGTTCAACATTGGTATCATTTGGATTAATCTTTGTAATAAATTGAAGTGGTTGGTTTAAAGTAATTTGCGATGTATCCAAACACCCAACTGCATCTTGAACTATAATTTTATATTTTCCTGCCGATAAATTATTAAACCGGCCTGCATAATTAATATTATTTAAAACCGAAAATGAAAATGGTGGTACGCCATTTTTCATCAAAATATTAATTGTACCATTTTTATCATTAAAGCATGTAGGGTCTGTTTTGTTTATGCTATGCTTTAATTTAGGTAATACTGTTAACGATACTGTTATTAAACTGTCACAATATAAACTTGTCTTTATTCTGGAAGTATAAATTCCCGTTGAATTAACTAAATTTCCATCAGCCAATTTGAATGCAGTACCATAACAAATAGATTTGAATACAAGTTGATTATAAGAGGGGTTTACAGTTAAAAATAAGGTTCGTATGCTATCGCATCCATTTGAATTAATGAAAGTATCAAGATAAGTTTTGGTTGAATTATAGCCCAAAAATGACTGTCCTTGACAGATTGTCTTATTAATTGTGGTGTATGAATTTTTTATCACAGAAAGAATTAAAGTCCTTATACTATCACACTCATTGGCTGCTTTGAGAGTGTCAATATAAATGCCACTAAATCTATATCCAAAATAGGATTGTCCATCGCAAATTGAATTTGAAATAGTTGTGTCTCTTACCATTAAAAATTTAACATAAATACTGTCTAAAAATGCTGGGCCGCATCCTTTTAAGCTATCTACAATATTTACATAATACATGCCTGGTTTAGCGTCTTTAGTTAATTTTAAACTTGTGGTGTTGGCTTTAAAACCAAAAGGACCAGTCCAAGAATAAATAGAATTTAATGGCAACGTTGTATTGATAGAAATTTTGCAAGTGTCAATATTACATAAAGGCATATTACTTTTAAGTTGTAGTAAACTGAAAATTGGAAGGTTAAGATCAATTAATGTTGCTCCATCTTGACCAGAAGCTGCACCAAAACTTGTATTGAAACATTTTACAACAGGGTCTTTATTCAAGCCAGGTTGCCCGCCTGACACAGATGCTATCAGATTGGAAAAAGAACCAGAAACCCAAATAACTCCACCGCCACCTCCTCCTCCTGGTCCATGACAGGTACCTTTACCATTTACAGATCCACCATCTCCACCTTTTGCGGATGCATTCAATTGAGTGAAACCAGAAGAATTTAAAAGAATGGTTCCGCCGCCGCCACCTCCTCCAGCACCATCTTTCCCGCCCAATTTAATGTTATTTTTCCCATCAGCCCTTATGAAAAAATTATTGCCCAATATTGAATCAGCTTTAATAATAATTAAACCGCCTCCATTGGTGCCAGGAGTACCTTCATCGTTATTTTGTTGTCCACCTCCGCCGCCTCCACCCATAAATATTTTATTTTGTTTGCTGGTATAACTCAGCATTCTTCCTCCTTCTCCTCCAATTTGTAAAATAGGGCAACCTTCCCATTGGTATCCGCCGTTTCCACCCAAACCGAAATTAGAACCGCCACCACCGCCAGAATTTACGTGATTTCCACCGCCACCTCCATTAGCCAAGCAGCCTCTTCCTTGGCCGTAATTGAGTATTGAAGCGTTTGCAATACTTTCTCCCTTTTTTCCTCCAAGACCTGATGTAGAATCGAAAAAATATTCCATAGAAGAACAACCCTTGTAGTCATTTAATGATGGCCTTCCTCCATTGAATCCAAGGCCTGAAACATCTATATTGGCATTTAAGCTTAACTTGTTCATCACTGCAAAAACAAGTACTCCACCATAACTTCCATTCCAAGGCAATGCTGTTAAAGTAGACACAACTTTTGCATCTTTATAATGTGGAACATTAATAATTTGAACTTTATCATTTATTGAGTAATTTTTTAATAAATAATTTTTCATAAAGAGTTTTTGACCACTTATTGAGTCTATAATGGAGAATTCATAGTTTCCGGTATTTTTATAGTCGATGATTGACCCAAATGAAGATGAATTAGAAAGGTCAATGGCTACGCCTTTCATTTGTATAATCAATACTTCGTCACCTACTTTAAATCCAGATGCTTTAGTTACAGTTAACAAATTGCAATTAATTGCGGTAACCGGCGAGTAAATATTAACAACTCCATTAAGAGTAGTTGTTTGTGCCATAATTAAGTGACTTGTTAGAAAAATTAGAAGTCCATATACAATATACCTTTTGCTTAATTTAAGAATTGACCGCTCTGCCTTTGAAAGATAAGATTTCAAAATTGGAATACTATACTGAAAAGACAAGTGTAGTTTCATTTGTAAATCAAAATTAAATTTTCTTTGTCAGAATAGCTATTCTAAAATACTTACGGAAATCTTGAAGACTTCCATGAACATACTAAGATGTGGTGCAAAAGTATTGGATTACTTTTTTTTGTGCACTCCATTTTGTTTTATTTGGCGATACGTTCAATAAAAAATGCAAGTGATTGAAGTATATTTCGGTGGGAGGGAGGATCAAAATTAAACGATTTGGCAATTCCCTAATAAACCAATAGGCTAAACATCCAATTCAAAAAGTAATTTGATAATAAGTTAAAATGTCTAATATGGATATATATATAACCCACTTATCTAAGATTTTAATACTTGGGGCATGCGCAAAATCACATATTCACCTTGCTTCCTCGTATTGAATGCACACTGAACTTTTTTAGAAGGCCCTATTTAAGTATTTATTGGATAGTTCTTTCAAATCGCTAATTGAAATTGGCTCACAGTTAGAAAAAGCAAATTTTCATCTTGCCGAATGGCATTGCAATCACCTTGAACTTTTCAAGAACCCCCCCTTAGATATTACATATTCCTTCGGTACTGACCACCAACTTCGAACAAGGCATCGGTGATTTGACCTAAAGAGCAATACTTTCCCGCTTCCATCAATTCTTCAAAAACATTGTGATTATGTATGGCCGCTATTTGAACTTTATTCAAACTTTTAGCAGATTTTTCGTCGTAATGTTTGTGAAGATTTAATAATGTTTGAATTTGAAATTCTTTTTCTTCTTCAGTGGCTCTAATTACTTCCTTAGGCAAAATAGTGGGAGACCCTTTGCTATTTAGAAACGTATTTACCCCAATTAATGGATACTCGCCATTGTGTTTTAAAGTTTCATAATATAGACTCTCTTCTTGTATTTTTCCTCGCTGATACATGGTTTCCATAGCACCGAGTACGCCGCCTCTTTCAGATATTCTATCAAATTCAGATAATACAGCTTCTTCTACTAGATCGGTTAGTTCTTCGATTATAAAAGAACCTTGAAGCGGGTTTTCATTTTTTGCCAATCCAAGTTCTCTATTGATAATTAGTTGGATTGCCATGGCTCTCCTAACGCTTTCTTCTGTAGGTGTGGTGATAGCTTCGTCGTATGCGTTGGTATGTAAGCTGTTGCAATTGTCGTAAATGGCATATAAAGCTTGTAAGGTAGTTCTAATATCATTGAAATCAATTTCTTGAGCATGTAAGCTTCTTCCACTCGTTTGGATATGATATTTTAACATTTGGCTTCGCTCATCGGCATTGTACTTATTTTTTAAAGCTTTAGCCCAAATTCTTCTCGCAACGCGACCAATTACAGCATATTCAGGATCAATGCCATTGCTAAAGAAGAACGATAAATTTGGTCCAAACTCGTTTATATCCATGCCACGACTCAGATAGTATTCAACGAAGGTAAATCCATTAGCAAGCGTAAATGCGAGCTGTGATATTGGATTAGCTCCTGCTTCGGCAATATGATAGCCTGAAATGGATACGGAATAAAAGTTACGGACTTTTTTATCGATGAAATAAGCTTGCACATCACCCATCAAACGAAGCGCAAATTCTGTACTGAATATACAGGTGTTCTGAGCCTGATCTTCTTTTAAGATGTCGGCCTGAACGGTACCTCGAACTTGCGATAAGGTATGTGTTTTTATTTCTTCATATACATGTTTCGGTAAAACTTGATCGCCGGTAACGCCAAGTAAAAGCGTACCTAAGCCATTGTTTCCTTCGGGCAATTCACCAGAATAGCTTGGTTGTTTTGCTCCTGTTTTATAGAGTTCATCAATTTTTTGTTTAACTTCCTTTTCCAAACCATTTTGATGAATGTATTTCTCGCATTGTTGATCAATTGCGGCATTCATAAAAAAGGATAAGATAATTGGTGCAGGTCCGTTAATGGTCATTGAAACTGAGGTTTTTGGATCTGCTAAATCAAAACCACTGTACAATTTTTTAGCATCATCCAAGCAACAAATACTTACACCTGAATTACCTATTTTTCCGTAAATATCGGGGCGATAATCCGGATCTCTGCCATAAAGAGTTACGCTGTCGAAGGCTGTTGACAATCGTTTTGCCGGCAAACCCATACTTACATAATGAAAGCGTTTATTGGTTCTTTCGGGCCCGCCTTCTCCTGCAAACATTCGTGTTGGGTCTTCTCCTTCACGCTTAAATGGATACAAACCACTCGTAAAAGGAAATTCGCCAGGAACGTTTTCTTGTAATTGCCATCTGAGTAAATCGCCCCATGCCTCATATTTTGGCAAGGCAATTTTTGGAATTTGTGTATGGCTTAAACTTTCGGTATGTGTTAAAATAGATATTTCTTTTCCCCTGACTTTAAATTTGTATTCTGGATTTTTATAAGTTTCTTTTTTTAGTTGCCAATTTTCAATTAGAATCCAATTTTTGGGATCGAGTTCTAATTGCAATGTGTGAATGGTTTCATTCAAGGTTTTGAGCAAACGATCTTTATCTTCCAACTTGGATTTTTTAATAGTTTCAACCGAAATTGTTAAGGCATAGATTTTTTGAGCAATGTCTTTTTGAATATTTACCCAAGAATCGTAACTGCGATTATTCTCAGAAATTTCAGCTAAATAGCGATTTCTATTTGGAGGGATAATATATATTTTCTCACTCATCTCACCAGAAAACGCGAAGGTTGATTTACTTTTAAAACCCGTTTTTTCGGACAACTTATCCATAATGGCCTTATATAAATCATTCATACCAGGGTCGTTAAACTGGGAGGCAATGGTTCCAAAAACTGGCATCGAGTCAACAGATTTTTCAAACAAATGATGATTGCGTTGAAATTGTTTTCTAACATCACGCAAGGCGTCCAGAGCACCGCGTTTGTCAAATTTATTTAACGCAATAAGATCGGCAAAATCCAGCATATCAATTTTCTCTAATTGAGAAGCCGCCCCATATTCTGGGGTCATAACATACAAAGCTACATTGCTGTGATCAGTTATCTCCGTGTCGCTTTGACCTATGCCTGAAGTTTCTAAAATAATTAAATCGTAGCCTGCTGCTTTCAAAATTAGAACCGCATCATCAACGTGTTTGCTTAGCGCTAAATTTGCTTGTCGTGTAGCAAGACTTCGCATAAATACGCGTTTGTTTTTTATTGAATTCATTCTAATTCTATCTCCTAACAAAGCACCTCCGGTTTTGCGTTTTGAAGGGTCAACAGAAATTATTCCGATGGTTTTATCAGGGAAATCAATCAAAAACCTTCGAACCAATTCATCAACCAAGCTTGATTTTCCAGCACCACCTGTTCCCGTAATTCCTAAAACGGGGGCATTGCCAGATTCAATTGCTTTTTGCTTAATACTCTCAATATGTTTATCAAATTCTTCCGGATAGTTTTCAGCAGCAGAAATTAATCTAGCAATTATTATCGGATTTTTTTCTTTTACTAAATTTACCTCGCCATTTAAATTATTACCAGTTGCAAAATCTGATTTTTTAACCAAATCATTAATCATGCCTTGCAAACCCATTTCTCTTCCGTCATCTGGATGATAAATGCGTGTAATTCCGTAAGTCATTAATTTGTTAATTTCTTCTGGTAAAATGGTTCCACCACCACCTCCGAAAATTTTAATATGTTCGGCTCCTTTTTCTTTAAGTAAGTCATACATGTATTTAAAGTATTCATTATGACCTCCCTGATAGCTTGTAAGCGCTATAGCGTTTGCATCTTCTTGGATAGCAGTATCAACAACTTCTTCGGCACTTCGGTCGTGTCCCAAATGAATTACTTCACATCCAGTGGACTGAATAATTCGTCTCATCACATTTATTGCCGCATCGTGTCCGTCGAAAAGTGATGCAGCTGTAACAATTCTTACCTTATTAACCGGTTTATATACCTCTGTTATCATATTAGAGGCAAAGATAATTTTTATAATGATTGTTGTAAAAAGAGTTTAAGAGATTTAATGCTCAAAATAGTTTTATTTCGTTAAAGAGGATCCATCATTGATGGGCCCGACAAATTATACTGTTATACAAAATATTTAGTCCAATTTTAATTTTCTGGCCTGTGAACTATTATTTTGTTATTCCGGCATTTACCTTTATAAATCTTATAAATAGCTTTGGACTATTTATTAAACACAATTAGTATTATTTGAACTTCCAGATTTAAATATGTGGTATAAAAACTTACAAAGTCATATTCATACAGAAATCATTTTTTTCGAAAACTAATTTGCTGTAGAAATTTTAAATCTCTGTTGTTTTAACAAAGAGAAGTATTGAGTTATTTGGCTAACAAGTTACTTTATGCCTCGCAAGTATATTAGTGAGTATTCGTAAGTTAACAGAAACCAAATTTTAATCTTGTAACTCTGATTTAAGTTTTCTGCTTTTTCTTTTTGGCAGAAGGAAACAAAATATTATTCAAAATAAGTCGGTATCCTGGTGAGTTTGGATGTAACGATAATTCTGTTGGTGGTTCGCCAACCATGTGCTGGTAATCTTCCGGGTCATGACCTCCATAAAAGGTCCAAGTTCCTTTTCCCATTACTCCATGTATGTATTTGGCTTCACCAATACTTTGATTTTGACCCATGATTAAAACATCACTTTTAATTAAGGTTTTGCGAAACGAAGTGGTTTGACCCATAAATCCTTTAATTGCTTTTTCGTGATTTTGACAAAGAATAGTTGGTACAATATCGTATTTAGCCGAAAAGTCGAATAGTACAAATAAATCGTTTTGTTCACTAACCTCTCTTTCTAAATGTTGCATATCGATGTTTGAGTTTTCGTAATTGTATGGATTTAGGTCTAATTGAAAGTTTTTAAATGCCAAGGTATTGTCAAAATTTAATTTCGACTGTGCATTTGGGTCCATGCCGTCGCCATCATACATCGATTCACATATATCTACACCATCTGCAGCCAAAGCTATGTCGTAACTGTCTGAGGCACTGCACATGGCAAACAAGAAACCTCCTCCAAGGGTAAAATCTCGAATTTTTTTAACAACGGCTAATTTTAGTTCTGATACTTTTTTGAAACCGTATTTGGCAGCAATAGTTTCAGCTTCTAATACTTGATCTTTATACCATTGAGCTTGATTATAACTCGCCCAAAATTTGCCGTATTGTCCGGTGAAATCTTCGTGATGTAGGTGTAACCAATCGTAAAGCGGCAATTTACCATCCATTACATCTTCATCAAAAACAGTTGTGTATGGAATTTCGGCATAGGTTAACACCAAGGTAACGGCATCGTCCCAAGGTTGTTTCGACTTTGGACTATAGACGGCGACTTTAGGTGCTTTAAGCAGTTTAACCACTTCCATATTTATGGCAGGATTTGCAATTTCAGCATAAATTTCATTGGCTTTTGACTCAGAAATTTTTTCAAAACTGACGCCGCGGAGCAAACATTCTTTCTCAAATTTATCGTTTGCATCAATCATAAAACTTCCCCCTCGGTAATTTAATAACCATTCAACTTCTTTGTCGAAGGCAAGCACCCAATACGCTATACCGTATGATTTTAAATGGTCCTTTTGAGCATTATCCATTGGAATCAATAATCTGGAAGCAAAAGTTCCAAAACTCATTAACACACAAAAAAGGGAAAGAAAGAGTTTGTTTTTCAAAGAAATATGGATGAAATTTTTATACCTGCATAAACGGCTGCTAAACCACATATATTGCTCAAAATTACATAAAAAATGGCAGTTTGATATTTGGCATTTACTAACAATTGAAAGGTTTCGAGTCCAAAGGACGAAAACGTGGTAAAACCACCAAGTACTCCAACCATCAAAAATATTTTTAACTGGGAATTTTCCATCCAACTAAAATGGTAGATTAAGCCAATTATAAAGCAACCTAAAACATTAATTACGAAAGTTGTTAATGGAAAACCATTCGATGGATTTTTTGTAAGTAAAAATAACAGATACCTAAAAGAAGCTCCAATACCTCCTCCAGCAAAAACAAGCAAAATGTTAATTGTGTTTTTCATGAAACTCGTAAAAGTAGGTTTTGTATGAACTTAATTTACCTTCCATGTTATAGTTTAGAACTTGATCGAGCAATCCATTATCTTTATAGACATATTCGTTCCAAGTATTATTGCTGTATTGAGTTCTGTACATTTGAGCATCTAAATTGTAGTAATTCCAGCTTCTGGAAAATTTTTCTTTTGGAAGTTTTATTTCGGTTGAAGATTCTAACAGTTTTTTACTGATTGGAGTGATATCGTAAGTTTCCTTTTTTACCAATTGCATAGTTGCTGTATAAGTCCAAATTACTTTAACATTATCGGCAGCATCATATTCGTATTTTGTAATGTATTTATCGGTATCTGATTCAAAAATATTAAACGATATTTGTTGAGTAACCTTTCCTTTTTTGTTATACGAATACTCATTTTTAAGAACAAATGAATCGGTTAAATCCGGCCTAGTTTGTACTAGTTTGATCATATCTCCATTCAAATTGTAAGAAAATTTTGAAAAAGTTGTAATATTTTCCGAAAGCTCTTTAGAAAATATTAGCCGGTTTAAACTATCGTAGATATTGTTTTTTAGGCTGTTACCGTTCCAGCCATAGCAAGCAAGAATGTTATTTTCAAATATCAGGCGTTCAAGCGTATCAAATTCGTAAACTTCAGTCTTGCAACTATCATTCATTGTTTTGTTGGGCAAAAGTGGAAGCTTCACAAAAACCGTCATTTTTTTTACACCATAAGCCTTAAATAGTTCATTATCAATACCTTCCTGAGCATTTGCAACAGAAATAATAAAAATAAGGCTTAGGCTCAGGGCAAAATATTTGAATTTTTTAATCATTTCTATTCATCTCCTCAATAAGTATTCCAAATTTTATTCAATTCCATTCTTCATTTAAATAGAAGCATAAGCAGGAATATCAATACTAGAAATTTTTCCTTCTAAAAATTTATAATAACCAGCATTTGCTATCATCGCAGCATTGTCTGTACAATATTCAAACGATGGAATATACACCCGCCAATTTTCAGTTAACGCCAAAGCTTGTAGATTATTTCTTAAACCTGAATTGGCAGCAACTCCACCTGCAAGGGCAATTTGATTAATACCGGTTTGCTTTACTGCTCTTTTAAGTTTTAATAATAGGTAATTCACAATTGTGTATTGCACCGAAGCGCAAATATCAGATACATTTTTTTCGTTAAATGTTGCATCTTTAAGCATTTCATCTCTTAAAAAATATAGAACCGAGGTTTTAAAGCCCGAAAAACTGAAATTTAAATCCGAAACTTTCCCAATACTAAATTTATAAGCCAACGGGTTTCCATCTTTAGCAAACTTGTCAATAAGCGGTCCTCCGGGGTAAGGTAAACCAAGAATTTTAGCGGCTTTATCAAACGCTTCTCCGGCTGCATCATCCATGGTTTGACCAAGTATTTGCATTATTGATGGCGAATTAACTTTAACTATTTGCGTATGACCACCTGAAACGAGTAGACAAAGATATGGAAAAGTTATGCTCGGATTTTCGATTAACGGCGATAAAATATGTGCTTCCAAATGATTTACAGCAATAAGGGGCTTGTTTATTGCTAAGGCTATTCCTTTGGCAAAATTATTCCCAACCAATAATGAGCCCATTAGCCCGGGTCCTTGGGTAAAAGCAATGCCATCTATATCGTCGAGTGTAACGTTTGCGTTCTTTAAGGCAATATCTATTACTGGAACAATGTTCTTTTGATGGGCTCTCGAAGCAAGCTCAGGCACAACACCGCCATACATCTTGTGAACATCTTGTACGGCAATTGTATTCGACAAGATAAACCCATTTCGGAGCACCGCTGCAGCGGTATCATCACAGGAGGATTCGATGGCTAAAAGAGTTATGTTTTGTGCTTTTTCCACGTTGGAATATTTATTGCAGTGATTGAACGGTACAATTTTAACTAAATTTGCAGTTATACCCTTGAGAATACTCAAAAAAATATCGAAAGGTTTACTTTTCACAATAATAACATTAGCATTTGTGTTAACAGCTAGTTACGTGCTGTTGCGAAGTAGACCATTTCAAAATTGGGCTATGCAGAAAGTGGTGAAAACACTTTCGCAGGAGCTAAAAACAAAGGTTACATTAAAATCAATTGATTTTGAACTTATTAATAACTTGGTTCTGGAAGGCTTATATGTCGAAGATCAGCAGGGCGACACTTTGGTTTATTTCGGAAAACTAAGGGTAAATTTTAATTACAAAATAGTTTTTGATAATAAGCTGCAATTAGCGCGTATAAAACGAGCCTCATTAGAGAATACAAAAATCTATTTATTACGCCACCCAAAACAATCGGATTTTAATTATCAATTTATTGTCGATTATTTTGATCAGCCAAGCAGTTCAAAAGGTAAGTTTGTGCCATTTAAACTTATAATAAATGAATTGGAACTTAAAAACGTCGATTTTAGGTTTCGAAATATGGATGAACCGAAAGTAAGCGGCAGGCGGTTTGACGAATCATTTATGGAATATCGAGGCATTATTGCCAATTTTAAGCCATTCAAATTAATTGGGGATTCGCTTAATTTTGATTTATCGAAAATGTCCTTTATCGAAAAATCTGGCTTTCGAGTTAATGAATTTTCGGCAAAAACTATTATCTCCTCAACCATCATGCAATTTGATGACTTGATTTTGAAAACACCTTTTTCTAAAGTAAGTAACTTTTTAAGTTTTAGTTATAAAAATTATAATCAACTTGGTGATTTTGTGGATTCGGTTTATTGGAATGCTAATTTGGAAACCTCTGTGGTTGGTGTAAAAGACATTGCCTATTTTAGTGATGCGCTGCGTTCTTATAGTTTTCCAATAACCATTAAAGGTAAGGCCCAAGGAACCCTTGCAAGTATGGAAGGTTCTGATATGGAAATCAAGGTGGCCCGCTTAAACAATTTTAAAGGACACGTTTTTTTGAAAGATTTAACAGATTCGGATAAACTTAGTTTTGAGGTAGATGCTACCGAACTTTACATAAATCCATCTTCTATACAGGATATTTCACAAACTAGTTTACCAGAGGAATTGTTGCGAATTGGTTCTTTGAAATATTCAGGAACGGTAACTGGGAAATTAGATGATATTACCAGTAAAGGCCTTATTGAAACTACTATCGGTAAAATTCGAACCGATTTAAATTTAAAATTTCCGGAGGGCAAGACCGAAGAATACAAAGGCGAAATTGAGTTGTACAGTCTAAATAGTGGTAAGTTATTAAATCGTGCTGAACTTGGTTATGTTTCACTTGTTACAAAGTTTGATGGTAAAGGTTTTAATATAAAAGATTTAAATACAAAGATGCTAGCAACTGTGAGTCGTTTTGACTACGATGGCTATTCCTATCAAAATATCAAGCTAGATGGCACTTTTGAAAAAAAGTTGTTTAATGGCGAATTTGAAATCAAAGATCCAAATGTGAATATTTCTCTTAGTGGCATGTTTGATTTAAACAAGACGAAGCCAATCGGTGATTTTCAAGGAGAACTTGGTGCAGTTAATTTAAAAACTTTAGGCTATGGTGATATTAATATAAAACAGGTCACCGGTCTTAAAATAGAATTTGAAGGCGATGATATTGATGAAATTGATATTTCTACCCAATTAAATAATGTGGTTTTAGAAAAGTCGGACACCGTTTATTATTTAGGCGACGTAATACTAAAAGCATACGGGCCTTCTAAAAACCGTTTTATTTCTCTAGAGAGCGAATTAGGTAACGTTAATATCAATGGTGAATTTAAAATAAGTCACTTAAATGCAATTACTGAAAACGTAATGTACGATTTATTTCCAAATTATTACGCAAACCTTCGAAAAAAGAAGGAACCAATCGATATCCGTTTTGATGTTGATATTGCGGATTCGAAGTTTATCAAGGGGTTGTTTATTTCTGAAATTGCATTCAAAAATGCTAGTATGACCGGTGTTTACAGTTCTTATACCCAAACAATGGACGTGAAATCAAGAGCTGATTTTTTTAGCTATTTAAATTTTAAAGTAGAAAATCTAGACATTACCAGCGTGAAACAACCCGGTGAAAGACTTTCCTTAAATACTAAAGTTGGAGGTTTCTATGTGAAAGACAGTTTGATTACTGATAAACTTGGTTTGATTGCGGATATTGGTGGAAATGACATTAATTATAGACTGAATGTAGCGGATACCACTCACGATTTGAGTTTAGAAACTGGAGGGAATATTAAACTTTCCAAGGGTGCCATCGATTTTGAATTTAGAAATTCAACGCTTTTTTTATACAATAAGCCTTGGGTATTTAATGAAATTAATCACTTTAAATGGGTTAATTCCAATTTGCAAATTGATAGCTTTAAAATATCTAACGGTCTTCAATTAATTGAAATGGATGGTTTGGTTGGAACCAAAAATTTTGAAAATTTCCATCTCAACATTTCAAATTTTTATTTACAGGAAGTTAACCCAATTTTAATGAAATGGGGTTTGAAACTGGATGGTTTTATGAATGGACAAATTTCTTTGAATGGATTGAATACTGGTCCTGTAATTGTGTCTTCAATTTTTATAGATAATTTATCTGTTAATGGCGACTCAGTAGGTGATGTTACGTTAAATACGACTTCAGAAGACGGGCCATATTCAATGGCTGTGAATGGAAATATCACTAATGGACTCATTAATGATTTAAAATTAGCAGGCAATGTTGACTTAACGCCTGGCAAAGGCACTATTGATATTTCCTTGCTCTTGAATGAAACCAATATTAAACCTTTTGAGGTTTTCACCGAAGGGTTATTTTCGAAAGTTGATGGTATAGCCGATGCAGTAATTAAAATCAAAGGTTCATTAACAAATCCGGATATTAAAGGAAAGATAGAGGTTAACAAGGCGAGTTTATTTATGGATTATTTAGGCATAGCGCTTAAGGTAGATAAAATGGCTATCGATATTGATGAAAAACGGATAGATCTGGGTACATTTCAAATTGCTGACAAATACGGATCTCTCGCTAACGGTGGAGGTAAAATATTTCACAAAAATTTCAATAAATTAAGGTTAGATATTTTCTTGAAAGATTTAAAGAATTTTAACGCTATGGATTTGGCTGAAGGCTCTAATGATTTGTTTTTTGGCCTTGCATTTGTGGATGGAAATATGACTATTAAAGGCCCCATCGATCAAATTTATTTAAATATTAACGCAAAAACCAGAGCCAAAACAATAATATCGTTGCCGCTTGCAGGCACTTCCGAAAACGTTGGTCCTGATTATATTAAAGTTGTTGATTTAAGGGCTGATGTTAGTAACTTAAAGAGTGAAAAATTAAGTGGAATTTCAATGGATTTTAATTGTGAGGTGACCAAAGATGCTGAAATAGATTTAATTTTTGATGCAAAATTTAACGATGTAATTCGTGCGACAGGTTCAGGCAATATAACCATGGAACTTAACACTGCGGGCGATTTTTATATGTATGGAAAATATGTAATTTCAACTGGCAATTACAATTTTACAGCGTTAAATACACTTATAAATAAAAATTTGAAAGTTAGAGAGGGCGGCACCATAACTTGGCGAGGAAATCCTTTAGAAGCCAATCTTGATTTGGTGGCTACTACCGTAATTAAAGCGAATCCTTCTGTAATTCTTCCTTCTTCTTCCTTAACATCCGGCAATATGAGCGGTAATGTGGATGTAGATTGTCAAATTTTTATGAAGGATAATTTATTTTCACCTCAAATAAAATTGGGTATTGATCTTTCAAAAGACAACCAGTCAACCCTTTTTGCAAATACCGATTTAGTAACAGCTATCAATCAAATAAAAGCCGATCCGGAAGAAACAAACAAGCAATTTATTAATCTAATCGTGTTTAATTCATTTGCACCTCTCAACTCAGGTAATTCAACGGCTAGTGCTTCTAATTTGGGTTCTACCTTTCAAAACAGTATTGGATCTTTGATTACAAGTCAGGTTAATAACTGGCTTTCGCAAATGGATCCAAACTGGGATTTTGGTATTGATTATAAGGCAGCCAACAGCAGCAGCGATGCCAATCAGCAGGTAATGGTTTCCCTCAAACGAAAACTATATAACGATCGAATTGAAATTGGGACGAGTTACGGCCAATCTGGTAATACAAACTATGACGTAAACGTAAGTTATAAAATTCGAAAAGATGGCCGTCTCTTGGTAAGGGCATTCAACAAAAAGGCAAACGACCCTCGGATTATCAATACATCTACGATAAATACGAGCGGTTTAGGGTTATATTACCGCAACGAAGTGGATTACTTTTTTCCAAAATTGCGCGACCTCAACTATCAATGGAAATTAAAGAAAAGGTCAAAAGCTAAAGCGAGTAATTAATTATTATTAATAATAATTGGTTTTTGAGTGAGTGGTTATTGAGCAACGAATGCCTGTGTTAGGGGGTGAAGCGGTTATCCTTTTTGTGAGGCACGAGCAAAAAGATAAGAGCAAAACACCCGACCTAAAGGGGAACACCCAAATAAAACTACCACATAATATAATTTCAAATGCCTTGAAATTAGAAAGGAACTTTGTGATTCGTATAAGTTTTTAAACCTTATATTGTTTGTTTAAACTAAACTTTTTAAGCAGGACCTTTGTATTTGTTAAGAATTGTGTTGATGGCTTTTGCTTTTACAATCATTTCATTATATTCATCTTCTGGTTCCGAATCGATGGTAATGGCGCCTCCAGCATAGTATGCCAGTTTCTTTTGCAAATCATCATAAAAAATTGTTCGAATCAGCACATTAAAATCCATGTTGCCAATAGGATTAATATATCCCAATGCACCGGAATACCATTCTCGGTTCGAAATTTCAAATTCATCAATCCAATGCAAGGCTGAAATTTTTGGAGCACCGGTCATGCTACCCATGGGAAATGAAGCTTTTATCGCATCGTGCCAGTTTAAAGTGTTTTCGAGTTGTGAACCTACCGTTGAAACCATTTGATGTACATGGCTGTAGGAATATATTCCAAATAATTCTTCTACTTGAACCGAACCGGGTTCTGAAACCCTCGCCAAATCATTACGAACCAAATCAACAATCATCACATTTTCTGCCCGGTCCTTGGTATTGGATTGCAAATCGGCTTTTAAGGAGGCATCGCTTACATCGTTTAATCCACGCGGACGGGTTCCTTTAATAGGTTGAGATGTAAGTTTTTTGTTCTCAAGACTAAGGTATCTCTCTGGACTAGCGCTTAATACGTATTTATGACCAATAGAAAGGTAAGCCGAGAAAGGAGCGGGGGCTATTTTTAAAAGTTCTTGATGCAGGGCCTTAGGATTTTCAATATCGATAGAGTTGTATAAAAATCGCGAACATAAATTCAATTCATAAACATTTCCATTAATTATTTCTTCCTTAATTCGCTTAATGGCAAGGTGATGATTTTTATCATTAAAGTCGGCTTGAAGTATGCTTGAAATATTAATCTGATTGGATTGTTCAGACAATGGCAATGTATCCAAAATATTTGCATATACTTCCCCAGGATTTTCGGCTTCAATGGTTAACTCGTCATCCCATGAAACGTGAATGATAGTTTGGGGAGCAAAAAAGCTTAATTCGGGCCAATTGAAACAGGTTGAATTAGTTGAACTCAGTTTTTCCAACTCATTTTTGATATCAAAACCAATAACACCAAACAGCCAACATTTATCGGCTTGCCATTCTTTATAAAGGCTTTCTAATTTTTGTTTGCTTGGCTCTATTACCTTACGGCAACCAATACCAATGAGTAATTTGTATTTTCCTTTTTTTACGGGCGCAGAAATTTCACAACTATCTAAAATTGCGCAAGGATTAAAATGGCTTGCATAGGATTTTGCCTTTTCAGAAAAATCGTAATAATTAGCGAAGGTAAACGAATTCAAGATGGCTTATTGGATTCTTTAAAATCCGCTGCTAAGCTACTAAATTTAGTAATTAAAATTTTCGCAAATTACATAACCGGAACACTGTAGTGCCCAGCATTTGAGAATTTGGCGAACACTTCCATTACCATTTCTTTGTCTTCTTTGTAGGTAACCCCGTACCATTGGTCGAAAGAGGTCATTACCTTAAGTTCCACTTCGCCAGAATTAATGAGTTCATCAACAATTATGGGTATAAAGAATTCAGCTTTTGGGTCGGCGTCCTTTTCCGTCAAAAAGTGTAAAAAACTTTGCTTGAGATGCGGGAAAATGGAATGATCAAAGCCCCAGAAATTCATAGAAACCACGGAGTCTTCCGGCAATTCAAATTTTTCATCGCCATCGCTGTAAAAAATGCCTTCTGCTTCGCGTTTTATCTTGGTACGTTCTTTGATTTCTTGAAGCAAACCGTTTTTGGTTTTACATACCCCGCGACTCACAAAACCATTTTCGGAAAGTGTTTTGTCTAAGGAATAGCCCACCATTCCATATTGACTTGGAGAAACCTGTGTGGTTAAAAAATTATAGATTTGAACAAAGCCATCTTTTCCGTAATAATCATCAGCATTAATAACGGCAAAAGGTTCTTTTACCACCGATTCGCAAACCAAAATAGCATGACCAGTTCCCCATGGTTTTTCACGAATTGGAACTTCGCGTTCTAAACCTTCAATTTCGGTATCAAATTCTTGAAAAACATGGCAAACTTCTGCCTTGCCTAAAATTTTATTGCTGATTTTCTCTTTAAATTCTTGCTCAAAACTTTTGCGAATAACAAAAACAATTTTTTTAAAGCCCGCATTTAACGCATCGTGCAGAGAATAGTCAATAATTGTTTCACCGGCGGGACCAAGTTGATCGAGTTGTTTAAGTCCGCCGTATCGGCTTCCCATGCCTGCAGCTAATATTACTAAAGAAGGATTTGTCATTAATTATAATAAACCGCGAGTTAACACTTTTTTAAGGAAAAGTGCAACTATAATTATGTTTTTTAATTTAATGCTGTTAAGTTATGGTCATAAAGGCTCATAATTTGAGTAGAAAGTTTTTTTTGTAATTTTTTTCTTGGGAACTTTATACCCGGTCTTGCAATTTCCGCTGTATTTTGTATCACCTTGGCAAAGGCTTCAAGAGCCTTTTTATTTTTTTTTTTAAAAAATAGAGCTGGAGTTATACTTTGCACCATAGCCAATGCACTTGTCCGATTAATCTTTTATGAATGTTTTTTATGCCCGCTTGTTTTGTTTCCATTGATTCTCTTATTACTCTTTCTTCTATGTAAAAAGCCAGTACTGCACTTAAACTCATTTTAAATACTTTTGCAAAAAAAATCTTGTTTAACTGATAAAAGGGGTTTGCCTGAAAATCTTTCTACTTCAGCCCTTGCCTTAAATATTTTTTAGCCTGCTCCAATCTCCCCACCTAAAATGATAAAATTCAAAAAATATTCATGAGGGAATTGTTCCATAAGAGTAAGCGATGTACAAAGAATTTCTTTTTCACCATTTTCTTATGCAACGCGAACCAAGCGACATTTTATTTCCTGCTCACACAATCATGGGTAGTCCTTTAAAAAATCTTTATCCTTTTTAAGAAGTTTAAAACTTACTATTTGTTCCTGTTGTGCACTGAGTTTAAAGTCATTTACAGCAAGCCACCAGTCCTCCTCCATGCGCATGCAAAATTCGATTTTTTCTGCCTTTAGTAAAAACATAAGGGCCATACTTGGGTAACCTCTGAGTAATAAAAGTAAATCACCAGGTTTTGTCTTTTCCAAGTGCATGTATAACAAAACTTGTTCACTAATATTATAAGGTTCTATCGGGGCATCTATCACAACAAGGTTTAAAACATCGTATAAAAAAGAGCCTAATGCCAAAGAACGCATACGGTTGGCCTTGGGGCCAAAGCCCGTTTCTTTCAATTATTCCTGAGCTTTATGATGTTTGGGAAGCACCAATTGGGTACCATCGGCTGCTAAAAGGCTCATATTATGCCAAACCTTATAAGGGGCTTCATCCTAAAAGGTCTGGTTTACATTCTCATTTAGTTCAATAAAAATGCATTAGAAACCCAGATTCAGTAATCTCTAGGGTGTAAATGCTAATTCTTGTCGGTAAAGACTTAGCCTATCAAACATTTTTTTCTGATTCGGAGACATTCACCCAATTTGTTGTAACGGAAATAAGTTTTAGAAATATTTGCTGTCAACTAGTCCTTCATATACTTTTTAATCATGGTTTGCACCCCTTCTGTAGCCTTTTGCTGAATATGAACAACATTGGGCCTAAATTTAAATTCGGGAATAGCCGGGTCGATATAATAAACCGGTGTTTTTTTATCAGTGTAATTTAACAAAGAAGCAGCCGGGTAAACCGCTAAAGAAGTGCCAATTACTATTACTAAATCGGCTTCAGAAACTATTTCTGATGCGGTAAAAATTTCGGGTACACTTTCACCAAACCAAACAATATGTGGTCTTAATTGAGAGCCTTTTTCGCATTGATCGCCTATATTTAGTTCATGACCCTTAATGTCATACACCAAATTGTTATCAACTGTGCTTCTACTCTTGGTTATTTCGCCGTGCAAATGAATAATGTTTTTAGAACCTGCTCTTTCATGCAAATTATCAACGTTTTGAGTGATAATGGTTGTGTGGTATTTGTTATCCAATTCGGCTATTGCATAATGAGCCGCGTTTGGTATGGCATCCAAAACATTTTTACGTCGTTGATTGTAGAAATCAAGTACAAGTTGTCGGTTTTTCCTCCAGCCTTGCGGACTAGCCACTTCCATAATGTCGAAACCTTCCCAAAGGCCACCTGCGTCGCGAAAAGTGCTAATGCCAGATTCAGCGCTCATTCCTGCTCCTGTTAACACCACTAATTTTTGCTCATTTACCATTTTATATTGTTTTTTTCTTGATACGAATAGGTTTAAATCATGACTCAGATACGATATTTAATTGACATATCAAGGCTATTAAGAGCCTGCTGAAATTCATATTCTAATAAAACAATGAATAAATTTATACTTAAACTACTTCACATAACCACAAGTCTATCTTCCATTCTGCTCTAAAAGCCATGCATTTAATCTAAAAATAATCCGATTTTAACCGGTTATTTCATTGCGTATCCGCCGCTTACTGCATTGGCTCAAGGTGAAAAGCACATCTTCATCTTGCTTTCTCTTATTAAACGCACACTGAACTTTTTGAGCAGGCCCTAATTAGAGAAACAATTTTAGGTTAAAAGTTCGAATTTTACCTATAAATAGTTTAACGGGAACAAAAAAAGTTTAGTAGTTTTTAGAGATTAATACATTCGTAGAGGCCCGTGTGAGGGATAGAAACGGAAATCCTTTTTGTGAGGCACGGACAAAAAGATTGAAGTGGAAACGCGCGACCCGATAGGGACACACCCCAAGAAAAAAACCTAAATTATCGTTTTCGTATGTAAATGTGCCGGATATTATTTTTGCCTGTATCGCGTTCGTCTATGTCGAATTTATCGATGCTTTTTATAAGGAGTAGCATTTTGGCAAATCCGTAATTTCGAGGGTCAAAATCAGGCTTTTTCTTTAGCATTAAATTGCCCAAATCGCCTAAATACGCCCATCCATTTTCATCGGCCAAGTCCGAAATACTATCGGTCATTAATCGAATTAATTGTTTATTGACACTTTCAATAGGTGCATTTTGAGTGATTTGCTTGCGTTCGTTCGGTGTTTTTTTGTTTTCGATTTCCTGATTTACGGACAATTCGTTTTTAAGAATTTCGATGTAGATAAATTTATCGCAAGCAGTGATAAAGGGCGCCAAGGTCTTTTTTTCGCCAATACCAATAACCATCATGCCTGCTTCGCGCAAACGGGTGGCCAATCGGGTAAAATCGCTGTCGCTCGAAACAATGCAAAAACCATCTACTTTTCCGGTGTATAAAATGTCCATGGCATCAATAATCAAGGCGCTGTCGGAGGCATTTTTACCTGTAGAATAACTGTATTGCTGAACCGGTGTAATGGCGTTGGCTAAAAGTACGTTTTTCCAGCCCGAAACCGTTGGCTTGGTCCAGTCTGCATAAATTCGCTTGAAAGTAGGTGTGCCGTACTTAGCAATTTCTTCAAACATTTCTTTGACATTGGCATAAGGCACATTGTCGGCATCAATTAACACGGCGAGTTTAAAGTCTGATTTGAGTTCCATGCATTATTTATTTTACAGGCCTGTTATAGAGGTGTTTGCCCTTAAAAACAGACAATAAGATTGTGTTTGGCGAAGGTAAGGAAAAAAAATGTTTTGGAGGTGGAAGTTAAGAATGGTTTTGGTTTTGATGGCGTTTCCTTTCAGGCCGGTCTTTCCGATGCAATCTTTTTGTTCGTAACCTCTCAATAAGGATTTATACTTCAATCTCAAACAACGAGTTTAAGAAAAATTGGAGGTTCGGCGTTTAAATCAAGTTCAGTTTTCCAATCAAACTTTAGTGCTGGTTGACATTTTCGTAACTCCGCTGCCGCCACGCTACTTAAGCCAAACCAAAACCAAGCACACAAAAAAATAGTTAAAATATTGGTAACTACTCAGCACGCAATAATATTCAAATGTTGAATAAAAGGGTCAAACTGTATGTTTCGGTTAATAAGTAGTAAATAGGATAGGTTAAAGTAAGGATTAAAGAGTATTTCTTTGCTCTATCGAACC
>Ga0209181_10000233_pt1 | contig 103397 bp, 92 predicted proteins | sample MAT05_FD_187208 | JGI IMG/M metagenome (GOLD analysis project Ga0209181, IMG submission 187208) | Freshwater microbial communities from Lake Fryxell liftoff mats and glacier meltwater in Antarctica - MAT-05 (SPAdes) (version 2) | ecosystem: Environmental > Aquatic > Freshwater > Ice > Liftoff...
ACCACATTGCCGCCGCGATCATCGCGTTCCGTAAGGTCAAATTGATGGTCAAAATTATTTACGGATAATTTCTAAGCGAACCAGCGAACCAGCTCGCCCAACAGTCGCAGCGTGTCAAATGGCTTGCCGGTCTGGAAGACGGAGCCCCTCGGGGGCTGCCGGGGTTCCCGGTAGCGCGTACTGGACGAAACGCATCACGCTTTGGAACCGGCGCTCAGCACCACCTCGCCCGATTCACCCAGCGCCCCGGGCTTTTCCCCGGTGAACACGGCCTTGGCCATTACAAACAACTGGGTTAGCTTGTTTTCACTTACGTTCCAATAGTGCGCGTGGCTTACCGTCACCCTGACCAAGGCCAGATCGGGATCGTTCACGCCGCCAGGAAACCAGGCCTGGGCGAACTTCGTCCATAAGGCCTCGCGCTGGCTTTTGTCGTCGACCACCTCGGCTGAACCTGACACCGAAACGTATACGTCGTTGTCCAGATCGGCATAGCTGATATTGACCTGTGGCTGCTGTGTGAGCTCTTGCGCAGTATCGCCCTTGGCTGACATGAAGAACCACAGCTTGTTGTCCAGCATGGTTTTGTTCTGTGTCGTCATCGGCCGCGAATGCAGATAGCCGTCGCCGTGATGCGTGGTGAACATGGCAAATTTGACACTCTTGATGAGGGGCCAGAGGTGCTGTTCGGCGACGGAGTCTGTAGACATAAGTTATTTCCCCAAGGTGGTTGGTGAACTGGACGCGCTTGCGGGTCAGCCGGTGACTGGAAACGCAGACGACTCGGGGAGGTGGATTTGCTGCGCCTCGAATGCGTCACTGCGCTCCTTTGCCATCCCCGACACCATGGTGCGCGCCTGATGCGTCGGCCTCTGTGCGCTGGCCCACCCAGTGGCATCGACTAAGAGTTTGTCATCGCCGTGGCGGGGCGGCCCCTGTGGCTGTCGCAGCGGGTGCGTGCCACGAGGCGCCCGGTTTCTCTCCCGGCAGGTGGATGTCGACCGGGCCGGTCCGCCGATGCTCCACTGGCGCCGAGCCGGATTCGATGAACAAGCGCCTGATCATCGGGAAGCGTTCTCGAACCTTCCGCTCGACCTTGCTGATCCCAGTGGCCGCTTCGGCGGTGCACGCCCTCCCACAGCATGGCCGAACTACCGAGGATGCCGGCAGAAGTGAACTTGGTGACGGAGATCGCAATATTGGCACCGATAGCGCCATAGATCGCCGGTTTGGAGTCCACCCGCATGACGCAGGCTTCAGACCGGGGCCAAAGCGCCTCAGGCCACGCGCCCCAGCGCCCCAGCGCCCAGCAGCGGCTGCTATAACGGTGAGCACCGTGCGCCACGCGATATCGACCAGTGCGAGGCGCCAGGGCCAGCCCTGCAGCGTGGCCAGGTTGCTGAGGGCGTAGGTGGCATAGGCAAAGAAGCCGAAGGGCGCCGGCCAGCATCGCGCGCGACCATGGCACGTCTGCCGGAGCTGCATGGCCCTCCGACCAGGCCGTGGGTGCAACGGCAAACAGCAAGACGCCGAGCGGGTACCGCAGGTAAAAAACACCACCCGCCACCAGGTTGGGTGGATCTGCCATCAAATGCCCGATGCCGTTACGATAGAAAGACTTGGCGATCACGCCGAGCCAGACGGCATGCAGAGCCAGTATCACCACCGCGGTGGCTCCATATGCGGCAAGGTAGTTCAGCATGTTGGTTTCATCCTTCGTCGGTTCGTTATTGAGGGCCACGCGATGACGCACGTTGGCGTCAGGCGTTCAGGTCTCGTTCACAAGCCCCGGTCCATAACCTGCCCTCGGTGGGCTGCGTCGGACTTGAAGCGGGCTAATTGAAAGTCCGCCACGGCTTCGAAGGAGGCACCGGCCAAGATCAAGCACGAACCCAGGGAGTCGAGCCAGTTCCACGGTCGCGGATTTACAACCGCCGCAAGCACTGGAGAGGAGACGACCCACGCCAGTACCGCTTTCAATGCGAACACCAATACCAGGCTCTTCCACCGGAAATGAGGCTGGTTGCGGGCCCGGATGGCTTGGTAGCGGCGGTCCTCGGGTTCGCCCCAGTGGCGCCAGGTGATGTGGGCCGCCAGTCGCACGGCCCACAGCGCGACCCAGACGATGACTACCAGCGCGCGGGGGCCCGTGTGCGGTGCGGCGACGACCTAAGTTGCTGCGCCCGTCAGGATCAGCCATGGCCAGAAACTGTCAATGATGCTGACGTCATCACTGCGCAGGCTCAGGAGCCAGGCGACGAACGCAAGCGAGGCTATCAATAGCAGGGCTTGCAATGCAACTGTCAGCATGTCGTTCGGTGGGCGTCAAGGGCGTGGCGCGATCGGACGGCGGAGCGTTAGAAGTTCTATCGGCATCGGGCCGGCGGCATCAGTACTGAGTCGACCCGTGGATCACGCGGTTGCTGCAGTCAATGTCGGTCTTGGTGACATTCACCGCGCCATTGAGCTTCACGCTACCCTGAGTGCTGATCTTCAAGTCGGCACCGTTCACCGTTTTGGCGGACTTGCCATCCATCTTCATCACGTCTGCGGCCATGACCTTGCCACTGACCACGTGGTGGGTGAGGATGGAGTTGAGCTTGGGCACGTCCTGAAGCAATTTATCTACGGTACCCTCCGGAAGTTTGGCAAAGGCGGTGTCCATGGGCGCGAACACCGTGAACGGTCTGGCGCCCTTCAAAGTATCCGACAGGTCAGCAGCCGTTGAAGCGGCGGCCAGAGTCTTGAAGCTGCCGGCCGCAATGGCCGTGTCGACGATATTGGGCATGAAGCGTTTCCTTCGATGGGTTGACCAGTCGACAAATGGCGCTTGTGGCCTGATGCCGGCTGCAAGACCAGCAGATTCGCATAGTGGGCGCTGCGCCGGAAAACGCATGTGCCAAGGCCCACATAGCGGAAAAGTTGATCATCGGCGACCAGCCATGGGTTTGGTTTTATAGGCTGGGCGTGACGGTTGAACAGCGAACCCTACCTGTCTTCCGAAGCTGGATGGACCAACCGGGCACTTCCTTTTCGGCGTAGGGATCGGCGCTTTGGAGCGATAAGCCGATCAGGGTCTGCCGGATCCGCAGCTTGAACGAAGACTCGCCCAAGACACTGGCCATGTTGTTAGTCTTGATGACGCCCGGATACACAGGCCGACTTGACTATCGAAACGGATTTTTATGTTCTGGACGGTCTTACAGGGGTCCAAGGCGTTGTTTGTGACAAGCGGCAAGAGCAACACCATTTCAGAGGCGCTGCCCGCCTACGGGTTGCCCGCCATTCCTATCGACGTTGCAGCCACTTGTTCAGACGGCTGGAGCACCACGACGTAGGACACGCTGGCGACTGAACGGCCCGAGCCAAAGATCAAGCTTTCGAATCGGGCGCCTGCGCTAAAGGACCGCGCGACGATGAATTCGCCTTGATACCGCCACTGGTTTGCTGCGATCTTCAAGAACACAGGGATCGGGGCTTTCTGGCGCGAAAACGCGGCGCTGAGAGGAGTGGTTCGTACGCCTTTGCCACACAACACGACTTCAGGCGCGCCAGGACTGAATTTTTTACTGAGACAAGCAGCCACGATGACGCCGCTGTGCGTAGGCAAACACGCCACCACGCTTCCCCCGAGTCGCGCTTGAATCTCTCTTCGTGTGTATCCGCAGCCGAGCACGAACATTATTTCATCGCTGCTTCAGCGGTAGGCGACCCGCTCTTGTTTCGCGCGGATCCTGGCAAAAAGGCGGGGCTTCGCGGGGAGCATCTGGCATCCTTATGTTTAGCCTGAGACAAGGCGCCAGGCGATGTCGCAAGCGCAAACGCAGGCGACCGAGCAAACTTCATTGTCGTGTTCGGCTTGGGGCTTGTATGTTCGTTAACAGACAGATCGCCACTTGACAGGGCCCTACATTGACCTTTCCGGATGGCAGGCACCACAGCAGTCCATTCACCCTCCGTACTGCCAACGAGTCACACCCCTGAGGTCACATGCTTGATAAACCAACACACCGATCGGCAACTGAACAAGTACGGATTCCAGCCGTCGGTTATGCCGCGAAGAATCCATCCAGCCGCCTCGAACCGTTTGAGTTCGCGCGCAGCGATGCCGGGCCGAATGAAGTGCAGATCGAGGTGCTGTATTGCGGTGTCTGCCACTCCGATATTCATCAGGTCAAGAACGAGTGGTCCAACACGGTCTATCCGTGCGTACCAGGGCATGAAGTTGTTGGCCGAGTTGCGAAGATCGGCCCCGGCGTTACCCGGCATGCCGTCGGCGATCTCGTCGGCGTCGGATGCATGATCGACAGTTGCCGTCACTGCGACCCGTGCAGCAGCGGCGACCAGAACTACTGCGCCGGCCCGAACAGTTGGCTCTCGACCTACAACGGCCCGATGGTGCCTGCCGCCAAGGCACCTGGACGTGGCAACATGTATGGCAGGGACAATACTTTCGGTGGCTACTCCGACGTGCTCGTCGTCAAGGAAGACTTCGCTTTGAAGATTCCGCCAACGCTCAGACCTGAAGTGGCCGCGCCGATTCTCTGCGCCGGCGCGACGACCTATTCGCCGATGAAGCACTGGGGCGTGAAGGCCGGCGACAAAGTCGGCATCATTGGCTTCGGCGGCTTGGGCAACATGGCGGCCAAGCTGGCAAAGGCGATGGGCGCGGACGTCACCGTCTTCACGACCAGCGCCGCCAAACTTGGTGAAAGCGAACGGCTCGGTGTGAAGGTCGTTTTCGAACAGGACAATGAACAAATCGCAGCGCTGGCTTCAAGCTTTGACTTCATGCTCTCCACCATTCCCGAAAAGCATGATGTCAATCCATTCATCGAACTGCTGAAGCGCGATTGCGCACTGGTCGTAGTGGGTGCGCTGGAGTCACTGGCACCAGTCAACAACCAATTGCTGGCGTTCCACCGAAAGTCGGTCGCCGGCTCGCTGATCGGCAACCTGGTCGACACGCAGGAAGTGCTTGACTTCTGCGCTGAGCACGGCATTGGGCCAGACATCGAGGTGATTGCGATCCAGGACATCAACGAGGCTTACCGCAAGGTGGAGCAAGGTGAGGTGCGCTTTCGCTATGTCATCGACATGGCGACGCTCAAGGCCCATGCGAACCCATGAATGTTGAGCAACAAACCAGCAATGCCCGTTGGCCTGCGCCACAGCAGTGACGACAGCCCGGGTATTCACCGTTGCTCGCGCGGCAAGGGCTTTTCGTACACCGACGAGAACGGAAAGATCGTGTCAAGCTTGGTGGAACGCGAACGTTTGGACAGCCTGGCTATTCCCCCTGCCTATCGCGAGGTCTGGATCTGCCCGTCGCCCCAGGGACATCTGCAAGCCACCGGGCGCGATGCACGGGGCCGTAAACAATACCTGTACCACCCCGACTGGCGCTCTGCCCGCGACGAAACCAAATTTGACCGCATGATTGCGTTCGGCTTGGCCTTGCCCCGCGTTCGCGCTGCAGTCAAGCGCGATCTTGCGCAGCGCGCGGTTACGCCGGTTAGTCAGCCCGCTGTGACAGCGGCGCTGGTGCGGTTGCTCGACACCACAATGGTACGGGTGGGTAACGACGAATACGCGCGTGCCAACAAGTCGTACGGCCTGACCACGCTGCATAAACGGCATGCAGCGCTGATGGGCGACAAGCTGTGCCTGAAGTTTCGCGGCAAAAGCGGGGTGGAACACGAAGTTGCGCTCAAAGACAAGCGGGTAGCACGCATCGTGCGACGCTGCCAGGCGCTGCCGGGGCAAGAGCTGTTCAAGTACCCGGATGACGCGGGGCAGTTGCACAGTATCGGGTCCGCCGATGTCAATGACTACTTGCGCGCGGCCAGCGGCGGCGACTTCACTGCAAAGGACTTTCGCACGTGGCATGCAAGCGCCACGGCACTTGCGCTGTACATGCAACTGGACGAAGCGGCAAAGGCAACGATCACCGCCGCCGTCGCCAACCGGCTGGTTGCAGAGGTGGCGAAGCTGCTTGGCAATACGGTGTCGGTGTGCCGCAAATCCTATATCCACCCCGAAGTACTGGCGCTGTTGCTCAAGAACGAATCAACGGCCTCAGCGACAAACGCAGCACATCCGAAGCGAAAACCCGGACTCTCGACGAGCGAGTGCGCTTTTTTGGCTTTTCTTCGCGCGCTAGAGTAGCTTGATGCCGGCTCGAGCGCAGTCGAGGCGGACGTTTCCAACAGCCGGGCTATCCGGCGTCCTGCTGATCGTCGGCGTGCCGGTCGCCTTGCGGCGGCCGGGTGGCGCTGGCCTGGGCTGGAACCGCGGTGGGCTGGTGTGATCACGCTGTACTTGGGCTGGTCGTTCGTCGCGCAGCAGCACGTGATGCAACTGGGACGAGCGGCGTTGCAGCCGGCCGGTACCGATGCGCGCCAGGTGCTGGTGACATGATGTACTTGCGATTGCGCAGGTTGCGGCCTTCAGCCGGGGTTTCTTTCGCGTCTCGGTGCAGGAAGGGTGGCTGTTCGTGACCGACCTGCGTAGGGGTATGGAGCCGTCCTGTTTTATCCGTTTCGACCCGGGGCCCGACGGCGCCGCATCAGCGCAGCCCCGGCACCGATTCAGCAAGGTGCCCGTCCCGACCTGACGGTGTTCCTGCCCTGGCTGGGCCGGCGCATGCTGGGCGTGAACCTGCCCCCTCCCTACCTGCAGCTCAAATGACGCGTTCGAGGGCGACGCTGCGGCAGTCCATCTCGAAATCGAGGTCGACGATCGGCGGCCGAACATGGTGCCAGGCGATGTCGCCGGCGTCGGCGCCGCGCGCCAACAGTTCGCTGACCAGGAAGGGGTGGATGTCGTGCTCTGTGTAGATCTGGGTTGCCGTGACATCCGACCAGCGATGCCCGAGCGCAGTGAGCCGCCGCTCCTGTTCGCCCAGTACCCAGCGCAGCTTTCGAAGCAACCCGGCTGGCGAAACGTCGCCTTTGGCGATGATGTGATCGCGGTAATTGGCCTTGCCTTCCGGTACTTCACCCGATCCGGCGATGATGAAGTCCGCGGGGGCACCCGGCGATGGCGCTGGCACCGTGTACGAGAACGCGTGAAAGCCTTCGGTCGCGGGGGAGCGGACAACCGGCACCAGATTGCTGCGTGCCACCGGATTGATGCCATCGCGAAACAGATTCCACGCGCGCAAGGTCTCTACGTAGCGGGTGTTGAACGACGCGAATTGCTCATCAGTGAACTGGGCCGGCGAACGCAGTTCGCAGGCGCACAGCGCGGTGCGCGGCCGCCCTATCCGCTCCAGGTGCGCTGCAATCGCTTGGAAGCCCTCGGCCAGCGGTACCACCTTGCGCCATCGCATGCGTTCTATGGCCATGCCCGGCAGTGACGCAACGCCGGCAGAGTAGGGAAAAACGCCGCAAATGAAGCGGTAGCCGCCTTCGACGAAAGGAAGCAGAGTGGTCATGGCATGCGGTCCTCCGATGGTTTGGCGACGTTGCAGGGTGCGGTCCAACCCATCAGGATGCGATGTCGGGCGCATCCAATCTTGCCGTCGGTGCAGCGACCCGTGCCGCAGCCTGCACGACCTCGGCTTTCTGCCCGGCCGGTGCGAACTTGCTGTACTTGCCGAACATCGCCACCAACTGGCCATATACCCGCGGGTTGCCGGCCAGGCATTCCTTCTGGTCCAGGAAATCGGCCTCACCGGTCAGGTTGCCGACCAGACCACCGGCTTCGGTGACCAGCAGCGAGCCGGCCGCCACATCCCAGGGCTGCAGCCCGGTCTCGAAGAAACCGTCGGTAAATCCCGCTGCCACATAGGCCAGATCGAGCGCCGCCGAGCCGGGGCGGCGCAGCCCGGCGCAGCGCGGCATCAGCTCGCCCAGCATCGCCAGGTAGTTGGGAAAGTTGTCGCCTGGGCGGAACGGAAAACCGGTGGAGATCAGGCATTCGGTGAGCCGGATGCGCTTGGACACCCGCAGGCGCCGGTCGTTGAGAAAGGCGCCCCGGCCCTTGGTGGCGGTGAACAGGTCGTTGCGACTGGGGTCGTAGATCACGGCCTGCTCGATCTTGCCGCGCACGGCAAGCGCGATACTGATGCAGTAGACCGGGAACCCATGGATGAAGTTGGTCGTGCCGTCCAGCGGATCGATGATCCAGACGCACTCGGAATCCTTGGCGCCGTGTTCGCTGCCCGATTCCTCGGCCTGGATGCCGTGCCCCGGGTAGGCGGTGAGCAGGGTTTCGATGATGGTCTTTTCGCTGGCGTGATCGACCTCGGTGACAAAATCGTTGACCTGCTTCTGCGAGATGCGCACCGCTTCGACGTCGAGCGCTGCGCGGTTGATGATGGCGCCAGCGGCGCGGGCGGCCTTGACGGCCACGTTCATCATCGGGTGGAGATTGGGGGACGCCATGGATTGTGTAGGACCGGAACGGGTGGGGGCCACGCGATGGTGGCCGACGGCCGGAATTTTCCCACGAAAGCCGGGGTGCCTTGCGCCAAAGCCGCGCGGAGACAATCGCGGCATGAAAACACGGTTTATCCTGATCCAGACCAGCCATGCCGGCAATGTGGGCGCGGCGGCGCGCGCCATGAAGGTGATGGGCTTCGACGACCTGGTCCTGGTGGCGCCCCGCTGGGCCAACGTGTTGCGGCGCGAAGAGACCATCCAGCGCGCCAGCGGTGCCCTCGACGTGCTGGAGAAGGCCCGCATCGTCGATTCACTGGACGATGCGCTCGAAGGCGTCGACACCCTGTGTGCCACCGCCATGACGCCGCGTGACTTCGGCCCGCCAACGCTCGATCCGCGCGCGTGCTTTACGGGTTGGACGCAGGCCGCGGCGCTGCCCGCTGGCGTGGCCTTCCTGTTCGGCTCTGAGCGCTTTGGCATGCGCAACGAGGATGTCTACCGCTGCCATGTGGCCTTGAGCATTCCCACCAACCCGCAATTCGGCTCGTTGAATCTGGCCTCCGCCTTGCAGGTAATTGCCTACGACTGGCGTCATGCGCTGGGCGGCTTCGATGTGCAGCCCGCGACGGTGCCGACGCCCGCGGCCGACGCCCGGCAGGTGGGCGGGCTGCTGGCGCACTGGGAGCAAGCGCTGGTGGCCATCGGCTACCTCGACCCGCAGGCCCCCAGGAAGCTGATGCCGCGCCTGAACCAGTTGTTCAATCGTGCGGCTGTTACCGAGGAGGAAGTCCATATCCTCAGAGGTGTCGCCAAATCGATGCTGCACGCAGCAGAAAGACCCAAGGGCTAAACTGCAGGCATGTTTTCGCGTCTGCGCTCCGACATCCAATGCATCCTCGACCGTGACCCGGCAGCCCGCAGCACCTGGGAGGTGCTGACCTGTTACCCGGGCCTGCATGCGCTGGTGCTGCACCGGCGGGCCCACTGGTTCTGGAACCATGGTTTCAAGTGGCTGGGCCGGTTCGTGTCGCATGTGGCCCGCTGGCTCACCGGCATCGAGATCCATCCGGGCGCACGGATCGGCGAGCAGGTGTTCTTCGACCATGCCATGGGTGTGGTGGTCGGCGAGACCGCCGAGATCGGCGACGGCTGCACCATCTACCAGGGCGTGACCTTGGGCGGCACCTCGCTTTACAAGGGTACCAAGCGTCACCCGACGCTGGGCAAGGACGTGGTGGTGGGCGCCGGCGCCAAGGTGCTGGGGGGCTTCACCGTGGGTGATGGCGCCAAGGTCGGCTCCAACGCCGTGGTCACCAAGCCCGTGCCGGCCGGCGCTACGGCCGTCGGCAACCCGGCCCGCATCATCGAGGCGGATGGAGATGCCAAGCGTGAGGCGGCTGCTTCGAAAATGGGGTTCTCTGCGTATGGCGTCACCCAGAACGATGACCCACTGAGCTTGGCCATGCGGGGACTGATCGACAACGCATCCTCACAGGAACACCAGATCTCGTTGCTGTGGCAGGCCGTCGCAACCTTGTCGGAGCAGCGTGCGGCTTCGGCCGGCAACTGTGTGCCGGCAGATGCGGCACGCGATGCGACTTTCGAGGCGGACCGGCTGACGCAACTGGTCGGCCGCTAGGCCTCAGCGCCGGTTTTCAGGCCGGCCGCGCAGGCCGCTGCGCCGACTTCGGGCGGAAGGCCTTGCAGACCGCATCCACGGTTTCCAAGTAGGGCCCACCGATCAGATCCACGCAATACGGCACGGCCGCGAATATGCCCGGCACGATCGACGCCCCCGCCGCATCGCGCAGGCCCTCCAGGGTCTCGGCGATGGCTTTGGGCTGGCCGGGCAGATTGATGATCAGGCTCTTGCCACGGATCACCGCCACCTGCCGCGACAGGATCGCGGTGGGTACGAACTTCAGGCTGATCTGGCGCATCTGCTCGCCAAAGCCGGGCATCTCCTTGTCGGCCACCGCCAGGGTGGCCTCGGGCGTGACGTCGCGCAGTGCCGGTCCGGTGCCGCCGGTGGTCAGCACCAGCGAACAACCGGCGGCGACCAACTCGATCAGCGTCGCACTGATGCGTTCCGGCTCGTCGGGTATCAGGCGGGCCTCGAATTGCAGCGGGTTGTGCAAGGCCCGTGCCAGCCACTCCTGCAAAGCCGGCAGGCCCTTATCGTCGTAAACGCCAGTGGACGCGCGGTCGCTGACCGACACGATGCCGATGCGCACGGGTTCAGGTGAGGGAAGCGGGGTGGACATGCGGGGCCGGCGTGTCGTCATTGTCGGGAATGGCAGTCATCTGCTCGCGCACCAGCTGGAACAGCTCGCGGTAGGCCTTGCCATGGCGCGGTGTTTCGCCGGCCAGGGTGGGCAAGGCATCTTTGCGCGCCTGGCGAGCGAGGGCTCGCAATTGTTGCCCATCGGTGCCCGGGTACTGGGTGATCCACTGGCCAAATGCGTTGTCGTCGGCGATCAGGCGTTCGCGCCACTGCTCGGCCTGGTGCAGGGCCAATGTCTCGCTGGCAGGGCCCCGCCCTTGTTCGGTCAAGGCCCCCCGGACGCGTTCCAGTGCGGGCGCATCGAGCTGGCGCATCAACTTTCCGACAAACTGCATCTGGCGCCGCTTGCCTTCGAAGTTGGTGATGCCCCGCGCATCGGCCAGGGCTTCACGCAGCTTGTCGGGCAGGCCCAGGCGTTCCAGCGCGTCGTGGCCCAGGCCCAGAAGATCGGTGCCGAGCTTTTGCAGTTCGGTGCTCTCGCGCTTGAGTTCGGTGCGGCTGGGCGCGTCACCCCCCTTGAGTTCGCGCTTGAGTTCCAGGTCGAGTTCGCTGCCTTCGGCGACGAAGTGCCCCGAAACGAAATAGCCTTTTTTGAGTTTGCGTGCCATCGAGCCAAGTATCATAGCCGCCGACTCAAGCGAACCACCATGAAATCCACCAAGAACCGTGCCGAGCGAGGCTTCAGCTACAGCCGCCCCTATTTTGAAGAACTGGTTGACATGGCGTTGGCGCATGCGCGGCACCTGGGCGCCACCGATGCGGCAGCGGAAGCATCCGAGGGCTGCGGCCTGAGCGTGTCGGTACGCAAGGGCGAACTCGAGAACGTTGAGCGCAACCGCGACAAGGGTCTGTCGGTCACGGTCTATGTCGGCCAGCGCCGCGGCAATGCAAGCACATCCGACTTTTCCCCTGCGGCCGTGGCCCAGACAGTACAGGCGGCCTTCGACATCGCACGCTTCACGGCCGAGGACCCGATGGCCGGTCTACCGGATGCCGCAGACATCGCCGAGACCGCCGCACTGGCGATTAACCTGGACCTCTTCCATCCCTGGGAGGTCACCAGTGAGCAGGCCGCGCAGCTGGCACTGCGCTGCGAGAAAGCCGCCTTTGCCACCGACCGCCGCATCCGGAACAGCGAGGGCGCCGCAGTGTCGGCGCAGCAGTCGCACTTCTTCAGCGCCCACACCCATGGGTTTCGTGGCGGCTACGCCAGTTCGCGGCATTCGATCTCGGTGTCGCCTATTGCCGGCACCGGCGACGCGATGCAGCGCGATGCCTGGTACAGCTCGATGCTCAATTCTGCGGACCTTGCCAGCCCGCAGCGTGTCGGGCGGTATGCGGCCGAGCGTGCGCTGAGCCGGCTCGGTGCACGCAAGATCTCCACGCGCCAGTGCCCGGTGCTGTTCGAGTCGCCGCTGGCGGCGGGGCTGCTGGGCTCGCTGGTGCAGGCGCTCAGTGGCGGTGCTCTGTACCGCCAGACCTCGTTCCTGCTGAATTCGCTGGGCAAGCAGGTGTTGCCCAAGCACATCGACCTGTCCGAAGACCCGTTCCTCCAGCGTGGCAAAGGCAGCTCGCCGTTCGACGATGAAGGCGTGCGGGTGGCTCCCCGCCAGGTGGTGGAGGCAGGCCGCGTCAAGGGTTACTTCCTGAGCAGCTACACGGCGCGCAAACTCGGCATGCGCACCACAGGCAACGCCGGGGGGTCGCACAACCTGGTGCTGAGTTCGCGCCTGACGCGCCCCGGCGACGATCTCGATGCCATGATCCGCCACATGGGCCGCGGGCTGCTGGTGACCGAACTCATGGGGCAGGGCGTCAATTACGTGACCGGCGACTACTCCCGCGGTGCCAGTGGATTCTGGGTCGAGAACGGTCGGATTGCCTATCCCGTAGAAGAGATCACGATCGCCGGCAACATGAAGACCATGCTCAAGGACATCGAGGCGATTGGCGCCGATACCTACAACTACGGCGCGAAAACGACCGGGTCGGTGCTGATCGGAAAGATGAAGATCGCCGGCAACTGACGCGAAGCGCGGTCAGGCGGCAGCCGACAGGGGAACCCAGAATACCGCCGCGGGCGGAGTGCCCGGAGAGAAATGCCTTGCAGACGAATGTCCGGTGCAGCCTGCGACCACGGTGGTTGTTGTCCGGTTCGGCCTGTCCGGGGGCTGGGTCCTTGCGCCGGTTTCGGCGCCGACGGGCGGCAATTCTGGCCACCACCACCTGCTGATCAACCGTGAGCTGCCACTTGATTTCCAGCAGCCGCTACCGTTCGACGACCATTACATCCGTTTTGGCAAGGGCCAGATGGAGACGGTGCTCAACCTCCATCCCGGCAACTACATCTTGCCGCTCTTGCTGGCCGACGACAAGCATCTGCCGCATTTCGTCCATGGCAAGCCGGTCTCTGTGGCGGTCGTGAAAAAGAATCCGGTGGACCTGGCGACTCTGGTCAGAAGGGGGTCGGTTGGATCGTGGCCGGCTACGTGGTGAAGGCGCCGATGCGGGTGCAGTTCTGGCGGAGACGGATCCTGCGACCGTCCGCATCCCGTAGCGGCTGCGGAACCGTCTCGGGGTCGCTGCCGATCAGATGGCCAGTGCGGCCTTGACCGCCGCCGACACCTGGCCCATGTCGGCCTTGCCTGCGAGCCGGGCTTTTGCCAGGCCCATCACCTTGCCCATGTCGCCTGCGGCCGCCTTGCGGCCGAGTTCGGCGGACAGGCTCTCGACGATCGCGCGGACTTCCGCCTGCACTTGGGCTGCATCCATGCGCTGCGGCAGATAGGCTTCCAACACGATCACCTCGGCGACTTCCTTGTCCACCAGATCCTGGCGCTGGGCGGTGGTGAAAGCGGCGATGGAGTCCTTGCGCTGCTTGACCAGTTTTTCGATGATCGCAAGCACCGCCGGGTCGTCCAGCGTGATGCGCTCGTCCACCTCTTTCTGCTTGCAGGCCGACAGCAGCAGCCGGATCGTGCCCAGTCGGGTGCTGTCCTTGGCGCGCATGGCGGCCTTCATGTCTTCGGTGATCTGGTCCTTGAGTGCCATCGTGTTCTCCTGGTCGAAAATAAAAAACCCGCTCGCGGGTGACCGGGGGCGGGTTGTCGGGGGTAAATTACCAGGTGCCAGGCCTGGCGGGCAACATCAATACAGCTTCTTGGGCAGCTGCATCGAGCGGATGCGCTTGTAATTGCGTTTGACTGCTGCAGCCTTCTTGCGCTTGCGCTCGGCGGTGGGTTTCTCGTAGAACTCGCGTGCGCGCAAGTCGGTCAGCAGGCCGAGTTTCTCGATGGTTCGCTTGAAGCGACGCAGCGCAACGTCGAACGGTTCGTTTTCTTTTACACGGATGGTGGTCATTGGCTCAAAGTTTCTGAATATGCGCCAAGGCGAGATCGGGCACCCGGGCTGAAAGACTATCTCTTACCCCGCAAAATTGGTGTGGCAGCGGGTTTCGCCAGCAAAGCCGAGGATTATAGTGCGATTGTTCGCCGGTTCAAACGCGATCTGCAGCCAGTGCGCGTGCGCAGGCATGGCCGCTGGCCCAGGCCCACTGGAAGTTGTAGCCGCCCAGCCAACCGGTGACGTCCACCACCTCCCCGATGAAGTACAGCCCGAGTTGGCGCGATTCCATGGTCTGGCTGGACAGTGCACGCGTGTCGACGCCGCCCGCGGTCACTTCGGCCTTGGCGTACCCCTCGGTGCCATCCGGCTGCACTTCCCACCGGGACAACTGCCCGGCCAGCGCGGCGAGTGCCTTGTCGGTCACGCTGTTCATGGGCCGCTGCCACTGGGGCTGCCATTGCGCGTCATGCGTGACCCAGGCTTCGGCCAGCCGGGCAGGCACCAAGGCGGCCAGTTCATTGGGCAAGAGCTTGCGCGAGGTCGACTTGGCCTGCTGCAGGCGCTCAAGCAAAGTGCCCTGCGGCGCCAGGTCGGCCCATAGAGACTGCCCGGGCCGCCAGTAGCTGGAGATCTGCAGGGCAGCCGGGCCGCTCAGACCGCGGTGGGTGAACAGCAGATCCTCCAGGAACTCCATGCGGGCGCGGCCGGAGCCGGTTTCGACACGGACCGGCAGGGACAGCCCGGACAGACGCGACCAGAGCTCCCAGCGTATCGGGTCGAACACCAGCGGCACCAGCGCCGGCCGTGTCTCGACCAGCGGCAATCCGAACTGGCGGGCGATGCGGTAACCGAAGTCGCTGGCCCCGATCTTGGGGATCGACAGGCCGCCAGTGGCCACCACCACGGAACGGCAGTTGATCACACCTTGTGCGCTGTCCAGGGCGTATCGGGCAACCTCGCCGGACAGGGTGCGCACGGCATGGACCGCGCAGCCTTGCCAATGGGTCACCTGTCCGGCAGCACATTCGGTTTGCAGCATCGCGATCAGGTCCTGCGCCGAGCGGTCACAAAACAGCTGGCCCTTGTGTTTCTCGTGGAAAGCGATGCCATGGCTCTGTACCAGGGCGACAAAGTCTGCGGGCGTATAGCGCGACAACGCGGACCGGCAGAAATGCGGGTTGTCACCCAGAAACTGCACCGGGCTGGTGTACAGGTTGGTGAAGTTGCAACGGCCGCCACCGGAAATCCGGATCTTCTCGGCCAGCTTCTGGCTGTGGTCCACCAGCAGCACCCGCAGGCCGGACTGGCCGGCAACTCCAGCGCAGAACAGGCCCGCCGCGCCTGCGCCAATGACTACAACATCGAAACTGTGCATGGCCGGCAGTGTAGGCGTCCGCTACCTGCCAACCAGAACGGCGGCCTTGGCCGCGTTGCTGTGCGCCGGCGGCAGGTGCCTCCAGGGTGTTGAGCAGTGCAGCGGCGCGGGTCACTTCGCCCATCACGATGATGGCCGGGCTGGCAATATCGCCTGCAGTGACGGCGCGAGGCAGAACCAGCGTCCCCTAAACTCGTCACCGATGGCAAACAATCCGATCGCGCGCCTGGTACTGGGCATCGAATCCTCCTGCGACGAGACCGGGGTGGCCCTGGTGTCCGACAGCGGGGAGGGCGTGCCAGTGCTGCTGTCGCATGCGCTGCACAGCCAGATCGACATGCACCAGGCTTATGGCGGCGTGGTGCCGGAGCTGGCTAGTCGGGACCATATCCGGCGAGTGCTGCCGCTGGCGCAGCAAGTGTTGGACGCAGCTCCCCGTTCGCTGGACGAGGTCGATGTGGTGGCCTACACCCGAGGGCCGGGGCTGGCGGGTGCGCTGCTGGTCGGTGCTGGCGTGGCCTGTGCAATGGGCGCAGCGCTGGGCAAGCCGGTGTTGGGCGTGCACCACCTGGAGGGGCATCTGCTGTCGCCGTTCCTGAGCGCCGATCCGCCGGATTTTCCTTTCGTGGCCCTGCTCGTGTCTGGCGGCCACACCCAGTTGATGCGCGTCGACAGCGTGGGCGACTACGCCCTGCTGGGCGAGACCATCGACGATGCCGCCGGGGAGGCGTTCGACAAGTCGGCCAAGCTCATGGGTCTGCCTTACCCGGGCGGGCCGTGGCTGGCCCGGCTGGCGCAGGACGGTGACCCACAGGCCTTCAAGCTGCCACGTCCGCTGCTGCACAGCGGTAACCTTGATTTTTCGTTTGCCGGGCTGAAGACCGCGGTGATGATCCAGGCCCGCAAGCTGACACAGGCCGCGGGCGACATTGCCTTTGCAGACCTTGCGAAACAGATCCAGGCCGATCTGGCCGCATCGACCGAGGCCGCAATCGTGGAGGTGCTGGTGCGCAAGTCGCTGGATGCGCTGCAACACAGCGGCTTGGGGCGCCTGGTGGTGGCAGGCGGAGTTGGCGCAAATCAGTCCCTGCGTTCAGCCCTGGACTGCGCCTGTGCCCAGCGGGGCTTCCGAGTCCATTACCCCGAGCTGCACCTGTGCACGGACAACGGCGCGATGATCGCGCTCGCCGCCGCCATGCGCTTGCAGGTCGGCCGGGCGGCCGCCCGCAGGCACTACGCGTTTGACGTCAAGCCGCGTTGGCCGCTGGACGCGCTTTGACGCTCAGTTGACGACCAGTTCGGTGACCTTGCGTATCGGAACCAGCTTGGCCAGTTTCAGTGTCAGCACACCATGCTCAAGCTTGGCCTGGCTGGTAGCCACGTCCAGATCCGTCGGCAGTTCGTAGGCTGCGCGGTACTTGCGCGTCGCTTCTTCCTTGGTGTCGATGCGCACGACATTGCCTTCGATGCCGATCGTCAGTTGCTCGCGGCTGATGCCGGGTACGTCGAACGACAGGGTATAGGACGTTTCGTCCTGTTCCACCTGGCAGGCCTGGGCACCGTTGGCCTGAAGGGCGTCGCTGAGGAAGCGCTCCAGGGTGCGGCTGGTCGGACGAAAGGCCGGGCGGCCGGACAGGTTTGGGGGGGTGGTAGCAAAAAACATGGTGTGACTCCTAGTACACTGCGCGGCGCTCAACCTTGATTGCCGCTTGCATCGAATCTGCGAGTGAATCCGCCTATTTCAAGGAAACTTTCCCCATGTTTATTCTTTGCCTGCGGGTCTTGAAAATCCTGTGGCTGGTGTTACTTGTTCCATCCCTCGGCGCCGCGCAATCGGTGCCGCCGCCCATTCGCATTGCGATGATCGAGGGCCTTAGCGGGCCCTTTGCCAATACCGGTGAGGCGGTGCATCGCAATTTGCTGTGGGCAGTGGAGCGCGTCAATCAGCGCGGCGGCATCCAGGCGCCAGGCACCGCGGCGCATGGCCGCCTGTTGCGGCTCGACCGCTACGACAGCAAGGGCCAGAACGAGGAGGCCTTGTCGGCCCTGCGCTCTGCCATCGACGACGGCGCGCAGTTCATTGCGCAGGGCAATTCTTCGGCCAATGCGGCTGCCCTGCTGGATGCGATCAACAAGCACAACGAGCGCGAACCGGCGCGCCGGCTGCTGTTCCTGAACTACTCGGCGGTCGACCCAATCCTTACCAACGAGAAGTGCAGCTTCTGGCACTTCCGCTTCGATGCGCATGCCGATATGCGGGTGGCGGCCCTCATGGAGATCGTGCGCGAGGACCGTTCGCTGAAGTCGGTCTACCTGATCGGGCAGGACTACAGCTTTGGCCAGGCGGTGCTGCGCGAGGCGCGCCGCCAACTCGGCGTGCAGCGGCCGGACGTGCAGATCGTGGGTGACGAGCTGCACCCGATGGCGCGTGTCAAGGACTTCCTGCCGTATGCCGCCAAGATCCGGGCCAGCGGCGCGCAGGCGGTGCTCACCGGTAATTGGGGAAACGACCTGACGCTGCTGGTCAAGGCGGCTCGGGACGCCGGTTTCGAGGGCAAGTTCTACACCTTCTATGGCAATGCGCTGGGCGCGCCAGCGGCCATTGGCGAGGCCGGTATCGGCAAAGTCATCGCGGTCGCCGACTGGTTACCCAACGTGCAGACGCCGGCCAGCGAGTCGTTCTACCAATCCTTTCGGGCACGCTTCCCGCGGCCGGCTGACGACTATGTCCACATGCGCATGCAGTTGATGGTGGAGGCCCTGGCCCAGGCCATCGAGCGGGCCGTGGTGGCTCGCGCTGGTGCCCTGGATGTGGCGGCAGTGGCCATGCAGCTCGAGGGGGCCAGCGTGAATTTTCAGGGCCAGACCGGCCAGATGCGCGCTGCCGACCACCAGTTCCAGCAGACGCTGGTGGTGGGCGTGATGGACCGCGTCGGCACACCGGGCGTGAAGTTCGATGTCGAAGGCTCGGGCTACGGGTTTCGCGTCGTCAAGACCATCAGCGCCCAGGCTGCCGAAATGCCCACCACCTGCCGCATGCAGCGCCCGTGACCTGTCAACCCACCCCGATCCCGCACCCACCTATGCGAAGCATCATCGAGAACCTCCAGGAATCCCGCATCCGCGAAGTAGCCAATGCCGGAATGGGCCGCAGCGACGTGTTGGCGTTCTGGTTTGGCGAAAGCGACGAGGTGACGCCCGAGTTCATTCGTCAGGCCGCCATCGAATCACTGCAGCGCGGCGAGACTTTCTACTCCCACAACCTGGGTCTGCCACCCTTGCGCGACGCCCTCGCCGCGTACATGTCTTCGCTGCACGGGTCGATTGGCAGCGAGCGGATTGCCGTCACGTCCGGCGGTGTAAATGCACTCATGCTGGCAGCGCAGGCCCTCGTGGATGCCGGGGACGAGGTGGTGGCCGTCACGCCGGTGTGGCCCAACCTGACAGCCCAGCCGGCCATCATGGGTGCGACCGTACGTTGTGTGTCCCTGCGCCCCATTGACGGCGCCTGGACACTCGATATGGCCGAGCTGTTGGCGGCCATCACGCCGCGTACCCGTCTCCTGGTGGTGAATGCGCCCAACAATCCGACCGGCTGGACGCTGACCCGTGACGAGCAGGCCCGTATCCTCGCCCACTGCCGCCAGACGGGCACCTGGATCCTGGCCGATGAGGTCTATGAGCGACTCTTCTTCGAGGGCACAGATGCCTGCGCACCGAGCTTTCTCGACATTGCGCTGCCGGATGACCGGCTGGTCGTGGTGCACAGTTTCTCCAAGAGCTTTCTGATGACCGGCTGGCGCCTGGGCTGGATGGTGATGCCGCCTTTCATGACGCCCCACATCAGCAAGCTGCTGGAGTTCAATACCTCCTGCGCGCCGGTATTCGTGCAGCGGGCCGCCATCGTGGCGCTGGAGCGCACGGCCGAGGTCACGCCGCGCGTGGTGGCCCACATGCGACTGTGCCGTGACACGCTGGTGCCACTGCTGCAGGCCATTCCTGGCGTGACGCTGGCATCGGCGCGCGGCGGCATGTACGCGTTTTTCCGCCTGCCGGGCTCGGGTGACTCGCTGGAGACCGCCAAGCGCCTGGTGCGCGAGGCAGGTCTGGGCCTGGCGCCGGGCGTGGCCTTCGGGGCTGCGGATGAGGTGGGCAGGCCAACAGGCAGCTGGTTGCGCTGGTGTTTTGCATCGCGCGATCCGCAGCGGCTGGTCCAGGGCGTCGAGCGGCTTCGCACCTGGATGCAGCGGGCCTGACAGACCACCAGACGGGCCTCATTTGGACGCGGGCTATAATTCTTGGGTTTGGCAGTTCGTGCCGACGCACGTCAGGGGCAGTTCCAGCGCCTGACGCAAGTTGTACCACCGGGGCATCGTCACTGCACAGTGCCGCCCCATCCTCAGGAAAATGTCATGATCGCATCCAGCATCAAGGCCGCTGTTGTCAAGGACAACGCGCGCAAGGTCGGTGATACCGGCAGCCCGGAAGTGCAAGTTGCACTGCTGACCGCCCGCATCAACGAGCTCACCCCCCATTTCAAGACGCATGCCAAGGACCACCACGGTCGCCGTGGCCTGCTGCGCATGGTGAGCCGTCGGCGCAAGCTGCTCGACTACCTGCGCGAGAAGGATGCGGATCGCTACACCGCGCTGATCGCCAAGCTGGGTCTGCGCAAGTAAGTCACGACACCCATGACAACGGGCGCCTGAGTTGGTTTCGCTGGCTCAGGCGTTTGGTGTTTATCGGGAAATCGGGGGATACAGGGGCAGAGCGAAGCTGTGTCATTCCAGGAAGATTTGCGCCAAGGTGGCGAATGTCGCTGGAATGGCATCGTGTTCTGCCATGTGGACTCCAGGCTTTGGAAGGTGGCCCACGCCTTCCACGTTCGACCAGGAGATAAATGCCATGAGCATGTTCAATAAAGTGACCAAGACCTTCCAATGGGGTGCCCACACCGTCAAGATGGAGACTGGGGAGATTGCCCGTCAATCCAATGGTGCCGTGCTGCTGGACATGGACGGCACCGTGGTCTTGGCCACGGTGGTGGCCAAGACCGAAGGCAAGGCCGGCCAGGATTTCTTCCCGCTGACCGTCGATTACCTCGAAAAGGCCTATGCGGCTGGCAAGATCCCCGGCAGCTTTTTCAAGCGTGAAGGCCGCCCCAGCGAGTTTGAAACCCTCACCAGCCGCCTGATCGACCGCCCGATCCGCCCGCTGTTTCCGGACGGCTTCTTCAACGAAGTGCATGTGGTCGTACACACCGTCTCGCTGAACCCCGAAGTCGACGCCGACATCGCCGCCCTGATTGCGGTGAGCGCGGCACTGAGCGTCAGCGGGGTGCCCTTCAGCGGCCCGATCGGCGCCGCCCGCGTGGGTTACGTCAATGGTGCCTACGTGCTCAATCCGGGCCAAACCGCCCGCAAGGAATCGTCGCTCGACCTGGTCGTTGCCGGCACCGAAGCCGCCGTGCTGATGGTGGAGTCGGAAGCTCGGCAACTGCCCGAAGACATCATGCTCGGCGCCGTGGTTTTCGGCCATGAGCAGGGCAACATTGCCATCAATGCCATCCACGAGCTGGTGCGCGACGCCGGCAAGCCGGTCTGGGACTGGAAAGCCCCCGCCAAAGACGAAATCCTCATTGCCAAGGTGCAGGGACTGGCCGGGGACAAGCTGCGCGCGGCCTACCAGATTCGCAACAAGCAAGCCCGTACGCAGGCTTGCCGTGCTGCTTACACCGATGTGATGGCTGCCCTGAAGGCCGAAGGCGCCACGTTCGATTCGGTGAAGGTCGAAGGCATGCTGTTTGACATCGAGGCCGGCCTGGTGCGCAGCCAGATCCTGGCGGGCGAGCCCCGTATCGACGGCCGCGACACGCGCACCGTGCGCGCCATCGAGATCCGCAACAGCGTGCTGCCGCGCACCCACGGCTCGGCGCTCTTCACGCGTGGCGAGACGCAGGCCCTGGTGGTCACCACCCTTGGCACGGAGCGCGATGCCCAGCGCATCGATGCCTTGTCGGGTGACTACGAAGACCGCTTCATGCTGCACTACAACATGCCTCCCTTCGCCACCGGCGAGACCGGCCGCGTCGGTACCCCGAAGCGCCGCGAGATCGGCCACGGTCGTTTGGCCAAGCGGGCCCTGGTGGCCGTCTTGCCGACCAAGGAAGAATTCCCGTACACCATGCGCGTGGTCAGCGAGATCACCGAGTCCAACGGCTCGTCGAGCATGGCTTCGGTGTGCGGTGGCTGCCTGAGCCTGATGGACGCCGGTGTGCCGATGAAGGCCCACGTAGCCGGCATCGCGATGGGCCTGATCAAGGACGGCAACCGCTTCGCAGTGCTGACCGACATACTGGGCGACGAGGACCACCTTGGCGACATGGACTTCAAGGTCGCCGGCACTACCGATGGCATCACTGCACTGCAGATGGACATCAAGATCCAGGGCATCACCAAGGAGATCATGCAGGTCGCCTTGGCGCAAGCCAAGGAAGCCCGCATGCACATCCTGGGCAAGATGCAGGAAGCCATGGCCGAGGCCAAGACCGAAGTCTCCAACTTCGCCCCGCGCCTGTTCACGATGAAGATCAACCCCGACAAGATCCGCGACGTGATCGGCAAGGGCGGCGCCGTCATCCGTGCGCTGACCGAAGAGACGGGCACCCAGATCAACATCGACGAAGACGGCACGATCACCATCGCGTCGACCGACCCGGCCAAGGCCGAAGAAGCCAAGCGGCGCATTGCGCAGATCACCGCGGAAGTCGAGATCGGCAAAGTCTATGAAGGCCCTGTCACCAAGATCCTCGACTTCGGCGCCCTGATCAATCTGCTGCCCGGCAAGGACGGCCTGCTGCACATCAGCCAGATCGCCCACGAACGTGTCGAGAAGGTCACCGATTACCTCAGCGAGGGTCAGATCGTGCGGGTCAAGGTGCTCGAGACCGATGAAAAGGGCCGGGTCAAGCTGTCCATGAAGGCCTTGCTGGACCGTCCGGCGCAGGGCGGCCAGGGTGGTCATGGTGGCGAACAAGCCTGATTCCCGCCGGACCGGGTCGCCGTGTCCAGCCCTGGGCAGGACACGGCAACCCGGCACGATGGAGCTACGACGCCCATGAAAGCCATCGAGATCGTTGCGTTTGGAGCACCCGACGTGTTGCAGGTTGCCGAGCGTGCCCAGCCGACGGCGGGCACGGGCGAACTGCGGATCCGTGTGATGGCCAGTGGCGTCAACCGTCCCGACGTCTTGCAGCGCACGGGCAATTACGCGGTGCCGCCGGGTGCGTCTGACATTCCGGGGTTGGAGGTCGCAGGCGTGATCGACCAGGGTGATGCCGACGCGCTGGCGCAAGCCGGTCTGCGCATTGGCGACCGCGTGTGTGCCCTCGTGGCCGGCGGTGGTTATGCCCAGTACTGCGTAGCGCCCGTGGGCCAGTGCCTGCCGGTGCCGCACGGCTGGTCCGATATCGAGGCTGCGTCGCTGCCCGAGACGATGTTCACGGTCTGGAGCAACGTCTTCGACCGTGCGCGCCTGCAGCCAGGTGAAACGCTGCTGGTGCAGGGCGGCTCGAGTGGGATCGGTGTTATCGCCATCCAGATGGCGCGCGCCATCGACTGCATGGTCATCGTCACCGCGGGCAGCGACGAGAAATGCACCGCCTGTATCGGGCTGGGTGCACACCATGCCATCAACTACCGCACGGCCGATTTCGTGGAAGAGGTCCAGCGGCTGACAGGCGGACGGGGCGTTGACGTGGTGCTGGACATGGTGGCCGGCAGTTACATCGCACGCGAGATCGATTGCCTGGCCGAGGACGGCCGGCTGGCCATTATTGCGGTGCAGGGTGGCGTCAAGAGCGAATTCAATGCCGGCCTGGTGTTGCGCCGGCGCCTGACCATCACCGGCTCGACACTGCGGCCGCGGCCGACGGCGTTCAAGCAGGCGATTGCGCGCAATTGCCTGCAGCATGTCTGGCCTCTGATCGAGCGTGGCCAGATTAAGCCGGTGATCTACCAGGTTTTCGATGCCGCTCCGGCGCAGGGTCCGAGTGGTGCCGCACGTGCCCATGAACTGATGGAGTCGAACCGGCATATTGGCAAGATCGTGCTGAACTGGGCCAGCGCATGAGCAGCAAACTGATCGCCGGCAACTGGAAGCTGAACGGCAGCCTGGCCTTCAACGCCTCGCTGGTCGGCGTCTTGCTCTCCGGCCTGCAGGCACCGACCTGCCGCATCGCGGTGTGTGTGCCGGCGCCCTACCTGGCACAGGTGGGTGGCCTGCTCGCAGGCAGCGCGATCGATCTCGGCGCACAGGATGTGTCTGGCCAGGCGTCGGGTGCGTTTACGGGCGAGGTGTCGGCTGCGATGCTGCGCGACTTCGGTGTTCGCTATGCCATCGTAGGGCACTCTGAACGGCGCCACTACCATGGCGAGACCGATGTCCTCGTGGCAGACAAGGTGCGCCAGGCATTGGCCAGCGGCGTGACGCCCATCGTCTGCGTAGGCGAAACCCTGGCCCAGCGCGAAGCCGGACAGACCGAGGGCGTGGTCAAGCGGCAGTTGGCCGCCGTCATCCATGCCAACGGGCATTGCATCAGCGAGATCGTCGTGGCCTACGAACCCGTCTGGGCGATCGGCACCGGGCGCACCGCTACACCCGAGCAGGCGCAGCAGGTGCACAGCGTGCTTCGGGCGCAGCTCCAGGCTGCCACCGAACGCGCTTCGGCCATGGCAATCCTGTATGGCGGCAGCATGAATGCCGCCAATGCAGGCGAGTTGCTGGGCCAGCCTGACATTGACGGCGGCCTGATTGGCGGTGCGTCGCTCAAGGCCCCGGATTTCTTGGCGATCATTGCAGCGGCCAGTCGTCTGTCTGTCTGACCGAATTACTACCTATTGAGGAGCATTGATGAACATCGTGTTGAATCTGGTGCTGGCGTTACAGATGATTTCGGCGGTCGTCATGATCGGCCTGATTCTGGTCCAGCATGGCAAGGGGGCCGACATGGGCGCAGCCTTTGGCGGCGGCAGCTCTGGCAGTTTGTTTGGTGCCAGTGGCAGCGCCAACTTCCTGTCCCGCACGACGGCGGTGCTGGCCACGGTGTTCTTGGTGTGCACGCTGGCGCTCGCCTATTTCGGCAATCTCCGACCTACCGCTGGCACTGGCAGTGTCCTTGAAGGTGCAGCCGTGTCGGCACCGGGGGCAGCGGCATCTGCGCCGGCTGCGCCGGCGTCAGGTGCTGCGCTGATTCCCTCGAAATAAGCACGTTTCGAATTGCAGCCTGGGTCGGCTACAGGGGGGGAAATCAGGGTAAACTCTAATGGTTCGGGGAGATACCAACCGCAAGGTTCCTCAGGCAATCCGGACATGTGAAAAGCCGCCGTCGTGGTGAAATTGGTAGACACGCTATCTTGAGGGGGTAGTGGCGAAAGCTGTGCGAGTTCGAGTCTCGCCGACGGCACCAGAAATAGTTCGACCAACCGCTGCCTTTGAGTCGGTCTCCGTCACCCGAATCGTCCCATGAACCTCGACCAGTACCTTCCCGTCCTGTTGTTTATTCTGGTCGGTGTCGGTGTTGGTGTGGTGCCCCAGGTCCTCGGGTACATTCTGGGCCCGAACCGGCCGGATGCTGAAAAGAATTCCCCTTACGAATGCGGCTTCGAAGCCTTCGAAGACGCACGCATGAAGTTCGATGTCCGCTATTACCTGGTGGCCATCCTCTTCATTCTGTTCGACCTCGAGATCGCATTTCTGTTTCCCTGGGCTGTCTCGCTCAAGGAAATCGGCGCGGTCGGGTTCTGGTCGATGATGGTTTTCCTGGGGATCCTCGTCGTTGGCTTCGTCTACGAGTGGAAAAAAGGCGCCCTGGACTGGGAGTGACACAATGATCGAAGGTGTTTTCAAGGAAGGTTTCGCCACCACGAGTTACGACTCGGTAGTCAACTGGGCCAAGACCGGTTCGCTGTGGCCCATGACTTTCGGCCTGGCCTGCTGTGCGGTGGAGATGATGCATGCCGGTGCGGCACGTTACGACATGGAGCGGTTCAGTATGCTGTTTCGCCCCAGCCCGCGCCAGTCCGACCTGATGATTGTGGCTGGTACCTTGTGCAACAAGATGGCGCCGGCCCTGCGCAAGGTCTACGACCAGATGAGCGAGCCGCGCTGGGTGCTGTCGATGGGCTCCTGCGCCAACGGCGGCGGTTACTACCACTACAGCTATTCCGTGGTGCGCGGTTGTGATCGCATCGTACCTGTCGACGTCTATGTGCCGGGTTGCCCGCCCACCGCTGAGGCGCTGCTCTACGGCATCATCCAGTTGCAGCAGAAGATTCGCCGCACCAACACCATTGCCCGCGCGTGAAAAGGCCTTCATGACCGGTTTCGCTGTCCATCCCGACACCCTCAAGGAAGCCGTTGCCGCCGTGCTGGGCGACAAGGTACGCCACATGGACGTCAAGCTTGGCGAACTCACAGCCGAAGTGCGCCCGGCTGACTACCTGGCGGCAGCCACGCTGCTACGCGATGCGCCAGCCTGCCGCTTCGAGCAGTTGGTCGATCTGTGCGGCGTCGACTATTCCGAGTACAGCACCGGTGTCCCCGAGGGCGGTCGCTTCTGCGTGGTGTCGCATCTGCTGTCGGTCAGCCTCAACCAGCGCATCCGCCTCAAGGTATTCGCCGCCGATGACGACGTTCCTGTGGTCGCCTCCGTCACCGGTATCTGGAATTCTGCCAACTGGTTCGAGCGCGAAGCCTTCGATCTCTTTGGCATCGTGTTCGACGGCCACATCGACCTGCGCCGCATACTGACTGATTACGGCTTCATCGGTCACCCGTTTCGCAAAGACTTCCCCACCACCGGCTATGTGGAGATGCGTTACGACGCCGAGCAGAAGCGGGTGATCTACCAGGCCGTCACCATCGAGCCGCGCGAGATCACGCCACGCATCGTCCGGGAAGACAATTACGGGGGCCGGCGTTGAGCGGCTTCGTCCGCCCATGCTGTATGGAAAACACACCTTCGCATGGCTGAGATCAAGAACTACACCCTGAATTTCGGGCCGCAACATCCGGCTGCCCACGGCGTGCTGCGTCTGGTGCTGGAGCTCGACGGCGAGGTGGTGCAGCGCGCCGACCCGCATATCGGCCTGCTGCACCGGGCAACCGAGAAGCTGGCCGAGAGCAAGACCTACATTCAGTCACTGCCCTACATGGACCGGCTCGATTACGTCTCGATGATGGCCAACGAGCAAGCCTACTGCCTGGCCATCGAGAAGCTGCTGCAAGTCGATGTGCCGCTGCGGGCCCAGTACATCCGTGTCATGTTTGCCGAGATCACGCGCCTGCTCAACCACCTGATGTGGCTGGGCGCGCACGGTTTTGACTGCGGTGCGATGAACATCCTCATCTACTGCTTTCGCGAACGCGAGGCACTGTTCGACATGTACGAGGCGGTCTCCGGTGCGCGCATGCATGCGGCCTATTTTCGCCCCGGCGGTGTGTACCGCGATTTGCCGGACACCATGCCGCAGTACCAGGTCAGCAAGATCAAGAACGCAAAGGCGATCGCGCAACTGAACGAAAACCGCCAGGGCAGCTTGCTCGACTTCATCGACGATTTTTGCAAGCACTTCCCCGGCCAGGTCGACGAATACGAAACTCTGCTCACCGACAACCGCATCTGGAAGCAGCGTACGGTAGGCATTGGCGTCGTGACCCCCGAGCGAGCCCTCAACATGGGCTTCACCGGCGCCATGCTGCGCGGCTCCGGTATCGCCTGGGACCTGCGCAAGAAGCAGCCGTACGACGCCTATGCGCAGGTCGACTTCGACATCCCCGTAGGCAAGACCGGCGACTGCTACGACCGCTACCTTGTGCGGGTGGCCGAGATGCGCCAGTCCAATCGCATCATCCAGCAGTGTGTGGGCTGGCTGCGCGCCAACCCGGGCCCGGTGATCACCGCTAACCACAAGGTGGCAGCGCCTTCGCGCGAGTCGATGAAGTCCAACATGGAAGAGCTGATCCACCACTTCAAGCTCTTCACCGAGGGTTTCCACGTGCCACCGGGTGAGGCCTATGCGGCGGTGGAGCATCCCAAGGGCGAGTTCGGCATCTATATCGTGAGCGATGGTGCCAACAAGCCCTACCGGCTCAAGATCCGGGCGCCCGGTTTTGCGCACCTCGCCGGCATGGACGAACTGGCCCGCGGCCACATGATCGCCGATGCCGTGGCGATCATCGGAACCATGGACATTGTGTTTGGGGAGATTGATCGATGATCGCTGAAGCGACGCGCACGCGTTTCGCCAGGGAAGTGGCCAAGTACCCGGCCGACCAGAAACAGTCTGCCGTGATGGCCTGTCTGGCCATCGTGCAGCAGGAGCAAGGGCTTGTGAGCCCCGAGAGCGAAAACGATGTGGCCCAATATCTGGGCATGGCGCCGATTGCCGTGCACGAGGTGACCACTTTCTACAACATGTACAACCGCAAGCCGGTTGGCCGCTTCAAGCTCAATGTCTGCACCAACCTGCCCTGCCAGCTGCGAGACGGCGCCAGTGCACTGCACCACCTCGAACACAAGCTTGGCATCCGAATGGGTGAAACCACGGCCGATGGCCTGTTCACCTTGCAGCAGAGCGAGTGTCTGGGTGCATGTGCCGATTCGCCGGTGATGCTCGTGAACGACCGCACCATGTGCAGCTTCATGAGCCCCGACAAGCTCGACCAGCTCGTCGACGCCCTGCGCGCCGCGGAGACCCCATGATGACCGCTGACCAAGTGCTGGCCCAGTTTCGCGCCACCGGCATCGAGACCTGTTTCCACGATCGCCACATCACCCCGCAGATTTATGCCGGCCTCACCGGCTCCAACTGGCGGTTCACAGACTATGTGGCCCGCGGCGGCTACCAGGCGCTGCGCAAGATCCTGCTGGGTGCCGAAGGCGCCGAGCCGATGACTCAGGACCAGGTCATTGCCACCGTCAAGGAATCCGGCCTGCGCGGTCGCGGCGGTGCCGGTTTCCCGACCGGCCTGAAGTGGAGCTTCATGCCTCGGCAGTTCCCCGGCCAGAAGTACCTGGTCTGCAACTCCGACGAAGGCGAGCCCGGTACCTGCAAGGACCGTGACATCCTGCAATACAACCCGCATATCGTGATCGAGGGCATGGCCATCGCCGCCTTCGCGATGGGCATCACCGTGGGCTACAACTACATCCACGGCGAGATCTTCAACGCTTACGATCGCTTCGAGGAAGCCCTCGACGAAGCCCGCGCCGCCGGCCTGCTAGGTGACAACATCCTGGGCAGCAGGTTCAGCTTCCAGTTGCATGCAGCGCATGGCTTTGGCGCCTATATCTGCGGCGAAGAAACCGCGCTGCTGGAGTCGCTGGAGGGCAAGAAGGGCCAGCCCCGCTTCAAGCCGCCGTTTCCGGCCAGTTTCGGCCTGTACGGCAAGCCGACCACGATCAACAATACCGAGACGTTTGCGGCAGTGCCCTGGATCATCCGCAATGGCGGTGCGGCTTACCTGGCCTGCGGCAAGCCCAACAATGGCGGCACCAAGATCTACTCGGTCAGCGGCGACGTCGAGCGCCCAGGCAACTACGAAGTGCCGCTGGGCACGCCGTTTCCCCGGCTGCTCGAACTTGCCGGCGGCGTGCGCAGCGGGCGTCAGCTGAAGGCAGTGATCCCGGGCGGCTCGTCAGCCCCCATCCTGCCGGCGGCGATCATGCTGGATTGCACCATGGACTACGACTCCATCGCCAAGGCCGGCTCCATGCTCGGCTCGGGCGCGGTCATCGTGCTCGACGACAGCCGTTGCATGGTCAAGTCGTTGCAGCGCCTGAGCTACTTCTACATGCACGAGTCCTGCGGGCAATGCACGCCGTGCCGCGAAGGCACTGGCTGGCTGTCGCGCATGGTCGACCGCATCGAAAACGGCCAGGGCCGCACGAGCGACCTGGACCTGCTGAATTCGGTGGCCGACAACATCCAGGGCCGCACCATCTGCGCGCTCGGCGACGCTGCGGCCATGCCGGTGCGCGCCATGATCAAGCACTTCCGGCCCGAATTTGCGCACCACATAGAACACAAGACCTGCATGGTCCCGGCCTACGTCTGAACGGGTATCTCCACATGGTTGAAATCGAACTCGACGGCAAGAAGGTCGGCATCGACGAAGGCAGCATGATCATGCATGCAGCCGAGCGTGCGGGCATCTACATTCCGCATTTCTGCTATCACAAGAAGCTCAGCATCGCCGCCAACTGCCGCATGTGCCTGGTCGACGTCGAGAAGATGCCCAAGCCCATGCCGGCCTGCGCCACGCCGGTCACCCAGGGGATGATCGTGCGTACCAAGAGCGACAAGGCCATCAAGGCCCAGCAGTCGGTCATGGAGTTCCTGCTGATCAACCACCCGCTGGATTGCCCCATCTGCGACCAGGGGGGCGAGTGCCAGCTGCAGGACCTGGCGGTCGGATACGGCGGCTCGGCCTCGCGCTACCAGGAGGAAAAGCGCGTCGTGTTCCACAAGGATGTCGGCCCGCTGATCTCCATGGAAGAAATGAGCCGCTGCATCCACTGCACCCGCTGTGTACGTTTCGGTCAGGAAGTGGCCGGCGTCATGGAGCTGGGCATGTCGCACCGCGGCGAACACGCCGAGATCGAGACCTTCGTCGGCCAGTCGGTCGACTCGGAGCTCTCCGGCAACATGATCGACATCTGCCCGGTGGGCGCGCTCACCAGCAAGCCTTTTCGCTACAGCGCCCGCACCTGGGAGCTGTCGCGCCGCAAGTCGATCAGCCCGCATGATTCGACCGGCGCCAACCTGGTGGTGCAGGTCAAGAACCACAAGGTCCTGCGCGTCGTGCCGCTCGAGAACGAAGCTGTCAACGAATGCTGGATCGCCGACCGCGATCGCTTCTCCTACGAAGCCCTGAACGGCTCCGAGCGCCTGACCCAGCCGCTGCTCAAGCAGGGTGGCGAGTGGCGCGAGGTCGACTGGCAGACCGCGCTCGAGTACGTGGCCAACGGCCTGCGCCAGATCAAGGCCGACCACGGTGCGGGCCGCATCGGCGCACTGGTCAGCCCGCACAGCACGGTTGAAGAGCTGTACCTGGCCGCCGCCCTGGTGCGCGGCCTGGGCAGCGACAATATCGACTACCGGTTGCGCAATGCCGACTTCACGGCCCACCAGGGCGTGCACTGGCTCGGCACCCCGATTGCTGCGCTGTCGCAGCTGCAGCGTGTGCTGGTGGTCGGCTCGAATCTGCGCAAGGACCATCCGCTGTTCGCCCAGCGTATCCGCCAGGCGAATCGCATGGGTTGCGTGGTCAGTGCCTTGCACGCAGACGCGCAGGATTGGGCACTGCCGGTGGCCCACAGCTTGCTCGCTCCGGCGGCGGTTTGGGTGCAGGCGTTGGCGAATGTCGCCGGTGCCATCGCAGCCGAAAAGGGTGTTGCAGCACCGGCCGCCGGCGAGCCCGATGCAACCGCCCTGGCCATTGCCAGGTCCTTGCTTGGCGGTGAACGCAAGGCAATACTGCTGGGCAATGCCGCAGCCCACCACGCCAGTGCATCGAGCTTGCTGGCATTGGCCAACTGGATCGCCACGCAGACCGGTGCCACGGTCGGCTACCTCACCGAGGCCGCCAATACGGTCGGGGCCCAGTGGGTCGGTGCCATGCCGGCGTCGGGTGGCCAGCATGCGGGCCAGATGCTTGCCGGCGGCCTGAAGGCCGTGGTCTTGCTCAACACCGAGCCCGCCTTCGACGCGGCGGACGGTGCCGCGGCGATACAGGGCCTGGCTTCGGCCGCGATGGTGGTGAGCCTGAGCCCGTTCAAGGCCAACCTGGATATCGCCGATGTCTTGCTGCCGATCGCGCCCTTTACTGAAACCTCGGGCAGTTTTGTCAATGCCGAGGGCCGAATCCAGGGCTTCCATGCGGTAGTCAAGCCCGCCGGGGATGCGCGACCCGCCTGGAAGGCGCTTCGCGTGCTGGGCAATATGCTCGGCGTGGCCGGCTTCGACTTCGAGTCCACGCCGCAGGTGTTGCGTCGCGCCGGCCTGCCCGATTCCGGTCTGGTCGGGGCCGAGCGCCTGGGCAACGCATGCGCGGCGGTGATCGACCTCACGCCGGCAACCAGCGACCCGGCGGTGGCGTCGATCTACCAACTCGACTCGATCGTGCGCCGCGCCACGTCGCTGCAGTTGACCGCCGACGCGCGTGCAGCGCGCGCGTCGACACCGCAAGAGGCCAGTGCATGATCGACCAGTTCTATGCCGGTGGTCTGGGCCTGCTGACTTCAGCCTGGTGGACAGCGCTGGTCTGGCCCGTGCTGTGGACGCTGATCAAGATCGTCGCGGTGCTGTTGCCCCTGATGGCCTGCGTGGCTTACCTGACACTGTGGGAGCGCAAGGCGATTGCCTTCACCCAGTTGCGCCAGGGACCCAACCGGGTCGGTCCCGGGGGCCTGCTGACACCGATCGCCGACGCGCTGAAGCTGCTCACCAAGGAAATCATCGTGCCATCGGCGGCCAGCAAGGGCCTGTTCCTGCTGGGCCCGATCATGACCATCATGCCCGCGCTGGCGGCCTGGGCCGTGATTCCCTTCGGGCCCGAGGTCGTGCTGGCCAATGTCAATGCCGGGCTGCTGTTTCTGATGGCGATCACCTCGCTAGAGGTCTACGGCGTGATCATCGCCGGCTGGGCCTCCAACTCCAAGTATGCCTTTCTGGGCGCTATGCGGGCCTCGGCCCAGATGGTCAGCTACGAGATCGCGATGGGCTTTTGCCTGGTGGTGGTGCTCATGGTCTCGGCCAGCATGAACATGACCGATATCGTGATGGGGCAGGGCAGGGGCATGTTCGCCGACCAGGGTGTCGGCATCCTGTCCTGGAACTGGCTGTCGCTGTTCCCGATCTTTCTGGTGTATTTCATCTCCGGCCTGGCCGAGACCAACCGCCACCCATTCGACGTGGTGGAGGGCGAGTCCGAGATCGTCGCCGGCCACATGGTCGAGTACTCGGGCATGTCCTTTGCCATGTTCTTCCTGGCCGAATACGCCAACATGCTCCTGGTGTCCACGCTGTGCGTGCTGATGTTCCTGGGGGGCTGGCTGTCGCCGTTCGCCTTCCTCGACTGGATCCCCGGCTGGATCTGGCTGGCCGTCAAGACCTTCGTCGTGGTGACCATGTTCCTCTGGGTGCGCGCTACCTTCCCGCGCTATCGCTACGACCAGATCATGCGTCTGGGCTGGAAGATCTTCATCCCCGTCACGCTGGTGTGGCTGGTCGTCGTCGGCGGCTGGATGCAGACGTCGTTCAACATCTGGAACTAACACCATGACTGCTGTTTCCTCTTCCGCTGCACCTGTCTCGGCGCCCTTTAGCCTGAAGGACTTTCTGTCCAGCTTCATGCTGCTGGAATTGTTCAAGGGCATGGCCGTGACCGGCCGCTACATGTTCCGGCGCAAGATCACGGTGCAGTTTCCCGAAGAAAAGACGCCGGCCAGCCCGCGCTTTCGCGGTCTGCATGCCCTGCGCCGTTATGAGAACGGCGAAGAGCGCTGCATCGCCTGCAAGCTGTGCGAGGCCGTCTGTCCGGCGATGGCTATCACCATCGAATCCGAAGTGCGCGACGACGGCTCTCGCCGCACGACACGTTACGACATCGACCTCACCAAGTGCATCTTTTGCGGCTTCTGCGAAGAAAGCTGCCCGGTCGACTCGATCGTCGAGACTCACATCTTCGAGTACCACGGCGAGAAGCGCGGTGACCTGTATTTCACCAAGGAAATGCTGCTGGCTGTAGGCGATCGCTACGAAGGCGAAATAGCCGCGCGCCGGGCGGCAGACGCCAAATACCGCTGACGCGGCGACCCCCTTACCGAAAGAGCCATGGATCTCAAAGCCGGTCTGTTCTACGTTTTCTCAGCCGTGCTGCTGTTTGCCGCCTTTCGCGTGGTCACCGCGCGCAACCCGGTGCATGCAGCGCTGTACTTGGTGCTGTCCTTCTTCCAGGCGGCCATGATCTGGATGCTGCTCAAGGCCGAGTTCCTGGCGATTGTCCTGGTGCTGGTGTATGTGGGTGCGGTCATGGTGCTTTTCCTGTTTGTCGTGATGATGCTCGACATCAACATCGACAGCATGCGCAAGGGCTTCTGGCGCCACATGCCGTTGGCGGGCGCCATCGGCGTGCTGATCGCCCTGGAGATGGCGGCGGTGCTGATGGGTGCCTTTCGGCTCAGCGAGGCGCCCAAGCCGATCGTGGTGCTGGCCCAGGCAGCAGGCCAGGCGTCCAACACCCGTGATCTCGGCGTCTTGCTCTACTCCGAATACATCCTGCCGGTGCAGATTGCGGCAGTGATCCTGCTGGTGGCCATCATCGCCGCCATCGCCCTGACGTTGCGCGAGCGCAAGGACAGCAAGCACATCGGTGCCAACGAACAGATTCGCGTGCGTGCTGGCGACCGCCTGCGTCTGGTCAAGCTCGATCCGACCCAACCGGCCGTACCCCTCACACCTGCTGCGCCCAGCCCGGAGATCAAGCCATGACACTGACGCTGGGACACTTTCTTTCGCTGGGCGCGATGCTGTTCGCGCTGTCCGTGATCGGTATCTTCCTGAACCGCAAAAACCTGATCATCCTGCTGATGGCCATCGAGCTCATGCTGCTGGCGGTCAACATGAATTTTGTGGCATTCTCTTACTACCTGGGCGACATGCGCGGCCAGATCTTCGTGTTTTTCATCCTCACGGTTGCAGCGGCCGAGTCGGCGATCGGCCTGGCCATCCTGGTCCAGTTGTTCCGCAACAAGTCGAACATCAACGTCGATGAGCTCAACACGCTCAGGGGCTGAACAACAAGATGAGCCAAACCCTTTCTGCTTCCACCCTGCTGACGATTGCGCTGGCGCCCCTGGTCGGAGCCATCGTCACGGGCGTGTTCGGCACCGCGCTGGGCGGCAACCGTCTTGGGCGCGCCTTCTGTCACAGCCTCACCATCGGCGCCGTGCTGCTGGCCTTCATCCTGTCAGCGCAAACCCTGTGGAGTGTGGCCATGGAAGGTGCCCGCTTCAACCAGACGCTCTACACCTGGATGGTGGTGGGCAATCTCAGGATGGAGATCGGCTTTCTGGTCGATGGTCTCAGCGCCATGATGATGTGCGTCGTGACCTTCGTCTCGCTGATGGTGCACATCTACACGGTCGGCTACATGCACGAGGACGAGGGTTACAACCGTTTCTTTTCCTATATCTCGCTGTTCACCTTCTCGATGCTGATGCTCGTGATGAGCAACAACATGCTGCAGCTGTTCTTTGGCTGGGAAGCGGTGGGCCTGGTGTCCTACCTGCTGATCGGGTTCTGGTTCAACCGGCCGACGGCCATCTTCGCCAACATGAAGGCCTTTCTGGTCAACCGGGTGGGCGACTTCGGCTTCATTCTGGGCATTGGCCTGGTGGTGGCATATGCTGGCACGCTGAACTACACCGAGGTCTTCGCCCAGGCGCCTGAGCTGGCGAAGCTCGGTTTCCCCGGCACCGACTGGATGCTGGTCACGGTGATCTGCATCTGCCTTTTCATCGGTGCCATGGGCAAGTCCGCGCAGTTTCCGCTGCATGTCTGGCTGCCTGACTCGATGGAGGGCCCGACGCCGATCTCGGCGCTGATCCATGCGGCAACCATGGTCACCGCGGGCATCTTCATGGTCGCGCGCATGTCGCCGCTGTTCGAGCTCAGCGACACCGCGCTGAATTTCGTGCTGGTGATCGGTGCCATCACGGCCCTGTTCATGGGCTTCTTGGGAGTCATCCAGAACGACATCAAGCGCGTGGTCGCGTATTCCACGCTGTCGCAGCTCGGCTACATGACGGTCGCCCTGGGCGCGTCGGCGTACTCGGTGGCGGTGTTCCACCTGATGACACACGCATTCTTCAAGGCGCTGCTGTTCCTGGCCGCCGGCTCCGTCATCATGGGTGTGCACCACAACCAGGACATCCGCTGGATGGGCGGCCTGCGCAAGTACATGCCGATCACCTGGATCACCGCGCTGGTGGGTTCGCTGGCATTGATCGGCACGCCGTTCTTTGCCGGCTTCTACTCCAAGGACAGCATCATCGAGGCGGTGCACTTCAGCCACCTGCCGGGTGCCGGATTCGCCCATTTCGCGGTGTTGGCCGGTGTGTTCGTCACGGCTTTCTACTCGTTTCGCATGTATTTCCTGGTGTTCCACGGCAAGGAGCGTTTCGACCAGAATCCCGATGCCCACCACGCCCACCACGACCACCACGGGGCACACCCTGCGCCGCACGAGTCGCCCTGGGTCATCACGCTTCCGCTGGTGCTGCTGGCTATTCCCTCGGTCGTGATCGGCTTCTTGACCATCGGCCCGATGCTGTTCGGCGACTTCTTCCGGGATGCGATCTTCGTCAATGCTGCCGCCCACCCGGCCATGGCCGAGTTGGCCAGGATCTTCCATGGCCCGGTGGGTATGGCTACCCATGCGCTGACGACCGCGCCGTTCTGGCTCGCGTTTGCCGGTGTGGCCAGCGCCTATTACCTGTACATGGTCAACCCGGCACTGCCAGCGGCGATCCGGGCGCGCATGCAGCCGATCTACACCCTGCTCGAGAACAAGTACTACCTGGACTGGTTCAACGAAAACGTGCTGGCCCGTGGCGCACGCGGGCTCGGCATGGGCCTGTGGAAGTTCGGTGACCAGACCCTCATCGACGGCGTCCTGGTCAACGGCTCCTGGAGGGTTGTGGGCCTGGTTGCGGCTGTGGTGCGCCATTTCCAGTCCGGTTATCTCTACCACTATGCGCTGACGATGATTCTGGGCGTGTTCGTGTTAATGACGTATTTCGTCTGGCGCTAGGAGAAGAATAAAAATGGGATTGCTGAGCCTGGCTATCTGGATGCCGATCGCCTTCGGCGTCGTCTTGCTGGCCCTGGGCCGCGACGAGCAGGCAGCGACGGTACGCTGGGTGGCGCTGGTAGGCGCGCTGGCCTCATTCCTGGTCACGCTGCCGCTCTACAGCGGGTTCAAGCTAGACACAGCCGCCATGCAGTTTGTCGAGCGCGAGCCCTGGATCGGCCGCTTCAATGTGTTTTACCACGTGGGCCTGGACGGCATCTCGCTGTGGCTGGTGCTGCTCACTGCCTTCATCAACCTGGTGGTGGTGATCGCCGGCTGGGAGGTCATCACGCGCAAGGTCAACCAGTACATGGGCGCCTTTCTGATCCTCAGCGGGCTGATGATCGGCGTGTTCAGTGCGCTCGATGGCCTGCTGTTCTATGTGTTCTTCGAAGCCACGCTGATCCCGATGTATCTGATCATCGGCATCTGGGGCGGGCCCAACAAGATCTATGCCGCCTTCAAGTTCTTCCTCTACACGCTCCTGGGCTCTCTGTTAATGCTGGTGGCGCTGATCTTTCTCTACACCAAGTCCGGCGGCAGCTTCGACCTGGCCACCTGGCACACGCTGCCCCTGGGCAGCACCACGCAGACACTGCTGTTCTTTGCCTTCCTGGCGGCCTTTGCCGTCAAGGTGCCGATGTGGCCGGTGCACACCTGGCTGCCCGATGTGCACGTCGAGGCTCCGACCGGCGGCTCGGCGGTGCTGGCGGCGATCATGCTCAAACTCGGCGCCTATGGCTTCCTGCGCTTCTCGTTGCCGATTGCGCCCGACGCCTCACGCGAATGGGCCTGGTTGATGATCGCGCTGTCGCTGGTGGCCGTGATCTACGTCGGCCTGGTCGCCATGGTCCAGAAGGACATGAAGAAACTGGTCGCCTATTCGTCGGTGGCGCACATGGGGTTTGTCACGCTCGGCTTTTTTGTCTTCAGCGACCTGGGGGTGGCCGGCGGCATCGTCCAGATGATTGCCCATGGCTTCGTGTCTGCCGCCATGTTCCTGTGCATCGGCGTGTTGTACGACCGTGTGCATTCGCGCGAGATCGCCAGTTACGGCGGCGTGGTCAACACCATGCCGAAGTTCGCCGCCTTCGCGCTGCTGTTCTCCATGGCCAACTGCGGCCTGCCTGCCACCGCCGGCTTCGTGGGTGAGTGGATGGTCATCCTGGCCGCCGTCAAGGCCAACTTCTGGATCGGCCTGGCCGCAGCGTCGGCCCTGATCTTCGGTGCCGCCTACACGCTGTGGATGTACAAGCGTGTGTACCTCGGCCCGGTGGCCAATGACGACGTCCGGGCCCTCACCGACATCAATCCGCGCGAGTTTCTGACGCTCACCCTGCTGGCGATCCCCGTGCTCTACATGGGCGTGTACCCCAAGCCGTTCACCGATGTCATGAATAGTTCGGTCGCCGGGTTGCTCAAGCATGTCGCACTTTCCAAGCTGAATTGAGAGACACGGACAATGATTGACCCATTGAGTTGGATCACGGTCTACCCCGAGATCATCCTGCTGGCGCTGGCCTGCGTGATCATGCTGGTCGACCTGGGCGACAAGACGCCCGGTCGCACGCGCACTTACTGGATGACACTGGCCACGCTGGCCCTGGTGGCGGTCATCCAGGCCCAATATGCCATCAGCGGCCTGAACCAGTATGGCTTCGGAAAACTCATCATCAGCGACCAGATGGGCAACTGGCTCAAGTGTTTTGCCACCCTCGCGGTGATGGTGACCCTGGTGTACGGCAGGCCCTACGCGGGCGAGCGCGACATGTTGCGTGGCGGCGAGCTGTTCACGTTGTCGATGTTCAGCCTGCTGGGCATCTTCCTGATGATCGGCGGCAACAACCTCCTCGTCATCTACATGGGTCTGGAGCTGCTCACGCTGTGCAGCTATGCGCTGGTGGCCTTGCGGCGCGACAGCGTGGTTGCCACCGAGGCGGCCATGAAGTATTTCGTGCTCGGTGCCATGGCCTCGGGCTTCCTGCTCTATGGCATGTCCATGCTCTACGGCGCCACCGGCACGCTCGACGTCAACGAAATGGCCCGCGTCATCGACTCTGGCCGCATCCAGCACCAGGTATTGGTGTTCGGCCTGGTGTTCGTGGTGTCCGGCCTGGCTTTCAAGCTGGGCGTGGTGCCATTCCATATGTGGATCCCCGATGTCTACCAGGGCGCTCCCACCTCGATCACGCTGCTGATCGGTGGCGCGCCCAAGTTGGCCGCTTTTGCGATCTTCATCCGCTTGCTGGTCGAGGGCATGCTGCCGCTGGCACCGGACTGGCAGCAGATGCTGATGCTGCTGTCGATCGCCTCGCTGCTGATCGGCAACCTGGCGGCGATTGCCCAGACCAACCTCAAGCGCATGCTGGCCTACTCGACCATTTCGCAGATGGGCTTTGTGTTGCTGGGCCTGATGTCAGGCGTGATCAATGGCAACTCGATCTCATCCGCCGACGCCTACGGCTCGTCGATGTTCTACATCATCACCTATGTGCTGACGACGCTGGCCACGTTTGGCGTGATCATGCTGCTGTCGCGCAAGGGATTCGAGAGCGAAGAGATCGCCGACTTCGCCGGCCTCAACCAGCGCAGCCCGCTGTATGCGGCGGTCATGGCGGTGTGCCTGTTCTCGCTGGCCGGTATTCCGCCCATGGTCGGCTTCTATGCCAAGCTGTCGGTGCTGCAGGCGCTGGTGTCCTCGGGCGAGGCCATGCACATCGGTCTGGCCGTCTTCGCGGTGATGATGTCGCTGGTAGGCGCCTTCTACTACCTGCGCGTCATCAAGGTGATGTATTTCGATGCACCGGTCCAGACCGAAGCCATCCAGGCGGCCGGCGACGTGCGCGTCGTGCTGTCGATCAACGGCGCGCTGGTCCTGCTGATCGGGCTCTTCCCGGGCGGGCTCATGGCGCTGTGCGCGCGCGCCGTGGCCAGCATGATGGCGGGCTGAGCCGCGCGCTGCAGGCCGACGCTGTTGACCCATGCCGCATCCAGACGCCCATCTGCTCGAACACCTGGACGCGCGCCAGGAGATCCTGAAGGGCCATTTTCTGCATGCGCGCCGCGACACGGTGCGCCTGCCCAACAACCGCCTGGCGACCCGTGAATACATCGTCCATCCCGGCGCCGTGATGGTTATCCCGCTGTTGCAGTCGGCCCCGGGTGCCCCGTGGCAGGTCGTGATGGAGCGGCAATTCCGGTATCCCGTCGGCCAGGTGATCACCGAGTTCCCCGCCGGCAAGCTGGACCCGGGCGAAGACCTGTGGCTGTGTGCCCAGCGCGAATTGCGCGAGGAAACCGGCTACCGTGCCGCCGAGTGGGCCCATGCCGGGTTGATGCATCCGCTGGTGGCCTATTCCACCGAGTTCATCGATGTCTGGTTCGCACGCGGCCTGGTTGCGGGTGATCGCGCGCTCGATGACGGCGAGTTTCTGGATGTCATGACAGCCAGCGTCGACGAGATCTTGCAATGGTGCCGCGACGGCACCATCACCGACGGCAAGACGCTGGTCGGCGCACTGTGGCTGCAGAACCTCTTGTCGGGCGCATGGTCTCTGGACTGGAAGCGCGCCGACAGCACCGCCCCTGCCGGATAATCGGGCTGTGAAAGTGCTCGATCTTCAGTGCGGCAGTCAACATGTCTTCGAAGGCTGGTTTGCCTCGGAGGACGACTTCGTCAGCCAGCACGCGCGCGGCCTGGTCGAGTGCCCGATGTGTGGCGATACCCAGGTGACCAAGAAGCTCAGCGCGCCTCGCCTGAACCTGGCGTCTGCCCGGGAGCCCGAACCGGCCCCGCGGCAGGATGTCGTCTCCACCCCCGATACCGATGCGACTGCGCTGCAGAGCGCGTGGATGGCCATGGCGCGCCGCGTGCTCGCCAACACCGAGGATGTCGGCACCCGGTTCGCCGAAGAGGCGCGGCGCATCCATTACGGGGAGACACCCCAGCGAGGCATCCGCGGCCAGGCGTCGCGGGCCGAGACCGAGTCTTTGCAGGAAGAAGGAATTTCCGTGATGCCGCTGGCACTGCCCGACGCACTCAAGGGCCCGCTGCAATAGCCCTGCAAGAGCCTTGTAAGAGCCTTGCAAGAGCCTTGCAAGAGCCTTGCAAGAGCCTTGCAAGTGGGCCGCTGAGGGTGCTGCCGGCTCAACTGGTGAACTGCAGCGCCGCCAGCCGCGCGTACACCCCGCCCTGGGCCACCAACGCGGCATGGGTGCCTTGCTCCACCACCATGCCCTGGTCCAGCACCAGGATGCGGTCGGCCTTCTGCACTGTGGCCAGCCGGTGCGCGATGACCAGCGTGGTCCGGTCGCGCATCGCCGACTCCAGGGCCGCCTGCACCATGCGTTCGCTCTCGGCATCCAGCGCACTGGTGGCTTCGTCGAGCAGCAGCAGCGGCGGATTCTTGAGCATGGCCCGTGCGATCGCAATGCGCTGGCGCTGGCCGCCGCTCAGGCGAACGCCGCGCTCGCCCAGGAAGGTGTTGTAACCCTCGGGCAGCTGGGCAATGAACTCGGCCGCAAAGGCGGCCTGCGCGGCTGCATGCACCTGCGCGTCGCTGGCCCCGGGTTGGCCGTAACGGATGTTCTCTAGTGCGCTGGTCGAGAAGATCACCGCGTCCTGCGGCACGATGCCAATCTGCTGGCGCAGGTCTTCCAGGGACATCTCGCGGATGGCGGTGTCGCCAAGGCGGATGGTGCCGTGCTGCGGGTCATAAAAGCGCAGCATGAGTTGGAACACGGTGCTCTTGCCCGCGCCACTGGGGCCGACCAGGGCCACCGTCTCACCCGCTTCCACCTGCAGGTTGAAATTTTGCAGCGCCTGCTGTTGTGGGCGCGACGGATAGTGAAAGCCGACCGCCTCAAAACGCAGCGCTGTACCGGTATGTCGTGCCTCGGCCTGCACTGGGTGGGTGGGCGAGGCGATCGGCGAAAACGTATCGAGCAGTTCCATCAGCCGCTCGGTGGCGCCGGCGGCGCGCAGCAGGTCGCCATAGACTTCGCCCAGCACCGCGAAGGCGCTTGCCAGAATGATCACGTACACCACAGTCTGCCCCAGGTGCCCGGCCGTGATGGTGCCCGCCATGACGGCCTGCGTGCCCGCATACAGGCCCCACAGCAGGGCCGCCGAGGTGGCAATGATGATGAAGCCCACCAGCAGCGAGCGCGCCGAGGTGCGCCGGATCGCCACATTGAAGGCATTGGTGGTCGAGGTATCGAAGCGCTCGGCCTCGCGCGCCTCGGAGGTGTAGCTCTGCACCACCGGAATCGCGTTGAGCACTTCGGCCGCGATGGCACTGGAGTCGGCCACCCGGTCCTGACTGGCGCGCGACAGTTTGCGCACCCGCCGGCCGAACCACAGGCTGGGCAGCACGATCAGTATCAGCACCACCAGCACCTGCAGCATCACGTAGGGGTTGGTCCAGACCAGCATGGCCAGTGCGCCCGTGCCCATCACCGCATTGCGCAAGCCCATGCTCAGCGAGGAGCCCACCACCGTCTGCACCAGCGTCGTGTCGACCGTGAGGCGGCTCAGCACCTCTCCGGTCTGGGTGGTCTCGAAGAACTCCGGGCTCTGGCGCAACACATGGGCATACACCGCGTTGCGCAGGTCGGCCGTCACGCGCTCGCCGAGCCAGCTGACCATGTAAAAGCGCGCCGCCGAGAACAGCCCCAGCGCCACGGCCACGGCAAACAGCTCCATGAAGTGCGAGCGCAGCAACATCACCTGCGCGCCGCGGTCGCTGCCCACGGCCGACGCATCGATCAGCCCGCCGTCGATGAGCCCGCGCAGCGCAATCGGAAACACCAGCGTGCTCACCGCTGCCATCACCAGAAACACCACCGCCAGCGCGATGCGCGCCCGGTAGGGCCGCAGGAATGGCACCAGGCCCGACAGTGATCGGGGGGTCTGCGCCTTGGCGCGTTCGGTGGTCGGGGTGGTCATGCAGGCGGTGAAGGCGAAGCTCTGTAGCCTAACAGGACTGGCGCCGCCGCGAGCCGGGCGGCCTGCAAGCGGTCAACGGTGGCGCTGCGTCGCATAATGCCCTGCACGATGCCCCTTTCTGCTGCCGCCACGACCCCGAGTCCCGCGCCTGCGACTGCCGCGCGCGTCGCTACCACCTCCTTCGGCGTGCTCGGCGCCATCAGCACCTCGCACCTGATCAACGACATGATGCAGTCGCTGATCCTGGCGATGTACCCCATCCTCAAGGGGGACTTCCACCTGAGCTTCGGCCAGATCGGGCTCATCACCTTGACCTTTCAGCTCACAGCCTCGCTGCTGCAGCCCATGATCGGGTTGTACACCGACAAGCGGCCGCAGCCCTATTCGCTGCCGGTCGGCATGTGCTGCACGCTGTGCGGGCTGCTGCTGCTGGCGTTTGCGCCGAACTACGGCACCGTGCTCGCAGCGGCGGCCCTGGTGGGCATGGGCTCAGCCATCTTCCACCCCGAATCCTCCAGGATTGCGCGGCTGGCGTCGGGCGGGCGGCACGGGCTGGCGCAATCGGTTTTTCAGGTCGGTGGCAACACCGGCAGCGCAGTCGGCCCGCTGATAGCGGCCGCCGTGGTGGTCCCCTTTGGTCAGCGCAGCATCGCCTGGTTTGGCCTGGCAGCGCTGCTGGGCATCGTGCTGCTGCTGCAGGTGAGCCGCTGGTACGCTGCGCAGCAACGGGCGACCACCGCGGGTGCCGGGCACGCAGGCCGCAAGGTCGCGGTGGCACCGTACCCGCCCAAAGTGGTGGCCCGTGCGATTGCAGTGCTGCTGGTGCTGATCTTCTCCAAGTACTTCTACGTGGCGGGGCTGAGCAGCTTCTACACCTTCTACCTGATCGAGAAGTTCGGCCTCTCGGTCCAGAGCGCGCAGATCCACCTGTTCGTGTTCCTGCTCGCTTCGGCCGGCGGTACTTTGCTGGGCGGGCCCATCGGCGACCGCATCGGGCGCAAACCGGTGATCTGGTTTTCGATCCTGGGCGTTGCGCCGTTTGCACTGCTGCTGCCCCACGCCAATCTGTTCTGGACAACGGCGCTCACCATCGCCATCGGCCTGATCCTGTCGTCGGCGTTTTCGGCCATCCTGGTGTATGCGCAGGAGCTGATGCCTGGCCGGGTGGGCGCGGTGTCCGGGCTGTTCTTCGGCTTTGCATTCGGCATGGGCGGGCTGGGTGCGGCGGTGCTGGGGATGCTGGCGGATCAGACGAGCATCGAGTACGTGTACCGGTCGATTGCGTGGTTGCCGTTGTTGGGGGTGGTGGCGGTGTTTCTGCCGAGGCGGCGGTAGGTGGGCCTCATGAGGCGGCGGAACCGACCCGCGGCACTGACGACCTGCGCCACGCGCCTGTCGCTACAACACCAGCGGCTTCGCATACCCCGTCATCTCCAGGTACCCCCGCCCGACCGGCCGCTTGTTGCTGTCGGTCAAGTCACATAGCCCCTCCCAGTACACCGCGCCGGTCGAATTGCGGCTGTCGAGCTCCTGCTGGTCCAGCAGGGCCCGCACCACGTAGTTGTCGGGAGGGGTACGAATCAGCCATTCCACCGGGTAGGTGGCCTGGGTCAGCGGGCTCTTCCAGCCGCGTACCGGCTGGAACTTGGCCTCTCCGCGGCTGAAGATATGGGGCTTGCCGCCATCCATGCGCGGGTGGCGGAACGAGCCGCCGTCCCACAGGGTCTGCCCGGCCTTGTCGCGGATGCGAAAGGCGGTGAGGCTGCTGCCGTCGAACAGGTTCATGCCCAGCCAGTCCCAGCCCACGGCGGCCGGGTCGAGCAGGCTGTTGCTCCATTCATGGTCGAGCCAGGCGGCACCCTGGGGCGGCACAAATTCCGGGTTGGCCTTGCGAGCGCCGTCGCCGGCGACCGGGTAACGCTTGCCCTGCAGCGTGATGGCGCCCTCGAAGGCCAGTTGCGGCACGCTGTAGTAGGCGCTGAACTGCTGCGGCTGCGGGCCCTTGCGCGACAGGCCGCGGTCGCCCTGCAACAGAACGTCCTGTGTGGGCGTGAAGGCCAGGTCCAACGCAAAGTCGTCGCCTGCAATGCGCGCCTGGTAGACGCCGTTGCTGGCGCGCACCAGCGACCAGTCGCGCAGACGCAGCGCCGTGTCGCTTTCGCTCGCGCTGGCGACCTCGAAGCCTGCGCGTGCGATGCGCTGGTCGTGCCAGAAACGGCGCGCCTGCACATCGGTCACCGCGGCATGGCCGAACAGCAGATGGCGTGCCGCAAAACGCGACTGCATCTGCTGCGTGCCCTCGACCCGGGTGCGAAAGAAGGTGATCTGGAAGCCGAAGTCGCGTGCCTGCGAGCCGCTGCCCGAGCGGGCGTGTCCGGTGATGTACCACCATTCAATGTGTTGATCCGGGTGGCTGCCGAAGGCACGCGGGAAGACCATGGCCGGGCGGGTCACGGTGGTTTCGGCCCCGGCAGCCTGCGCCGACGGCAGCAGGCCGCCCGCCACGGCGGACAGCAGCAGGCGCCGCCGCAAGAGGAGGGCGGCCGCAAAGCCCGGGGCGGTGAACGGTGCGCGCATGGCAGGATTGTGGCCCTTGGCTGCGCAGGCCGGGCGGGCGCCTAGACGGGCACGGTGTAGTTCAGGGTCATTCGCCCGCCGTCGACCGTGACGATCTCGCCGGTGACGTAACTCGCAGCATCGCTGGCCAGCCAGGCCACCACGTCGGCCACCTCGGCAGGCTCGCCCAGGCGCTTCATCGGGGTACGGCTGAGGATGCGCGCGCGCGCACCGTCGCTGGTCAGCACGGCCCGCGCGGCCAGCTCGGTGGCGATCGTTCCGGGTGCGACCGCATTCACGCGCACGCCTTTGTCGGCCAGTGCAAGCGCCATCACGCGGGTCAGCTGGTTGATGCCGCCCTTGCTGACGTTGTAGCTGGCGATGGTGGGGATGGCCAATGTGCCGTTGACCGAGCTCATGTTGACGATTGCGCCGCGCCCGGCAGCGGCCATCACGCGGGCCACCGCCTGACCGACCAGGAACGCGCCCTTGAGGTTGACCCGCAGCACGGCGTCGAAATCGTCCTCGGTCACGTCCAGGAAGTCTGCCGCCTTGAAGATGCCGGCGTTGTTCACCAGCACGTCGATGCCGCCGTGGGCGCCCACCGTGGCGGCCACCAGCGCGTCCACCTGGGATTTGTCGCCGACGTCGCAATGCACGTAGGTGCCGCCCAGCGCATGGGCCACGCCCTGGCCGCGGGCGTCGTCCAGGTCTGCCAGCACAACGCACGCGCCTTCGCGCGCGAAGCGCCGCGCACAGGCCTCGCCGATGCCTTGGGCAGCGCCGGTGACAAGCACCACTCGCCCGTGGTGGCCGAAAGTGATCGGGTGTGCGGGTGAAGGTGCTTGTGCCATGCCGGTCTACCTTGCCAAAATTGCGAGGCTTGCATTGTCCGGCAGCTGGGGGGCCGGCACCCGGAAGTCGGCGACGCGGCTGCGCTAAGCTTGCCAGCTTCACACACCCAGCACCCGACGAGGCATTTCGTGGATCCACAAACCTTCACCGCCCCCACCATCGACGCCATCCGCGCCAACCGCGCGCGCCTGGGCGACCGCATTATCACCACCCCCATTCGGCTGCTGCAGGACCACGCGCTCGATGCGGCGGTTGGCGCGCAGACGCGGGTCTGGCTCAAGGAGGAGCTGTTCCAGCGCACCGGCAGCTTCAAGCCGCGGGGCGCGCTGTCGGTGATGCTCGACCTGGACGCCGCAGCCCTGGCGCGCGGCGTCACCGGTGTATCCGCCGGCAACCACGCCATCTCGCTGGCCTACTGCGCACAAGTACTCGGCACCACGGCCAAGGTCGTGATGCCTCGCAGTGCCAATCCGTTCCGTGTGCAGGTTTGCCGCGAGCTGGGCGCCGCGATCGAACTCGTGGACAACGTGCACCAGGCGTTTGCGCGGGTCAAGGAGATCGAGGCTGCCGAGGGACGGGTCTTCGTGCACCCCTACGAAGGTCCCAAGACCGCGCTGGGAACCGCCGGCGTGGGGCTGGAGTTCATCGACCAGACGCGCGCGGCCGGCGCGACACTCGACGCTGTCATCGTGGCGACCGGTGGCGGCGGCTTGTCGGCCGGCATCTCGTGTGCGGTCAAGCAGATGAGCCCGGCCACTGCCGTCTACGTTGTCGAGCCCACGGGCGCCGACAGCCTGAGCCGCAGCATGCTGGCGGGTGCGCCACAGGCCATTGACGCGGTGCGCACCATCGCCGACTCGCTGGGCGCGCCGCGCTGCGAGCCCTATTCGTTCGCGCTCAACCAGCGGTATGTCGACGCGGTGGTGCTGGTCACCGACGCACAGATGCGCGAGGCCATGCGCCTGACTTTTCGTGTCGCCAAGCTGGTGGTCGAGCCGGCCGGCGCTGCGGCGCTGGCTGCATTGATGTACCCGCTGCGCGAGCAGCTCGATGGCAAGTCCGTGGGGCTGGTGGTGTGCGGTGCCAACATTGATCCGCAGACCTACGCGGCCCAGGTGCTGCCAGACGCCTGAGTACTGCTTGCGATGGCCGCCGATGCTGAGCTGTCGCCCCTTTTTTCAGGACGGCAGGTCACGCGTCACGGCCAGGTGTTTGAGCCGCTTGGCAAACGCGTGGCGCGCGCGCAGGCGCGGGTCGGTGATGACCTCACCCAGGGTCTCGCCGAGCACCATCACCACGCCCAGCAGCGGCAGCACCATCATCAGACCCGCCACACCGGCCACGGCGCCGCCCACAAAGATCATCACCACCGTCATCAGGGGATGCATCTTGAGGCTGCGACCGATGGTCAGCGGCATGAAGAGGAAGTCGTCCAGCAGCCGCACCAGGATGAACAGGCCGATCGCGCCATAGGCCACGCTGGCGTCGCCGGGGTAGTCGGTGGCGGCCACCATCACCACCACCAGGCAGCCGAGGATGGAGCCGATGTACGGAACCCAGGCCAGCACGGCAGTGACCAGGCCCAGCAGCAGTGGCGCTGACACGCCCAGCATCCACAGGCCCAGCGCCAGGCAAACGGTGTCGAGCACGGTGAGCTTGATCAGGCCCTGGAAGTACAGCCGTGCCGTGTGGTCGACCTTGTCCAGCAAGAACAGTGTGCGTTCGAAAAAGGCGTTGGGCACGGCGCGGCTCAGGAACTTCTTGAAGCGCCATCCGTCGCGCAGGAAGAAGAAGGCCAGGAATGGCGCCAGCATCAGCGAGGGCAGCCAGGCCGCGACGGTGATTGCAATGTCGGTCAGGTAGGTGCTGACCAGCTTGTCGCCGAGGCCGCTGATCTGCTCGGTCAGCTGGCTGCTGAGCCGCGCCTTGGCCGCAAACGCGAAATTGCGCTCCAGCCAGGCCAGCGTGTCGGCCACGAAGCCCAGCCCGCCCTCGATGTAGCGGGTGCCCGAGTCCTGCCAGGAGGCGAGGTGGCTGCCCAGCCAGGGAAAGGTGAGGAATGCCAGCAGCGCGGCGAGCGCGAATACCGCGCCGCTGACCAGCGCCGAGGCAGTGTCGCGCGTCATGCCGCTGAGCACCAGGCGCTGCTGCAAGGGGAACAGCAGGTAGTAGATGATCAGCCCGAACAGGCAAGGAACGACCAGCCAGAGGATCTTCTGGAACAGGAACAACAGCAGGCAGGTGCCACCCAGGATCAGGCACCAGGCCAGCGGGCCGGAGTGGTAGCGTTCGGGTTTCATGGCGGCCGCGTGTCGCCACGGGCCGACACACGCAGCCGGGCACCCAGGTGGCGTGCCAGCTGCATTGCGATCTTGGACGCGATCAGGCTGTGTGATTGCATCAGGCCCAGGAAGTCGCCGCGAAACAGCACCAGCAACGTGCAGTCGTCGGCGGCGCGCGCCTGGGCCGAGCGGGGGGCGTCGTCGAGCAAGGCCAGTTCACCGAAGAACTGGCCGGTACCCAGCGTGGCGATGGGCTGGTCCATCTGGCCCTGGTGGCAGATCAGCACCTGGCCGTCGAGCACCAGGTAGAACGCCTCGCCCTGTTCGCCTTCGTCGAAAATAACTTCGCCTTGCAGGTAGTTGCGCTCGTGCATGAAGCCATCGACCACGCGCACCTCGCGCCGGGTGAGCTCGGCGAAGAGACCCATCTTGTTGAGTTCGCGCAGGCGTTTGGGCAGCGCGCGGTTTTGGAACAGCTTGAGCATGGGAATTTCCAGGTGCCCGCCCTGCGCCCAATGGCACGGCGACAACCGTTCGATTGTGCCTGCGATGACCGCGTCGACCGGCTGACCCCCAGCGGTTTTATACTGGATGCATGCACAGCCCTGCGCCGATACGGCCGACCGAAGGCGACCCGCCTGCCGACCCCCTGCCGGTGCTCGGGCGGGTGCATGCACGCCGGCTCCGTGACATGTACCGCTCGGCCGGCTGGCCGTGCCAGGACGGGGTCGAGATCGAACTGCTCGCCATCGGCCTGCTCGAGCGGCTGCGTACCCCCGAGGGGCACGACAAGCTGCGGCTGTCCGATGCCGGCATCCGCTGGCTGGCGCAGGCCTTGCAGCAGAACCGCCAGGCCTTGTCGGCCCACGATGCCCTGGTTGACCAAGTGGCCCGCTCCCTGCTGCGCACTGGCCGCCTGGTCTGGACCGGTCTGAGCCTGCGCGCCCGCCTGCCAGCAGTGCCCGACGCGCCGGCCCGCTGGAAGGTCTGCATGCCCGATGTGTTCTCGGTCCGGCACACCACGGTGGCCGCGTATCTGCAGCCGGTGGTGCACGAGATCAAGGTCAGCCGTGCCGACTTGCTGGGCGACCTGAAGTCGCCCGACAAGCGCGACAGCTACCTCGGCGTCGGCGGTCAGTGCTGGTATGTGCTGGGCTGCGACCGCAAGGGCCAGCCGATCGCACAGGCCGACGAGGTGCCTGCGAGCTGCGGCGTGATGATCGCCACGCCCGATGGCCGTGTCGACGTGCTGCGCCCTGCGCCGCAGCGCGCCCTGGCCGACCTGCCGTTTGCGCTGTGGATGGCGCTGGCACGGGCCACGCCCTTGCCGCCGCTGGCGCAGGGGCCCTGGGATGATCCCGATCAGGCGCTGCTGGTCGACCAGGACCCGGCATGAATACCGCACCGGGCCGCCCCAAGCAAGCGCGCGCCGCAGTCGGCAGTCCGCAGCACGAAGGTACTCCAGTGAGCGACATCCCCTACACCGTGTCGGTGCGCAACCTGTGCGAGTTTGCCGCCAAGCGCGGTGATCTGGATTTGCGTTTCACGCCGTCGCCCACCGCCCAGCAGGGTCGCGAAGGGCATGTGCTGGTGGCCGGCCGGCGCGGCCCGGCGCATGAATCGGAGGTCAGCCTCTCGGGCGAGTACCAGGGCTTGCGCGTGCGCGGCCGGGCCGACGGCTTCGATGCCGCCAGCAACACGCTCGAAGAGGTCAAGACCTTCCGCGGCTCGCTGGCCGCGATGGCCGAGAACCACCAGGCCCTGCACTGGGCGCAGCTGCGCGTCTACGGCTGGCTGATGTGCCAGAGCCGCGAACTCGACCGCATCACGTTGTGTTTGCTCTACCTGGACATCGCCACTCAGGTCGAGCACCCCCAGATCGTGGATTGCAGCGCAGCCGAGCTGGGCGCATTCTTCGCAGACCTCTGCCATCGGTTTATCGGCTGGTCCCGCAGTGAAACCGCGCACCGCGTCCGCCGCGACGCGGCCCTGGCTGCGCTGGAGTTTCCGCAAAAGCCGTTCCGGCCGGGCCAGCGGGAACTGGCCGGTGGCGTCTACCAGGCCTGCATGCAGTCGAAAGCCTTGCTGGTACAGGCGCCGACCGGTATTGGCAAGACCATCGGCACGATCTACCCGGCGCTGCGCGCGATGCCCGGGCGCGGCACCGACAAGCTGTTCTTCCTCACCGCCAAGACGCCGGGGCGCGGCGTGGCGCTGGAGGCGTTGCAGACGATTCGGCGCGTGCCGGCGGGCGGCCCGGTGTTTCCGCTGCGGGTGGTCGAGCTGGTCGCCCGCGACAAGGCGTGCGAATACAAGGACAAGGCCTGCCACGGTCAGTCCTGCCCACTGGCCAATGGTTTCTATGACCGACTGGCCGCTGCCCGGCTGGCCGCTGCCGAAGTCGCCTGGCTCGATGCGACAGCCCTGCGCCGGGTTGCGCTGGCCAACGGGGTGTGCCCTTACTACCTGGGCCAGGAGATGGTGCGCTGGAGCGATGTGGTCGTGGGCGACTACAACTACTATTTCGACCGCAGCGCCCTGCTATATGCGCTGGCGCAAGACGGCGGCTGGCGCATCAGCGTGCTGGTCGACGAAGCGCACAACCTCTACAGCCGGGCCTGCAGCATGTACAGCGCCGACCTGACCCACGCCGAGACGCTGGCGGCGCGGCCCCATGTGCCGCCGCGCGTGCGCGGCCGGCTCGACGAGTTGCTCGCGCAGTGGCAACTGCTGACCGAGGGCAGCAGTGACGCGGCGCAGGCCCTGGATTGGCGCCTGCTCGACCGCCTGCCCGAGACCTGGCTGCGTGCCGTGCAGAAGTTCAACAGCGCTGTCGGTGAGCACCTGCAAGAGCACGCGGCCGAGGCGCCCAACGCCCTATTGCCGTATTACTTCCGCACCCTGGCCTTTGCGACGCTGGCCGACGCCTTTGGTGACCACTCCCTGTGCGAATGGGATGGGCTGGATGCGCTGCCCGGGCGCCTGGTGCTGCGCAACGTCGAACCCGGCACTTTCATCCAGCCGCGCATCCAGGCCGCAGACGCTCTGGTGCTGTTCTCGGCCACGCTGCATCCGCCAGGCTACTACACCGACCTGCTGGGATTGCCCGAGGACATCCGCGCGCTGGACATTGCCTGTCCGTTTCGTCCGGAGCAGCTGGCGGTGCGCATCGTGCCGATCTCGACCCGCCGCGACGACCGCGCGGACTCGCTGGACGCATTGGTGGCGGTGCTGGGCGACCAATTCGCGCGCCAGCCCGGCAACTACCTGGCCTATTTCAGCAGCTTTGACTACCTGGAGATGGCGCTGGCGGCATTGCATCAGCGCTGGCCCGACATCCCGGTCTGGTCGCAGCAGCGGCACATGTCCGAGGCCCAGCGCCAGTCCTTCCTGGGCCAGTTCGACGCAGCCGGGCGGGGTATCGGTTTTGCGGTGCTCGGGGGTGCCTTTGGCGAAGGGGTCGACTTGCCCGGGCAGCGTCTGATCGGTGCCTTTGTGGCGACGCTGGGTCTGCCGCAGTTCGATGCGGTCAACGCCGCCATCTGCGCGCGCATGCAAGCGCGCTTCGGCCGGGGGCACGATTACACCTATATCTACCCGGGTATCCAGAAAGTGGTCCAGGCGGCCGGGCGCGTGATCCGCACCGATACCGACACCGGCTGCGTCATCCTGCTCGACGACCGCTACCGTGAACGGCGTTACCGTGACCTGCTGCCCGGTTGGTGGGGGCTGGGCGGCACGGAGGCGGTGGGCCCGGGCCCCTAGAATCGGCGCCAACATGACCGATACCCCACCCCCCGCACAGCGCGCGCGCCGCCCCGACGTTCAGCCGGTTCTCGAACGGCTCGCGGCACTCTACCCGGCGCTGTTCGGCGCGGTGTTCCTGCCGCTCAAGCGCGGCATCTTCCAGGACTTGATGGCGGCTCACCCCGACGACTTCGAGCGCGAAGCACTCAAGGCCGCACTGGCCATGCACACCCGATCCACCCGGTATCTGACTGCGGTGGCCAGCGGGCAGCAGCGCCACGATCTGCTGGGTCAACCGGTCGAGGCCATGGCCCCTGAACACGTGCACCATGGCTTGCTCGAAGTGTTCCGCCGCCGTCAGGCGCGCACCCAGGAAGACCTTCGCCCCAAACTGCGCAGTCGCATGCTGCAGGCTTTCGAGGCCTCCGGCATGTCGCGCGAGGCCTATGTGGAGCTGATGCGCGGCCGCGACGAAGAGGCCCATGCGCTGCTCGAGGAAGCACTGGCGCAATCCTCCGAACGCGCGGCCCGCTCCGAGGCGCTGCTGCGCGCCTTCGAGGCCAGCGGACAGTCGGTCGAGGCCTTCGCAGACATGTACGGGCTGGAGCCGCAGGCCGCCGCACGCACACTGGCCCAGGCGCGCCGCGCGCGGCCGGCCGCTGCTGCCACTCCCACTGCCACTGCCACTGCCACTCCAGCGGGGTCCTGAGGCCGATGCTGCTGCAGGTCCAGGGGCTGTCGTACCGCGCCGGTGACCTGGCGCTGTTCGACCGCTGGTCGTGCCGCATCGGGCCGGGCGTCACGCTGCTCCAGGGTGGCGAGGGCTGCGGCAAGTCGACGCTGCTGCGACTGCTGGCGGGCGTGCAGCGCGCCGATGCAGGTGTGCTGCAGATCGGCGCCGTGCCGCTGGATACGCAGCCCGATGCCTACCGCGCGCAGGTGTTTCTGGCCGACCTGCGCACCGACGCCTTCGACAAGATCACACCGCTGGCCTACCTCGCATCGGTGCAGGCCCGATATCCGCACTTCGATGCGGCCCTGGTGCCGTCGCTGATCGACGGCTTGTCGCTGGCCGAGCACCAGCACAAGCCGATCTACAGGTTGTCCACCGGGTCGCGGCGCAAGGTCTGGTTGGCAGCCGCCGTCGCCTGTGGCGCAGCGCTCACGCTGGTCGACGAACCTTTCGCGGCGCTCGACAAGCGCTCGATCGTCTTCGTCTGCGAATTGCTGCGCGCCACTGCACGGCGCACCGGCCGGGCCTGGATCCTGGCCGACTACGAGCCGCCCGAAGGCGTGCCGCTGGCCGGCATCATCGCGCTGGGTTGAGCGGCGCCAAGCTGCCCAGCGCGCGCCAGCCGGCCACGAAACCAGCCGCATCCTCTGCCACGGCTGCGGCCGATTTGCCAGGCTTGTAGAGCGCCGAGCCAATACCGAAGCCCGCTGCTCCGGCGGCGTGCCAGGGCCCCATGGTTTGCGGCGTGATGCCACCGACGGGCAGTACGCGTGTGCCGGCAGGCAACACAGCCAGCATCGCCTTCAGCACTGCCGGCGAGGCGGCCTCGGCAGGAAACAGCTTCAACCCGTGGGCGCCCGCCGCGAGAGCGCCAAAAGCCTCGGTGGGCGTGGCAATGCCCGGCAGGCAGGCCATGCCGAGCTGCACTGCGGTGCGCACCACATCGGCATCGAAATTCGGGGACACGACCAGTTGCCCGCCGGCGGCAAACACGTCGCGCACCTGGGCTGGCGTGAGCACCGTGCCGGCACCGACCAGCGCCCCGGCATGGGCCTGGGCCAGGCAGGCGATGCTGTCCAGCGGCTGCGGCGAGTTCAGCGGCACCTCGAGCAGGCAAAAGCCGGCGTCGACCAGCACTTGCCCGATGGCGGGTGCTTCGCCCGGCGCAAGGCCGCGCAGGATGGCAATCAGGGGCAGCGTGTGCAGGCCGTGGTGAAGGTGGTCGATGGCGGTCATGGGCAAGGCAATGGACAGAGATCAGAGCACCGCAAACACCGCGTTGCTGCGCGGCAGCGGTTGCACGGCGCCGAAGCCCTGCACCGACAGCGACGCGGCGGTGTTGGCGTAGTGGGCGGCCTGGAGCATGGCGTCGCCATGACACAGGCGCGCGAGCAGGTTGCCGCAGAAGCAGTCGCCGGCGCCCGTGGCGTCGCGCACAGGGACACGGCGCCCGGCGATGTGTTCGCGCACCGGACCGTTGCTGACGAGCGCACCGTCGGCGCCCAGCTTGAGAACGACCGTGCGCGCGCCCTGGGCGTGGCTCCAGTCGACGATGGCGAGGGGGTCGTCCAGCCCGGTCAGGGCCAGCATGTCGTCCAGGCTGGGCAGAAAGATGTCGCTCAGGCGGATGGCCTGGCGGATGCAGGCCTGCGCCCGTGCGAGAGGCCACAGCTTGAGACGCAGGTTGGAGTCCAGGGCCACCTGGGTGCCGGAGTCGCGCGCCAGTTGCATCGCCTCGAACACCGTGTCGCAGGCGCCCGGCGAGATTGCCATCGAAATGCCCGAGACATGCAGGAAGCGCGCGGCGCGGACCACTGTCGACGGTGCGCCGGCCAGCCACTGCGGCGTCATGCGGCTGGCGGCCGAGTCGGCGCGGCGGTAGCTGAACTCGTGGCCCTTGGGCCCGTGCGTGACGAAATAGATGCCGGTGTGGCTGGCGCTGGCGGTGGTCACGCCGGTGGTGTTGACGCCTTCCTGGGCCCAGAGCTGCAGCAGCAGCTGGCCGAAGGTATCGCCGCCAATGCGGGTCAGGTAGGCACTGCGGGCGCCGGCGCGCGCCGCGGCGATGGCCACATTGCTGGTGTCACCACCGAAGCCCTGCAGAAACTGCGACTGGCCGGCGCTGGTCTGGTTGAACTCGACCATGGCCTCGCCGAGCGCGACCACATCCAGTGCCTTGTCTTGCATGCGGGCCTTTGGGCAGCTGCGGCCGACCAGGAAGAGGGCGGCACAGGTCAGTGATTGTCGCGCGGAACAAACGCGCCGCGCTTGCCCACCAGAAAATCGAAATCGGCGCCCTCGTCGGCCTGCAGTACATGGTCGACGTACAGCTTCCAGTAGCCGCTGCTGAGGGGCGGCGGCGGTGCTGTCCAGCCAGCCAGCCGGCGCGCCAGCTCTTGATCGCTCACATGCAGGTGCAGGCGGCGGTTGGGCACGTCGAGCTCGATGATGTCGCCGTTGCGCACCACGGCCAGCGGCCCGCCGGCGGCAGCTTCCGGCGCCGTGTGCAGCACTACCGTGCCGTAGGCGGTGCCGCTCATGCGCGCGTCGCTGATACGCACCATGTCGGTGATGCCCTTGCGCAGCACCTTGGGCGGCAGCGGCATGTTGCCGACCTCGGCCATGCCGGGGTACCCCTTGGGGCCGCAGTTCTTGAGCACCAGGATGCAATGCTCGTCCACATCGAGCGATTCGTCGTCGATCAGGCGGTGGAACTCCTCGATGTTCTCGAACACCACCGCGCGCCCCTTGTGCACCAGCAGCGACGCGGTGGCCGCGCTGGGCTTGATGACGGCGCCGCGTGGCGACAGGTTGCCGCGCAGCACCGCAATGCCGGCCTTTTCCATGAAGGGTTTGGCCAGCGGCTGGATCACGTCGGTGTTGAAGTTCTCGGCGCTGGCGATGTTCTCGCCGATGGTGCGGCCGTTGGCGGTGATGGCGCCCAGGTGCAGTGACCCTGAGATTTCCTTCAGGAGCGCGGGCAGGCCGCCGGCGTAACAGAAGTCTTCCATCAGGTACTTGCCGGAGGGCTGCAGGTTGACCAGGCAGGGCATGTCGCTGCCCAGGAGGTCGAAGTCGTCCACCGTGAGCTTGACGCCCATGCGCCCGGCGATCGCGATCAGGTGGATCACCGCGTTGGTCGATCCGCCGATGGCGGCCAGCGTCTTGATGGCGTTCTCGAAGGCTTCGCGCGTGAGAATGCGCGACAGCACCATGTCCTCGTGCACCATGTCGACGATGCGCCGTCCGGCGTTGCGCGCCAGCACATTGCGCCGGCCATCGACCGCCGGGTAGGCTGCGTTGCCCGGCAGCCCCACGCCCAGGGCCTCGACCATGCTGGCCATGGTGCTGGCCGTGCCCATGGTCATGCAGTGGCCATGGCTGCGGTGCATGCTGCTCTCGGCCTCCAGGAACTCCTGCAATTTGAGCGTACCGGCGCGCACCTGCTCGCTCATGCTCCAGACGCCGGTGCCGGAGCCGAGCTCCTGGCCGCGCCACTTGCCGTTGAGCATCGGCCCGCCACTGACGCCGATGGTCGGCATGTCGACACTGGCGGCGCCCATCATCAGCGAGGGGGTGGTCTTGTCGCAGCCCATCAGCAGCACCACGCCGTCGATCGGGTTGCCACGCATGCTTTCCTCGACGTCCATGCTGGCCAGGTTGCGGTACAGCATGGCGGTCGGGCGCAGCAGCACCTCGCCCAGCGACATCACCGGGAATTCGAGCGGAAAGCCACCCGCCTCGTAGACGCCGATCTTGACCTGTTCGGCCAGGGTGCGGAAATGCGAGTTGCAGGGCGTCAGCTCGCTGAAGGTGTTGCAGATGCCGATGACCGGCCGGCCCTCGAACTGGTCGTCTGGAATGCCCTTGCCCTTGAGCCAGCTGCGGTAGGCAAAGCCGTCGCGGTCCTGGCGGCCGAACCACTGCTGGCTGCGGAGTTCTTCGGGTTTCTTGCGGGGTTTTTCGCTCATGGTGTGTCTCTTGTTGCGGGTGCTCGGGGTGGAACGGAGGCCTTTGGTGCGGCAATTTCAATCATCATATGATAATCACATCACCCGAGGTCGGGTAGTGCAGGAAACAGCGTGATCAAGAATGTGCATGGCAATACGGTCGACTACCTCGGTCAGGCCATCGTGGCCGGCCGCTTCGGCTCGGGCGGCACCTTGCCGCCCGAGCCGCTGCTGTGCGAGGAACTGGGCGTGAGCCGCACCGTGGTGCGCGAATCGGTCAAGTCGCTCGTCGCCAAGGGCCTGATCCACACCGGGCCCAAGGTCGGGACCCGTGTGTTGCCTGCCGAGCATTGGAACTGGTTCGACCCCGATGTGATCGCCTGGCAGGCGCAGGCTGGCCTTACGCCCGAGTTCCTGCGCGACCTGCAGGACCTGCGCCTGATCGTCGAGCCGGCGGCGATCCGCCTCGCGGCACAACGCGCCACGCCGCAGGATGTCGACGACCTGGAAGCCGCCTATGTCGGCATGCACCAGGCGGTGTTCGAAGGCGGCGACTATGTCACGCACGACCTGCGCTTCCACCTCGGCCTGCTGCGTGCCAGCCGCAACCGCATGCTGGTGCAGATGAGCCAGGCGCTGGGCGCCCTGTTGCGGACCAGCTTCGAGATCTCGACCCGGCGCAAGGACGGCTCGGCGCATTCGCTGCCGCTGCACCGGGCGGTGCTCGATGCGGTGATCGCGCGCCAGCCCGATGCGGCCGAAGCCGCCATTCGCCGGCTCATCGACGGCGCCGGCCAGGACATCGAACAGGTGCTGGCCTCGCGCCGCCGGCTGCCGCGCCTGAGCGAGCCACCGCGCCGGCTGAAAGCGGCCTGATGCAGCGGTTCCCGCCGGTCGCTGTGGTGATGGGGGTCAGTGGCAGCGGCAAGAGCACGGTGGCCGCCTTGCTGGCGCAGCAACTGGGTGTGGAGTTCGTCGAGGGGGATGCCTGGCACAGCCCGGCCAATGTGGCGAAGATGGCTGCCGGCCAGCCACTCACCGACGCCGACCGGCAGGGCTGGCTGGAGGCATTGTCTGGCCGGGTTGCGCAGGCAGTGGCGCAGGGCCAGGGCCTGGTACTGGCCTGCTCTGCGCTGCGGCGCAGCTACCGTGACATCCTGCGCCTCGGTGCGCCCGGGCTCTGCTTCGTGCTGCTGCACGGTGAACGCGCGGTGCTGGCGCAACGCCTCGCCCGGCGCCAGGGCCATTACATGCCGGTGGCCTTGCTGGACAGCCAGCTCGCCACCCTCGAGTTGCCGCAGCCCGGCGAGAATGTGCTGATGGCCGATGTGCGGCTGAAGCCGCAGGTGCTGGCGCAGCAGGCATGTGCCTCCCTGCTGCCGGCCCAGGAACAACCCTGTCAGGAGCAGTGTGTGACCACCTTCACCAAGACGATTCTATTCACCGGCACCGATGGCCGCGCGCGTTTCCGCGACGAGCCGCTGCCTCTAGAAGAAGGCACGCCGCAGTCGCGGCTGTCCACGCTGGCCACCAGTGGCGGCTACCAGCTGCGCCACAGCCCGGTCGGGTTTCGCAGCCAGTTCCATTGCACCGGCGCGCCGCAGTGGGTGTTCATCCTGCAGGGTCAGATGGAGATCGGCCTGCAGGGCGGCGCATCCCGGGTGTTCGGCCCGGGGGAGCATTTCTATTCGGCGGACCACCTGCCCGAACGAGCGATCTTCGACCCGCAGGTGCATGGCCACTGGAGCCGACAGGTCGGTCCGGACCCATTGGTGACCTTGTTCGTGCGCGGTTGAGCGAGCGTCCGGACGGCAGCGCCGACTCTGGCGCCGAGAGGTCAGGCCCGCAATACGCCAATGACGACCACCGTGGGGTCCCGGTTCACTGCATGGCACCCGACATCAGCACGTGTTGACCCGGCGGGGCTGCCCGCACCGCAGCGATCAGGCTGGCAGCGACCCGACTGGCAGCGATCGGCCGGTAATTGGCAGGAATCAGCGGCTTCAGCAGCCGTGACAGTTGCAGACCGATGCGTTCGCCAGGCCGCTCCGGCTGACCCAGGCGTGCCCGGTCACCGGTCAGCAGCGCGGGGCGGGCGATCACGACGCTGCGGTAACCAATACCCGACAGAGCCTGCTCCATTTCGCCCTTGGTGCGGTTGTAGAAGACGCGCGAGCCTGGATCCGCTCCCATCGCACTGACCACCCCCAGGCGGCTGGTGCCGGTGGCGTGCGCAGCGCGCGCGACGGCCAGCACGGCATCAAAGTCGATGGAGCGAAACGCCGCCTGGCTGCCAGCGGCCTTGATCGTGGTGCCCAGCGCCACATACACCTCGTCAGCCTGCGGCAACTTGGGCAATTGCCGGAAGTCCACCTGGTGGACAACGATCCGGGCGTCCTGCAGCGCGGGGGCCTTGCGCCCCAGCACATGAATCGTCCGGTTGGCCTTATCGGCCAAAAGAGCCGCGAGAACCTCCCGGCCCACGAGACCCGTTGCCCCCGCCACCATAACCACCCGAGCCGCCGGAACGGCCGCCTCCACCACCACCATAACCACCTCCTCCGCTGCGATTGCCACCGCCACCGCCACCGCCATAGCCGCCACCGCCGCCGCCACGGCGCGCGCCGCTGCGCTCGGCCATCATGTCGACGCTGGTGCGCATCGGGTCCGGCTCGCGCGGGGCACCGGTGCGCGGCGCGACATTGCCGCCGCCGCGCAGCGGATCCGGCTGCCGGTCGCCGCCACCCTGACGGGCCGGCGCATGGCCTCCAGGGCCGTTGCGCGGCCCGCCGTCGGCGTAGCCGCCACCCGTGGCCGCCCCACGGCCACTCTGGGAAGCACCGCCGCGGCCACCGGAGCGGGCTTGCCCGGCGCCGATGCCGCCGCGGCCACCACCGCCGCCGCCGCCACCGTTTGCGCCCTTGTTGTCCCGCACCCGCTGCATCATCTCGGTCCGCGCAGCCTTGCCGGCTGCCATCATCACGTCGCGGCTGGGGGCCTTGCCGGCACCGCCCCAGATCGTCTGGCGACCCATGGCGATCGGCTCGGCATGTTCGCCTGGCTCCGGCCCGAAGCCCTCGACCACCTGTACTTCGATGGTCTGCTTGGTGAAACGCTCGATGTCCTGCATGAAGCCTTCTTCGTCCAGGCACACCAGGCTTACCGCGGCACCGTCAGCCCCGGCGCGCCCGGTGCGGCCGATGCGGTGCACATAGTCTTCGGACACGTTCGGAATGTCGTAGTTGACCACGTGCGGCAGGTCATCGATGTCGATGCCGCGCGCCGCGATGTCGGTCGCCACCAGGGCGCGGATATCGCCGCTCTTGAAGCCACCCAGTGCCTGGGTGCGCGCGGCCTGGCTCTTGTTGCCGTGCAGGGCCATCGCGTGGATGCCGTTCTTGGTGAGAAATTCCGCCACGTTGTTGGCACCGAACTTGGTGCGGGTAAACACCAGCACCTGGCTCCAGTTATGCTGCTGGATGATGTGGGCCAGCAGGATTTTTTTCTTGCCGCGCCCGACCGGGTGGATGGTCTGGGTGATGCGTTGCACCGTGGTGTTGCGTGGCGTGACCTGCACGCTTTGCGGATTTTTCAGCAGGGTGGCGGCGAGTTCACGGATCTCGTCGCTGAAGGTGGCCGAAAACAGCAGGCTCTGCTTCTCCCTGGGCACGGCCGCCAGCACCTTCTTGACGTCATGGATGAAGCCCATGTCGAGCATGCGGTCGGCTTCGTCGAGCACCAGTATCTGCACCTGACCGAGGTCCAGGACGCCCTGGCCCATCAAGTCGAGCAGCCGCCCGGGGGTGGCCACGAGGATGTCCACGCCGGTGCGTACCCGGCTGATCTGCGGATTCATGCCGACGCCGCCGAAGATGACGGTGGACGACACCTGCAGGAACTTGCCGTAGGTCTGCACCGACTCCTCGACCTGGGCGGCGAGTTCTCGGGTCGGTGTCAACACCAGCGCGCGGATGCCGATGCCGCCGAACTTGTTGCGCGCACTGCGGCTCATGCTCAGGCGGTGCAGCATCGGCAGCACGAAGGCGGCGGTCTTGCCGGTGCCGGTTTGCGCGCCGCCCAGCAGGTCGTGACCTTCCAGAATCACGGGGATGGCCTGGGCCTGGATCGCCGTGGGGGTTTCGTAGCCTTGCTCGCGCACAGCCTTGACAATGGCCGGGGCCAGTTTCAGATCTTCAAAGTTCATAGTGTTGCGCCCGTCCTGGGCGCTTGGCGTGTCGGCCCGTCCCGGCGTTGTGACGCCGGTCCAGTCAAAGGTCGACAGAGTAAAAAAGTGGGACGGATGCGCGAAGCGCGGGCCCCCAGCAATTGCTGAGACTGCAGGAAGCTGGAGGCCTGCACCTGTGAACATTGTCGCACGGACGCACCCCTGCCGGCATCTTCGGCATTCCGCCTTGCGCCGATAGCTGTTTTGTGCTGGTGCAAGTCGCCCCGTTTGGGTCACAATGCAGCAGGGTCGCGGTCGGCCTGCCGAGTGGCAGTGACGGGGTCGGCGCCCAAGCGAGAACGGGGCGGCAAGAGCAACAGATGAACAAGTATCTTTTGCGTCGAATCGGCGTTGCGAGTAATGCGGACGCGACGCGTCCTTCCCTGTCCGACTGCATCGAGCTGGTGCTGGAGCAATCCGACACCCTGGTCAGCGATGTTCTGGACGCGCTCAAGCAGCCTGTGCTCAGGGCGGTCCAGCCTGGCGAGACCGACACCATCGATGCCGGCGTGCGTCATGCCGTGAACCAGCTGCTCGACGAGGTGGCGCTGGTGCGCTCCAGCTTCGGCGATGCGCTGCGCCGACTGGTCTACCACAGCGGTTCGCAGGATTTCGGCGAAGCGCCGATGGCGCGGCTGGAGGACATCCATGTCTTCGATGTGCATGCCCTCGAGTCCCACATCGAGCAGGCACTTGCGCGGCGCGAGGTCAACCGTGCCGTTGACCACGTGTTGCCGTTGTTCAATGCGCAGATCAGCTCGCTGCTGGGCTGGACTTCCGTCCAGCCGGCGCTCAACCCGCTCAAGCCCGAGGCGTTTGTCCGTGCGCTGCAGGAAATGCTGGCCGTCTGTGTCGAAGACGAAGCCGTGCGCGGGGTCCTGCTGCGCCCGGCCTCCCAGGCACTGGGCAATGGCATGGCCCTGCTGTACCGGCAGACCTGCGACTGGCTGCGTTCGCAGGGCGTCGCGCCGGTCACGCTGGCCGATGCGCGCTCGGCGCGCGGCGGTGTGCGTGCCCGCAAGGCAGAAACCGAACTCGACCGCACGCTGGAGATCCTCGACAAGCTGCGCGCGCTCATGGGTGTCGAGTCCTTGCCGGGTGGCCCCGGCGGCGGCGTGCAGGATTTCATCCATACTGTCCCCGCGGCCCTGGTGGCCCTGCAGGATCTGAAGCTGGAAGAGTCCATGTTCCAGCGCCTCAAGCGGCAGGCATTGCCCGTTATCGTCGCCAGCCAGACGCCGCAGCCGGACCTGTTGCATTCCGAGCCGGTATTGATGCAGGCCCGCAACCGGCAGATGGGACGCCAGCTGGGCGAGGAGGTGGTGCGCCTCATGTTCGACCAGCTCGGCCAGGACGAGCGGATCCCGGTACCGGTACGGCTGCAGTTGCGCCCGCTGGAGCCGGCGATGTTGCGCCTGTCACAGACCGATCCGCGCTTCTTCCTCGACCGCACGCACCCGGCCCGCAGCTTCATCGACCGTGTGGTGCAAAGCGGCATCGGTCTGGTGCGCGATGACGACGACGGCGTGCAGGGTTTCTCGGCCTGCGTGGCCCAGGCGGTGAGCGGCGTGCTGCGCAGCCCGGTCGATGCCGAAGCGTTTGTCCAGGCCTGGGAGTTCTTGACCCGCAGCTGGAACGACTTCGAGGCCGCCCGCCGCAATCAGCGCGAGACGGCCGAGCGTGCACTTTTGCACGCCGCCCGGCGCGACGAGCTGGCCGCTCGGTTGTCGGCCTTGCTGATGGAGCGGCTGCGCAATGCCGGCCTGCCGGCGCTGGTCGCAGGCTTCCTGCGCGGGCCCTGGGCGCAGGTGCTGGCCGAGGTCCGGCTGCGCGCCCCGGCCGAGGATCCCGACCCGCGTGGCTACATGGCCCTGGTCGACGATCTGGTCTGGAGCGTGCAGCGGCCGACCGACGGGCGGGACTATTCGCGCCTGGTCAAGCTGATCCCGCGGCTGCTTGCGCGCATCAACGAAGGCCTGGTATTGATCGCTTATCCGCAGGAGCCGCTGTCGATCTTTCTGGACGAAATGATCGCCTTGCATGAGCGTGTTCTGACCGACCACCGGAGCGCAATGGCTACTGCCCGCGCAGCACAGATTGCGCGCCATGAGGGTAAAGCCGGCGCCGTGCCCGATGCGCTGAACAGCGCCGAGGGCAATGCCGAGCCGGTGGCCGGTGGTCTGCCACCCGAACTGGCCGCCGAACCCGATTCCGCGCTCGATGTGCTGGCAAGCGCCGAGAGCGATGGCACACCGGTCGAGGCCGGTGAATGGGCCGACTTGTTGCTGGGCGGCGTCTGGGTGCGTGCGCGGCTGACATGGATCAGCCCCAACCGCTCGTTGTTCATGTTCGTTTCGGGCGCCGGTCTGGCCCATGCCATGACTCGGCGCACGATGGACCGGCTGCAGGCCCAGGGCCGTCTGCGCCTGGGCTTCTTGCCGCCGCAGTTCGATCTGCAGATCGACACCGTGCACGGCTTGTTGACGCCCCAGTCCGATTCCGATTCCGATTAGCGCGCGCCTGGCGGGGCCTGGCAGGACAGCCGATAATGCGTGTCGTCCCCGCTAACTACCGCAATTTTTGTCAAAGGCAATGCTCTAAATCATGGCGCAATACGTTTTCACGATGAACCGCGTGGGCAAGATCGTTCCGCCCAAGCGCCATATCCTCAAGGACATCTCGCTGAGCTTCTTCCCTGGCGCCAAGATCGGCGTGCTGGGCACCAACGGCTCGGGCAAGTCCACGCTGCTCAGGATCATGGCCGGTCTGGACAAGGAAATCGAGGGCGAAGCCAACCCGATGCCCAACCTGAACATCGGCTACCTGCCGCAAGAGCCTCAGCTCGACCCGACCCAGACCGTGCGCGAAAGCGTCGAGGCTGGCATGGGTGCGGTTTTCCAGGCCAAGGCCCGGCTGGAAGCAATCTACGCCGCCTACGGCGAGCCGGATGCCGATTTCGACCAACTGGCCACCGAGCAGGCCGAGATGGAAGCCATCATCGGCAGCGCCGGCACCGATTCCGAGCACCAGCTCGAAATTGCCGCCGACGCGTTGCGGCTGCCACCGTGGGATGCCAACATCGGCGTGCTGTCCGGCGGCGAAAAGCGCCGCGTGGCGCTGTGCCGGTTGCTGCTGTCCAAGCCTGACATGCTGCTGCTCGACGAGCCCACCAACCACCTGGACGCCGAATCAGTCGACTGGCTCGAGCAATTCTTGCAGCGTTATCCCGGCACCGTGGTGGCCATCACCCACGACCGCTACTTCCTGGACAACGCAGCCGAGTGGATCCTGGAACTCGACCGCGGCTCCGGCATCCCCTACAAGGGCAACTACAGCGCCTGGCTGGAACAGAAGCAGCAGCGCCTCGTGAGCGAGCAAAAGGGCGAGGAAGCCCGAGCCAAGGCGCTCAAGAAAGAGCTCGAATGGTCGCGCCAGAACCCCAAGGCGCGCCAGGCCAAGAGCAAGGCGCGTCTGGCCCGTTTCGAGGAACTGTCCGACTTCGAATACCAGAAACGCAACGAGACCAACGAGATCTTCATCCCGGTGGCCGAGCGCCTGGGCAACGAGGTGATCGAGTTTGTCAACGTGAGCAAGTCCTTTGGCGATCGCCTGCTGATCGACAACCTGAGCTTCAAGGTGCCGGCGGGGGCGATCGTCGGCATCATCGGCCCCAACGGCGCCGGCAAGTCCACGTTGTTCCGCATGATCTCGGGCCAGCAGAAGCCCGACAGCGGCGAGGTGAAGATCGGCTCCACCGTCAAGATGGCCTTTGTGGACCAGACCCGCGAAGACCTCTCCAACGAAAAGACCGTGTGGGAAGACGTCTCGGGCGGGCTGGACATCCTCAATGTCGGCAAGTTCCAGATGGCCAGCCGGGCCTATTGCGGGCGCTTCAATTTCAATGGTGCCGACCAGCAGAAGCGGGTGGGCATGTTGTCCGGCGGCGAGCGCGGCCGCCTGCACCTGGCCAAGACCCTGATCGCGGGCGGCAATGTACTGATGCTCGACGAACCCTCCAACGACCTGGACGTCGAGACCTTGCGCGCCCTCGAAGACGCGCTGCTCGAATTTGCCGGCTCGCTGATGGTCATCAGCCACGACCGCTGGTTCCTGGACCGTATCGCCACCCATATCCTGGCCTGCGAAGGCGACAGCCAGTGGACCTTCTTCAACGGCAACTACCAGGAGTACGAAGCCGACAAGAAGCGCCGGCTGGGCGAAGAAGGCGCCAAACCCAGGCGCATGCGTTTCAAGGCTCTCAAGTAGTCCGCAACGCGCGCTGGAGCGAACCGGATGAAAGTCACGGAACCCGAAGACGCGCGGCAGTACGCAGATCTTTTCGACCTCACCATCCGCCAGGCCGTAGGGGGCGCGCGTTCGCTCATGGCGCGGCTGGTGGCCCACGTCCGGGCGGCCCTGCGGACCCAGGAGGACGAGGCTCGCGACCGGCGTGAACGCGATCGCCTGACGCACTCCCGGCGCCTGCTCAACCAGTTCGAGACGGCCTTGTGCGAGCGCTTCGCCGAGGAGCTGCTGAATGCGTTCAACCGCATCTCCTCGGTCGAGCGGCCAGGCGCCGCGCCGGTCCCGGCGCTGCAGTTCGACCGAGTTGCCGGCATGGATGCCACCCAGGTGAGTGACCACGTCGAGAACGCCCGCGTCCAGCATTCCGTGCAGGCGGCCGCTGATGGCACACTGACCGAACTCAACCGCCTGATCTGCGCGCTGCTCGGTCTCCAGGAGGTGCGCCTGGATCGCAATCCGCTGCGGCCGGCGGTGTATGTCGGCGCGGTCACCGCCACGCTGTCGCATGTGCCCGTGCCGCCGACCAACCGGATGGCCTGGATCTCGCTGATGTGCGGCGCCCTCGGCCATGAACTCGACATCTACTACCACGACCTGTGCGCCGATCTGCGCGACAAGGGGGTGCAGGCGGCCGCCGGCGTGCTGGCGCGACCGGATGAGCCGCCGCGCCACCGGGGCCGGCTGCTGACGCTGGAGAAGCTGCGCCAGTTGCTGGTCGAGGCGCCGCGTGCCGGTGGCTCCAATCCAGCCCTGCATTTCAGCGCCGCCGTATCGGCAGGCGACGGCCAGAGCGTGTTTGCCACCGAAGACAACATTCCCACCGCCTTCAGCCCCACGGAGCCGGCCGCGTTCGACGCCTTGCGCGACCTGAAGCAGGTCGAGCAGGTGGCGCAGCGGCTGCAGGCACGCGTCAGCGGTGCCCTGTCGGATCTGCCATCGGGCCGCCTCCAGGCCCGCGAGCGTCTGCGCGCCACCGCACAGGGTCTGGAGCAGCTGCTGGGGCTGGAGGTGGTCGAGATGATGATCGACAACATCACCCACGACCCGCGGCTGCTGGCGCCGGTGCAGCATATCGTCGCCGCGCTGGAGCCCGCGCTGTTGCAGTTGGCCCTGGTCGACCCGCGGTTCTTCAGCCACAAGCAGCATCCCGCGCGCCGCCTGCTGCATGAGATCACGCACCGCAGCATCGCCTTCGAGTCGGTCGATTCGCGCGGTTTCAGCGGCTTCATGGAACCCCTGCAGGACGCGGTGGCACCGCTGGCAGCACAGCATATTGACACGCCCGAGCCGTTCGACCGCGCCCTGAATCGGCTGGTCGATTTCTGGGACGCGCCCGGTGGCGCCGAGCGGCGTCGGCTGGAGCGCGCAGTCGAAGCCCTGAAAGAGGCCGAACAACGCAATGCACTGGCCGCCACCATCGTCGGCGATATCCAGGGCCGTACCGACCTGGCGCAGCTGCCGCGCGCGGTGTTCGACTTTCTGTGCGGGCCCTGGGCCCAGGTGGTCGCGCAGGCGCGTATCCGCGACCGATCGGTTGCGGTCGACCCCGGCGACTATGCCCAGACCATCGAAGACCTGCTCTGGAGCGCACAGCCGCACCTGGCATCGCGTAACCGGGCGGCGCTGGCGCAGTTGGTTCCGCAGTTGGGCCAACGGCTGCAGGAGGGCCTGGCCAGCATCGCCTACCCCGAGGCGGGCAGCGCGGCATTCTTCGAGGTGCTGGACAGCCTGCATCGGCAGGGGCTCGATGCCACCGCCGCGCCAGCAGCGCCGGCCCCTGCGTTCCAGGACACTGGCGCGCCAGCTCCCGCGCCAGGCGAATCGGTGTGGCTGGCGCCGACCGAGGCGCTGGCATCGGGCTTCATCGACCTGGACACCGCCCATCGGTCGGTCCGCCCGCCGGTCGACGTGGATGCGTTCCATCCCGGTCTGTGGGTGATGCTGCTGGCCGACGACGGCTGGACCCGCACCTGCCTGATCTGGGCCAGCCCCGGCCGCACGTTGCTGCTGTTCTCCGATGCGCTGGGCTATATGCAGTCGCTGACCCGCAAGGCCTGCGAACACATGTTCGTCGACGGGCAGCTGCGCATCATCTCGGGCGATCCGGTGGCCGACGCCCTGGATGCCGTTGCGCAGACCGCCATGCGCAACAGCGTCGACATCAGGTTCTGAGCAGCTTGCGGCGCACCATCTCGATGTGGTTGCGCAGCGCGTAGAGCTCGTCGGTGTGCGAGAGCGGTACCACCACCTTGCCGACGTGCGACTCCAGCTGGTCAAGCTCCTGCAGCAGCACGTCGGGGGTCTCGTCGGCGGCAGGGGTGGCCGCACGCGCCTCGATGTCGCGCAGCTGCGCGTACCAGCGGAACACGCGCGAACGGATCCGGAATTCGTACAACGGCGGCACCACCCGCGACAGCGGCAGCAACAGCGCAATGATGATGCCCAGCGACAGCCACATGCGTTCGAGCAGGTTGGCCATCAGGAACGGCAGGTAACGCTGCAGCAGCGGCACACCGTTGCGTATCGTGCGTTCGGCCTCGCGCGCCAGCGGGTACTCGGCGCTGGCTGCGATCGGAAATTCCTGCGAGCGGCTGAACCAGCCGGCATGGCCATGCAGGTTCAGCGACGCCTGCGAGAACAGCTGCAGGACCGCCGGATGCACGCCGGGCCGCGCCAGCAGCGTCGTGGTGGTGGCGACCAGGCGCATGTCGCGCGAGGGCACGTCCGCGGCCAGGTCGACCACCCCGCGCGGCAGCGTGACCGGCGAGAGGAACGGCAGGCGCCGTGCATAGGCTTCGTTCTGCGCAAAATCGAGCAGCTTCACGCCCGGGGTTTGCAGCAGCATCTGCACCATCAGCGTCTCGGGTGCCGAGGCGAACACCAGCGCATCGAGATCGGTGCCCAGGAAGGCCACCGCAGCGGCAGTCTGGTCGAGCTCAGACAGCTGCATGCTGGCAGGATCGAGCCGGTTGAGCTCGAACAGCGCCCGCATCAGGTGCGGCACACCGCTGCCGGCTGTCCCCACGTTGACCCGCAGGCCCAGCAGTTGCGCCAGGGTGCCCAGCGTGTCGGAGCCGGTGGCGCGCAGCGCGGCGTCGCTGCGGTAGAACAGCCACACCGGCTCCAGGAACAGGTTGCCCAGCGACACCGGAGTGGCATCGTTGTCGGGGTCGGCCTTGGCCGAACTGCCGCCCTGCACGAAGCCGAGGTCGGCCTGGCCCTGTTGCAGCAGTCGCAGGTTGTCGGAAGAGCCCTCGCTGGACAGCAGCACCACCTCGATGCCCTGTGCCGCCAGGGCCTTGCGGTATCGCTGTCCGAATTCCGAATAGGCGCTTTGTGCCGGGCCGGTTGCCAAAGTCACGCGGCGCGGCGGGTTCGGGTCGAGCCAGTAGTAGGCCAGCGCCAGCAGCGCCAGCGTCAACAGCACCAGTGGGCCGGCCGACACCAGCAGGTCGCGCAGCGACAGCAGCCGGAAACGCAGGGATTCGGGCATGCTGGCGCGTCGGTGGCGGTGCAGGTGACGGTGGCGGCGTGTCAGCGTGGCTGCGCGGCGGCTGCCGGCAGGTCGCAGGCGGCCGGCCAGTGGTCGGTGCCCGCCGTGATGCTGCGCGCAGCCCGCACCGCGCGTACCACCGCCCGGGCGGTCACCTCGGCGGCCAGCGTGGCCAGGCGCATCATGCCCAGGTGATGGGCCACCTTGCCGGTTCCCAGCGCGAACACGGTGTCGCCGTCGGACAACGTGTGCACCGGGTTGATGGCACGCGCCAGGCCGTCGTGCGCCACCTGCGCCAGCCGGTGGGCCTGCGCCTTGGTCAGCACCGCATCGGTGGCGACAATGCCCAGCGTGGTGTTGGTGCCGGCCAGCAGCGGCTGGGGCTGTGCACCGGCCAGAATCGCCTCGCGGATGTTTAGCAGCGCGCGGCCATCCTCGGTGCGGGCACCGGCGATCGGGACACCGGTGGACGGGTCGACCACATCGCCCAGGGCGTTGACGGCCACGATAGCGCCCACCGTGACGCCTTCGAGTGTGATTGCGGCGCTGCCGATGCCGCCCTTCATTGCGCGCCCGATGCCAAACAACTTGCCAACCAAGGCGCCGGCGCCAGCACCGACATTGCCCTCTTGCGGGCGTACGCGGCTGGCCTGCGCACAGGCGGCATAACCGGCCTGCGCGTCGGGTCGGATACGCCAGTCGCCTACCGGCAGGTCGAACAACACCGCCGCCGGCACGATGGGCACCAGCCCGTAGGGCACGCGGTAGCCGTGGCCGTGTTCCTCCAGCCAGCGCATCACGCCGGCGACGGCATCCAGGCCCCAGGCACTGCCGCCGGCCAGCAGCACGGCATGGACCTGTTCGACCAGGTTGGACGGATGCAGCAGGTCGGTCTCGCGGGTGCCGGGTGCGGCGCCGCGCACATCGACTCCGGCCACGGCACCGTCGGGCGTGATCACCACCGTGCAGCCGGTCGGGCGGCGCGGGTCGGTGTAGTGCCCGACCAGCAGGCCGAGCACGTCGGTGATGGCGTCGGTGGGGGGCGCAGCGTGTGTCATGGCCTGTGGATTATGTCTGGCGCCGGGCGTGCGTGATTCCCGCCCTGGAGACGGGGAACGGAACTTGTCAGGGCTGCGGCGTATCATCCTTGCATGCGCCACTGGCTTGTCATCCTGATGATCCTGTTCACGCCCTTGCGGGGTTTGGCGGCTGACGTCATGGCAATTTCCATGGCGCAGCAGCAGGGCAGTGCGGCACACCATGCGCCAGCCAGCCTGCCGACGCACGCAACAGCAGCGCCGGCGCCACATCCCGATTGTGCGCAGCTCGCCGAGTTGCCGCCCGCTCCAGGCGACTCCAGTGCCCACGTCAGCAGCGCCGCCGACGACACCTGCCCCACCTGCGCATCCTGCATGGTCTGTTCGTCGGTCGCACTGGCGCTGCAAAACCGCTTGCCGACGGCGACGCCCCTGCACCATGCCGTACCTTCGCCGCGCATGGCCTTTTTCAGCAGCGCGTCGCCGCTGCCCGGGTTCAAACCGCCCATTTCCTGACTCCTGATCCCGAAGTCCGTCCGCCGCGGCCTGTGACAGGCCGGTGCTGCGGGTGTTTCCCAGCTTAATGGAGTTATCACCTTGAAATTCAGCCACCTTGTGCGGGTGGGCCTGTTGGCATGCGGGGCCCTGGGCGGGCCCTCCATCCAGGCCCAGACCGCGCCCTCGAACCCGCCCGGCCCGCCAGCCGCCGCAAGTGTGCGCGCCGACCATGCCGCGGTGGTCGATCCCGCCACGCCGGTGCCTGCGCTGGTCTACCGCTCGGTTTTTGCCGACCTGCCTGCCGGGGTTGAGAACTCCGAGGTCGACTGGCGCCGCGCCAATGACGATGTCGGCCAGTTCCGGCGCGGACATGTCGACATCCTGAAGTGGGAATCCGAGCACAAGGGGAAACACTGATGGCCCCGATCCGACGTACTCTGGCATCGGTTGCCGTGTTGCTGCTGGCGGGCGGCTGCGCCAGTGTGTCGCCCGATGGCGGGGTGGGCGAGGTCCAGGCCTTGAGCCAGGGGCGGTTGCAGGGTGTGCCGGCGCAGTTGGCGACAGGGCCGACGGTGGCCTCGCGCGCGGCGGTCACGGCGCTGCTTGCGCAGCCGCTGGACGTGGATGCCGCGGTGCAGGTGGCCCTGTTGAACAATCCCGCTCTGCAGGCGTCGCTGGCCACGCTGGGCATCAGCGACGCGGACCGGGCCCAGGCCGGCCGCCTGCCTAATCCGCATCTGTCGCTGGGGCGCCTGGTGGAGGGCGACAAGGTCGAGATCGAGCGAGCGCTGGGCTTCAACCTGATAGCCTTGCTGACGCTGCCCTGGCGCGCCCAGTGGGCCGGCCAGCAGACCGAGCTGGTGCGCCTGCAGGCAGCCCAGGACGTGGTTCGACTGGCCGCCGATACCCGCAAGGCGTGGATCCTTGCCGTGGCGGCGCAACAGAGCGCCGCCTACATGCGCGACGTGCAGGACGCCGCCGAGGCAGGTGCCGAACTGGCGCGGCGCATGGCGCGGGTCGGCAACCTGAGCCGCCTGAACCAGGCCCGGGAGCAAAGCTTCCTGGCCGAGGCCACGGGCCAGCTGGCACGGGCAGAGCAAGCCGCGTTTGCCAACCGCGAGCAACTGACCCGGCTGATGGGCCTGTGGGGCGCGCAAGCGGCCTTCAAACTGCCCGCCCGGCTGCCCGATCTGCCTGCTTCTGCACGCGTGTTGCACGACATCGAGGCACAGGCCATCGCGCAGCGGCTGGATGTGCGCAGCGCGGCCCGCGAAGCGGTTTTCGTCGCGGATTCGCTCGGCTTCGAGCGCGCTACCGGTTTCATCAACGCGCTGGACTTGAAGGTGGTGCGCAACACCACCTTCGACAATGCTGCAGGCACCCGCGAGACGCTGCGCGGCGCCGAGATCGAGCTGCCATTGCCGATCTTCGACTGGGGCCAGGCGCGCAATGCGCGGGCGCAGGCGACCTACACGCAGGCAGTGGCCCGCGTGCGCGACGTGGGTGTGCGCGCCCGCAGCGAGGCGCGCGAGGCCTACCATGCCTACCGCACGGCCTACGATCTGGCACGGCATTACCGCGACGAAGTCGTGCCGTTGCGCAAGTTCATCAACGACGAGGTGCTGCTGCGCTACAACGGCATGATCTCCAGCATCTTCGAGCTGCTGGCAGATGCCCGCACCAACGTGGCGGCCGTGAACGCCAGTCTGGAGGCGCAGCGCGATTTCTGGCTGGCCGATACCGATCTTCAAACCACGCTCAGCGGCACATCGCCCGGTGCGCTGACGCGCATGCAGGCGGCCGGCCCGGCGGGCGCCCAGGCGAAGGGACACTGACCATGGCCGACCCCTTGAATCTCAACCGGCGCCGATTCTTTGCCGGCGCCGCCACCGCCGTCACCGCGGCTGCCGTGAGCCGCGTGGCCATGGCGGCGCTGCCCGAACCCGTTCTGCAGACCCGGCCTGACACCATGCCGCCCCTGGTGCCGGCATCCGGCCAGCCGTACAGCCCGGTGGTCACGTTGAATGGCTGGACGCTGCCCTGGCGCATGAACGCGGGTGTCAAAGAGTTCCATCTGGTGGCCGAGCCAGTGGTGCGCGAGATGGCGCCCGGCTTCAAGGCCAACATGTGGGGCTACAACGGTCAAAGCCCGGGACCTACCATCGAGGTGGTGGAGGGTGATCGGGTGCGCATCTTCGTGACCAACCGCCTGCCGGAGCACACCAGCGTGCATTGGCACGGCCAGCGCCTGCCCAACGGCATGGATGGTGTTTCCGGGCTCAACCAAAAGGCCATCCAGAGCGGCAAGACCTTTGTCTACGAGTTCGTGGCGCGCCGGCCCGGCACCTTCATGTACCACCCGCATGCCGACGAGATGACCCAGATGGCCATGGGCATGATGGGTTTCTGGGTGACGCACCCCCGGCAGAAGCACGCCCTGATCGACGAGGTGCAACGCGACTTCTGCTTCCTGCTGAGCGCCTACGACATCGACCCGGGCAGCAAGACGCCCAAGATCATGACCATGACGGACTTCAACCTCTGGTCCTGGAACAGCCGCCTGTTCCCCGGGATTGATTCGCTGAATGTCCGGCTCGGCGACAAGGTGCGCATTCGTATCGGCAACCTGACCATGACCAACCACCCGATCCATCTGCATGGGCATGAGTTTCTGGTGACCGGCACCGATGGCGGCCCCACGCCGAAAAGCACCCGCTGGTACGAGGTGACCACCGACGTAGCCGTGGGCCAGATGCGCCAGATCGAGTTCCTGGCGGACGAGGAGGGCGACTGGGCGTTCCATTGCCACAAGAGCCACCACACCATGAACGCGATGGGGCACGACGTGCCGACGCTGATCGGCGTGGACCACCGCGGCCTGGTGCGCAAGCTCCAGAAGGTGGTGCCTGAATACATGGTCATGGGTGAGCGCGGCATGGCCGACATGGGCGAGATGGAGATGCCGATCCCCGACAACACGCTGCCCATGATGACCGGTACCGGGCCGTATGGCGGCGTCGAGATGGGCGGCATGTTCAGCGTGCTCAAGGTGCGGCGCGACCAGAAGCCCGGTGACTATTCCGACTCCGGCTGGTACCAGCAGCCGCCCGGTACCCAGGCCTTCGAGTGGACCGGCAGCCTGCCGGACCCCGCGCGTTTCCAGGCCGAGGGCGGCGGTTCGATGCCGATGGCCAGGCCGGCCGATCCCCCGGTGCAGGTGCAAATCCGCAAACCGTCTGGCCACAGTGGCCATTGAGGAGTCGGATGCGCGCATCAGAAACAGGTCGTAACCAGCCCTTTTGCATCGATGTTTTCAAGAAGGAGTGTTCCATGACGAAGAAATTGCTTACTGCCGCGGTCCTGGTCCTGGCTGCGGCCGGTGCGGTGGCCCAGACCGCCGCCGCCGCGATGACCGAGGCGGAAGTCCGCAAGGTCGACCGCGACGCGCGCAAGATCACGCTCAGGCACGGGCCGATCAAGAACCTGGACATGCCGCCCATGACCATGGTGTTCCAGGTTTCCGACGCCATGATGCTTGACGCGCTGAAAGCCGGCGACAAGGTGCGTTTCAGCGCCGACCAGCAGAAGGGCGCCTACACCGTGACCGCGATCGAGAAGGTGAGCCCATGAGTGCCTTGGCACCGCGCCGGCAGGCGCTGCGCGTGCTCGGCAGTCTGCTGGCCGCTGCGTTGGTGCCGGCACAGGCCCGTGCCCAGGGGCGGACGCGGGTCGAGGTCTGGAAGGATCCCGACTGTGGCTGCTGCCAGGAATGGGTTCACCATCTGGAGGCCAGTGGCTTCCAGGTGCGCATTCACCCCAGTGGCAATCAGGAAGCCCGCGGCCGCTTGGGCATACCGGTTGCGCTCGGGTCTTGCCATACGGCGCTGGTGGGCGGTTACGCGATCGAGGGCCATGTGCCGGCCGCCGACATCCGCCGCCTGCTGCGCGAGCGCCCTGCGGCGATCGGTCTGGCCGTGCCTGGCATGCCGGTCGGCTCACCCGGCATGGATGGCCCGCTGTACCGGGGGCGCAAGGACGCCTATGCCGTGCTGCTGGTCGCGCGCGATGGCAGCACCCAGGTGTTCCAGGCCTACCCCCGCGGCTGACCTGGCGCGCCGGACCTGGCCCGCGGGCCGGGTCGCTACACTGGCGCTCGATGATCTGGTTGCGTTGCTTCATTTGTTGCCTCGTGCTTGGCGCTGGCACCACGGTTAGCCGGGCGGCCCTGCCCAGCGTGTACCTCGAGGAATTGACCAGCCCGGAGGTGGTCGCGGCGCTGGGCGCAGGCGCCACCACGATCCTGTTGCCGGTCGGCGGCACCGAGCAGAACGGGCCGCACATGGTGTTGGGCAAGCACAATGTGCGCGCCCGCGTGCTGTCCGGACGCATCGCGCGCCAGCTCGGGCAGACCCTGGTGGCACCGGTGCTGCCCTTTGTGCCCGAGGGCCAGATCACGCCACCCACTGAACACATGCGGTTTGCCGGCACGATCTCGGTACCGGAGGCCGCCTTCCGGAGCATCCTGGATGCGGCAGCCCGGGGGTTTCGCCAGCATGGTTTTCGCGACATCGTCCTGCTGGGCGACAGCGGCAACTACCAGGGCGCACTGCGTGCCGTGGTGGACCGGCTCAATCGGGACTGGGCTGGCTCTGGCGTGCGGGCGCATTATCTGGGTGCCTACTACGCTGCCACCCAGACCCGTTACCTCGACACTCTGCGGGTCCAGGGTCTTACCGCCGCGCAGATCGGCACCCACGCTGGAACCGCGGATACGGCCCTGTCGCTGGCGATTGCGCCCGACTTGGTGCGGCCGGATCTGCTGGCCGAGGCGGCCCGCGCAGGGCGCTCCAAAGGCACACTGGGCGACCCGCGGCCCGCCACCGCTGCGCTGGGACAGCCGGGTGCCGATGCGGTGGTGCAGATGTCGGTCGAGGCGATTCGTCACGCGCTGTCAGCCGCCCGCTGACCTGGTGCGTTACACCTGCTGACACACCCGATTCCCAACCGCCCTTTTCCGCCATCCGCATGCAAATCTCCAAACCGGGTACCGCAACGCTGTTCGCACTGATAGTCGGCACCACCGCTGCATGGTTGGCCATGGCGCAGACCGCCCCGGATGCCGGCACCGCCGCGGCGGGCCGGGCCGACGAGGCGCCACTCGCCCTGGTGCCTGGCATGCTGCCTGTGCCCGACCGCCACAACCTGTACAGCGAAACCGGCGCCGGTCGCTTTGCGCCAGCCGTTTCGGGCGCCCTGGAGCGGATCTACGTACCCAACCGTGGTGCCAACACCGTCTCGGTGATCGACCCGGCCACGCTGAAGGTGGTGGATACCTTCAAGGTGGGTGTCCACCCGCAGCATGTCGTGCCCTCCTGGGACCTGAAGACGCTGTGGGTCGCCAACAACGCCGAAGGCCGCACGGACGGCAGCCTCACGCCGATCGACCCGCAGACCGGCAAGCCCGGCAAGACGGTGATGGTCGATGACCCCTACAACATGTACTGGTCGCCCGATGGCCAGTATGCGATCGTGGTGGCCGAAGCCCTCAAGCGCCTGGACTTTCGCGATGTGGCCACGATGGCGTTGAAGTTCTCGATTCCCGTGCCGCGTTGCGCCGGCATCAACCATGCAGATTTCTCCATCGATGGCCGGTTTGCGCTGTTCACCTGCGAGTTTGCCGGCTCGGTGACCAAGATCGACCTGGTGCGGCGCAGCGTGGTCGGCACGCTGCCCCTGAGCCCGTATTACGCCCGCCCGGATGCGCTGGCACTGATTGCCAAGCCGGGCAAGAAGCCGACCAGGATCCCCGACCCGGGTCAACCAGGCAACGAGATCTGCACCACCCCCGGCATGCCCCAGGATGTGCGGGTGTCGCCGGATGGCAAGACCTTCTTCATTGCCGACATGATGGCCGATGGCGTACACGTGGTCGATGGCGAAAGTTTCCGGCAAGTCGGTTTCATCCCCACCGGCGCAGGCGCCCATGGGCTGTACCCGAGCCGCGACGGCAAGAGCCTGTACGTGGCCAACCGCGGAGGCAACAAGATCCGCGGCGACAAGCTCGGCAAGGGCAGCGTCTCGGTGATCGATTTCGCGACCCGCTTGGTCACCCGCACCTGGCCGATTCCGGGTGGCGGAAGCCCGGACATGGGCAACGTCAGTGCCGATGGCAAGCACCTCTGGTTGTCCGGCCGCTACGACGACGTGGTCTACCGGTTCGATACCACCAGTGGCGCGGTCGACCAGGTCAAGGTCGGCCGCGAGCCGCACGGCTTGACCGTGTGGCCGCAGCCCGGACGTTACTCACTGGGGCACACCGGGAACCTGCGTTGAGGCCTGCTGGTGCATGCGCGCCTCGACGGTTTCGATCATGCGCGGCAGTTCGTCGACGAAATCGGCCTTGCTGATGAAGCCGGCAGCGCCAACCTGGTGCGCGGCATCGCGGTAGGCCTGGCTGTTGTGCATCGACAAGAAAACGATGCACGGCGGGTACTGCCACTGGCGCATGCGCCGAGCCGCCTCCAGGCCGTTCATCTCGGGCATGCCGATGTCCAGCAGCACCAGATCCGGGCTCAGGCTGGCTGCCAATTCCATCGCCTCCCGCCCGGTGTGGGCCTCGCCGGCCACTTCGGTCACGGACAGCGTCGACAGGAATTGCCGCACCGCCGCCAGAAAGGTTGTGTTGTCGTCTGCCAGAAGTACCCGGATGGTCATGGTGGTACTGTAGAGGGGTGAGTGGTGGTAGCCAATCAGGCCGATACCTGAACCCGGCCGGAAAAACACCTGATGGGCTGCGCCCGCGCAGCGATGCGCTGATCAGCCCGCGCGTGTGTAGGTGCCGCGGATTCGGTCGATCTGGGCCCGCACCTCGGCTTCGGTGTCGGTATAGCGCTGGGCAACGGCGCTGAATTCCGCTTTCCGGGCCTCGAAGGCATCGACTACGTCGGGATCAAAGTGGGTTCCGCGACCTTCCAGGATCAGGCTGGCGGCGGCCTCCAAGGTGAACGACTGCTTGTAGGGCCGGCGCGATATCAGGGCGTCGAACACGTCTGCCAGCGCCATCACGCGGGCCGGTATCGGGATGGTGTTGCCCGACAGACCGTCCGGGTAGCCGCTGCCGTCCCATTTCTCGTGGTGGTGGCGAATGATGAGCTTGGCGCATTGCAAAAACGCCACCGGCCCGTCGGCGTCGGCCTCGACCTGCTCGATCGCGAAACTGCCGATGTCGCTGTGGGTTTTCATCACGGCCCATTCGCCAGCCGACAGCTTGCCAGGTTTGAGCAGGATCTGGTCGGGAATGCCGACCTTGCCGATGTCGTGCAGGGGCGCAGAGCGCACCAGCAGGTCGATGGCGTCGTCGGTCAGGAAGTCGGCGAAGCGCGGGTGCGCGCGCAGTTCATCGCACAGCAACTGCACGTACTTCTGGGTTCGGCGCAGGTGGTTGCCGGTTTCGGGGTCGCGGATCTCGGCCAGATGCCCCAGCGAGCGGATCGTGACATTCTGAACGACGACGTTCTCGGCCATGCGCCGCGACACCTCGGCGTGCAGTGCCTGGTTGCGGTCGGCCAGCCAATCGCGCGCAGCTTTCAGGTCCAGATGGGCCTTGACCCGCGCCAACGTGATGGCCGGCTTGAGCGGCTTGGTGATGTAGTCGACTGCGCCGAGCTCCAGCCCGTGCGCCTCGTCCACGCTGGTATCGAGCGCAGTCACGAAGATGACCGGGATGTCGGCCGTCGTGGGGTTCTGGCGCAACTGCGACAAGACCTGGTAACCGTCCATCTCGGGCATCATCACGTCGAGCAGGATCAGATCGGGATGCGGTATGGATGCGGCGGCGCGCAACGCCCGTTCGCCAGAATTGACAGCGCGGACTTCATACAGGGGCAGCAGCAGATCGCTCAGCAACGACAGGTTCTCTGCCGAATCATCGACCACCAGAATCGTGATCATCGTTGAAGGCCCGGCTTGTTTTGCAAGAGGTTCTCCAGGGTGGATAGCGCTTTGTCAAATTCGAAGCGCTTGATCTGTTGACCCAGTGTCGCTGCGCTGCTGCCGAATGCGGCTTCGAAAAGCGCAGACGAGTCCGACCAGAGCGTGGTCACACGGGCATCGTCGACCGTCAGCATGTCCTCCATGCGCAGGCAGGCGTCCAGCAAGCGCGCGCGCTCGGACTCTGACAGTTCGACCGTCGGTCCTTCGCCGGTTGCCGCGGTCGCCCGCATCGCCTGTGTGATCGCCTGGAGCAGCGGATCAAGCGACAGCGCCAATGCATCCATGCGGGCCACCACGGTGGTCTCGTCCAGGTTCTGGTGAACCGCCAGCTCAAGCGCCTGCGCGTCGCGCTGCAGCGTCTCGGCCCCCAGCGTGGCCGCCAGGCCTTTGAGTGTGTGGGCGATGCGTTGTGCCACGGTGCGGTCGCCTCGCGCGAGGCTGGTGCGCATGGTCACGATGTCTTCGCCGTGGCTGGAGGCAAACAGCGCCAGCATGTGCGCGTAGACCTTGACCTTGCCCCGCATGGACTTGAGCCCCGCATCGATGTTGAGCCCGCCTATGCTGCCCAGCATCAGGCGGACCTGCTGATCCTCGTTCTGCAGCATCTCCTTGCCACGGGTGGCAGACGCCTGGCGCGGCATCGCTGCCGGCGAAAGCCAGCGCAGCAACGCGGTGTACAGGCCCTGCGGATCAATAGGTTTGCCAATATGGTCGTTCATGCCTGCGGCAATGCACTGTTGCCGATCTTCCTGGAAGGCGTTGGCGGTCATTGCCAGAATTGGCAGGTGTGCTGCGCTCCCCGGCATTTGCCGGATCGCGCGCGTGGCCTTCAGGCCATCCATCTCGGGCATCTGCACATCCATCAGCACCAGCGCATAGTCATTGTGCTTGACCTGTTCAATGGCTTCGAGCCCATTGCCCGCCAAGTCGACGTGCAGCCCGACCTGCTCCAGCAGAGCCCGGGCCACTGCCCGGTTGATCGGATCGTCTTCGACCAGCAACAAGCGGGTGCCGCAATAGGCTTCGGCCAGCTGCTTTTCCGGGGTCGGTGTGTCGGGCACCAGAGCCAGTTCGGGCAGGGGCATGGCGCTGGCGCCGGCCTGACCTTTGCCCAGCCAGGCGGTGACCCAGAACGTGCTGCCCTCGCCGGGGGTGCTGTGCACGCCGGCCTCTCCGCCCATCCGTTCGGCCAGCCTGCGGATGATGCTCAGGCCCAGCCCGGTCCCGCCGTAGCGCCGCGAGGTGGAGTCGTCGGCCTGCGAGAACGCATCGAACAGGCGGGATTGCTGCTCGGTCGTGATACCGATGCCCTGGTCCTCCACTTCGAGCCGCAGGCATACAGTGGCGGCGGTCGAGTCCAGAACGCCCGCCCGCACCGAAATACGTCCGTGCTGTGAGAACTTGATCGCGTTGCCCAGCATGTTCAGCAGGATCTGCCCGACCCGCAACGGGTCGCCCTTTAGCAGGTGCGGCACGGTCGGGTCAATGTGCTGTGCGATCTCCAGGCCCTTGGCACTGGCGCGTTCGCCCAGGATACCCAGTGCATGGTCGACGACCCGGGCCAGGCTGAAATCGCGTTGTTCAAGCATCAGGCCGCCGGCCTCGATCTTGGACAGGTCCAGGACGTCGTTCACGATCTCCAGCAGGTGGTGTCCTGCGGTGTTGATCTTGTCGAGTTGGTCCAGAGACTTGGCATCGGTCGCTTGCTTGCGCAGGAGGTGGGTGAAGCCGATGATCGCGTTCATGGGCGTACGGATCTCATGGCTCATGTTGGCAAGAAAGGCGCTCTTGGCCCGGTTGGCACCTTCGGCGGCGTCCTTGGCCTGCACCAGCGAGCGGTTCACGGCGGCGAGCTCGCCAGTGCGCTGGGCCACCAGAAACTCCAGGTTGCGACGATACTGGTCGATCTCGGCCTCGCTGGCCTTGCGCTGGGTGATGTCCTGCAGCACACCCGTGAAGGCGGTTCCGGCCTGTCCCGGTGACGCGGGAAACATGCGGTATTCCAGCCACTTCTCCTGGCCCTTGGCGGTGATTGCCCTGAACTCACCCATCCGGGGTACGCCCTCGGCCAGGCATTGGTCGATCTGGGTCGCGATGGACCGCCGGTACTCCCGCACGATGAAAGACATCGCTTCCTCGAACCCGATCTTGTGGTCGTCTGGCAAGTCCATCAGGGCCAGGGTGCCGGCGCTGTGGGTAAAGACAGGGGTGGCCATGTCGGCATGCCAGGCGCCAATGCCAGCCATGCGCTCGCCCTGCCGCAGGTAGGTTTCGTGGGTCCGCAGTTGTTCTTCGGCCTGGATGCGTGCCGTCAGGTCGGTGAAGGTGGCCACAAACTGCTCGCCCAGGGGCATGCCGAAGGCTTCGACCGTGCGTTGCTGGCCGTTGCGGCAAAGAGCGGTCACCTCGACGGGCTGGATCTGGCTGTCGACCGCTTGGGCACTCTGGAACGCCTTGTTCCAGGCACCCAGCATCCGCCGGCGGTGCAGCCGATCCGGATAGGCGCGTTCCAACCAGGCCCGCGTGTCGGGTACCTCCTCGGGCGTGTAGCCGAACAACTGCGTGAAGCGCTGGTTGCGAAAGCTGATCCGGCTGTCAGCATCCACCACGATCACGGCCACCGGCATCGATTCGAGCACGCGCTGGAAGTGGCTGCGGCGCAGATCGAGCTCGCGCTGCGCCTGCTGGATCGCGGTGATGTCGCGCGCCACCGTGATGAACCCAGCGGGCTGGCCGCTGCTGTCCAGGAAAACGCTCCTGGTCATTTGCGTCGGGAACTCACTGCCGTCGCGCCGGACATGACCGACCTCGTCCGTGCTCGGGCCGCGCGCCAGCAACTGGCTGGCGCGCTCCGGCACATATTGGCTTTCGTACTGTGCTTCCGTGTGGAACACGCTGACATGACGGCCGGCCAGTTCGTCTGCAGCGTAGCCGTGCATCGCAGCCCAGGCCTGGTTCACGTAGCGCACCCGCCCGCGCAGATCGACCAGGGCCACGCCATCAGCCGCCTGCTCGACGGCGCCGCGCAGTTCACGCAGGAGTTCGGTGGTGGCCTTGGCGTCGCTGATGTCCAGGCAATGCCCGATGAAGCCAGCAAACCCGCCCAGGCGGTCGTAGCGCGGAGAAGCTGCACATTGCATCCAGGCATAACTGCCATCGGCCCGACGCAGCCGGTATTCCTGGGTGATCGGCGTCGGTTGTGCATAGGCCTGGCGGCAGGTTTCCCGGCGCGCTGCGGCGTCGTCCGGATGCAGGCCGTCCATCCAGCCTTCGCCCTGTGCCTGTGCCGGTGTCTGGCCGGTGAACGCGGTCCAGGTGCGGTTCACATAATCGCAGCGGCCTTCAAGGTCGGTCGTCCATACCAATGCACTGCCCGAATCGGCCAGGGTGCGGAACTGGGCCTCGCTTTCCTGCAGCGCATGCAGCGCGCGCAGGTGTTCGGTGACCGGATGCACGTGCAGCATCAGAGTCGGGGCGCCATGGCTGTTTACGATCGCCGTGGCGACACTCTGGGCGTGGTCCAGCGCGCCATCACTGTGCCGGATCTGATGCGCCAGGTGGCAGCTGGCACCTGGCCTGCCGAGAATGTCCAGGAGCTGGCCTGCCACCGCGACGCGCTCATTGTCTGGCAGCAGTTCCACAAAAGGGGTCGTCAGCAGCCTGTCCGTGGCGTATCCGAAGCGGTGTGCAGCAGCGCGGTTCACAAAGCGGATCGCCAGGTTGCCATCAAGGACCAACAGCGGGTCATTGAAACCTTCGATCATCGCCAGCACGTGGCGCTGGCTGCGCTCCAGCCGACGGCTTTCGCCAGCCAGCGCATCATGCGACTGGGCAATCGCATCCACCAGCGAACCGATTTCGTCGTCGGCGTGCCGGCCGGCCCGGAACTGGCGCACCGCCGCCCCCTGCAGACCCAGGCCCTGGACTACGGTGGACAGCGGTTCGAACACGTGCCGGCGCATCAGCGCATAGGCGCTCAGCAGCATCAGCAGCATCAGGCCGATCGCCGCACCTGCCAGCGTGTAGCCGACCTGCAGGATTTCACTGCGGACCAGGCGCGCATCGAACTGCAGGTAGATCGCGACAGGCTGACGCGGGGTGCCGTCCGCCCAGCGGGGCCGGAACTGGGTTCCATGCAGATACCCATATCCCAGCCCGTCGTTCTCCATACGGGCACGTGTCTGCGGGCGACCCAGGACCGCCTGCAGTTCCCCACGCAGCGCAGTGTCGGTGATGTCTGCCAGTGCCGCACCGCGCCAGTCTGCGCGGCTGCTGGCCAGCACCGTGGCAGGTTGGCCGGCCACCACCAACGCCACGAGGACCTGGGGATCGGCGGCCAGCGCGGTGACGACGCGCTGCATCGCGACACTGGTATCGGAGTTCTCGGCGGTCGACATCAACGCCGTGGCGATGGTCCGGGCCTGTACATCGAGTCGGGCCTGCACCCGTTCTCGAAAGACGACGCTGCCAAACAGCGTCGCCACCAGCAGACCGACCATGCTGATGGCCAGCATCGGCAGCAGAATCTTGCGCTGGACCGAACCCCGTTTCCGCAGCCCGGCCGTCGCAAGCGGAGAGGCGGTGGTGCCCGGGGATTGGGGCAACGGTGCATCGGTCATGGTTTCAGCGGTGCAGGGCGTCGGGCTCAAGGGGGGCATCGGCCTCGTCGAAGGCATAGTCTGGCAGTTCGGCCGCTGCCATCAGCGACTGCAGGCCGTTCATGGCATCTCCAAATGCACGGGCTTCGATCATGCGCCCCACGGTATCGGCAGCCGGCCCGAACGCGGCCTGCAGCGCAGCCTTCGACGCGTGCCAGACCGGGACCGCACGGGCGTCATCAACCGTCAGCAGCGCGTTGAGCGTCTGGCACAGCGCGAGCGCCTCGCTCCACGGCGTTTCGCCCTTGGGCGGGTTCTCGGCCAGCAGCACGCGGCGGCCGGTGCAGGCCAGCGTCAGTGCTGGCTCTGGAGCGGGTGCTGGCACGTCCATGGCGCTGGGCGGACTGGCACCTTGTGGGGAGACCGGGGTCTTGTACAGGTGCGCGCTGAACCAGAAGGCCGCTTCGGCTGCGTCTTTGGCCAGCAGCAGCGAGGCATTGGCTGCTTCCAGCAGCGCTGTGCGCTGCTTGACCTGCGTTTCCAGCTGTTCCTGGTGCGCATGTTGCGCCTGCGTGGCTGCCGCGCGGGCGGTCACGTCGACGAAAATGGCCAACGTGTCGCCGTCGAGCAGGATGCCCGCGTATTCGATGTTTTTCACCGTGCCATCCTTGCAGGTGATGCGGCACTCCAGGGGGGGCATGTCGCAGTCCATCGCGCGCGCCTCCTGGATGGCGGCGTTGAGCCGTGCCATCAGCTGGCGGCCGTAAATCCGGTCCGGGAAGGCCAGCTGCATCCATTGGCGTACGGTCAGTGCATCCTGCTCGGTGTAGCCGAACAGCGCGATGAAACGTTCGTTGCGAAAGCTGAAGGTGCCGTCGGCATCGAAGTAGGCCATCGCGAGCGGCGCCGATTGCAGCATCCGGCGAAAGCGCAGTTCGCTGTGGCGCAGTTGCTCGCGGGTCTGGCGCGCCTCGGTGATGTTGCGGGCCACCCGGATGTAACCGCCCAGACTGCCGTCATCCAGGCGCAGCGCGGTGGTGGTCATGGCGGTGGTGAACCGTGAGCCGTCGCGGTGGATATGCCCCACCTCGGCGTGCTGGGTTCCAAGACGCGCCAGCAGGGTCAGGTCGGGCTCGCCGCCGCAGCGCAGTTGGTCCGCGGTGTGGAACTGCCCGATGTGCTTGCCGATCACCTTGTCCAGGGTGGTACCGTGCATGTGCGCCCAGGCGCGGTTGGCATGCTGGACAAGGCCGCCCAGGTCACAGGTTGCAATGCCGTCGTCGGCTTGGTCGATGGCTTCGCGCAGCGCTTGCAGGCTGCCCAGCGCAAGATTCTTTTCCAGTGACAGTGTTTCGCGTTCGCGCATGGCGGCGTCCAGCAGAAGGGCCGGGCGCAGGCGCTCCATCACGTCCGTCTGCGACATTACCCCGACGATGTGCCCCTGGTCGTTCTGCACGCCCAGGTGGCGCACGCGCAGCGCGTCCATCTTGATGGAGGCTTCGGCCACCGTAGTGTTGTGCGGCACACAGACCGGTCGCGGGCCGATGAACTGGCGCAGGGTGGCTGCGCGCGGCGAACGCCCTGCGGGCAATGACGTCAGGGCGTTGATCAGGTCGCGTTCGCTGAACAGGGCGGCGGCGGCGCCTTCGTCCCTGACCAGTACATAGGATGCGCCATGGCCGATCATGGTGTCGAGCGCGTCGGTCAGGCTGCTGCCGGGTGTGGTGACGCACAGGCTGCGGTCCATCACGAACTGGATGTCGTCGACCTGGCACATCAGAGCCCCGGCGATGTGGGTGCGGAAGTCCGATTCGCTGGCGATGCCGCAGACATCGCCTTCGGAGTCGACGGCCACCAGATGGCGAATCCGATGCCCCAGCATATGTTCGTAGGCGTCGGTGAACGGCATGTCCGGCTGCGCGGTAATGACCGGCGAGCGCATGATCTGCGATACCGCGGCCTGCAGGTCCCCCTGGCGCCCGTGTGCGGCGATGTCGCGTTCGGTGAGGATGCCCACGGCGTGCCGCCCGTCCTGCACCAGCAGGCAGGACACATGCCGCTCGACCATGAGGCGCGCGGCGGCGTCGATCGTGCTGGCTGCCTGCACCTGCAGCACGTCGGGTGTCATGATGTCTTTCAGCTGGAGTGCGGCTACGTCTTGCATGGTGGTGTGACCCTCCTACGAGTACCTGATTCGTCAGACTCTCGGTTGCACTGTAGGCGGCCAGGCGGGTCCTGACCATCAGGCAAATACCCTACTCCCGAGGGGGAAACACCCTATGGCGAGGGGTGCCTGGCCGCCAGCGGTACCCGGCCACAGTCTGTCAGTTCGCCTGGTGGTGCTGGTCTGCCATGGTGTAGGTCTGGCTGAAGGTGCCAATCCATTCCTGCGCGGTCGGCATGGCATCGGGCGCCGTGGTTTCCAGCGCGGTCCGCATGCGCAGCATGTCGTCGTCAACGGCCCCCAGAATCTGCGAGACCCGGTCCTGGAACTGCATGGCCATCAGCAGCTTCTCCACCTCCTGGCGCACCAGGGTGCCATGCCTTTGCATGCTGTCTGCCGATTCGCCCATCGAGCGTACGTTCTGCAGCACGCCCTGCACGACGGAGCCCGATTGCATGACGGCCTCCTTGTCTTGTTTGTGCGAGGCCTCGGCGGCCTGGAGTGTCTGCACCATCAGGGTGCAGACCTTGTCGACGCGCTTGACGATGTTCTGGCCGGTCCGGGCCGAGTTCTGCGACAACTTGCGCACCTCGGCGGCAACCACGGCGAAGCCACGGCCCGTCTCCCCGGCCCGCGCCGCCTCGATCGCCGCGTTGATGGCCAGCAGGTTGGTCTGGGCCGCGATCTTGCCGACCTCGGTGGCCAATTCGCCGAGTCCCTGGGTCTCGCTGGCCAGGCTGCGCACGCTGAGCATCATCGCGTCCTTGCCCTCGATCACCCGGTTCAGGGTGCCGATGACCGGCCGCAACTCCTGCTCGCACTGTGCCAGCAGTGCGACGGTACCGGGGCCTGTGGTCGAGTGCCCGGCCCCGATGCCGGCCTGGTCGAACTGTTCCAGCACCCGTGCAAAACTGGCGGTCAGTTGGGTCACTGCGTCTTCGGTCTGCGCCCGCACCAAAGTCACGTGGTGCTGCCAAGCCGGCAGGATCTCATGCACCAGCTGCGCCAGGGCATCGCTGCTGCCCTCGTCGGCCCCTTGCCCTGAAACAGGCGCACTGCGTTCGAGGCGCTGCACCCGGCGCACCAGCGGCACGATCACCGCTGCCGCCATCACGCCGATGCCCAGCATGGCGATGCCCGAGGCCCAGCGCGAGGCCCATGCCAGCGGCAGCGCTGCCAGCAGCACCAGGGCGGCCGGCACCGACATCCATGGCAGCAGCGAGACCGGGCCGGTTGTATCGTCGTTGTAGGTATCAGACATGGGGGTCCACTTTTCTTGGTGAGTTGGCGGGGGAGGCGTTGTTCCAACGCCGCAGGAACGACCGGCTATGAAGCCCGGGAGTCGAATTGCAGGATCGCCCGCGCGATGCTTTCGAGCGGCAAGATGTCGTCCACCGCCTGCAACTTGATGGCTTCCTTGGGCATGCCGAACACAACGCAGGTTTCCTCGTTCTGGGCAATCGTGCGGGCGCCGCCATCGTGCAGGAGCTTCATGCCGCGTGCGCCGTCGTCGCCCATGCCAGTCAGGAGGATGCCCAGCGCGTCGCGGCCTGCGCATTCCGATGCCGAGCGGAACAACACATCGACCGACGGCTTGTGCCGGTTCACCGGCGGCCCGTCGATCACCTTCACGAAGTACTGGCCGGCGGCCTTGCGCAGCTGCATATGCCGGCCACCGGGCGCGATCAGCACGACGCCACGCTCCAGTCGGTCGCCGTCGCGGGCTTCGCGCACCTGCATGGCGCAGATGCCGTTCAGGCGCTGCGCGTACATGGCGGTGAATTTTTCCGGCATGTGCTGGGTGATCGCGATGCCGGGTGCGTCGGACGGTAACTGGGTGAGCACCAATTCCAGTGCCTGGGTTCCGCCGGTGGAGCTGCCAATCACGACCGGCTTGTTCATGGCCAACGCATGCACCGCGTTCTGGCCTGTGCTGCGGGGTGCCAATGCCTTGGCCGTGCCTCCGGTGTCGCTCGCAGCCAGCCGTAATCGCGGCTTGGACCGGGCCGCGGCCTTGAGGGTCTGGATCATCTCGCGCCGTGAGTCCTCCAGATGCTGTTTCAGGCCGAGTTTGGGCTTGGCCAGCACCGCCACGGCGCCGGCGCTCAGTGCCTCCAGGGCAATCTTGCTGCCGGCCGTGGACAGGGTCGAGCAGATCACGGTCGGGATCGGGCTGGACGACATGATCTGGCGCAGGAAGGTCAGGCCATCCATACCCGGCATCTCGATGTCGAGCAACAACACGTCAGGTGGTGTCTTCTTGATCGCGGCCGCTGCCAGCAGCGGGTTGGCAGCGCTTCCGATCAGCTCCACCTCCGGATGGCCGGACAGCATGTGGGCCAGTGCCTGGCGGACGACGGCGGAGTCGTCCACCACAAAAACCTTAACCGGCATGCGCGTCTCCTTGTGCGCTGGCGAAGAATTCCACCGTGGGCATGTAGGCCCCGACGGTCCAGGCGATCTTGCGGTAGCCATGGCCGCCCACCTGCTCCTCGACCACCGCAATACCGTGACCTTGCAGGGTGGCTCGCACCCAGTCGGCATTGGTGGCGCCCACATGCTGTTCCCGGAACAACTCCGGGAACATGTTGCCGCCGCCGTACAGAAAGGCCTCGCACAGATTCGGAGTGATGCCGCGGTTGCGCAGGCCGTCGAACATCGCCGCCATGGCCGGTTCGCCATAGGCGGTGTTGTCGGCGTCGGCTTCGCCCGGACGGCCGACATGGACAATGTGGCACATGGCGCCGACGGTTCGCCGTGGATCGGTCAGGATCACACTGATACAGGAGCCCAGCAGGGTTCGGAACTTGTCGCCCAGCGCACCCACGGCCGTATCGCCCGGAAGCAGGTCCAGATAGCCGCCACGGACTTCCGAAGGGTCCGAATCGGACCCCGGCGGTTCCTTGACGCGAGCCGGGTGGCCTATTTTCATGCAGGCTTCCTGAAGGCGCCCGGCTGAACGGTCTGGAGCCGGGTCTTGCAGGGCACCCGGCCTTCTGCCGTGCCCAGGAAAAACAGACCGCCAGGCCGCAGGACTTCCAGCACCCGGTCGACCACGTCAGACTTGGTAGCGGCATCAAAGTAGATCAGCACGTTGCGCAGAAAGATCACGTCGAACGGCCCCAGGCCCTCGAAGGGTTTGCACAGGTTCAGCTGGCCGAATTGCACGCGCTGGCGCAGCTTGTCCACCACCATCGATTGCCCCTCGGCCGCGCCCTCGCCCTGGAGGCAATAGCGGTGCAGGCGCTCGTCTGACACCGCACGCAGCCGGTCTTGCGGGTAGACGCCTTCCTTGGCGCTCAGCAGCACCCGGTGGCTGATGTCGGTGGCCAGGATCGACCAGTCCGGCCCGATGCGCCCGGCGGTCTGCATGTCGGTCAGCAGCATGGCAGTGCTGTAGGCTTCGTCGCCGAATGAAGCGGCGGCGCTCCAGACGCGCAGCGGCGCCTTGCTCCGGCGCCCGGCGAGTTCGGCCTCCAGCACCTCGTAGTGTTTCGGTTCCCGGAAGAAATAGGTCTCGTTGGTGGTCAGCAGGTCCACTGCCATCTGAAATTCCGCGGCCTCGGCTTCATCCTCCAGCAGTGCGATGTAGCTGGAAAAACCGTCCAACCCCAGGCGCTGGATGCGGGGTGCCAGACGCGACTGGACCAGCGGCTTCTTGGAGTCGTTGTATGACAGGCCTACGGCGGCATACATGATTTCGCCGATCCGGTGAAACTCGGCGTTGCTGAAGGTGAGGGTGGCCATGGCGGTTCAGTGGGGTGTGAGCAGCTGGCGCAGCGTCGCAGCCAGCTCGCGGGGTGAAAACTTGGCTACGTAGGCATCGGCGCCGACGCCGCGCATGCGGCTCTCGTTGGTGCTGCCGGTCAGCGACGAGTGAATCACCACCGGGATCGCCTGCATTCGCGGGTCCTGCTTGATGCGTCGGGTCAGTGTGAAGCCGTCCATCTCGGGCATTTCCAGGTCGGTCAGCACCGCGGCAAAGCGCGACGGACCCCCGGCGTCCGCATCGGCCTGCAGGTGCTCCCAGGCTTCCTTGCCAGTGCGGGTCATGGTGTAGGCCAACCCCATGGCCTTGAGTCCCAGTTCGATCACCGACCGCGCCACTGCCGAATCGTCAGCCACCAGAATGCGGGTGCCACCGGCCAGCGTCATGGGCGGGCCGACAACGTCCTGGTTGAGTTCTTCGGTCGTGGCCGGGATCACCGAGCGCAGGATTTGCTCGATGTCCAGCACCTGGGCCAGCCGGGTGTCGGCCTGGGCGGCTTCGAGCCGCGCAATACCGCTTACCAGCGAACCGCCATGGCTGTGCTCTGCGGGCAAGACCTGATCCCAGTCCAGGCGCACGATCTCGCGCACGTCCTCGACCGCGAAGGCCTGAACCGTCCGTCCGAACTCGGTCACCATGAGAATGTTCAGCCCGCGGGTCGGGGCACAGCCCAACGCGGCCGGCAGGTTGATCACCGGGATGATCTGGCCGCGGATGTTGGCGACACCCATCAGATGTTCATGGACATGCGCCAGCTCGGTGACGGTCGGCATGACGAGCACCTCGCGCACCTTGAAGACGTTGATGCCGAACAGCTCGCGTTGCTTGTTGCCGGGCGCTTCACCCAGGTGAAACAACAGCAGTTCGAACTGGTTGTTGCCGGCCAGGCGCGTGCGCTCGATCACGTCCTGGTGTGTGGGCCGCAGGCCGGAGGCCGCAGCCGTGGGGTTCTGGAGGGGCTTCATGCGGGTGTGGCCTGTTCGGCGAGGGCCGCCATCTCGTCGACATCCAGCGCGCGGTCGGGTTCCAGGATGACAACGAAATTGCCATGCACCTTACCCAGGCCCCGGATGAAGTCGCGTCGGATGACCGTGCCAAACGGCGGCGGCGGCTCGATCTGTGCCGATGGGATCGCAATCACTTCGCTGACCGAATCCACCATCAGTCCGAGTTCGAGTTTTTCGCTCTGGTTGCTGGCATCGAAGACGATGATGCAGGTCTTCTTGCCCACCAGCGCACGCCCGCGGCCGAATCGGGATTGCAGGTCGATGACTGGCACCACCGAGCCACGCAGATTGACGACGCCGCGCACGAAGTCGGGCATCAAGGGCACGACGGTCATGGACGCGTGCTGGATGATCTCGCGTACGGTGCGGATGTCCATCGCAAAAACATCGTCATCCAGATGGAAGCTGAGGAATTGCTGTGTATCGCCGTCCGGCCCGTCCGGGCCGTCCGCGGCGCTGTGCATGCCAGTCATGTTCGCGGCCCTGGTTCAATAGGGGCGGAAGTTGCTGGCACCGCCGCTGCGCACCGATGCAGGCTTGAGCATGGGTGCGACGAGCCGTGGCGCCGGACCGGCGCGGCGTTCTGCGCGTACCGGCTCGATGGCGTGGCGGCTGCGTACCGGGGGCGCTTCGGCGCCGATATTGAAGAACGCAATGCTTTGCTGGAGCTGCTCGGCCTGCCCCGAGAGCTCTTCGCTGGTGGCCGCCAGTTCCTCGGATGCTGACGCGTTCTGCTGGGTGGCCTTGGACAGCTGCCCCATGGCGCCACCGATCTGCACCACCGATTCGCTCTGTTCGGCGCTGGCGGCTGCGATTTCCTGCACCAGTTCGGAGGTCTTCTGGATGCTGGGAACGATCTGGTCGAGCAGCTTGCCGGCGCGCTCGGCGGTCGACACACTGTTGCTGGCCAGGTCGCCGATTTCCTTGGCGGCCTCCTGGCTGCGCTCGGCGAGTTTGCGCACCTCGGCGGCGACCACCGCAAACCCCTTGCCGTGTTCACCGGCGCGCGCGGCCTCGATAGCCGCATTGAGCGCCAGCAGGTTGGTCTGGTAGGCGATGTCGTCGACGATGCCGATCTTGGCAGCGATCTGCTTCATGGCGGTCACGGTCTGGCTCACGGCCGAGCCGCCATCGGTGGCTTCCTTGCTGGCAGTCGTCGCCATGCCATCGGTCACCTTGGCATTGTCGGAGTTCTGGCTGATCGAGGCCGACATCACGTCGATGCTGGCGGTGGTCTCCTCGACACTGGCCGCCTGTTCGCTGGCCGCCTGCGACAGCGACTGCGCGGTGGCACTGACCTGGTTGGCAGCGCCCGTCAATGCGTCGGCAGCTCCGCGCACCTCCTCGATCACGCTCACCAGCTTCTCGCAGCTGGCGTTGGCGTCGAGCTTGACCTGGTTGAAGGTGCCTTCGGCGTCGCGCGTGATGCGCTGGGTCAGGTCCCCGTTGGCCAGGCTGGAGAACACCCGCCCGACATCCTCGATGATGACCGCCAGGCGTTCGCTGGTCTCGTTGGCATCGGATTTGAGCTTGTCGAAAGTGCCCGCGTAGTCGCGTGTGATGCGCTGGGTCAGGTCGCCTTCGGCCAGGCCGCCGAAGATGCGCGCCACATCGGTGAAGATCACCGCGGTGGTTTCCATGAGCGAGTTGACGCCGCCGCACAGCACTTCGATCGGGCCGCTCTTGCCATCCATCGGGATGCGTTGTGACAGGTCGCCACGGACCGCCGCACTGGTGACGGCCTGCGCTTGTTCGACCGCCTTTTGCAGCATCTCGGTGGCGGACACCTCGGCGCTCACGTCGGTGGCGATCTTGATGATCTTGAAAACTCGGCCCATCTCGTCGGTCACCGGCGCATAGACCGCCTGCAGGCTTACCTCGCGGCCCTGTCTGGTCACGCGTTTGAACACGGCGTTCTGCGGTTTACCAGCCGCCAGGTCGGTCCAGAACTGCTGGTAGGCCGGCGCGGTGGAAGTTGCGGTGCTGCAGAAGATGCGGTGGTGCTTGCCCACCACTTCCTCGCTCTGGTAGCCCATGGTCTGCAGGAAGTTGCGGTTGGCCTTGAGCACATGGCCGGTCAGGTCGAACTCGATGAAGGCGTAGGAGCTGTCGATGGCGTTCAGGACGCCGCGCGCGTTCTGGCGCTCGATTTCCGACGCGGTGATGTCATACCGCACGCCCAGGTACTTGATCGGCTTGCCGTTGTCACCCAGGATCGGCGCGATGACCGCGTCGACGTAGTAGGGCGTGCCGTCCTTGGCGCGGTTCTTGATGATGCCGCGGAACATGTCGCCCCGGCCGATGGTCGACCACAACTGCTTGAACACGTCTTTGGGCATGTCCGGGTGGCGCGTGGTGTTGTGGGGTTGCCCGATCAGCTCCTTGCTGGTGTATTTCGAGACTTCGATGAACTTTTCGTTGATCGAGAGGATGTCGCCCTTCTTGTCTGCCTCCGACACGATGCTGGTCAGGTTCATGATGTCCGTGCGGACCTTGAGCTCCGCTTGCAGCTCGTCGATACGGCGGTGCAGTTCGGCGGTACCGAACATCTCTGAAAGCCAGTTGGCATGGTTCTTCTTCATCACTGTTCTCCTGTGGGTGGTAAGTTCTGTAGATTGGCTGGTTGATCGCGGGTGACGGATGGCTGCGTTGGGAGAGGGGTCAAGGGCTCGCCAAGGCAGGTGTCTGGCTGGTCACCAGGTCGCCCAGGGTTGCCACGTCCAGGATCAGCGCGACCTCGCCGCTGCCCAGGATGGACGATCCGGATATGCCACGCAGCGTCTTAAGACGCCCGAGTGGTTTGATGACGGTTTGTTGCTGGCCCAGCAGGCTTTCGACCTCGATGCCGTAGGTGCCATGGCTGGAGTGCACCACCACCACGCTGACGCGCTCGTCGTGGCTGGAGTCGATGGCATACAGATCGCGCAGGCGGACCACCGGCAGCACCGCGCCCCGCAGTTCGAGGCAGTGGCGCCCGGCCCGGTCGGCCTTGACGGTGTTGCCACCGGATTCGATCACTTCCACAACCGACTCCAGCGGCAGGACGAATTTGGATGCGCCCACGCCGACGAGGAAGCCGTCGATGATCGCCAGCGTGAGCGGCAGGCGGATGTCGACCTGCAGGCCCTGCCCCGGTCGGCTGTTGAGCTTGAGGGTGCCGCGTAGGGCTTCGATGTTGCGCCGGACCACATCCATGCCCACGCCACGGCCGGACAGGTTGGTGATCTGCTCGGCGGTGGAGAATCCGGGTTCGAAGATCAGCATGTGGATGGCATCATCCGAGGGGACCACGCCCTGTTCGACCAGGCCGCGGTTCCAGGCCCGCTGCAACACCCGGTCGCGGTTGATGCCGCGACCATCGTCTTCGATGCGGATCAGGATGGCGCCGGTCTCGTGCTGAGCGCTGAGCGTCAGTCGACCGCCAGCGGGCTTGCCGGCTGCGATACGTTCCTGCGGAGGCTCCAGGCCGTGGTCCAGCGCGTTGCGCACCAGGTGCATGAGCGGGTCGGCGATCTTCTCGACCATGGACTTGTCGAGTTCGGCTTCGCCCCCGATGATCTCGAAATGGACTTCCTTGCCCAGGCTTGCCGCGGTGTCGCGCACGACGCGGCGGAAGCGGCTGAAGGTCTCGCCCACTGGTACCATGCGCAGGCCCAGGGTGCCATTGCGGATCTCTTCGATCAGGCTGTTCATGGACAGGTTGGCTTCCAGCAGGCCAACGTCGCGGGTGGCGCGGGCCTGCAACGTGGCGCCCGCACTGGCAATGACCAGTTCACCGAGCAGATTGATGACGGCATCCAGCCGGTCGGCCTGCACCCGGATGTAGCGGCCCTCGTCACTGCCGCTGGATTCGCGCAGCTTTTGCTGCTTGCCCAGGGCGGCCGCCACCACCTCGGGTGCCACGCCTGCCTGCGCTTCGAGCAGGTTGCCCAGCTTCGGCTTGGGCGCCGCAGGCATGCCCGCAGTGGGGTGCTGCGTGCTGAGCACTTCGTTGAGCTGGTCCTGCGATACCGCGCCGATCGCCACCAGCATCTCACCGAGCCGGGGCGTCTCGGGCAATTCCTCGATGGCGCGGAGCATCTGCTGGGTGTTGGTCTCGGGCGCACTCACCTCCAGCTGGCAGTCGTCGGCGACGAAGCTGAAAGCCTCGACGATGCGCTCGCGCGCAGCATCGGTTGCGAGCTCCATGCGAAAGCTCAGGTAGCAGGCTTCGGGATCCAGATTGACCAGTGCGGGCACGTCCTCGGTTCCGCACTGCATGTGCTGCACCGTGCCCATGCCGCCCAGGTAGCGGGCAATGGACAGCGGGTCCATGCCATTGCGAAACACCTCGGGTCCGAAGCGCGCGGAAATAGTCCATACCGTGAGAGCTGGCGCAGCAGGCGCGCCCGACGCCGCATGGGTAGGGCTGCTCCCCTGGGCTTGCCGTTGAGCCGGCGACCCCTCGGTCAGTGCGCGCAGGCGTACCACCAGATCGGCGCGCTCGTCGCGGTAGGCCGGGGTGTCGGCGTCCTCGTCGCTCGCAGTGGCCACCAGAAACTTGATCTGGTCATTGCACTGCAACAGCAGAGTGCTGATGTCCGGCGTCAGTGCGATGGCGCCCTCGCGCGTCTGGTCCAGCAAGGTTTCCACGTGGTGCGTGAATTCCACGACCTTGGTCAGTCCGAAGATGCCTGCCGATCCCTTGACCGTGTGGGCGCATCGGAACAGGGAGTCGAGCAATTCGCGGTCATCCGGGTGCTGCTCCAGTTCCAGCAGCAGCGACTCGATGTTTTCCGTCTGTTCGACCGATTCACTGATGAAGGCGGGCATGGCCGCCGAGATGAAGTCCTGATCGGCGTTGCTGGCAGAGTAGGTCATGGTGTGCCTCCCTGCAGTGCCACATCCACGTCGCGCAGCCATTCTGACAGCCCGATGGTACGGCAGGCCTCCATGAATTCGGTACTGGCGTCGACCAGTCGCCACGGCAGCCGCATGTTGGCGAGTGCGGCCAGCAATTGCAGGCCGGAGCCGTCTACCTCTTTCACTGCGCGGGCCGAGACCTCGAGTGTGTGCTGGGATTGGGTCGACTGTTCGGTCGCCCAGGCGAGCAGGCTGTCGCGGGTCTCCGTCGCGCTGTAGATCGTCAGTTCACCGGGTAGTTGGTAGGGTGTGCTCATGATGATTCCAGGAGGTGGGTGCAGCGCCACGTCAGGGCAGGCAGAGCTTTGACACGGCGTTGAGCAGCGACGAGGGCGAGAAGGGCTTGAGCATCCAGGCCTTGGCACCCGCTGCACGGCCCTCTTCCTTTTTGGCGTCCTGGCTCTCGGTGGTGAGCATCAGGATCGGCAGGAAGCGGTAGGCAGGGAGGGCCTTGGCAGCCTTCACGAATTCGATGCCGTTCATGCGGGGCATGTTCACATCGCAGACCGCCATGCCGATCTTGCGGCCATCCAGCAAGGCGATGGCCGCCACGCCATCGCCGGCTTCCAGCACGGCATACCCGGCGCCCTTGAGCGCCATGGCGACCACTTGTCGCAGACTGGCGGAGTCGTCAATCACCAGGATCGTTTGTGCCATTTCTTGTCCTCTCAGAAGAAGTCGGGTTCCGAGCCGGCCGGTGTGGCGGCGGTCCCGTCCTGGGTGCCGCTATGGGCGTGTCGCTGAGCGGCCATCGCGTAGTCGCTCTCCAGGCGTGTCAGCCATTGCTGGCTCGAAACGGTTTGGGGATCTGCGCCCGGCACGGCTAGCGTGTCCTGCATGCGTTGCAGGTCGTCGGCCAACAACGCCATCATCTGGCTGATGCGGTCCTGATACTGCAGACCGACGAACATCCGCTCAACGTGTTGTTGCACAGGTGTGTCGGCGTCGAGTGTCTCTGGCGGTTGCGATCTGCGGTGCAGCGCCGGCTGCATTGCCGAAAATGCCGACAGCATTTCGGCCACTGCCACCTCGGCATGGTCGCGCGCGGTGTCGAGATGCCGTTGCCAGACGGGCAATACCGACCTCAACAAAACGATCAGTGCCTCGTCCATCCCTGGCACCTTGCACGGTACGCCTGTGGCGGCGAGCGAAGCAGTGGACAGGTGGCTCATGGCTGCCTTGCAGTGGCTTGGAACATGTTTCCACTGTAGGCAGTTCGCTGTGATCGGGGTATCAGGTCATTACCTGAACACCACTGGAGTAATTACCTTAGTCGGTGTGCGGAAATGGGTCGCCGTGACGGTCGCCGCACCGGGAATAGCCCTGTCAGGCGGTGACCAGCTTGTCCGGGTGGGTGGCATTGGCGGGTGCGTCGAGCCCCATAAGTGCCGGTGGGTCGTGGTCTCACAACGGTGTCGGCTCACGAGCACGACTGGGTTGCTGCTGTGGCTCACAGGCCAATAGTTGCTGGTCACGCGTGACGGTCAACCATTTCACAATCAGGGCGAACAGGTCTTCGGGTTCGACCGGCTTGGTCATGAAATCGCTGATTCCAGCTTCGAGGCACTCGGCCCTGGTTTGCTCGAATGCATTTCCCGTCAGCATGATGATGGGGACTTGCTTGCCACCAGTCATGGCACGAATATGCCGCGTAGCCTGCAGCCCACCCATCTTGGGCATTTGCATGTCCATGACCACAAGGGCGTAAGCTTGATTTTGGGCTCGGTCGACTGCGACAGTTCCATCCTCGGCGACATCCACCATCAATCCGAGTGCTTCCAACAACATCCGAAAAAGCCGTCGCGTGATCCCGTCATCATCGACGAGCAAAATACGTTGCCCGGAGAAATCTCGTTGGAGTATCTGCCCTGGAGAACCCGCGGGTTTGGAAGGAATGACGACGGCTGGTACGAACGGCATTGGGGTCAGCTTCTGGAGGAGCGCTGTAAACCAAAAAGTGCTTCCGCCTCCGGGAATGCTCTCGACTCCGGCGCTACCGCCCATGAGTTCCGCAAGACGCTTGGTAATCACCAGCCCGAGCCCCGTGCCACCGTGCTGCCTGGTATCCGAGTTGTCTGCCTGCTCGAACGCAGAAAAAAGTCTGGTTGCTGTCTCCGCACTGACACCAATGCCGGTGTCGTGCACCTCGAAACGCATGAGTGCGTCGCGCTCAGACTCCTGCTCTGCCCGCACGCGCACGGTGATGGTGCCACTGGCGGTAAATTTGATGGCGTTGCCGAGGTAATTGAGTAGCGCCTGCCGTAGCCGGGTCGCATCGCCCAACAGGGGTGAAATGGCGACTTGCATCTCGATTGCCAGATGGGTGTTCTTCAAAAGCGCATTGCCCCGCATCATGTCGACAATGTCGGTGGCGATCTGCCCCACATTGATTTCGACTTGTTCCAGTTGGATCTTGCCGGCTTCAATCTTTGCGAGATCCAGTACGTCAGAGACGATGCGCAAAAGATGCGCGCCAGCCGCATCGATACGGGCCAGGCATTCTTCTTGTTTGGGCGCAAGACCCGTGCCGCGCATGGCATAGGCCATCCCTTTCATGATGTTGAGCGGTGTGCGGATTTCATGAGACATGGTTGCCAGGAATTGGCTCTTTGCGACGTTGGCGCTCTCAGCCACTTCCTTCGCAGCAATAAGCGCCATGCGCGCCAGCTTGCCTTCGGTCACGTCGCGCAAAATCACGGTGAAGAGCACCTGCCCGTCGAGTATCACCTTTGAGATCGAGGCTTCTATCGGAAACTCCTCGCCGTTGGCGCGCAGTGCGTTCAGTTGCCCGAACTTGCCCATCGTGCGTGCGGAAATTCCGGTGGCTGCGAAGGTGTCGATATGGCCTTGATGGCGCGCCCTGTATTCACGGGGCAACAGCCGCTCCAGCCCCTGGCCCATGATTGCCTTCGCGGCGTAGCCAAACATACGCTCGGCCGCCGCGTTGAACAAAACGATGCGCTGCCTGGCGTCGACGCTGATGATGGCGTCCATCGCCGACTCGATCACGCCCGCCAGGCGCAGCTCGCTGGTACGCAGCGCCAGCGCCGCGTGAGCGCGCTCGATCGCGTAGCGAGTGGCGCGCACCAGCAGGCCTTCGGTCCCGCCCTTGACCAGATAGTCCTGCGCACCAGCGTGTACGGCTTGTAACGCCAGTGCTTCGTCGGCGCGGTGCGACAGCACCACCACCGGCACCTCGGGCGCGGCGGCGCGCAGCCGCAGATAGGTGTCGAGCCCATCACAGTCGGGCAGGCTCAGGTCGAGCAGCACGACATCGAAGACCGCCCCGGCCAGCAGCGCCAGCGCCGTCTGCAGGCGTGTCGCTGGCTCGACAATGAAGGCCACCTCGGTGGCGTGCGCCAACTCGTCGCACGCCACCAGCGCGTCGGTGGCGTTGTCCTCGACCAGAAGTACACGCAGGCTGGGCCGGGGCAAGACGGGTGGCATGCGGATCATGCGCTCAGGGCTTGGGCAGCGTGCCGGCGGTGAACCAGAAGTCTTCGGTGACGAGGACCCTCACGGTGCGGATGCTCATGGGCCGCTTCCGGCAAAGGGTGTTGGCGATTCGGGAGCCAGCAGTGTGAAGTAGAACGTGGCCCCTGGCGCCAACGCAGGCTGCGACTCGACCCAGATGCGTCCGCCATGGCGCTCGACGATCTTCTTGCAAATCGCCAGCCCGATGCCGGTGCCGGCATATTCGTCGCGGCTGTGCAGGCGCTTGAAGAGTTCGAAGATGCGGCTGAAGTAGGGCGGCTCGATACCGATGCCTTGGTCCGCCACCCAGAACACCCATTCGGCGCCCTCCTGGCGCGCGCCCACGTGCACCACCGCCGCTTGCTTGCCACGGAACTTGATCGCGTTGCCGATCAGGTTTTGCAGCAGTTGTGCCAACTGCCCGGGGTCCGCCTGAACCGACGGCAGTGCGCCGTGGGTAATCTGCGCGCTGCTCTGGGCAATCGCCCCGGCCAGGTTGGCGCAGGCCACCGCCAGCGCAGCGGCGCTGTCGATCACGTTGTGCACGCGCGGCGTCGCGTTGACGCGCGACACCAGAAGCAGGTCGTCGATCAACGTCTGCATGCGAAGGCTGCCGCCCACGGCGTGGGCAATAAACTCGTCGGCGCGCGCATCGAGTTGGCCGGCATAGCGCTTTTGCAACAGCTGCACGCAACTGCTCACTGCACGCAGCGGCTCCTGCAGGTCATGCGAAGCGACAGAGGCGAATTGGGCCAGCTCGGCGTTGGAGCGGGCCAGTTCCTGGTTGGTGGCCAGCAGCGCCATCTCGGTCGCCTTGCGCTCGGTGATGTCGCGCTCCACCGCCACCCAATGGGTGAACCTACCGGTGTCGTTTGCCACCGGCACGATGTCCAACTCCAGCCAGTACTCCCCGCCGGACTTGGTGTAGTTGATCAGCTCTGCCCGCACGGGCTCCCATTTCCGTAGCGCTGTCCCGATGCGCGCCAACTCCGCAGCTTGGGTCTTGGGCCCTTGCAGGATGCGCGGGGTTTTGCCAATTACCTCTTCGCGGCTGTAGCCCGTGCGCCGAACAAAAGCGTCGTTGACAAAGACGATTCGGTGGCCGGGTTCGCCAAACGGCTCGGCCTCTGTGATCAGAACGATGTCGTTGAGGTTGGCAACGGCTTTCTCCAGCAGCCTGAGTTGCGCATTCGCGGCGATTTGCGCTTTGAGGACTTGATTGATCGCGGTGATGTCCTGAAAAATGCCCGTCAGCTTGAACGGCTTGCCGTCTTGCAGGGACACCGCGCAGGTGGTGCGCACGGTGATCAGGTGGCCGTTGCTGGTCCGGGCTTCCAACTCAAGGTCGTAGCCCTCGCCATGCTCCATGGCCGCCTGCAATGCCGCGGTAATCGTGCGACGCGCTTCGGGCACGTAGAACGAGATACCAGCAGCCAGGGTCGGGTTGTATTCTGCCGGTGTGGTTTCGTGGATGCGGTAGGTCTCGGCAGTCCAGTACAAATGGCCGGTGGCCAGAGTGAGTTCCCAGCCGCCGACCTTGGCCGCCGCCTGCGAATATTCCAGCAGTTCGGCCGAGGTACGCAAGGCCGCCTCCGACAGCTTGCGCTGCGTGATGTCCTGATGCGTTCCTGTCACGCGCAGAGGACCTCCGGCCGTATCGCGTCGGGTCACGGCGGCGCTGTCGAGTACCCAGATCCAGTGGCCGTCTGCATGGCGGGCCCGCACCTCGACTTCGAAGTCCACGCCAGTCGGCGGCAAAATCACCTCGTCGACCAATCTCTGCAGGCGCGGCCGGTCTTCGGGGTGCACCAGGGTGTGCCAGGTGTCGAGGGTCGGCGCCGGCCCGCTGGGGTCCAGACCCAGCATCGAGCACCAGCGCTCATCGACGACGAGCGTGCCGCTGGCTACGTCCCAGTCCCATAGGCCCAGGTTACCGCCGCGCAGGGCCAGGCGCAACCGCTCCTCGCTCTCCAGCACGAGGCCCCCAGCAATTTCCCGGGTAGACAGGTCTCGAACCGTCAACACGGAGCTCGTGTCACCGCCAGAGTCGAAAAACAGGAACAACGCGACCTCGGCCTCGAACAACCGGCCGTCCAGCCGGCGAAATCGGAGACCACCGCTAGCGCGGCCGGTTGCCAAGCGTTCGGCAAACAGCCGCAGTGATCGGGAATCTTCGGCATCTACCAGCGGCGCTTGGGTACGGTCTGCGGAAGATGCGCGCAATTCGTCCTCGGAGGCGCCGAACAGCGCGCAGGCTTTGGGATTGACGGCGTGCAACGCGCCTGCAGGGCCGATCAGCAGCGCCGCATCAAGGCTTTCGTCATAGACCCGGCGAAACAGCCCCAGCGTGTCGCGAGCGGGCAATGCAGTCAGGCCAGGACTGGCGGTTTCAATCTTCTGAAACATCGATGCCTTCGGGCCTTTTCGGAGCTCTTCGAACCGGCAGTGCCGATCTCCGCCCAGGATTGGTCGCGCTTTCTTTGAAGCCTCGAAGAGCCAGGGAAACGGTGGTTGAGATGTGTCGGCTTGTCATGTTTCATACATCCTTGGGTTCGGTTGGCGCTGCGGTATCCAGGCGTGCCGCGCCCGCGGCGGCCCCGGCGGCATCGGACCACGCGGCGTCTGGCAACCATCGGGCGACCCAGGCCGGCAGCTCTTGCGCGGGCATCGGCCTGGCGATGCCGTAGCCCTGCGCCAGCTCGCAGCCCAGTCCTAGCAGCAGCGTGCCATGGGCGACGGTTTCCACGCCTTCGGCGATCACCTCACGGCCAAAGGCCTGCGCCAACCCGATCACGCCTTTGACGATGGCCAGGTCTTCTTCGTCCACCAGCATGTCGCGCACAAAAGTCTGGTCGATCTTGATCTGCTGGGCTGGCAGTCGCTTCAGGTAGGCGAGCGACGAATACCCGGTGCCGAAATCGTCTAGCGCAAAGCGAACGCCCAACGCCTGGCAGGACTGCATCACGTCGGAAACCTGCGCGATGTCCTGCAAGGCGCTGGTCTCGAGAATTTCAATTTCGAGGCAGCGCCGTGGCAGTTCAGGGTGCCGCGCCAGCAAGGCGGCCAGGCTCGCCACAAAGCCGGGCTGCTGCAACTGCAGGCTGCCGACGTTGACGCTCACCTCCAACTGCAAGCCGGCGGCCCGCCAGGCGGCCATCTGGGCCAGCGCGCCGGCAATCACCCACTCGCCCACGGTCACGCTCAAGGCGTCGTTCTCGATGATGGGCAGGAAGGCGCCCGGCGGCAGCAGACCGCGCTCGGGGTGTTGCCAACGGATCAGGGCCTCGGCGCCCGTCACCTCGCCGCTGCGCATGTTGACCTTGGGCTGGTAGTGCAGAACCAGTTCGTGCTGGTGCAGTGCCTTGCGCACGCGCGACAAGCCCTCGCGCAGGGTTTGGTCTGCGCTCGCCTGCGCGGAGTTGAAACGCTGGTAGCAGTTGCGCCCCGCCTGCTTGGCCAGGTACATGGCCTGGTCGGCATGGCGAATCAGGCGGTCGGCGTCCTCGCCATCTGCCGGGTACAGCGTCACGCCGATGCTGGCGGTGACCTGCATCGGCGCACCCGCCAGCGTCACCGGGCTGGCCACGGCGCTCAGCAGTTCGGCCAGCAAGGGTTCACAGTCCTGCGCCTGGTGCAGACCCTGCAGCACCGCCACGAATTCGTCACCGCCGATGCGCGCCAGCCAGTCTCCCTCGCGCAGCGCGGCCTTCAGGCGCTGCGCCACCGCCACCAGCAACGCGTCGCCCACCTCGTGCCCATGGGCGTCGTTGATGGGCTTGAAGGCGTCGACATCGAGAAACGCCACCGCCAACAGAGGGCCTTGGCCCTGGCTTTGACAGCGCGCCATGGCTTGGGTCAGCCGCTCGCCCAGCAGCACACGGTTGGGCAGGCCGGTCAGCGCGTCGTAGTGGGCCACGTGCTGCAGTGCGGCGTTGGAACGCTCCAGATCGCGGTTGGCAGTTTCCAGCGCCATGCGCGCCAGCTTGCCTTCGGTCACATCGCGCAAGATCACGGTGAAGAGCAACTGCCCGTCGACCAGGGTCTTCGAGATCGAGGCCTCGATCGGAAACTCTTCGCCGTTGGCGCGCAGGGCATTCAGTTGGCCGAACTGACCCATCGCGCGCGCGGAAATGCCAGTGACCGCAAAGGTATCGATGTGGCCGTGATGGCGCGCCCTGAATTCAAGGGGCAGCAGCTGCTCCAGCCCTTGTCCCATGATCGCCGCCGCCGCGTAGCCAAACATGCGCTCAGCCGCTGTGTTGAACAACACGATGCGCTGCCCGGCATCCACGCTGATGATGGCATCCATCGCCGACTCGATCACGCCGGCCAGGCGCAGCTCGCTGCTGCGCAGCGCCAGCGCCGCGCGTGCGCGTTCGATCGCGTAGCGGATGGCGCGCACCAGCAGGCCTTCAGCGCCACCCTTGACCAGGTAGTCCTGCGCACCGGCGTGTACGGCTTGCAACGCCAGCGCTTCGTCGACTCGGTGCGACAGCACCACCACTGGCAGTTCGGGCGCGGCGGCGCGCAGCCGCAAGAAGGTGTCTAGCCCGTCGCAGTCGGGCAGACTCAGGTCGAGCAGAACGACATCGAAGACCGCCCCGGCCAGCAGCGCCAGCGCTGTTTGCAGGCGCGCGGCCCGCTCTACGATAAAGGCAACGTCAGTGGCGTGCGCCAGCTCGTCGCAGGCCACCAGCGCGTCGGTGGCGTTGTCCTCGACCACAAGTACACGCAGGCTGGGCCGGGGCAAAGCAGGTGGCATGCGGATCAGGCGCTCAGGACTTGGGCAGCGTGACGACAGTGAACCAGAAGTCTTCGATGCTCTTGACGACTTCTGCGAAGCGCTCGAAGTCCACCGGCTTGCGGATGTAGCAGTTGACGTGCGCTGCATAGGCCCGGGCAAGGTCGTCCTCGGCCTGCGAGGTGGTGAGCATCACCACGGGAATAGCGCACAGCGACTTGTCGGACTTGATCTCGTCCAGCACCTCCAGGCCGCTCTTGCGTGGCAGGTTCAGGTCGAGCAGGATCAGATCGGGCCGCGGCGCCTGCACGTGCGCGCCCAAGCGACGCAAGTACTTCAGCCCTGCCACGCCGTCGTGCACCACGTGCAGGTCAATGTGCAGCCTGGCGTTGGTCAGCGCCTCGCGCATGAGCATCACGTCGGTCGGGTTGTCTTCGATGGCAAGGATGCTTACAGTGCGGATGCTCATGCGGCACTTCCGGTGGATCGTGTTGGTGATGTGTAATCGGTGAGTATAGTTTGGGGCTCTGCAGAGTTTCAAGTGGGAGTGCTGTTCGCCACCCTCGGCACCTTGCTTGCGGGTTGCGAGCTGGCTGGTCAGAACCGGGGGGCTGCCCGGGGCGCTGCAGCCGCCGGCTTGGCGGCTGCCAGCCGGGTCACCTTCTGGCTGCGGTCCGGCCCACGGCGCTCCACCGCGGGGAAGGTCTTGCCGAGTGGCTTGGGTGCCACGCGGGGCGGCGGTGCGACCAGCGCATGCGATTCGCTGCCGTGGGCCAGCTTGAACACCGCCACCGCCTGCACCAGCTGCTGCGCCT
>Ga0209181_10000234_pt1 | contig 103100 bp, 89 predicted proteins | sample MAT05_FD_187208 | JGI IMG/M metagenome (GOLD analysis project Ga0209181, IMG submission 187208) | Freshwater microbial communities from Lake Fryxell liftoff mats and glacier meltwater in Antarctica - MAT-05 (SPAdes) (version 2) | ecosystem: Environmental > Aquatic > Freshwater > Ice > Liftoff...
CACATTCGCGTGGGCGGCGTGGGCGGCGTGTGCGGCGTGTGCGGCGGGTGCGGCGTGTGCGTTTACGCCGGCCAGGCGGCGGTGTGGCTCTTGAATGAGATGACACCGCGCGCGATGGCCCGGGGCCACTGGCAGCAGTTGTGGTGCTTCGGTCGCACAACGCTCAAACGCGTACTGGCAGCGGTCGCGAAAACGGCATCCCGATGGCCAGGCGGTTGGCGAGGGCACCGTGCCGCGGATGGTGCGCAAACGATCGGCCAGGTCGCCCAGGCGGGGAATAGCCGCCAACAGGCCTTCACTGTAGGGATGCGATGGATTATCGAAGAGCGCATTGACTGGCGCTTCTTCAACAATCTCTCCGGCGTACATCACGATCACCCGCGACGCCATTTCGGCCACGACGCCGAGGTCGTGTGTGATGAGCAGCAGGGCGAGGCCCGTGCGGTCGCGCATTTCGCGCAGCAATTCCAATATCTGCGCCTGAATGGTCACGTCCAGTGCAGTGGTCGGCTCGTCCGCGATGACCAATTGCGGCTCGAGAATAAGCGCCATGGCAATCATCACGCGCTGCCTCATTCCGCCGGATAGTTCGTGCGGGTACTGCCTGGCGCGCGCAGCGGGATCGGCGATACCGGTTTGTGCCAACATTTCGACCGCACGGTCCCACGCTTCTGCGCGCGATGCATTGGTGTGGACACGCACCACTTCTGCGACTTGATCGCCCACCGTGAGCACGGGATTCAGTGCCGTCATCGGTTCCTGAAAAATCATGGCCAGGCGATTCCCGCGGAGCTGCCGCAGCTGTTCCGTGGGCAACGTCGCCAAATCGTTTCCAGCAAACCGAATGCTGCTACCTGGTTCGATGCGTCCGGGCGGCGGCACCAATCGCAGCAGCGAGAGTGCCGTTACTGATTTTCCGCAGCCCGACTCGCCCACCAGTCCGACGGTTTCGCCGGCGTTGACAGTGAACGACACGCCATCAACAGCGCGCGCGACTCCCTCGGGCGTCGCGAAATACACGCGCAGCGCGTTCACGGACAACAGGGGATCGCTTGTAGCAGCGTTGGATGCGGTCATCAGGTAGTGGGCCAGCTGTGAACCTGCTCCGGTGAAAATACATCGCGCAAGGCGTCGCCGAGGGCGTTGCAGGCGAAGACGAGGAGGACGATGGCGAGACCGGGAAATACAGCCAGCCACCAGGTTGACGCAAAGATGCTCGACCCGGAATGCAGGAGGAATCCGAGACTGGCCCCACTGCCGCCCGCACCGAGAAACGCCAGTGCGGCCTCAAGCACGATGGTGTGCCCAATGCCGATGGTTGTGAATACCAGAAGCATCGGCACGAGGTGCGGAAAAAGGTGATGGACGGCCAATCGAAGTCTGTGCACGCCCGTCGCTTGCGCGGCCAGCACCCAGTCGCGCTGCAGCAGCGCACTGACTTCACCTCGCATGAGGCGGGCCATCCCAAACCAGCCGGTGCACCCAATCAGCAGCATGAGCTGCAGCGAGGTGAATGCCTTCACGGAAATGGAAGTGACGGCCAGCAGGATGAGGAATCGCGGAACGGCCAACGACACGTCCGTGATCCGCATTAGGAGGGTCTCACGCCATCCGCCCAGCATCGCTGCCAACGCGCCGTAGGCAGCGCCAATGAGCAATGCGATCGAAACCGATCCCAAGCCGATGCTCAACGAAATCTGCGCGCCTCTGAGCACCAGCGTGAACACATCGCGATCTGTCGCATCGGTTCCCATCGGATGCAATAGCGAGGGCGCCTGATTCTTTGTGGCAGACACGGTAGTTTGCTGCGCGAGGTCGTACGGCGCGAACGACGGCGCGATCAAGACTAGCCCCATGAACAACAGGAGCAAGGCCACTGGCCTGTGCCAATTGGTCCGTTCGCTGGTGACGCGGACGTTGCCGTCGGTGCCGGCGACCGTCACAGCGAGACTGGATGCATCAGCGGCGGAGCCTCGGGTCCAGCCGCTCGCGCGTGACATCGGCGAGGAAGCTCCCGGTCGCCGTCATGGCGCTTCCGACAACGACAATGCCTGCGACCAGAAAATAGTCGCGGCTCGCAATCGCCTGGGGCAGCACGCTTCCAATACCGGGCCACGAAAAGAGTTGTTCGATCAGTACCGCACCGACGAACAAGGCGGGGAAATACAGCCCGGCAATGGTGATGATGGGCAGCACCGCCACTCGCAGCGCATGCTTCCACTTGATGTGGTGTTCCGGGACGCCCTTTGCTCGTGCGGTTCGCAGAAATTGTTGTCCCATCACATCGCGCATGGCCGCGCGATGGTAGCGAGAGATCACCGCGATATCCAGCAGGGTAAGCGACAACCACGGCAAAAAAAGGTGGTGCAACCTATTCAGGATGATGCCGACAACCGTTCCGTCGTGATTGAGGTTGCTCATGCCTTGTGTGGGAAACCAATGCACATTGATCGCGAAGACCAGAAGCAGAATCATCGCGAGCCAGAATTCCGGGATGGACACCAGCGCCAGACTCACTGCACCGGACAGTCGCTCTGCGCGCGACCCAGTGGCCGTTCCTTGCCACGTACCCAATGCGATGCCGCCCACCATACTGGCGACAAACGCCAATGACATGAGCTGGAGGGTGGCGGGCAGGTGCTGCCCAATGACGCGCGCAACGGGCTTGTTAAAAATATCCGAACGATTCAAGTCGCCCTGTGCGGCGCTTGAAATCCAGATCCAGTACTGCGCCAACAGCGGCTCGTCGTTTCCCGATCGCGCCCGAAACCGCGCGAGAGTTTCCGCGCTGATATTCGGATTCGTCGAACGCTCGCTGAACTGATCGCCGGGGAGTGCCTTGATCAGGAAGAATGTGATCGATGCCGCGAAAAGCACGACTGCCACACCCTGCAGTAACCGGGCAAGCACTCGCGCCGGGGATGTCAGCGGACCGCTCCGCTATTCTTGTCCCGGGCGATGCGTTGCGCGGGATTGACGGACCAATCGGCGAGATTCGCGTACCACGCATCGGCGCGCATGGGCGCCACCTGAATGCGTTTGTGCAACACCCCCAGATTTCGCTCTTCGTACAGCCAAATGGCTGGAGCATCATCAAGAATGACCTGAAAGGCACGGACCCAGAGATCACTGGATTTGCTCGGCGTAAACGCGGCCAGCGCGCTGTCCACGGTCGCGTCAAAGCGCGAATTGGCATACCACCCGTAATTCAAACCATGGACGCCACGCCCACCCCAGCTTTGCGTCATGCCCTTCAGTCCTGGGGTCACGGTTAACGCACCGAGATAGGTGTCGAAACGACCCATGCCTACCGCTGGACCCATCAGCGACGTTTCAATTCCGCGCACGGTCGCGGTGGCGCCCACTTCACGAAACTGGTCTGCCAGCAACGTGGCGTAGTGCAAACGTGGCTTGCTGGTGTTCGGCAAGACAATCTCAAACGCCAGCGGCACGCCGTCCTTGCTGCGCTCGGCCTTGCCGCGATCGGCCTTGCCGCCAGGCACTATCCAACCAGCAGAGTCGAGCAACGCCTTCGCGTGCGCCACATCAAACGGCAATTCCTTGAGTGCGGCCGGGTTCTGAAACATCATGCGCGGCGCCGGCCCAAAGGAGGCCACCGCAAAAGTATCGAGCACCGACATTGCTGACGCCGGGCGGTTCACGGCCATGCTCAGCGCTCGTCGCACGCGTACGTCGCCAAAAATGGGATGTGGTTTGGTGCTGTCGCCGTTGGCCTTGAGGTTAAATGTCAGAAACGCGTACCCCGCCTGCAGGTAGGGCAAGAGTTTGAGATCGGGCGACTTGGCGACCTGCCCCAGGTCTTCCGGTTGCAACTTTTCGAAAAAGTCGGCATCACCACCAAACACACTGAGCGTGGCGCCCTGCAAGTTGGCCGAGACCGCCCAGACTACGCGATCGAGTTTTGCCCGACCACGATAGTTGCCCGTGTCCGAGACCATGTCGATATGCTTGCTGTCCTCACGACTGACAAAACGAAAACGTCCTGAACCGACCGGCTTTGCGGTGAGGCTATCGCGACCCAACTTTGCCATTGGAATGCCCGCCAGTCGATGTGACGGCAGGATATACATGTGATAGGTCGCATCGAAGAATTGCTGCGGCGCCCGACGCTTGAACCAGACCACGGGCGTGAGTGAATCTCGAACGCTGACCGAGTCGATATTGGACAGATAGCTGCCATTCACAGAAATCCCGGCAGTATCGGTGTACGCGCGAAACGTGAAACGCACGTCCTCCGCACGCACGGGTTGGGTATCATGCCAACGCGCGCGCGGATTGAGATTGAACGCGATGGACAGGGAATCAGCCGCCCACACCCACGTGTCCGCGAGTCGTGGGGTGTATCCGGCGTCGCTCAGCGTGTTGAGGTCGTCCCCAATTTCCGCCAACCGATCGTAAAGGGAATTGGCCACCGCGAAATCAAACGCGCGATCGATGGCCGGTGGATACAACGTCCGCACATCAGTTGGCTCCGCCACGATAAGCGTCCCGCCCCCTGAATTCGCGGCTGGTTCCGGGTCGCCCGGTCGACACGCCGCACTCAGCACCAGCACCGTCAGGCAAACACCGGAGAAAGACGGACGTGATTTCACGCGGGAACTGCGGTGGCGGGTCATAGAGGCGAGTGAGGACGTCGTTGACGCGCACCCAGAGACGTGGAAGCGCACGTTGCCGAAACCAGAATAAGCATCGCAGTGCATACGATGTGAGCGGACGGCTACCTGCGCCAGAGCCAATTCACCTGCGCCAACCGCCCACCGGTCGCATCGATGGCAGGAACGATATCAGCAGGTATCGACCACGGCCGGACATTTCCGCACTCACTGATGGACTTTCGCAGCGCGATTTCCACCAGGTCCGCCGTTTCGGCAACAGACGTGGTCATCCATTCAGAGAGGACGGCTGCCGGCTCCGGTGCGTCAATGTTCGGCCCAAGCGCCTGCATCAGCAACCGCTGATCATCAACAATCAGGATGCTGCCATGCTGCAGGTAGGCGCCGCGCTCGCGCCAGACAGAACTGGCCACAAGTTTTCGACCGGCGACGGCCAGTTCACCACTGGCCATGCCCGAAAAACACACTTCGCCTGCGCTGCTCTCCAGAGTGACCGAAGCATCGGCCGCCGACCGCTGTCGCTCGGCGTTGCTGGGTGTCCGCGTTTCGACAATGTTGGCGGGCACGCCCATGCCCTCAAGCGCGCGAAGGAGTATCTCATTGATCGCGCGATACGCCTGTTGCCAGCGCACGTCGTCATGCATGGGAATTGCCACACTGTACGTAACCTCGCGATGGTGCAATAATGCGCGGCCACCTGTGGGGCGCCGGACTACCGCCAATCCTGACGCGACCAAGGCCGATGCTGAGTACACCCCCGCGGTCCGTTCGTTGCGTCCAAACGAGACCGTTGGTTCGCTCCAACCATACACGCGCAGAAACCCCGTGTGCTGGGTGCGCGCCAGCTCCAGCAGCGTGAGATCACACGCCATGTTCCAGCTTCCGGCCGCGGGTGGGGTGCGCAACACGCACCAGTCCCGCGGCAGGACGGCCGGAACGGTCGTTGTCAGAAGGCTCGGTGCACGGCCGGGCGCGAGGGTCATCAAACCTCGCCTGAGGCGGTCAAAACGGGTTGGACTTTCGCGAGCATTTTTGGTGTTTCCGGGTGTGCCCTGTGGCTGGTTAAGTTTAGCCTGTGCGCCACCCGGCGCCTCTCCAAACGCTTTCGACCGGACCACCGCGTCCGATTTTGAGGAAGTCCATGGCAACACGTAGCCGCCCCGCGACCAGTTTCGCGGCGGATTCGTTTATCGCTCGCCACAACGGCCCTGACGCTCACGAGCAGCAGGATATGTTGGCCGCACTCGGCTACGCGTCGCTGGATGCGTTTATCGATGCGGTCGTTCCAGAACAAATTCGATTTCGCAGTGCGCTTTCGACCGGTCCGTCCCGCAGTGAGCCGGACGTGCTCCGCGAACTTCGCACGATTGCCTCGAAAAACCGCATCTATCGCTCGTACCTGGGACTCGGCTACTACGGCACACACACCCCGGGCGTGATTCTCCGCAACATCATGGAGAATCCGGCGTGGTACACCGCGTACACGCCCTATCAGGCGGAAATTGCGCAAGGGCGTCTCGAAGCGCTGCTCAACTTCCAGACGGTCGTTATCGACCTGACCGGGCTGCCCATTGCCAATGCATCCCTGCTGGATGAGGGCACCGCAGCGGCCGAGGCGATGTCCCTGGCGTTGGCGACCAAGGGTTCGCCCACGCGGAACACCTTTCTCATTGCCGACAATTGTCACCCGCAAACCATTGCGGTCGTCGAGGCGCGCGCCGAGGCGCGTGGCGTGAAGGTGGTCGTGAGCGATCCGACGCACTTCGTGTTTGACGGGACCGTCTTTGGGGTGCTGTTGCAGTATCCCGGCACCGATGGCGCCGTAGTGGACTATCGCGAACTCTGTGAGATGGCGCATGAAGCGGACGCACTGGTGACCGTGGCGACCGATCTGCTTGCTTTGTGCCTGTTGGCCCCCCCAGGCGAATGGGGCGCCGACATTGCGGTGGGCAATTCGCAGCGATTTGGCGTGCCCATGGGTTTTGGTGGGCCGCACGCGGCATTCTTCGCGACACGCGACGAATACAAGCGCAATTTGCCAGGACGAATCATTGGCCTGTCGCGCGACAGCGACGGCCGGCCCGCGCTGCGCATGGCGCTGCAGACGCGTGAGCAACACATCCGCCGCGAAAAGGCCACGAGCAACGTGTGTACGGCGCAGGTGTTGTTGGGTGTCATGGCGGGGATGTACGCTGTCTATCATGGTCCGGACGGGCTGACGCACATTGCCAGGCGCGTGCACGGTCTGGCCACGGTGCTCGCCGCCGGGCTGCAGCAACTTGGGCTGCATGTCACCCACGACGACTACTTCGATACCCTTCGGGTGGAAGTGGGCGCGCACGGACAGGAAGACATTCTGGCGGCCGCCGGTCGTGAAGAGTTGAATCTGCGCGTCATCGAACTGGGCACGCTCACCGTCTCGTTGGATGAGACGACGACATCCGAAGACGTGATGACACTGTGGACCGTGTTCAATAGTGGGGAAACGGTCTCACTGTCGTTTGATGATGTGGCCGCGGATGTGGACGACAGCTATGACGAGCGCTTTCGTCGCGTTTCGCCGTTCCTGGCGCATCCCGTGTTTCACAAGTATCGCAGCGAGACCGACATGCTGCGGTACATGTATTCGCTGCAGTCGAAAGACTTCTCGCTGGTACACGGCATGATCCCGCTTGGCTCGTGTACGATGAAGCTCAACGCCACCACCGAGATGATTCCGGTCACGTGGCCGGAGTTCGGACAGCTGCATCCCTTTGCGCCATCGTCACAGACGGCGGGATACGCCGAGCTGTTCGCGCAGCTGGAAACCGACCTGGCCGATATCACGGGTTTTGCGGGCGTGTCACTGCAACCCAACGCCGGTTCGCAGGGGGAATACGCGGGACTGCTGGTCATTCGCGCGTATCATGAGTCCCGTGGTGAAGCGCATCGCACCACGTGCCTCATTCCGCAGTCGGCGCACGGGACCAACCCGGCCAGCGCCGTGATGGCGGGATTCCATGTCGTCGTAGTGAAAACGGATACCGATGGGAACATCGACGTTACGGACCTGCGCGCAAAGGCCGAGGAACACGCGAAAGATCTGGGCGCGCTGATGGTCACGTATCCGAGTACGCACGGGGTGTTCGAATCGCGCATCAAGGACATCTGCGCCATTGTGCACGAGCGCGGCGGTCAGGTGTACATGGACGGGGCCAACATGAACGCGATGGTTGGTATTGCGCGTCCCGGCGATCTTGGCGCTGACGTGTGCCATCTCAACTTGCACAAGACGTTCTGCATTCCGCACGGCGGTGGTGGACCGGGTATGGGGCCCATTGGAGTGGCGCCGCAGCTGGTGCCGTTCCTGCCGGGTCATCCAGTGGTGACGACAGGTGGTTCCCACGCCATCGGTCCAGTTTCTGCCACGCCGTGGGGATCGGCGAGCATTCTGCCCATTTCCTATGTGTATATCAAGCTGATGGGCGGCGACGGACTCACCGAAGCCACCAAGCTGGCCATTTTAAACGCGAACTACATCGCCAAAAAGCTCGAAGCGCATTATCCGGTGTTGTACCGAGGGCAAAATGGTCTGGTGGCGCATGAGTGTATTCTTGACACGCGTTCGCTCAAGGGCTCGTCGGGCATCGAAGTCGAAGACATCGCGAAACGACTGATGGACTATGGGTTTCACGCGCCGACCATTTCGTTCCCGGTGGCGGGCACGGTAATGGTCGAACCCACTGAGAGTGAATCCAAAGCCGAAATCGATCGGTTCATCGAAGCGATGATTGGTATTCGCGAGGAAATTGCCGCGGTGGAACGTGGCGAGCTCGATCGCACCAACAACCCGCTCAAACGCGCGCCGCACACGGCCGCCCACGTGACGTCGGATAGTTGGGACCGGCCGTATTCACGCGAACAGGCGGCCTATCCGACACGGTCCACGCGCGAGCGCAAGTTCTGGCCCTCCGTTGGACGTGTGGAGAGTGCGTTTGGTGACCGCAACCTGATTTGTGCGTGTCCGCCAATTGAGAGTTATCAGGAGACATGACCCCACCCACGCTGCGTTTGCAGAAAACGTTCGCCGCTCGGACAACTTCGGTTGCCAGGACGGCGATTGTTTTTTGCGTGCTCACTACTGGCGCGACACGTGGTGCTGCGCAATTGGCGACGGCCCCGCGCCGGGAATCGCTGTCGGCGGAAGTGAATCCGTTTCGGGGCACCCTTACGTATACGCGGTTTGCTACGCCGCGCTGGGAGCTGGGTGTGGGTCTCGGTTTCGGGTTTCCGCAGCTGGATCAGACGTTGTTTCGCAAGCGCGATGATTTCCGCGACTTTCTGAACGTGAGCGCGTTGGCTCGGCGTCACTTCGGCAAACATGCGTTGATCGAAATGGGGCTCCGTTTGGGCGCGGCCGAATACCACGAGTGCACGGCCAGCGATTGCTGGCCAGAGGTTTACCTTGGCCCAAGCATTCTATTTGCAGTGGGGAGTGAGCGTATCAAAGTTGGCCCGCGGTTGACGTTCGGCTCAATTGCGGCGCAGGGCAAGGATTCGGATGTTTTCGCGAGCGTGTCGCCAGTGAATTTGTTGGTGAGTTGGCGCTGGTAGGCGAAGCCGTCCCTCGCTACTCTCCCAAATGCGCCTGGTAGTCCGCGTTGCTCATCAAACCGGCATCACCACCAGCCGCAACTTTCACCTTCACCATCCAGCCATCGCCGTATGGGTCGGTGTTGATCAGCGCCGGTTCCTTGTCCAGCCGATCATTGATGGCAACAATCTCGCCGGCAACCGGCATGTACAATTCGGAGACGGCTTTTACGGCCTCGACGGTACCAAACACGTCGTGCGCGGTATACGTCGCGCCAACTTTCGGTAGTTCGACGTAGACGATGTCTCCTAATTCACCCTGCGCAAAATCGGTAATGCCAACGGCGAACACACCCGCGTCGCTCGTGGCCTTCACAAACTCATGTTCTTTGGTGTAGCGGAGATCTGCCGGGATGTTCGACACTGGTCGACTCCAGAATGGACGAGAGAAATGGGGAGGCGTCGAGCCCGAGGGCTTTAGCCTGTTGATGTGCCGCGCGACTGGGCCAACCGTTGCAGGGTCGCCCACAGGCCGCGTACGCGCGTGGTGAGGACGTCCTGCGAGCTATCGTTGTCCACCACAAATGTAGACCGTGCGCGCTTTTCTGCCGACGGCCACTGTGCGCTCATCATCGCCCGCGCGTCGGCTTCGGGCAAGTCACGATTTTGCATCAGGCGGGCGAGGCGAACGGCCTCGGGCGCGTCCACAAACACGACCGCGTCGAATGCCTGATCAAGGCCGGTTTCAAAGAGCAGGGGGATGTCCGAAATCACGATGCGGTCGCCACGGTCTTGCGCGGCTTGCAGCGCCCGATCGCGCAGCGCGGCCACCCTCGGATGAACAATCTGGTTCAAAGCGTCGCGCGCCACGGGATTGTCGAAAACCACCCGCCTCAGCGCCGCCCGGTCCAGCCGGCCATCTGGATACAGCACCCCCTCGCCGAAATGCGCCTGAACCGCCGCCAGGCCGGTCGTTCCAGGCTCGACGGCCTGCCGAGCCAATAGATCGGCGTCAATAATGGTCGCGCCGAGCGCAGCCAACTGGTTGGACACCGTGGATTTGCCACTCGCAATGTTACCGGTCAGCCCGATATGCAGCGTGGTGGGCCTGCGGAGGTCTTCTGGCCCTGCGTGTGCGGTCGGCATGGCGCAAGGTAGACCGCGCCGAAAGTGAGAGCAACCGACAAAACGCCCCACTCCAATTGGTTTGGAAGCGGGGCGTTGCTGCAGCATCGCGGCCGGCAATCCGTTCGCCGGCAGTGCAGTGGTCAATCAGGCAGCGACGTTGTCTCGGAGGTCGTCATTTGCATGCGAGGCCAGTTCCTTGCGCTTTTCCCGATTGACGAGCAGTTCCTGAATGACCCACGACGCGCCGCCACGCTGACGAATCTGATGCGGCGTGCAGCCGAGGTAGCGTTGGCAGGTGTTGCGGAAGGCGCTGCCCGACGGGAAGTCCAGCGCGCCAGCCACGCCGTCCGCGCTGCGCGACCCGTCTTCCAGCATGCTGGCGGCGACGATCATGCGTCCCCAGGTGAGCAATTGGTGCGGAGGCGGCAGGTGTGCGCCTTCCAAGCGCTTGGAAAGCAAACGACGCGATACGGCAATGAGGCGCGCCAATCCGTCGGGCGTCAGGCGTTCATGCGCACGAGTGACCGACAACATCACCGCGTCACGAACGACGCTGCGCAGCCCAGCCAGATGCGGCTTCAGCAAGCTGGAGACACTACGCGCCTCGGCCTGATCGAGCAGGGCGCCGAGCATGGCGGGTGTGTCGCCTTCGTCAGCGATGACCAGCACATCAATACCACAGCGGCCGGCGTCGAACATGTCCTTCGCGCGCTCTCGGCTCACGTCGACATAGGCGACGAGCGCCGCGCGAGGAACCCGAACGCGGAGCTGGCGAACGCGCTCGAAATCGGCACGCCCGTCCACGTACAAATCGAAGACAACGACATTAATAGGCCCGCGTTCGCAAGCGCGTGTCAGTGACGTCCAATCGTCACAATTGACAAAGCGATAGCGATCGCGCGCGGCAGACCGAAGCCGGGCGTGTCGTTGTTCGTGAGCGAGTAGCGTCGCGATTACACCCATGCGACCAACATCCAGTTAAGAGGGGAACAGACTGCGTCACGTATTGGACGCGGTTCCCTGTCATCTGGTCACGCTGGGTGTTACAAGGTGAGGTTTTGGGGCGGCTCTGCGCGACTATTTCCGCATCGGAGCTCGCTCTAACCACCAAGCTTGAAATGTGCCGGGAGGATCCAGAGACGGCCATCGGCGCCACCTTGTGCGGCCCCTTGGCGGATGGGGGGATAGGAGTCGGGCAGTTCGCTGGCCGGTACCAGTTCGTACTGCCGCGTTGGCGGTGCGCGTTCACCGGCGGCCAAACCGCGCGGCGCCGGCGGCGATGGCACGCCCCCGACAAGACGCTCAACTCTTTGGTTGGAGGGGTTCTTCATGCTGAATCTTCCACTCCGAACTTTGAATCCCGAGCGCTTACGATCTGCGCAACCGGCGCAGATTCCCCCTAAACGGGATGGGGCGCTACAACAACAACCCCTGCCGCTCATCGCGCCGCGGCACGACATGGCACGCGCGACAGCGCGCCTCATAACTATCCGCAGCGCCCACCATAATCGTCGGCGAATCGTACGGGGCCGGCTGTCCGCCAATCAGTCGCTGATTGCGACTCGCCGGCGAACCACAGAGCACACAAATGGCGTGCAGTTTGTCCACCACTTCGGCGACCGCCATGAGCCGCGGCATATCACCAAACGGCTCCCCTCGAAAATCTGTATCAATCCCCGCAATGATGACCCGGCGCCCGCGTTCCGCGAGCGCCGTCGCTACCGCCACAATGCCCCCGTCCAGAAACTGCGCTTCATCAATGGCGATGACTTGTGCCGTGGGGTCGAGCCGCTGGCTGATCTGCGCAGCAGAATCAACCGGCGTGGCTTCGAAACTTCGTTGATCATGACTGGAGACTGCCCAGAGTCCGGCGTAGCGATCGTCGAGATGTGATTTGAACAGTTGCACGCGCTTGCGGGCAATGTTCGCCCGCCGCACACGACGCATCAGCTCCTCGGTTTTGCCACTGAACATCACGCCCGCGATCACCTCAATCCAACCGCCGGACGCCTGAAAGCCTCCGTTCATGTACTAGATCTCGTCAAAAGTGCCAGGCGTTTTGCGCGGCGCGCGTTTGGCATTTTTCATGCTGTCGCCACGCGACGACCACTCGCGTCTCGCTTCGGTGCGTTCGCCAATGGGACGATCGCCAAACGAACGACGTTCCTCTGAGGCGCGGGGTGCGCCGCGGCCGAATGCACTGCGACCACCAGACGATGGGCGTGCCCCGCCACTGCGATCGGGGCGCCCGCCACGCTCGCCGTCGCGACCACCCCGATCGGCACCAACGCTGGGACGGGCCGGCCGTTCACCGCGTTCACGATCACCACCAAAACCTGGACGCGCCGGGCGCTCACCACGCTCGCGGTCGCCGCCAAAACTCGGGCGTGCCGGACGCTCGCTGCGCTCGCCGCGATCGGCGCCGAAGCTGGAGCGTGCTGGGCGTTCGCCGCGTTCCCCACGATCTCCGCCAAAACTCGGACGCGCTGGACGGTCGCCACGTTCGCTCCGGTCGCCGTCGAAGCTCGGACGGGCCGGACGTTCACTGCGTTCGTTCCGATCACCACGCTCGCCCCGATCACGCGGCGGGCCAAACGTCCGCGCTGAACGCGGGCTCCGTTCACCGCCACGGTCACGATCGCCGCCACGTGACGGACGGTCGCCGCGATCCTTGCCAAAACCACCGCGTGTGGGACGATCGCCGCCGCTGCGGCCGCGTGAATCGTTGTTGTACGCGCCGCTCGGGCCACTGCGCTCATCGATGCGCGCACCCAGGCGACGATTGCGAAGCTCCACATCACCCATCGTCTCGACAACGCGTGCCGCATCGGCGCTCTCCATTTCCACGGTCGCGTGTGACTCGTACAGTTCGACGCTGCCAATGCGGCCGCCATCAACGCCCGCTTCGTTCGCAATGGCGCCAACAATGTCCCCGACCTGCACGCCATCGCGACGTCCAACCGCCAGGAACACGCGCTGGCGGGACGCGGAGGCATCGGCCATCAACGACAGCGGCGCTGCGGCGGCGCGCGCCCCACGCATTGGTGCCGCGCTGACAAGCGGCGTTTTGGTCTTCAATGTGGCGGCTTCGCGTCGTGCCCCTTCGTACAACCGCAGTGCGGCGGCCGCGATTTCAATGGCATCGTGTGAGTCGAGCAGCGGCGCGAGCAGCGACAGTTCGCTGGCCGACGCGCCCCCATTGGCTAACGTCGAACGCAACGCCGTACGCAAGGTGCGCGTGCGGCTTTCGATGGAATCTTTACGCACGGTTGGGGTCCACGGCTGCGCCGCGCCTCCGGTTAAACGATGGAAGGACGGCACTTCGTCCGCGAGGAGAAATGCCACGGCATTGGCCGGATGTCCGGCGAGCGCTTCCGTCAGCGCTTCAACACCGGCCGGTGATTCCCACAACACCACCAGCGACGCCGAGCTGTTGTGCGCGTGCCGCGTGACGTTGACGGTTTCCGGGTTGAGGGTGACGCCCAGTCGGGCCAAGGCCCGTCGCGCGTCGGTTTCGCCCGCATCGGACGTCGCGACGATGACGACAGAGGGCGGGTCAATTTCATCGAGCACCGCGCGCAATAAATCGGCGCGGGCCTGCGGTGTGCTGACCGCATACCGAGGGGTGATGCTGAAATGACCGTCCCCTTGCACCAGTGGGTTCACGCGACGGGCGCGGCGCATTTGCGCCTCAATAAACGCGGCCGCTGCTTCGGTCTCGACATCGAGCGTCGCGATGCGCATGGCCTCGGCCGGCGAATCGGAGAGCAAGCTTTGCACTGTGGCGTCCGCGCCGTCGGCCAGCAGTTCGTCGAGCCCTACGAGCACGATGGAGCGCAGCCCCTCCAGGTTGAACGCGGAATCTTTACGGAGAGCGAGCAGGTCGTGCGGTGCGCCGCACACCACGGCAACGGGGCCGGCCTGCAACACGCGGCGGGCGCGCAGCACGGCGCTGACGGGCACGACGCGATGCGTGTCGTCGTCAAGCAGCGTGCGGGCTTGATCGGCGACCGCAAGGGCTTGCTCGACGGTCGGAGTGATGACGAGGCACGCCGGTGTGGCAATCCCTTTGGCCTCCCGGCTGCGTTCAATGGCCGGTCGCAAGGCCGCTGCCATGGTGCGACCATCTGCTGGTCCGTGCAACACGATGTGCTGCACCCGCGTCACCCCCAGGGTGTCCCGCTCTTCTTCGCCCAAGTCCCGCTCCCGTTCAGTTGTCTGTCAGCGGCCGACCGCCCAACGGTCGGCTATGCATGTGGCGCCAGAAACGGCGCATTGCGCAGGTCGCACAGGAAAAGCCTTTCGTCCTGGCTCGTGGCGCGCGTGGTTCGGGCGCGCTTACTTTCGTTGGCGCTTTTTGCCCGAACCGTGAAATCTATTCGTTTTCCGGTCGAATTCCAACTAACACCCCAGTTTGCCGCTCATGCCGCTTGTGTTTCGCCCATCACCAAACATCCAGCGCCTCAAGGAATCGGCCACCATCGCGGTCGGTGCCAAAGCGCGCGCGCTGAAGGCGCAGGGCCGGGATATCATCGACATGGGCGTGGGGGAACCCGACTTTGACACGCCGGAATTCATCCGAAAGGCGGCCAGTCTCGCAGTAGAAAACGGGGCCACCCGGTACACCAATACCGAAGGCATTCTTCCCCTCCGCGAAGCCATTGCGGTCGATGCGAATAGAAGGCTGATAGCCGGCGGGACGCCCGTGACGCCGGCCGAAGTGGTCGTATCAAACGGGTCGAAACAATCGTTGTACAATGCGTGCGTCTGCCTGTTTGGACCTGGCGATGAAGTGCTGGTGCCCACGCCCAGCTGGACGAGTTATTACGAAATGCTCGAACTCGCGCGCTGTGTCGCCGTGCCGGTGTTTGGCGATGTCGAACGTTCGCTGAAGGTGACCGCGCAACAACTGGCCGACGCGTCAACTGCACGCACCCGCGGCGTCATGCTGAATTCACCAGGCAATCCCACCGGCGCGGTGTATTCGGATGACGAACTGAAAGCCATTCTGAGTCTGGCGAATGAGCGCGGCTGGTGGGTCATCAGCGACGAAATTTATCAACGCATCTCCTTTGACGCGCCCTCGGCGTCCGTCATGCAGCTCACCAACCATCGCGACAACCTCATCATTATTAATGGTGTGGCGAAGGCCTATGCCATGACGGGTTGGCGCATTGGCTGGGCTATTGCGCCGGTAGCCGTCGCCAAAGCCATGACGGCGTTCCAGTCGCACACTACGTCCAACGCAGCGGCGGTCTCGCAACATGCGGCGCTCGCGGCGCTGGCGAACACTGAGCAGACCGAGCCAACCATTGCGCACATGGTGGCGGAATTCCACAAACGGCGTGATGCAGTGCTTGCGGTGCTTGCTGAATTCCCAACCGTGAAGTTTGTCCATCCCGCCGGAGCGTTCTACATCTACGTAGACGTGCACGGGTATGCGGGCGCAGATGACCCGGGGACAGTGTTTGCGGAACAGTTAATTGAGCAGGAAAACGTAGCCGTGGTGCCTGGCGCTGCGTTTCTCACACCGGGATGGATTCGCGCGAGTTACGCCATGAAACAATCCGTGGCTGAAGAAGGCGTGCGCCGCATTGCCCGTCACCTGGTCGCCGGACGCCGGGAGCATTCATGATCACGACCATCGTGTTGGTACAGGCCGATCCGAAACACATTCCGCAGTGCGCAAGCGCGCTGGCCGGAATTGAGGGTGTGGCCGAAGTGTACTCCGTGTCGGGGGCGTGGGATCTCGTAGCGATCCTGCGCGTACCCGACCTCGATAGAATTGCAGCAATCGTGACCGAGGAGTTTGTGAACGTCCCCGGTATTACGCGTACCCAAACGCTCACGGCATTTCGCGCCTATTCAAAGAACGACCTTGAGCAGGCGTGGGACATTGGCGTGGAATAGCGGTGGCGCAGGCGGCGCTGCGGTTCAACTCACGAGTGTTCTGTGCCACGCGCGGCAGGCCGCTTACACATCGCATCGCACGGGCGGGCGTTTCCACATTTCGGTCCAGGAATCCAGTCTTTTCCGAAACGCAAACAGGTACGGCCCGACCGGCGTGTCGATCTCGAAAAACAACTCGGCCTGACCGTCGCCGTCCGCGTCCATCGACTCGACAAATCGCAACGGGGGGCGATCAGTCGTGCGCCCTGCCGTATGGTACACCCATCCCGGCCGATACCCATAGACGCCCTTTTCCATTACGATGAGCAAATGGCGTGGGCGTCGGGTCGCTACTGCGCTGGTGTCAGTATCCGTCCTTTCGTCATGGTATTCCGCCAGCACTGCCGGCGGCTCGTCCACACGGAGCACCGGATGCAGGCGCCGTGTAAAACGCGCCAATTGCTCGGCCCGGACGCCAACTGTTGGCGCGACCAGCTGTGGAATACTCGACGCGGCCTCCTCCATTTCGCCGGCTGATAGTGTTTTCAGACCGGTTGGCGACGCGTAGTTCATCACCGCAAGTTGCGTCCCTGTAGGCAGGGGGACTCGCACGACCGGAATCATGTTGGGGCACCCCTGCAACGAGTCGATCGGCATGGAGGCATTCTCCCACATTCGTTGCCGAATTTTCGCTGGGGTTCCGGTCGCGCCATCCACAATTGGCGTCAGCGGCTGGCCCGCATTCAGGCCAACAATGTCCAGGTAGTTCCAACCGCGTTTGGACATGCGCAATGTCCGGATGCCCGATTTGGACAACACCGCAATGGGTATCGCCAGGTTTTCGTCGCCCTTCCGTATTGTGCGAAACAGCAGCCGTGGGCCCTGCGCCACGAGGGCACTGTCGCGCACCCAGACCTGATCAACCGCCCCCTCCTCCGATGGATACAACCTCGATTTCACTTTTTCGCAGCCGCTGATGGCCAGCACTGTTACGGCACCGGCACACAGTGACTTGACGGAGAGGCGCACGGATTTGAGCGAGAAGATGCGAAACACAGGCGAAGTGGGGAAAGAGTCAGGGGGAAGTGTACTTCCTGTACCGTCACGAAATCAGCCGCCTGCGAGCCCCCCATATTCCCAGCCCGGCCCGGCGCGCGCAAGCACCACACCAAGGACGACCGAACTTCCTGAATCGCTCGCATCGAATGCTCCCTGCTAAATTTGGCCCCCCTGGGGGCGCCAGCGCACCGAGCGCCCACTCGCTCATTCCCTTTTCTCGCTTCGACCTCTTTGTGACTGACGAATCCGCCTCGACCGCAGGTTCCGCCGGCAATGCCAGGCAAGGTGCCCACTTCGTTCTGGCACTCGGCGAAGTGATTGCGACCGAGCGCAAGCCGAATACCCCACACGACTTCCACTTTCTGGCGACGGCTGACGCACCCGTCGGCATAGGCCTCATCGTGCGCGTGAATTCACAAGTCGCATCCAGCGGGGCCGTCACGGTGGTGTATGGCGTCGTGGTCGAAGGGTTTCGGTATGAAGATCTCACCGCGTCCGACCGCGAGGTGCGCATGTACAGCGCCCAGGTCTTGCGGCACGTTCCCGAAGAGCCGCTGCAACCGGTGCCCTTGGGGCCCGTGTACATGGCCAGCCCCGACGAAATTGCGGTGGCGCTGCGCATGGACGCATTTGCCGGCGTTTCCGGTGTCGATGATGTGACAAAGGGAGGCACCGCCATCCCCGTCGGTGTGTATCGGGCGGCGGGATTTGAGGTGGCTGTTTCGCTCGACGCCGATTTTCTGATGGGGCCGGAAGCCGCGCACCTCAACATCTCCGGCATGTCCGGTCTGGCCACGAAAACCAGCGCCATCGAGTTTGTGCTGCAATCCACCTTCACCCACTTCCCCAAGGCCAAGGGTAGCATCGCGGCGGTGTGTTTCAATGTGAAAGGGCCCGATCTCTGCTTTCTCGACCAGCCGGGAGTGATCTCCGAACGTGATCGCCAGTTGTACGACGTCCTGCAAGTGCCTGCGACACCGTTTGCCAACGTGCAGTACTTCGCACCATACACCGCGCGCGGGTTGCAGCTCAACACGCTCCGTACCCATCCGGACGTGGCGGATTCCGTGACGCCGCTGACCTGGGGACTCGGCGAGGTGCTGCAGTTTGCCGACGTGCTGCTGAACAAGGATGACATCGACGCGAAAGCTGATGCGCTCATCGACTTCATTCGGGAACGGGTGGTGGGCAAGACGTTTGAGGAGAAGGGACTGAGCCGCACCCACGTGGTGCAGTCGTTTGCCGACCTCGATGCGTGGTTTCGTGACGTGCTGCGCAAACTCGAGGAAGGGCACGGGGATACCTGGCGCACCCATCACGCGGCCACCATTCGCAAAGTGCGCAACCGCCTCTCCAATTTGTCCACCCGCTGCGCGGGTCTGGTCACGGACGCTGGCGTGGTGTCCGACCTGCCGTTCGGAAATTTTGCCGATCGCACCGTGTACGTCGTCGATATTGCCCGCGTCGAGGAAGATGCTCAGGACCTCGTATTTGCGCGCGTGGTTTCCGAGCTGCGGGAACATCTGGAGCGGCGTGAACTGGGGGTCGACCACGTCATCGTCTTCGTCGATGAACTCAACAAATACGCGTCCGGCGACGGACCCGACACATATGTGCGCAAAATGTTGCTCGACATTTCCGAGCGCGGCCGGTACCTCGGCCTTGTGTTGTTCGGGGCGCAACAGTTTCGCTCACAAGTACAGCGCCGCGTCGTCGGCAATGCAGGCACCGCCATGTATGGCCGCATGGACCCTGACGAATTGTCCACTCCGGGGTATCACGTGCTGAGCCCTGCTATCAAGGCCCGGCTCGCGACTCTCGACAAAGGCCAACTGATGGTGCGGCACCCGCATTTTGCCCAACCAATTTTCGTTCGGTTTCCGCGCCCCGCTGTGTTATCAGGACGAGAGGGAGTCGAAAAGTATCCGCCGGTGCCGGAACCATCACTGGCCGTGGCCATTGCGCGCGACCTTCGCCGATACGATGCGGCGATCGACTTGGCATGGGTCCAGCAAGCCATTCTGCTGTATGAAGAGCCAGCGGTGTTGTCGGCACGCAATGCGGTGCTCCGTCAGCGACCTGCCGATCTCAAATCGGCGTTTACCAGAGAGCTGGCTCGGCAGACGCGGCCGGCTCCCCAGGTTATGGCACAGGTGGCTTCGCCGGCCCGGTCGCTGCGCAATTTTTCGCCCGATGAGTACGGGGGTTGATTTGCGGGCCGGGTTCGTTCTGGCCTGCTCGTTGTGGGCGGTCGCGCCAATGGCCGCTCGGTTGAACGCACAGTCAAAGGCGCGGAGTGACGCCGCGCGTGTGAATCTCGTGGTGCGGCCGCACGTCGGTGACACGTTATGGCTTCGTGTTGAACAAACCATGGAAACGCGCACCGTGACGCTCAGCGACGCTCGTCGCCTATCACAGGGAGCGGGCACCTTAGGGCCGCGCGCCCCCGCGACACGGGTGCCAGAGTACGGCCCCGTGCGCGATCCCTCCATTACCCAAAGCACGTTTATGCGACTCAACGCACATTCGTTGGTTGAGTCAAGCGATCTGAAGACGACGTGGCTCACCGCGAATACCGACTCGCTGTTTGTCCGTACTGGAACCGGCGGGCAACTGGGTCCGGAACGTGGGGTTCCTCTCTCGCCGGCGGACCGGCGGACCCGCGTCAACGTGACGCCTGACGGTGCCATGACGATTGTCGATGCGGGCGCGAATACCGCCGCCATGACGGCGAATCTTTCCGGAATGCCCCCGATGTTACCTGGTCGCGCAGTCACGGTTGGGGAGGGGTGGGAGCGGGATATCATCCTGCCGTCACTCCCCATGGTGGGCCTGCGTGCGAATGGCGTGGTCCATGCAAGTTTTCGCCTGGATTCGTTAACGCGCGCGGGTCGCATGGCGTACGTGTCCCTGACGGGCACCTTGCGACGGGATGGGGCCGTCCGCGACTTGCCGCCCGGAACACAAGTCGCAACGGCGGGTGTGCTGCGAGGATATCTCATACTCGACCGTGCGCGCGGCTGGATTACGGAAGCCGAAACCGTCATTGAAGTGCAATCCGACATCACGCCAGGTGCGGGTGACGAGGGAAAGGCGCTGGCGCTTGACATCCGGCTGATCCAGAAAGTGCGAGTGCGCTAGCAACACAGCACGGGTAGGCTGACACCCGGACGCAGTGCTGAGCGCAGGTATTCGCGGCGTCGACCATGCCCGCCAAATCTGTCAAACGCGCGATTCGAGCTGCAGCCATTTACATTCGCTCATGCGCCTCGTTCACCTTGCCGACTTGCACCTGGGATTCCGTCAATATCAGCGGCTCTCGGCGTCGGGTATCAATCAGCGGGAAGCAGATATCGGCGCTTCGGTGGCGCGGGCCATCGAAGCAACTATTGCCGTGTGCCCGCACGTGGTCGTGATTGGCGGCGATGTCTTCCATTCTGTGCGCCCATCCAATTCTGCCATTCTGCATGCGTACCGACTGTTCCTGAAACTCAGAACAGCATTGCCCGACGCAGCGATTGTGATGGTAGCGGGCAATCACGACGCCCCCCGCACCACGGACGCCGGCTGCATTTTGCGGTTGTTCCGGGAAATCGGAATAGCCGTGGCGGACGCACGCGCAGAAGTGTTCACGTTTCCCGAACTGTCGCTGTCGGTCATGGCCGTACCCGACGTGCCGGGCATTGAGCGTCCAAAATTTGTGCCACCGCCGGGATTCCGGCACAACGTGTTGTTAGTGCACGGCGAAATTCCCGGGTTGGTTCCCGGACATGTGGCGGATGCCGATCGCTCGGCTCTGGAAATTCCCATTGCCGAGTTGAATGCGGAGATGTGGAGCTATATCGCGTTTGGCCACTATCATGTGTATCGCGAGATCACGTCGCACGCGTATTACAGCGGCTCCATTGACTACGCGAGCACCAATCCGTGGGGAGAGCTGCGCGAACAGCGCGACGCGCGCGTGCCCGGGAAAGGGTTCATCGAGCACGATCTGGTCACACACGCGCATCGGTTCCATCCCATGCCGGTCGCGCGTGACCTGCTCGATCTCGAATCGGTCGATGCGAACAACCGGTCGGCATCGGAAGTCGATCAGGCCATTGCCGAGCGCATCGTATCGGCGCCCTACCCCATCGACGATCGCATCGTACGGCTTGTTGTACGAAACCTGCCGCGACACATCGCGCGTGAACTCGATCAAGTGGCACTCCGTGAATACAAGCGCCGCGCACTGCACTTCCAATTGGACACGCGGAAACCCGAGCCGACATCGCAACGCACCTCCGGAGGCGCACCCGGTCGCCGCGCTACGCTTGAGGAACTGGTGGCCGAGCGCCTGAACGAACGCGTGCTGCCGGCGGGTGTGGAACGCGCACAGTTCGTGGCCAAAGGCCTGCACTATCTCGCCGAGGCGGAAGAGTCGCTTGGCGCAACACTCAGCGTCGTGGAGAGCTGACGGTGCGGCTGCTTTCCATACGCCTGCAGAATTTTCGACAGCACGAGGACACGTCCATCGTGTTCGAACAGGGCTTGACCGGCATCATTGGAACGAACGGTTCGGGGAAAACCACCATTCTCGAGGCAATCGCGTGGGCACTGTACGGTAACGCGGCCGCTCGCGGCACGCGCGATTCCATTCGGTTCGCTGGTGCCAAAGCGCGCAGCTCCGTCCGTGTGCAGTTGGTGTTTGAACTGGCCGGACATCGCTATCGGGTCGTGCGCGGGCTCACCAGCGCCGAGTGCTTTCTCGACGACGCCGAAGCGCCGATTGCCAGCACAATCTCTGGCGTGTCCGAACTGCTGCAACGTCGGTTAGGCATGACGCGGCTGGAGTTTTTTCACACGTACTTCACCGGCCAGAAAGACCTTGACGTAATGGCCGCCCTCGGCCCAACCGAGCGCGCACGTTTTCTGTCACGCGTGCTTGGCTACGATAAACTCACCAGTGCCCAGGAGTTGGTGCGCGAGCAACGCCGCGCGCTGGTGGCTGAGGGAACGGGCCTCAAGCAGGGCATGGCCGATGCAGAAAGCGTGGCGCGCCAAATTGCCGAGGCCCAGGCTCGGAAAGTGACGGCGCACTTGCGCACACAGACCGCGCACCAGTCGTCCGTGGCTGTTGCCGAACGCGCAAAAGTACTTGCGCCGCAATGGATTGCGGCGCAAGCAGAACGGGAGCGTGGTCAGCACCTGCACTCTGAGTTGCGGGTGGCCGAAACGAACGTGGCGGCCCTTACACGCGACGTGCAGCGCTTGCAGGCGCAGCGAACGGAAATCGCGGCCGCACAATTGGAGGTCGCGCCGTTGCTGGAAGCGATCGCCCCGCTGCCCCCCATGCGCGAAGCGTTGACGCTGCAGGACACACTCGCCAATGCCGAGTCGCGGCGTCAGACCCTGCTGGAACGATTGCGCAGCGTCGCGGAAGAAGAAGTGCGGTTGAATGAACGAGGCGTACAACTTGAAACGGCGCCGCAACTCGAACGGGACGCGTTGGCGAATCTTGCCACCCTGCGCAGTGGGCTCACCGCGATTGAGCACAGTGTCGAGACGGAACGCACCTCGTGGGTACGCGACCGTCAGGAGGCAGAGACACGCCTCGAGTCATTGCGTGCGCAATACCTGGAGCTCGAAGGACAGCACAACACCATGAAGGGGCTCGGCGAAGAGACCCCGTGTCCAACCTGCGGCCGCCCGCTTGGCAAGTCGTATCAGTCAGTCCTGGATTTGCTCACCGATCAATTGGAGACGGTGAAGGTTGACGGCAACTACTATCGCCAGCGTCTCGAACAACTCGCAAAAACACCGGATGCGGTTGAATCGCTGGAGGAACGCCGTCGCGTGGCCCAACAGGAGGTGGCGGCGTTCGAACGCCGCTTGCTGAAAATCCAGAACGCCGTGATGGAACTCGCGGGACTGCAGGAGCAGCGCACAATCGCTGCCGGACGCCTGGCCGAAACTCGACGGTTATTGAGTGAGTTGCCGTCCGGCTATGACCAGGCGCGCCATACAGCGTTGCGTGAGGCCGTCGCTCGCCTGGCTGAACTGGAGCGCCGTGTCGCGAGACTCGGTGGCGTGCTGGACCGGGAGCAGGCAACACGTGTCGAGTCTGAAAAGGCCCAGCAACGGTGGCTGATCGCCAACCAGCGCATCGACGACTTGACACAGCAGCGCTCGGAAATTCGCCTCGATGAAGCGGCGTTTGCCCGCTTGCGTGACGAGTCTGATCACCTGCACGCGCAGTTGCGCGCCACGGAGTTGGAAGTCGTGGCGGCAGAGGGGGATGCCGCGCGCGCTCAGGCGGACGTAACGGCGTTGGAACAGCGCCGCGAAGCGCTCCAACGTCTCACCAATCGTCTGGATGCGCTGGAGGCTGACAAACGTCTGCACGATGAACTGGACCGTGCCTACAGCGATCTGCGCACGGACCTGAACACACAACTGCGTCCCGAACTCGCGGAAATTGCCAGTGGATTCTTGCGGTCGCTGACCGATGGCCGGTACAGTGCCCTGGAATTCGACGAAGACTATAATGTCGTGGTGCTCGAAAATGAGCTCCCCAAGCTCGTCGTGTCAGGCGGCGAGGAAGATCTGTGCAACCTGGTGTTGCGGCTTGCCATTTCGCAGATGATTGCGGAACGCGCGGGCCAGGCCTTCTCGCTGCTGATCCTCGATGAGGTGTTTGGTTCATTGGATGAAATCCGCCGGGACAACGTCATCGAACTGCTCCGCCGTCTCCAGGACCGATTCGAGCAGGTTATTGTCATCACGCACATCGAGCAGGTGCGAGAAGGGCTGGATCGCGTGCTGGTGGTGCGTTACAACGAAGATTCCGGAACCGCGAATGTCACGACTGGAGGTCCGAGCGGCAGTGGCGGTGTCGCCTTGACCGATGCGGGCGACCATCTGTTTCGCGTGGCATCATGACGGTGCCTCCCAAGAGCTGGCGCGGGTTGCGCCCGGTCAAGGGGCCGTATGTCGCGACAACGGCCGACATCGCCGCGCTGAATGAAGTGTTCGCCGAGGCGTTTACCGAGCGGTATCGCCGGGATGGGCTGACGGGCGTGCGGGTGCCTCCCCTGAATCCCGCTATCTGGCGCTATGCAATTGAAGACGCTGGCGACGGGGCATTGTGTTGGCGCGACGAACGGAACCGCATGGTCGCCTTCAACATGGTGCACCATTCCGGCGCAGAAGGTTGGATGGGACCGCTCTGCGTCCGACCGGACTATCAGGGATTCGGTCTGGGCAAGACTATTGTGCAGGCCGGACAACAGTGGCTGGAGCAGCAAAACGTCAAGGTCATAGGCCTCGAAACAATGCCGCGCACCATGGACAACATCGGCTTTTACTCAGGCTTGGGATTTGTGCCGGGTCCGCTCACGATCACGTTGATGCTGGACGTGACGGGAGAGAATCAGGCGCCTGCGTTGTTATCCGAATTATCGGGAGCCGCGCACGATAAGGCGTTGGAGGGATGCCGCGCGCTGACAACTCGCGTGTTACCGGGCTACAACTTCACACGTGAGCTCGAACTCACCGAGCGACTGGCTCTGGGCGACACGCTGCTGCTGGGCCCCCCGCACAGCCCAACGGGTTTTGTGCTGTGTCACACCGCCCCGTTGGTCGAAGGGCGCACTCGCGAAGAATTGCGTGTGCTGAAGATGGTGTTGAACGATCGCGCGGACTTGACCAGCATGGCCCGACTCACTGCAGAATACGCCCGCAACACTGGCACGCGGCGCGTTGCGTACCGGGTGCAGGGCGTGTACCCCGACGTCTATCGAACGCTGGTACAACTTGGTGCCCGCGTGCGGTGGACCGACCTGCGCATGAGTATGCACGGATGGACCGAGGGGACGCCGTCCCAGGGACTTGTACTGTCCAACTGGGAAATTTGACGGGCAATGGCGCGGTTTGGGCTTACTTCTTGTTGTGTTTCGGAGTGCCCGGCGTCGATGGGCGCGGACCCGATGGGGTGCCGCGCGCGACGATGCGCCAGATCAGCAGGAAGACTCCCCCGGTCAGCAATAGATGTACCCAACCGGCTGCCTCTGTCGTCAAGACCAGAGCAACCCAGGCTACGAGCAGGGCTACAGCACCAGCGATCCAAATATCCATACGGGTTTCCGATAGCGCCGCACTTGACGGCAGGTGTACAATCCTGAAGACTTCTGGAAGGTGCGGGACGAAGAGATTTACTTCTTGAGCCGATAAGTCCATAGTGAGGGCTCGACACGCTGCATGGCCGTCATGCCCCAGTGCGGGGAAGGCGAAAGTACGGTGAGGGTTCTACTCCTTTCGCTTGGGCTTCAAGATCACCTCTTCGTTCCCGTTTTTTTGCAAGGGCTCCGCTTCGGCGGGGCCCTTGTACTATTTAGAAGATAGTCGTTTTTCGCTATCGCTCGAATTCTGAGGGAACATGCCCCTGGTCACCGTCACGCGCCGCCTCGTGTTCAATGCGGCGCATCGCGTGCACAATCCCGCGTTCTCACCTGAAAAGAACGTGGCCCTGTACGGGAAATGCAACAACCCCCATGGCCACGGTCACAATTATACCCTCGAAGTGTCCGTGCGTGGCCCCGTCGACGCAGAAACCGGGTACGTGATCGACCTTGGTGTGCTCCGCGATCTGGTGGAGCGGCTGGTGGTGGATCAAACGGATCACCACCACTTCAATCACGACGTGCCCTACATGCAGGGGATCAACCCCACGTCAGAGAACATCGTGGTGGCCATGTGGAACGCACTCCAACCCCATGTGCAGCCCGGCAAGCTGCTTCGGCTCCGCCTCATTGAAACCGAAAACAACTACGTCGAATACGAGGGAGAGTAGGCCATGCCATACGAGTCACTGGGCGCGCACACGCCCATTTCAGGCGCGATCACCAATCCCGGCGCGCATGCGGAAACGCTGGAGGCCTACCGGATAACGGTCCTGCAGCAGCTCCAGCTGATTGGAGAAGATCCAAAGCGCGAAGGCCTGCTGAAAACGCCCGAGCGCGTTGCAAAATCCATGGGCTGGTTGACGCGCGGCTACCGCATGACGGCCCGCGAAGTGATTGGCGACGCCCTGTTTGCGGAAGACCACGAGAACATGGTCATGGTCCGCGACATCGAACTGTACTCGATGTGCGAACACCACATGCTGCCGTTCTTCGGGAAAGCACACATTGCCTACATCCCGCACGGAAAAATTGTCGGACTGTCCAAGGTGCCCCGCGTGGTGGAGGTGTTTGCACGTCGCCTGCAGGTCCAGGAGCGCCTGGGCGAGCAGATTGCCAACGCGCTGGACGAAGTGCTGCAGCCGAAAGGGGTTGGCGTCGTCATTGAAGCGGTGCATTTGTGCATGATGATGCGCGGTGTCGAGAAACAGGGCTCCCGCACGATTACGTCATCACTGCGCGGCGCTTTTCGCGACGACGCGAAAACACGCAGTGAATTCCTGCAGCTTGCCTATGGGACGACGGGGCGCATTTAGTCATGCGCACCGCCGTCGTCACAGGCGCATCCCGAGGGATTGGCCGAGCGGTGGCCGAACTGCTGGTGCGCGATGGGAGTCGGGTGTATCTCCTGGCTCGCACCGAACAACAGCTGCGTCACGTGGCGAGTTCATTGGGCGAACGCGCGGTGCCCATCGTGTGTGATGTCACCGATGCGCAGGCAGTGCAGCACGCCGTCCGGGTCATTGCCGGCGAAACGGGCGGTGCGCCAGACCTTCTGGTCAACAACGCTGGAATTTTTCCGTTGGAGGCTATGCATTTGCTCGAAACGGCCGACCTGGAACATACGCTGTCCGTCAACGTTGTTTCGCCGTTTCGCTTTGTGCGAGCATTTCTTCCCACGATGAAACAACGCGGAAGCGGAATGATCATCACCGTTGGGTCAGTGGCAGACCGCGCGATTTTTGCGGAGAACGGCGCGTATGCCGCCAGCAAACACGCGCAGCGGGCCATGCACGAAGTGTTGCGGCAGGAGACGCTGGGCACTGGCGTCCGCGTGTCGCTGGTCTCGCCGGGTCCTACCGACACCAGCATCTGGGATGCCATCGATCCGGACACGCGCGAGGGCTTTCCGGCGCGCTCGCAGATGTTGTCGGCCAGCACGGTGGCGGGGGCTATTCACTGGGTGGTCACTGCTCCCCGCGAGCTCAACGTCGACGAATTGCGGCTTTCTCGGAGCTGAAGGCGAACCCAGGGTATGCATCTGGAATTGGTGGAGCTGCTGCGTTGTCCCAATCCACATGCCCCGAGCGTGCTGGTGGTATCGTCCGACAAAACGTCGGCGCGTTATGTCATGCAGGGCGTGCTGGGTTGCCCGGAATGCGGCGCGGAATACCCCATTCGCGACGGAATCAGTCTGTTCGGCGCCGATAGTCCGGAGGCGGCGCGTGGTAGCACCGTTGACCCGGCAAATGCCGATAGCGAGCTCGCACTTCGCGTGGCGGCGCAACTCGCAATGACAGAAGGCCGGTCGGTGTACACGTTGGTGGGGTATTCGTCGCGCGTAGTACTGGCGATTCGGGCGGTGGTCCCGGCGCGATTGATCGTGATCAATCCAGTCGGCGTCGACGCGATTGGCGACGCGAGTATCACCCTCGCGACTGCGCCTGCGGGCGTGGTGCGCACGCAGGGCCGGCTGCCGCTCACGCGCTCCCGGATGGACGGTCTTGCGTTTGCGAGTCAGCCTGACGCGGGGTGGCTTGCGCAAGCGGTCGAACTTCTCAAACCGGGAGGCCGGGTGGTCGCTCCGGCGACTGGCGCCGTGCCGGTCGGCGTTGTGGAACTGGTGCGCGATGCGCACCAGTGGGTGGCAACGCGCGAACGCGTTGCGTCCGCTCCTATCGGAATGACTCGGCGCTAAACCGAAACCGGTGTGGGGGTCGCGTTATCCGTCCGACGGGTCAGCGTACAACGCGTCAATCAGTTCTTTGTAGCTCTTCTCGATAACACGACGCTTGACGCTGAGTTTCGGCGTCAACTCGCCGCGTTCGATGGAGAAGTCATGCTCGAGATATTCGATTTTTTTCGGTGCCTCGAAATGCGCGAGCCCGGTCATTTGCGCACGAACTTCTACATCCATCTTCGCACGCACTGCGGGGACTGCCAGCATCTCTTTGCGCGTCTTCGAGCCAAGGTTTTCGGTAGAGGCCCACTTGTCCAGGATGTCCCACTCGGGCACGATGAGAATAACCGGGAATTTCCGCTTGTCGCCAATCATCACCGCCTGCGAAACGAATTTGCTCAACTTGACCTTGGTCTCAATGGGCTGGGGCGCAATGTTCTTGCCACCCGCCGTGACGATGATGTCCTTCTTGCGATCCGTGATGCGCAGAAACCCGTCTTCCAGTTCCCCAATGTCACCGGTCTTGAACCAACCCGCGGCGTCTATCGCCTCGGCCGTCGCTTCGGGTTTGTTGTAATAGCCCTTCATCACGTGCGGGCCACGCGTGAGAATTTCGCCGTCGGACGCAATCATGATTTCCACTCCGGGAATGGGCCGTCCCACGGTGCCTATGCGAAACGCTTCTTTCGTATTGCCGGTGATGACGGGAGATGTTTCGGTCAACCCGTAGCCTTCATGAATGGTCAACCCTGCGGAATAGAAAAATTTGTTGATTTCGGGAGACAGCGGTGCGCCACCGGAAATGAAGTACCGCATGCGACCACCCGTGCGCGCCTTGAGTTTCGAGAACACGAGTTTCTGCGCCAGGTTGTACTGAAAGGCGAGCAAGCCCGCTGGCTCTTTCCCCGCGAGTTTCATGTCGGCCCAGCGTGAGCCAACCGCGCGCGCCCAGAAAAAAATGCGCGCCTTGACCGCTCCGCCTTGCACGGCGCCTTCCAGCACGCGCGCGTAAATTTTCTCATACAACCGCGGCACGGACATCATGATGCTTGGCTTGATTTCCGTCATGTTGAGCGGGACGGTATCAATACCTTCGGCATAGGCGATGGGAACCCCATGCGAGAAAATGAAGTAGTCGCCGGTGCGTTCAAAAATGTGGCTGAGGGGCAGAAAACTCAACGCGACGTCGCCCTCGACAGCGGGAATCACTCCGCGCGAACCCCACACGTTCGACGCGATGTTGTTCTGCGTGAGCATCACCCCCTTTGGGTCGCCGGTGGTGCCCGACGTGTAAATCAGCGTGATCACGTGATCGGGTGAAACGGCCAGCGCATTCCGTTTGAACGTGGCGGCCGCTTCGGCGCCGTCTTCGGCCGCACCCAGTGCTTCAATTTCGGCCATGGTGTAGTCACACCCGTCAGCCTTGCTGGCCGCAATGCCGACCACCCATTCGACGCCCGTGGCCTGGTCGCGCACACTGGCAATCTTTCGCGCCTGCTCGGACGTCGACACAAACAACACCCGTGCACCCGAGTCGTTCAACAGGTACGGAATCTGTTCCGCCGGCAGGGTGGGATAAATCGGCACGTCGGTCAGGCTCGAGCAAATACACGCGTAGTCGACAATCGCCCATTCGGGCCGGTTCTCGGATAACAGGGCGACGCGATCGCCCGGCTTGATGCCCAGCTTGGCGAGACCCAGCGCGAGACGACGTACACGCTGTAAGACGGTCTGGTGCGAGAGCTTCTCCCATACGCCGTTCACTTTGTACAGGAACGCGTTCGGGCGGTTGTGTTTCTCGACGGCTTCGAAGAACAGCCGATTGACCGTGCCGGGTTCGGGCTGGGGGCCACCGCTCGCGTAACGGGAAGGCGACGGAATGCCCGCCAGCGTGTTGGCGAGAGCAGGGTTTGGGACACCCGCAATTGAAGACATCGCTGACTCGGGAAAGGGAAACGAGCGGTCGGGAAGTAGGCGGCGCTTCCCAGTCTCTATGGCTTTTTGATAACAGGTACGACAACACGGATGGGGGCACCCTTCACCGCCTGCCCCTTGTAGGTCACCGTCACGAGCACGACGGCAGAGTCGACAGCAGCACCGGTTGGAAACAACGACGGACGCACCCGGACAAACCGGGACGTCGATCCGGAATTGTCGGTGGTGTCAATATTTGACAGCTTGTCCTGGTCGTTGACAAGGAACGCGCCCTTGGTCGAGTCGTTCGTGGAGTTGGCCGGCCGAAGCAGTTCATACCGCACCAGCCAGTTGGGCACCCGGGAAACGGCCGTATCGCCACGATGCCGCACCGTCACCGTCAGCGCCGACGACGTGTTGGACTTTGGCGTTAATCCCACATCGGGGGGCGTGACGCGCAAGGTGTCGATGGCCGTCGCGTCGAGCCGGTCGACCGAGTCGGGGCGCAAGGTCACCAGCAAGGTGCGGATGACTTGCAGATTGCCGCCAATGCGCGCGGCGATGCGCGCCGTCGTGCCGGAGCCGCTCAGTGCCTTCCGAGCCACGACGAATCCGCGCAGTGAATCAACCAGCAGCGCGCTATCGCGCGTCGCGTCGGCGTAGGTATAGCGAACCACCGCGTCCTCGATCACGTCGCCTTGCTGGTTGCGCACCACCGCCAGCACGGGAACGGCGCGGCCGGTAATATCGCGTAGCGTGTCACCTATTACTACCGCCGGTGCCGCAAATCCGTTGAATTCAATGCTGGCCGGCACCGACGATGACGAGGTGACATCGGCACAAGCGGCGGCCGCCCCAACGCTCAGCGCGCCGCACGACCTGTAAAAAAACCTGGTGCGAGTAGCCGCGCGCATCACTACCCCAACCGCTCGGCAAGGCGAGTGGCAATGTTGATATACGCCTGACTCGCGGCGTCGGCGGGCGCGCGCAGGACAACGGGTTGTCCCGCCGCAAACGCGTCCGCCGTGGCGGGCGTGCGTGGAATGGCGATGTCAAAGACGAGATGTTTGGGCAGGTGTTCGCGCACGTAGTGCAGCACCCGTTCACTGGCGGGATTGCCCGCTTCGTACATCGTGAGCAGAATGCCTTCCAGCGTGAGTTCCTTGTTCTCCGCGATCACATCCTGCACGGCGCGCAAAATCTGGGGCGTGGTCTGCAACGCTAAGGGCTCTGCTTGCAGTGGCACAAGCACGTGTTGGCTGGCCGCCAGCACGCGGCGCGTGATCGCGCCAAGTCCGGGAGGAGTGTCGACGACCACGACATGACAACGCTCTCTCGCCATCTGCAGCAATTCGGCCAGCACGTTGCTGTCCGCAACCCGGCGCTGAAACGCCGAGTGGTCGGATTCTTCGCTCACCGATCCGGCGAGGATCACGCGTAGCCACGGCAGCCCGGTGGGGAGAATGACATCGCGCAACGGACGATCGCCGCGCAGGTAGTCGTCGAAGCCATGCGTGCTGTGGCCGCGCCGCAGCCCGACGCCGTAGCGCACGGATCCTTGCGGATCGGTATCAATCAACAACGTCTTGAGGCCACGCCGGGCAAATGCAGCCGCCAGATTCACCGCGGTCGTGGTTTTGCCAACGCCGCCCTTCTGACTCACAATTGACAACACACGCCCCATCTTACTGATCCGGGTGTTTCAGGTGTTCTACGCCTTCGGACCCGCGGCGCGATGAATCGGGCGACGGGGCTCCGGCCTCCGGTTGCCCGGCCGCGCGCCGCGACGGCGCATCGCCCATGTTCTGCAGGTCCTGCAACGTCTGCTTGGCGTGCGCGCGAAATTTCGCGGACGCTGCGTCGGTTCCGTTGCTGTTGCGCAGAAACCCTTCCAGATGCATGGCGGCGTGTGCGGTGTCCCCACGCTTGAGCAACAGGAAGGCCAGCCCGTAATGGGCGCCGGCCAACTCGGGATCGATTTGCAACGCGCGCCGGTAGGAACGAATGGCTTCTTCGGGCTGCGCCGTGCGCGAAAACGCGATCGCCATGTTCTGCAGCACCTGCAAATCGTCCGGGCTTGCGCGCAAGGCCAATCGGTACGAGGTGAGCGCATTGCCGTAGTCGCCGCGCTTCTCCAGCTCAATCGCTTCCGCGAGAAAGTCTACCGGTCTTGATTCATCGCGCTCGGATGCGCCACCCAGCAGACGTTTCCACCATGACATGCGTTTGAACTTGCTCCGGATTGGTGTGGCGCTTGCCGCATGAGCAGAAGGCGCAAAGTTACCGGTCCGAACGCGTCCCAACAAGGCGCGGCCGACTGGGCGGGTACCGAGCGCACCCCCCGAATGCGCGACGCGGATCACAGATTCCGATTGGTACACCACTGTCGTCTGGCGGTGCGCGGAGTATTACTTGCCTGTCGCTCGCCGGCAGTGGTTCTCGGCGTGCCGGGAGGCTACACTCTCTCTCACTCTTCCCGCGGGGCACGTATGCTGAACCGAACGTATGCACACGACGCATCGAAGGGTGTGATGCTGGTGGATTGGCCGCTGTTCGGTGAATTGTCACGGGCTTTGGCCCTCAAAGTGGCCCGTGACTATGACCCCGAACTGGTTGTGGGTATTGCAACCGCCGGGGTCGTGCCAGGAGCCACTATCGCGGCAATTCTGGGTCGGCCATTTCACTCCATTCTGGTCTCCCGTCGCTACAGCTCCGATTACCTGCGAGAAACTCCGGCGGTCTTCGGTACGGCACCGCCTGAATCGCGGGGCAAACGGGTATTGGTGGTCGACGAAACCTGCGATTCCGGTGACACCATCCGGTTGGCAATTGCCGCCCACAGCAATGCCGGTGCCCGCGAAGTTCGAACGGCCGTCAGCTTTCGCACCGGGCTGTTCACGCCCGATTACGAGGCGTTGGTCACCGAAAGTGCGATTATCCTGCCGTGGGACCGCGAAGTGCTGTCTAACGGCGAACTGGTGCCTAACCCCAAATATGCCGGCCTGCTGCCACCCTGAGGGGCAGGACCTGCCGTTCAGTCGGCGCTGGATGCAGCCCGATCGTAGGGAATACCGCGACCCATGGCTTCGTGTACGTATTGCAGGACATCCAGCGACGCCATGAGAAAACGACAGTGTCCCTGCCCGCACGAGCCACATTCCACTTCAAGCACGGCAAGCGGCGCGTCGGCCAGCCGACCAAAAAATCCGGCCAACAACCCGGTGGATACATGACAGCCCGGGAGCTCACGCGCGCCTTCCGGGTCGGCTTCGCACCAGTCGTGCGCATCAATGGCCATCACGGCTTCACTCACGCCGGTGAGCTCAAGCTCGCCCCATCCGCAGGCAGCGAAAAACGTTGAAACCAGCGCGCCGCACTGGTGCTCACTCAGTTCGGCGGGCGCACGTTCTCCGCGCTCGTCCAGCCACTCGGCGAATGAATCAAACAGTGCGCTGCCTGCCTGATACCCTGCATCCCGCAAGGATTCAACGGCGCCAGGGGACGGGGCGTTTCGGGAAACGCCAAGAAGCGCCGGGAAAAACGCGGCGGGGACGGCCACCGAACGCGTGGCAAGAAATGGCAGGGTTGCGCTCATATGTGCATACGACGCTCGCTCCGGTTGCGCGTCACGTCAAGCCAGAAGGGCTGTGCCGATCGTATAACAGTGTTGGCCGTCACCGTTACCCCGCCGCACGCATTGCCAATGTCGCCTCGTCGATGATTTCGATGCCCAGTTTTTCGGCCGCTTCGCGTTTGCTACCGGCGTCATCGCCCGCGACGACAAACGAAGTCTTCTTCGAGACCGAACTAGCGACGCGCCCGCCGGCTCGTTCGATAAGCTGGGTCGCTTCGCCACGGGACAGCGTGGGCAAGCTACCCGTCAGCACGATGACGAGCCCGGTAAACGGTCCTTCCACCACCACTGCATTCGGCTCGGTGAAATGCACCCCGCGCGTTCGCAGTTTTTCAATCAAGGCGCGGGACGACGGGTCGGCGAAGTAATCCACTACTGACTCGGCGATGGTATCGCCCATGCCGCGAATCTCCGCGATGTCGGCAAACGGCGCCGCCGCCAGCGCATCCATCGTGCCAAATCTTCGCGCCAGGAGCAGCGCCGCTTGCGCCCCGACATGTCGAATGCCAAGCCCAAACAGTAAGCGGGAGAGTGGCCGCGCACGTGCCTCGCCAATGGCTCCGACAAGATTCTCGGCGCTCTTCCTGGCAAACCGTTCGAGCTCGGTCAGTTGCGTGGCGGTGACATCAAACAAATCAGCGAAATCTTGCACCAGGCCTGCCGCCAGCAATTGTTCAATGCGCGCGTACGACAGGCCATCAATATCCATCGCGTCGCGCGCTGCAAAGTGCACCAGGCCTTCCAGTTGTTTGCCGGGACACAACACGTTGGGACAGTAAATGGCGACGTCGGTTCCATACTGTTGCGTTGGAGTCTGGCAACTTGGGCAGTGCGTGGGCATGGACCACACATGCTCATCGCCAGTTCGGCGCTCGGGAACGGGTCCCAGCACTTTGGGAATCACATCGCCGGCGCGAACAATTTGCACCCAGTCGCCTTCACGCAAATCCTTGAGCGCAACCTGTTGGGCATTGTGCAGGGTCGCGTTGCGCACCGTGGCACCGCCCACTTCTACCGGTTCCAGCTCGGCGTATGGCGTCAACACGCCCGTGCGTCCGACATTCACCTTGATCTGCCGCAACCTGGTCACTGCCATGTCTGGCGCAAACTTGCGCGCAATCGCCCATCGAGGTGTGCGATCATTGCGAATGCCCAATTCCTGCTGCACGGCGACGTCGTTCACTTTCACCACACCGCCATCAATGGCAAACGCCAGTTGCGCGCGCGTCTCGTGTTCGACCGTGTACGCCCACTGCTCCACTTCTTCAATCGTCGTGCATCGCGCCTTGTGAGGTGCGACGGGAATGCCCCAGCTTTCCAGCGTGTTCAGCAAATCCCACTGCGTGGCAACGGGAGAATCGCCATTGGGCAATACCGCGGCATATCCGAAAAAACCAAGCGGGCGCGAGGCCGTCATCGCCGTATCCAACTGTCGCAACGACCCCGCGGCAGCGTTGCGCGGATTCACAAAGACATCCTTGCCAGCGGCTACTTGCGCTTCGTTCATGCGCTCAAAGCCGGCGAACGGCAGGTACACTTCACCGCGAATTTCCATGCGGGGGGGGTGCATGTGGCCAAACAACCGTAAGGGAATGCCCTTGATGGTGCGAATATTCGCGGTGACATTTTCGCCCTGCGTCCCGTCGCCGCGCGTCGCGGCGTTTTCCAGCACGCCATTTTCGTAGGTCAGGGCCACGGCGGCGCCATCAATCTTGAGTTCAACCGTGTAGCCACCCTTGTGAATGTCCTCACCGACGATGCGTTTGGTGGATTGTTCGAACGCCTGCATCTCCTCGGGGTTCATTGCGTTGTCCAGCGACAACATGCGCACCATATGCTGGTGCGGCTGAAACCCTGACTGCACCAGCACGCCCACGCGTTGCGTCGGAGAATCGGCCGCGATCAACGCGGGGAATTCCGCCTCGACCTGCTGCAGTTCCCGAAAAAGCCGGTCGTAGTCCACGTCCGACAGGTTCGGCGCGTCGAGTACGTAGTACTGGTGCATTGCCACCGCCAACATTTCGCGGAGCGCTGCGGCGCGGGCAATGGTTTGTGCTGTCGGAAGATTGGCGCCAGATACGTCCATGCCGTTGGCCTGAGTGATGCGAGACACACGCGCTACACGATAAACGCGCGGGCGGATCAGGAACCCCTTCACGCGTCGTTGGTAAGAGGGGAGATGACTGTCGTCACCAAAATACCAATCCGGCACCGGTTGTCACATATCTTTCGCATTCGCGAGGAAAGTGCTACTACCGAGGGGGCTTGGTTCAGTTGGCCTGACATCACCTTGACAACATCAGTGCGCGCCGGTCGCGCAGGAGGCTCCGATGTGGGAATCGATGGGTAGGCGCTCGCGCGCCGACGAAACGGAAGGGATTCGGATGCTCGGTATCGGCCTGTTGGTCGGGGCCGTGGTAGGCGCGACCGCGGCACTGTTGATGGCTCCGGCATCCGGAACGGATACGCGCCGTTTACTCCGGCGCAACGCGCGCCGGCTGGCCAAGCAGGGCGGCGGGATGTTGGAAGACACATGGAGCGACGCGGAACGCGCGGCGCGAGTGGGGATGAAACGCGCTCGGAAGCAGGCCGCGATGGCCCGTTCGGCCGCACGTGATGTGGCTCGTGACGTCACGGACGCTGGCCGCCGCCGTTTCGGTTTAGACTAACAGTCCTCACACGGTTGAGCGCCCAATACTGGGGCGCTCGCCTTGTTGGAGGCCCATTGGGCGCGCTGCCTCCACGGTAGGGCTCACCTACTTCAACGCCCGCAGCTCCTCGGCCGCCTGGCGCTGATACAATTCATCATTGGCGTCCTTGAGCGGTGCCCTGATTGCGGCTTCGTACGACGCTCGTGCCTCGGGCTTCCGTCCCATATCGCGGTACACCCGGGCCAGGTCCAGACGATGCACCGCACGAATGGGATCGTTCGCCACGGACTGTTCCATATAACTGGCCGCTGCGGCCCAGTTGGCCTCACCCAATATCTGGCCTCCCAACACCGTCTTGGCGAACAGTTTCACCACACCGTTCAGTCGCATGATCTCCGCGTTCCACACACCCATGACATGCATCGCGCCAGGGTGTTGGGGATCGATGGAAAGGGACTTGAGGGCGTACCGGCGCACTTCCTTCGCATACTTGATGCGTTCCCGAGGACCAACGGTCAACGCCGCACGTCCAAGCGCCCGCGACATGGCAAAATTTGCCTCGACGTTGTTGGAATCGGTTGCAACGGCGCGTCGTGCGTAATCGGTGGCTTTGGTAAATGTTGCTTCCCGCCGCTTGTCGTCAGCCTCCACTTCGCCGATATCAATGGCCGCGCCGGACGCCTTCCATAATGCGTCCGTATTGCGTGGGGCGGTCTGCAGCGCGGCCTCATAATGCGTGAGCGCCTGTTTCGGCTGCCGCGCTTCGGTGGACTTGTCGCCGGCGGCGACCTGATCGGCAACCGCGCTGGCTGACGCAGTCGGAGGCTGTGCCGACAGCACGGCGTACCGCTCGGCGATTGGGACACAAGTGGTCACGGCGACTGCGACGGCGATTGTCCGGGCGCCCCATCGGTACCCGCCAAGCGCTCGGCCGGGCTTTGGTATATGCTCTGTCATCCCGCTATTCCCCAGTTGTCGAATTCGCACGGTAGTACCCCAGAACAGTCATCTATGCTCGCACGCACGCTGATTGAACGAAAACGCAACGGGTTGCGCATTGCGTCAGCAGAATGGACCCTGCTCATGCGCCGCTACGGTGCCGGAGAAATTCCCGATTATCAAATGTCCGCGCTGGCCATGGCAATCTACTTCAATGGCCTCGATCGACAGGAGCTGGGTGCGCTCACCGATGCCATGCTGCAGAGCGGCAGCACGCTCGACCTGACGCACATGCGCGCGCCGCGCATCGACAAGCATTCCACCGGCGGAATCGGCGACAAGGTGTCCATTGTGCTGGCGCCGCTTGTCGCAGCCTGCGGCATTGCCGTACCCATGATGTCGGGACGCGGTCTCGGTCACACTGGCGGGACTCTGGACAAACTTGAGTCAATCCCGGGATTTCGCACCAACCTGTCGCTGGCCGAAACGGCACGCCTGGTGGAAACCATCGGCTGTGCGCTGTTCGGGCAAACAACAGAAATTGCACCCGCCGACCGCCGCCTGTACGCCCTGCGCGACGCAACGGCGACTGTAGAGAGCGTGCCGCTGATTGCCGCCAGTATCATGTCCAAGAAGCTGGCAGAGGGGCTTACCGGTCTTGTGCTTGACGTGAAGCGGGGGTCGGGAGCGTTCCTCCCCGAACTCGAACGCGGGCTGGCACTCGCACGCACTATGATCGATCTGGGCGTGGATCACGGGTGTCCCGTCGTTGCGCTGATCACCGCCATGGACCGGCCCCTTGGCCGCGCGTGCGGTAACGCACTGGAAATCGAGGAGTCCATCATGGCGCTCCGAGGGGAGGGCCCGGCCGACCTCTTGTCGGTGACGTATGCCCTTGGCGCCGAAATGTTATTGATGGGCGGCATCACACGGGACCGGGAAGAGGCGCGCCGGAAAATGGAGGTTGCGATCTCCTCGGGCCGGGCCGCCGAGAAGTTCCAGCAAATCATCGCTGCGCAGGGAGGAAACCCAGCGGTTGTCGACGACCCTGCGCTGCTCCCGCAGGCCGCCGAGTGCGAAATCTTCACCGCTCCCAACGGGGGTGTGGTGGCACAAGTTGAACCGCGTACAATTGGGTTGGGCATCGTCGAGCTGGGCGGCGGACGCGCGCAGGTGGAAGACCGCGTCGATCCGACCGTTGGTTTCGTGATCACAGCGCGCCCCGGCGACGTTGTGCGCGAGGGAGAACCCATGGCGACGGTATTCGCGCGTGACCGCCGGGGCATCGAACTGGGGCTCAAAACGCTGTCCCGCGCCATTCACGTAGGCGAGGAAGCAGAGCCGCCCCTGCCACTTATTTCGCATCGGGTGACCGAAGCGGGGGTGGAGCGGTACGAATCCTGAGTGTACCTTAGGGTCGTCAGGTCTGAGCTGCTGTCCGTTTACCTCACTCCAGGTTCACTGCGCTTCGGCGCCCAACGTACGAGCTGTCGATGATTTCACCCGGCATGAACCGCTTGCTCAGTTTCGTGGCATTGGCCACGGTGATCCCGATGCTCGCCCTGTATGGCTTGCTGATGTACATCTCGACACCGACACCAGACGGGGGCATTGAGCCGACCATGGCCATGGTGAGTTACATCGCACTTACCTTCATTTTTCTGGCGTTGACAATAGTGGTGGTGAATTTCTCGCTGCAGTTGTCACGACAGGCGAAAGGGAAGTACATCACGCCTTGATCCGCACCGCGGCCTGATCGGCGACCCGGTCCGTGAACCGTCTGTGATTCGAAAAGCGGCGGTTTGCAGGGCAAAACGGAAAACGGCGCAGCGCCCTTGGGGCGCCGCGCCGTTTGTTTTTTCTGATGCTGGACGGTCAGATGTCGAGGTTGCTGACAAACTTCGCGTTGGCCTCAATGAAGAGGCGACGCGGCTCAACTTCGTCGCCCATCAACGTCTGGAACGTCTGGTCTGCCAGCACCGCGTCTTCCAGTGTTACGCGCAGCATGGTACGCGTGTTCGGGTCCATCGTGGTCTTCCACAACTGATCGGCGTTCATTTCGCCGAGGCCTTTGTAACGCTGGATGTGGACATTGGAATTGCGGCCTTCCGGGCTGAGTCGCTGCACGTACATGTCGCGTTCCTTGTCGGTGTACGCGTAGAATTCTTCCTTGCCCTTTGCCACGCGATACAGCGGCGGTTGCGCGATGTACATGTAACCCGCGTCAATCAGCTCGGGCATTTGGCGATAGAAAAACGTGAGCAGCAGCGTGCGAATGTGCGCGCCGTCCACGTCGGCATCGGTCATGATGATGATTTTGTGATAGCGCGCTTTCTCAAGATCGAACTCTTCACGGATGCCGGTGCCAATGGCCGTGATGATCGTGCGAATTTCTTCGTTGGAAAGCACCTTGTCGATGCGCGCCTTCTCCACGTTGATGATCTTTCCGCGCAGCGGCAGAATGGCCTGTTTGAACCGATCGCGGCCTTGCTTGGCACTCCCACCGGCGGAGTCACCTTCCACGAGATACACCTCGCACTGCGCGGGGTCGGACAGCGAGCAATCGGCTAGTTTTCCGGGCAGGTTGCCCACGTCCAGCGCAGATTTTTTGCGCGTCAGGTCGCGCGCCTTGCGGGCCGCTTCCCGGGCGCGCGCGGCGGACATGGCCTTGTCGATGATGATGTTGGCCGTCTTCGGATGTTCGTCGAGATACTGGCTTAACAGTTCGCTGACGACACTGCGCACCGCCCCTTCCGCTTCGGAGTTGCCAAGCTTGGTCTTGGTCTGGCCTTCGAACTGTGGTTCGCGCACCTTGATGGACAGCACCGCGGTCAAGCCTTCCCGCACGTCATCGCCGGACAGACGAATATCTTTTTCCTTTTTGGCGAGCGTGGATTTTTCCTGAATGTATTTGTTGATGACCGACGTCAACGCACTCTTGAGGCCGGTGAGGTGCGTGCCGCCTTCGTGCGTATTGATGTTGTTGACAAACGAGAACACGGTTTCCGAGTAGCTCTCGTTGTACTGCATGGCCAGTTCAATGGCGATGTCATCGCGTTCCGTGTCGATAGCGACGATATCCTGATGCAGACCTTTTTTGTTGACATTCAGGAACGCCACGAACTCCTTCAACCCACCGCGAGCGAGGAAGTCGGCCTTCTGCTCCTTTTCCAGCCGCTCGTCCGTGAGCGTGATATGAATGCCCTTGTTCAGGAACGACAGTTCGCGCAGGCGAAGCGCCAGCGTGTCCCAGTCGTAACTTTGCGTTTCCGCAAAGATGGTGTGGTCGGGCTTGAACCACACTTTCGTGCCGGTTTCTTTGGCCGGTACATTTCCGAGGCGTTTAATGCGGGTGTTCGTGATACCGCGATGGAAGTCCATGTAATGCAACCCCCCATCGCGCTTCACCCACACCTTCAATTGCTCGGACAAGGCGTTCACGACGGAGACACCGACCCCGTGCAAACCGCCCGACACCTTGTACGAATTCTTGTCGAACTTGCCGCCAGCGTGCAGCATGGTCATGGCCATTTCCAGACCCGGCATGTTCTCCGACTTGTTGATGTCGACCGGAATACCGCGCCCGTCATCTTCGACGGTGATCGAGTCATCCAGGTGGATGATGACATCGACCCGCGTCGCATGTCCCGCCAGCGCTTCGTCAATCGAGTTGTCGACGACTTCGTAGACAAGGTGATGCAGACCGCGTGACGACGTGGAGCCGATATACATGCCGGGACGCAGACGGACTGCCTCCAATCCCTTAAGCGCAGTAATACTGTCAGCGTCGTATCCGTTATTCGGCTTGTCGCTGTTCGACTTGTCGCTGCTATTGGCCATGGGCTGTGATGGGGAGGCAATGCTTCACTGGACGGGCCGGGCACCGTTACGCCGCGCGCCCGAATAGAGGCCGAAACAAGGTTTCCAGTGGAACAACGAAATCTATGTGATTTCCACGCGGAAAGCAACTCGGCGCAACTTTCTTAAGTCATTGAAAAACAAGCGCTTACGAATGGTCCGTCCGGCTTCCTCAACGGCGCAGCGTCCAGCGCAATCCGGTCACAGGTGGCCGAGCGGTATTGGCATTCAGTCGGCGCAGCAATTCCGGCTCCAACAAAGACAACTCGGTCATCCAGGCGTGGGTTTTCACCGCCACGACCAACGTGCCGTCCTGCTGGAGAAATAGCGGCTCGGAGACCGCGGCAATCTGAGCGCCCACGGCGCCCGCCCATTCCGTAAGCACCGCCGCCTGCGCAATACGCTCGGTGAGCCCGGCCTGCTCGAGCACGGCGGCGAGAATGTCGCCCAGCTTCTCCGGTCGCTTCGAACGTTCAGTAGGCCGCATGGAAACATTGTAAGCGGTTGCGGGAACCACGACCAACTCCCGCGATAACGAGCACCGGCCAGCCTCCCGCCACACCACCACTTCGCCTATCGCAAGTCTCCACTCACCATCGCGCGCCGCTCCAACCGCGTGAACGTGCGGGGAATGTCTGCTTCGCGCGGAACCACGAGGAGCACCTGGCCCACGCCGCTTGCTTCCAGTAACGAGAAGATTCGCGCCGCACGATTGGCGTCCAGCTCTGCAAACGGGTCGTCCAGCAGCAGTAACGGAGTGGTGCCGATCGCTTGTTGCAGGGTCGACAGTTCCAGCAGGCGCAGCGCAATCGCGGCCGTTCGCTGCTGGCCCGCCGACCCAAACGTGCGCAGATCGCGCGTGCCGAGTGCGAGCTGTACGTCGTCGCGATGCGGCCCCACGAGCGTCAGGCCGCGCCGTACTTCGTGGGCACGCTGTTCGTCAAACGCCACCTGGTAGGCCCGCGCATCGTCGGGTGGCGGTGCGCCGACCACATGGTCGTGACCGGCATAACGCAACGTCACGGGCAACCGTTCACCAATGGCCGCACAGATGTCCGAAAACTCATCGCGGTGCGTGTCACACCACGCCCGTCGGCTTGCCGCCAGTATTCCGCCCGTCATCGCAAGCGCCGGCTCCCACACCGAGACACTGGCTTCGTGCGATGCGGCGAGGCGGCCACCCGCGCGCAGGGCGATACGAAGCGCCGCGTTCCGCTGGCGCAAGGCACTGCGATACTGTTGCAGGGCCGGTAAATAGCCGGCCACCGAAAGGGCCAGGGTCACATCGAGAAAATGTCGACGTTCGGAAGGGCCGCCAGCCACCAGCGCCACGTCCGATGGCGAAAAACACACGGACGGAAGCGCGCCAAACGCCAGTGAGAGTCGTTCCTGCTCGACTCCATCAAGCATCGCGCGTTTGCGTTTCGTGGCGCGTTCGTACCCGACACTGACGGATGAAAACCGCGCCGGCGCGACCAAGTGTGCCCGTATGTGAAAAGCTGGCGCACCAAAACGCACGGCATCAGCATCTTTCGCGCCGCGGATTGAGCGAAACAACGCGAGATACGAGATCGCTTCCAGCAAGTTGGTCTTGCCGTGCCCGTTCTCGCCGACAATGGCGAGGCCCGCCGCCGGCACGGCCACATCGAGTTGCTCGAAGTTGCGAAAATTCCTGAGCGCGAGTTGCTGCAACATTGGAGAAGGAGCCGCGAATCACGCAGGCGGACGCGTGCGGCGCGCGTGTGTTATTGACCGTTGAACACAGGGGGACGCTTGTCGAGGAACGCCTGCATACCTTCGCGCATGTCTGCGGTGCTGGACAACGCGCCAAACGCATCGGACTCAATGCGCAGCCCTTCTTCCAGCGACGTCTCCAGTCCACGGTCGACGGCCTCGATGCATCCCGCCAATGCCAACGGGGCATTCGCCACCATCGCCCGCAGCAGTGCGGTCGCGGTTTCCAGAAGGTTGGCGCCAGGCACCACTTGATCAACAAGCCCCAGTCGGTGGGCTTCGTTCGCATCAATAATTTCGCCAGTGAGCAACATGCGAAGCGCCGCGCCGCGCCCCACCAGTCGAGGCAATCGCTGCGTGCCACCGTACCCAGGCACGATGCCCAATTTCACCTCGGGTTGGCCCAGCTTCGCAAATTCCGACGCAATGCGCAGGTGGCACGACATGGCCAGCTCACAACCGCCACCCAACGCGAATCCATTGATGGCGGCGATGGTGGGTTTGGGACTGGTTTCAAAACGGCGAAATACCTGCTGCCCCGCGCGCGATCGCGCGGTCGCGACCAACGGGGTTTGACCGTGCAGTTCGCTGATGTCGGCGCCGGCCACAAACGCGCGCCCAGCCCCGGTCAGAATGACCGCGCTGACATCGGCGCGTGCGCGCGCCTCGTCAATCGCGACGCCGAGTTCCGTAATGGTGGCGTCGTTCAGCGCGTTGAGTTTGTCGGGCCGGTTTACCGTAATAGTGGCAATGCGGTCAGCGACGGCGAACGTGAGGAATTCGTAGAACATGCGGGCGGGGCCGGAACGGTGCAATGATCGGTGCGCGGACGGAGAGCGCAATCTAACGGGCGGAACTCGGCCTGTTACGGGCGCTCCGGAGATCGTGCGAGGGGCCAGCGGTGTACAGGCGAAATGGCTGGTACCGCACTACGTTTGCCGTGTGCTCCCAATCCCCACCGTCGCGTGGAGCCCCGACGGCCGCGCCATTCGCATCCTCGATCAAACCGCTCTCCCCGAGCGGGAAGTCGTGTGCGAGCTCACCCAACTCGATGACATCATCAGCGCCATTCGCTCGTTGAAAGTGCGCGGCGCTCCGGCCATTGGGGTGGCAGCGGCCATGGGATTGGTGGTGGCACTCCAGCACCGCTCACACGGCGACAACGAGGTGGCCCGGCAACAACTCAGCGAAAGTGCCGCGCAACTGATCGACGCGCGGCCCACCGCCGTGAACCTGGCGTGGGCCGTGAATCGCGTGCTGACCGCGGCCGCCAGCGTTTCGAATGACGACTTGCTTTTGGCCATGCGGGCAGAGGCACAACGCGTGTACGACGAAGACGTCGCCATGTGCCAACGCATTGGCGAAGCCGGACTGCCGCTCATTCCCAATGGCGCGCGGGTTCTCACGCATTGCAACGCCGGCGCGCTGGCTACCGTCGGCATCGGTACGGCACTCGCTCCATTGCATCTCGCCCATCAATTGGGGCGCACTATTCATGTGTATGCCGACGAAACACGCCCCCTGCGACAAGGGGCGCGGCTGACGGCGTGGGAACTGGCGCGGGTGGGCATTCGCGTGACGGTGTTGCCGGACAGCGCCGCGGCGTCACTCCTGCGCAATGCGCAGGTCGACCTGGTGATCGTCGGCGCCGATCGCATTGCCGCGAACGGGGACGCGGCCAACAAAATTGGCACGTACCCACTGGCGTTGGCCGCCCGCGAACATGGTATCCCGTTCTATATCGCGGCACCATGCAGCACCTTCGACCTGCAAGTCGCGAATGGCGCCGGTATTGAAATCGAGCAGCGAGCCGCCAGTGAATTGCATCCGCTGCCGATGAATGTTTCGGTGTACAATCCGGCGTTCGACGTAACACCGGCCGCGCTTGTTACCGCATATGTCACCGACCGCGGGGTGGTACATCCGCCGTTTGGCCATCGGCTGCCAACAGGTACGCCCGCGTGAAACACGTACTCGCCATTGATCAGGGAACCACCGGGACAACCTGTCTGGTGGTGGCGGCTGATGGCCGCATTGTCGGTCGCAGTTATCGCGAGGTGACGCAGCATTATCCGCGCCCCGGTTGGGTTGAGCACGACGCGGAAGAGATTATTGCACGGGTGTGTGATGGCGCGCGCGAAGCCATTCGCCACGCAGGCGTCACTCCCGTCGCCGTTGGCATCACCAATCAACGGGAAACGGTGGTGATGTGGGATCGCCGCACGGGACGTCCGGTGCATCGCGCCATCGTGTGGCAGGACCGACGTACGGCCAATCGCTGCGCGGAACTGGCCCCCCAGGCCGAACAGATTCAGCAAATCACCGGGCTGGTCACCGACCCGTATTTTTCGTCCACCAAAATCGAATGGTTGCTTGCCCAACCGGGTATTGCCGAACGCGCCGAGCGTGGTGAACTCGCTGTGGGCACCATCGACTCGTGGCTCATCTGGCATCTCACTGGTGGCCAGGTGCACGCGACGGACGCAACCAATGCTTCACGAACGATGTTGTTTGACATCCAGACGCGGGAATGGAGCGATATGCTGCTCGCATTGTTCGGCGTGAGCCCGAGTCTGTTGCCGGACGTGCGACGATCGAGCGGCGCGTTCGGGACCACCACCCGGGAATCCATCGGCGCGCACATTCCAATTCTTGGTGTGGCCGGCGATCAGCAGGCCGCGCTGTTTGGGCACGGCGGTTGGCAGGTGGGCGGCAGCAAGAACACCTACGGCACCGGAGCGTTCCTTTTGGTGAATACCGGGGAACACCGACCGGCACCCGGCCAAGGCCTGCTCACCACCATTGCCTGCGATGCGACGGGCGGGCCCGTCTATGCGCTGGAGGCCGCCATCTTTATCGCGGGCGCCGCGGTACAATGGTTGCGCGATGGCCTCAAGATCATTGGACGGGCAGAGGACACCGAAGCACTGGCGGCAGGGCTTGCCTCAAACGATGGGGTGTATTTTGTGCCAGCATTGGTCGGACTGGGTGCACCCGACTGGGAACCGCACGCGCGGGGCACCATCGTCGGCCTGACGCGAGGCACGACACCGGCGCACTTTGCTCGGGCAGCGCTTGAGGCGATGGCCTACGGAACGGCCGATGTCCTGGCGGGGATGCGCGCGACCGGTGGAGTGCCCCTGCGGCTCCTGCGCGTTGACGGCGGCGCCACGGCAAACGATTGGCTCATGCAGTTCCAGGCCGACGTTTTGGGGGTCCCAGTCGAGCGGCCAGATGCCATTGAGACGACGGCCCTCGGCGCGGCGGGGCTGGCCGGAATTGCGGGCGGGGTTTGGCCAAACGCCGATGCCTTCATCTCCGCTCGACAGTTCACGCGTTTCACGCCCGGGTCGGGGCGGGCGACTGCGTTGCAGGGCCACGCGGGGTGGCGAAGGGCGGTGCGAGCGGCACTGTCATGGGCGCGTGACCGGGACTGACCTTGTGCTGCAGTCCCGCTCGACGTGGCGCGGCGAAAACCCGGTAAGGAAAGCAATTGCGGAAGCACCATTCCAAACGTTTTGTAGGTAAGTTGCAAAGCAACCCGAAGACGGAGACTTGTGAAAGCTACCACGAAATTCCTCATCGGTGGCGCGTTGGTGCTAGGCACCTCGGGCTACCTCATGGCCTCATCCATCCAGGGCACCGCCCAGTACTATCTCACGCCCACCGAACTCGCGACCAAGGTCAAGACGGACGCGAGCTTTCTTGATCGGGGTGTGAAGGTTGGCGCCCGCGTCGTCAATGGCACCATTCAGCGGGACCCATCGGGTCGCGCGCTCTCGTTCAGGATGACGGACGGTGCGCAAACGTATGCGGTGGCGTATCGGGGCATTGCCCCCGACACATTCACCGACGGCGTGGACGTGGTGGTCGAGGGCAAACTGGACGCAGCGGGAACGTTTCACGCGAAGACGCTGCTGGCCAAGTGTGCGTCGCGGTATGAAAATGCGCCCGACCAACCCGACAAATACAAACAGACGCCCGGCTACCAAAACCGCGACGTGCCCGGCGCGAAGGCCGTGACCACCACGCCCGCTGCAACCGGCGAGTAACGTCTCATGATTCTGCTTGGCGAGCTATCACTCTGGGTGGCGCTGTTGATGGCCGCCTGGGGCACGACGGTTTCATTTGCAGGAGGCATGCAGGGGCGTTCTGACCTGGTGTTGAGCGGTCGTCGCGCCCTCTACGCAACGTTTGTGTTTACAGTTGTCGCGTCGGCGGGCATTCTGACGGCCATTTTCACGCACGACTTCTCCATCAAGTTCGTCGCGTCCTACACCAGCTCGAATTTGCCCAAAGTGTACCTGTTCACGGCGTTCTGGGCCGGTCAGGCAGGTTCACTGCTGTTCTGGGCATTGGTGCTATCTGCGTATTCGACCATTGCCGTCGCAACCAGCTGGCGTGCGAATAAGCAGCTCATGCCATGGGTCACCGGCACACTGAGCGCCATCTCTCTCTTCTTTCTGATGGCGCTGTGCCTCGGCGCCAATCCCTACGAGCGGCTCGACTGGATTCCGCTTGACGGCCGTGGGATGAACCCGCAGTTGCAAAACCCGGCAATGGCCATTCATCCGCCGTTGCTGTATCTCGGATTGATTGCCACATCGGTGCCGTTCGCATTTGCCATCGCTGCGTTGATCAAGCGCAAGCTCGATACCGAATGGTTGGCCGCGGTGCGCCGCTGGGCGCTTATCTCGTGGTTCTTCCTCACGCTCGGCGTCGTGTTGGGTATGTGGTGGGCGTACGTCGAGTTGGGATGGGGTGGGTACTGGGCCTGGGATCCGGTTGAGAACTCCTCGTTCCTGCCGTGGCTGACCGGCACTGCGTTCCTGCATTCCATCATGATTCAGGAAAAACGCGGCATGCTGCGCAAATGGAACATCGTCCTGGTGATGGCGACGTTTCTGCTCACCATTCTGGGCACGTTCATCACGCGTAGTGGCGTGATTGAGAGTGTGCATGCGTTTGCGCAGTCACCGGTGGGCGACTGGTTTGCCGGATTCTTCATTCTTGCAACCGGCATCAGCGCGTATCTCGTGGCGACGCGCCTCAGAGATTTGCAAGCCAAAGTTGAGCTGGAAAGTATGGTGAGCCGGGAAGCGGCGTTCCTGTACAACAACCTTGCGTTGGTCGCCATCTGTTTTGCCACGTTGTGGGGCACGTTGTACCCGATTCTCTCCGAGTGGGCGCTGGACGCGAAACAGAACGTGGGACAGCCGTTCTTCAACACCGTGAACGGGCCGTTGGGGCTGCTGTTGCTGATGCTGACCGGCGTGGGTCCGCTCATCGCATGGCGTCGCGCGAGTACCGCGAACCTGAAACGTCAGTTCACGTTTCCGTTGCTCGCTGGCGCGGTGGCGTTTGTGGTGTTGTTCGGGCTTGGCATGCGCGACCCGTACGCTTTGATGACGTACCTGCTGTCCGGTTTTGTGCTGGGCACCATCGTGCAGGAGTTCGTAAAGGGCATTGGGGCCCGTCGCCGGATGTACGAAGAAAAGTTGTTCGCGGCGTCGTTTCGGCTCATTGCCCGCAATCGCCGGCGGTATGGGGGGTACATCGTGCATTTTGGCGTGGTCGTGATGTTCTGCGCTTTTGCCGGATTGATGTTCCGCAGCGATTTCGAAGTGGACTTGAAAACCGGTGAAACGTTTTCGGCCACTGATGCCTACGGCCACGAATGGAAGTTTACCAGTCGCGGAGTTTCACGGTACGAAGCGCTGAACCGCAAAGTTGACGCGGCAACATTCGCAGTGACCAGAGACGGAAAAGATCAGGGGCTATTGGTGAGCGAAAAACGCCAGCATGTCGATAGTCGGGGAATGCCGACGTTCGAGGCCAGTACCGAAGTCGCCATTCTCGAATCGCTCAAGCAAGACGTGTATCTGGTGTTCGCCGGCATGCCCGACGCGGACACGGCCGCTATTCACATTTTCTTCAACCCCTTGGTGGTCTGGGTCTGGATTGGCGGCATTGTCATGGCGTTTGGCGGGCTGATTGTGATGTGGCCGCAAGCCACCACCCGCACGCGCCAGGGCGGATATGTCGCGGAACTTCCGGCCGCATCGTCGGAAGTGCTGGTGGGCGCAGGATCTTGATTTCTTGAACCAGGATGAAGTGTTGAAGTCTTCGGGGCTCAGCCGTCGCGATTTGCTCATGCGGGCGGCGGCTGGCGCAGGAGCCGTCGCCGTGGGTGCCGTTGCGAACAGTGTCTGGTCGCGTCCAGCCAACGCAGCGGTGACGGCGGTCGATCACGCCGCAATGCACGCAGTTCGCGCAGCGTCGGCCGATTCGGTGCTGCTCCAGGAGGCCGCATCTCAATCGCCAGCGCAACCTGGCAGCACGGCCGGCGTAGTAAACATGGAGGGCGATTTTTACAAACCGGTGCGGCTTCCGCCCAAACCCAACGCGAAGCCGCTGCTGGACAAGAAACAAATCGAGGACTTCGAACGCAGTATTGCGTGCCCGTGCCCGTGCACACTCGACGTGTTCACATGCCGCACGACAGATTTTTCATGTGGCAATTCACCAGCGGTGCACGGGGACGTGCTGTCTCTGGTGAAAGGCGGGTACAGCGCCGACGAAATAATGGCGGCGATGAAGGGTACGTACGGCAACATCATTCTGATGGCGCCGCCCAAAGAAGGGATCAACCTCATCGCGTGGTTTGCCCCGTTTGCCGCGCTGGGTGCAGGTGCCATTCTGCTGAACGCCATGTTGCGCGGCTGGCGTCGCAACTCGGAGGCCGCGGCCAATCGCGCACTTTCCGTGATGATCAAACCAGCGGAAGTGCACGCGACGGTCGATGAAATGGCGCGCCTGCAAAAGGCCTTGCGCGACGACGATCGCTAGCCGACCATGAATTTTTCATCGGAACTCATTCCGCTCGCGGTCGGAACGGCGCTGGCACTGTTGGCGCTGGTGGTGGTGTTGGGGCCACTCGTTTCCAGCGGGGACTCGTCGGACGAACTCACCCCATCGGCGCCCCGCGAAGTGGCGAACGGCGATGGCACGGCCATGCAGGCCCTGCGCGAAATCGAGTTCGACAAGGCAACCGGCAAATTGTCCGACAAGGACTACGATGCGTTGCGCACGATGTATACGCGAGCAGCGTTGGCGGAACTGCGGGCCGCCGACAACGCGAGCGGCGCTGGCGACGTGGTGGTTGGCGCCGCGGCATCAAACGACGACCTGGTGGAGGCGGCCATTCGTCGCGCGAAGAAGTCACAGCAAGACTGCGGAAGTTGCGGTGCACATGCAACCGAGCCGGATGCGGTGTATTGCTCAAGCTGTGGGCACTATCTCGCGGGATCCTGCAAGACGTGTGGCACCGCCGTGGACATGGTCGGTGCGCGGTTTTGTGTGGGCTGTGGTGATGGGTTGGCGGCGGCGTAAATGCGCTGGGGGCCGACGCTGACATACGTCGCCCCCGACACTGCCGTCAAGCGGAAACATGCGGATTGGGCTGAGCCGGCTACCCCAATTCAATGGCCGACAACCGCTTCTTCGCCATGACCATTGGCGCAATCGTCGTGGCAACACACACCGCTGCGGTCAACACGAACGGCAACACCATCGCCATCGGATCCCGCTCGCGACCGAAATGTTCGGCAACGACCCATCGTGCTGCCGGCCGACCGGTGCCGTACGCAACCACGCCAATCAGCACAATCGCGGTCATCATGAACAGCAAGCCACCAAATGACGTGGGAATCTGCGCGGCGTTCTCGGAGTCGAAGCGCGGGTAATACGTGCCGTACGCGAGTGCCAATGCCGTAAGCGGAAACACCAGCGCCACAATCGCCAACAACGACACCACATTCACAAAACTCTGTACCTGCAGCAACGCGTTGGTCGCGCCCACCAACGCCAGCGCGACCAGTAGCAACGGTACCGCGCCAGTCCAGAATTTTGCCCACAGCAGGTCGTGCATGGCCAGTGGACTGGAACGCAGCAACCACAACGAACGCCCCTCAAGACTTACGCTCGGGAAGACAAAACGCGCCGCGACCGAGGCGAGGACAAAGCCCGCCAGCGCCAGATTCAGAAACGGAATCACGTTTCGCAACAGCGCCGTCATCCCGTCCCCATTCAGCGGCAAGTACCGCACGTTTGCGACATAGACCACCAGCAACACGCCCAGCATGATGAGCTGCGACCATTGCGTGCTGTCTCGCGCAAACACCCGCAGTTCCTTGAGCACCAGTTCACGTCGCGTGGGCGATAACCAGGCAAGCAAGCGATCCAGCATGGGCCGTGTGCGACTGAGTGTTGGTGTGCGTTGTGCGCCTTCCTGCGCCTGGCTGAATCCACGCTGCCAATACTGCGCGTGCAACAGGCCACCAACAAGCACCAGGACGATGGCGACCGCCCACAACTGCGCCAGCGGCTGCCAGATGCGCCCGCCGTCCAGCCAACCCATCAGCGCTTCGCTCACCCATTCGCTGGGCAGCCACAGGGAACTGGGCGTGTCGAGCGCGGCGATGAAGTCGGTAAAGTTCTTGAATCCTTCCGGCTTCACCAGGCGTTCCGGGCGCGCCGCACGAAACAACAACACCAGCCCCGCCACCGATAACGCGGTGATCACGCTGAGCAGGTCTCGGGTGCGTCGCGCGGGGAAAATATTCACCAGCAATAACGTGACCGAGGCGCCCAGCGCGGCGGGAATGAGCAGAAATGCGGACATGACGGCCAGGGCAAACGCCACGAACATCACGTTCGCGTGATAGGCCGCCCCGTACGCAGACAGGATGGGCAGCAACAGCAACGCCACCATCCAGCTTGAGTGCAGGGCCGTTTCAGCGAGTCGAGCGAAATACAGAGACCAGCGTTTGACGGGGGCGGCGGCTATCTGATCGAGATCGCGCGCCAGAAAGAAATTCGAGAGTGCGGCAACCACGTTCGACAACAGCAGAATCGAACCAAACGCCATCAGAATCATGGCCAACACCTTCGTGGCCAGCACCGTGCCGATATCCTCGGCACTCTTGAAATAGCGCAGCAACTTGAATGCGATGGAGAAACTGGCGGCCCAGAAGGCCATGGCCAACAGCGAAATCACGAAACTGCGCCTGAAGTCTCCGCGTTTGTTCTGGCGCATGCGATGCAGCGCCATGCGCCACTTGGGCGCCAGCAAATGCAGCGCGCTGGCCGACCCGCCGCTGGAATGCGGTACCCGCGCCTCAGGCATCCAGCACCGCCATCACTTCACGGGCGACGTTTTCCCCAGTCAGTCGCAGGAAGATGTCTTCGAGTGCGTCGTTCTCGTTGGCGCCGCTGCGGAGGTCGTCCATGGTGCCGCACGCCACCAGCTTGCCGCGCTGCATGATACCAATGCGGTCGCACATGCCCTCGGAGACCTCCAGCGTGTGCGTGGACATCATGATGGTGTGGCCGCGCTTCGTGTACTCACTGAACAGGTCCTTCAGGATTTTCGCCGATTTTGGATCGAGGCCGACCATGGGTTCGTCGACCACAATAACCGGAGGCCGATGCACAAACGCGCCGGCGATAATGAGTTTCTGGCGCATGCCGTGGCTGTAGCTCTCGACCAACTCATCCTGCCATCGCTCCAGATCAAACAGGGCCAGCAGTTCGCGCCCGCGGTGATCGACCGCAGTACCGGCCTCGCCGTATAGACCGGCCGTGAACCGCAGGAACTCCATACCGGTCAGCTTTTCATAGATGAACGGCCGGTCGGGAATAAACCCGAGCGACCGCTTGGCTTTGAGCGGCTCGGTCTGCAGATCGTAGCCGGCAATGCGCACCGTACCCGCGGTCGGTTGCAAAATGCCGGCTATCATCCGCATGGTCGTGGTCTTGCCGGCCCCGTTCGGTCCCAAAAACCCGAACACCTCGCCAGCGGGTATCACGAGGTCGAGAGAATCCACTGCGGTAAATGTGCCGTAGCGTTTGGTGAGCGCAGCAATCTCGATCATGCGGGGTGGAATCAGGGGAAGGGCACATCGGTCGAATGCCTGCTGTCTGGCAGGCTGTGATGATGGCGATCGGCTCAGAGGAGGTCGCCTTGGTGGACCCTTTTGGTGCGGCGAAAGTCACACACCACGCCGGGGAATGCCGGTTGCGGAACCTTTGGTGCCAAAACCTGCACCCGGGAACCCAACTGACCCCACTTCGCTATAGCTCACATGGCGCCGGTCCGGCCATTTTGCAGTTCGGCCGCCGCACACCGGGCGTTTTACCGTTTCACAACCGCCATCATGTTTCCAATTCAGAAGTTTCGCGCGTTGATCGCATTGCCGGCCCTGGTCTTTCTGGCCAACGGTGTCAACGCACAGTCACCAGGCCGGCGTCTGGCCAATACGAAGGCCGGCGCCTCCTCGCAGGCACAGGTCGCTCAACGCGACTGGAGCAAGTATGTGAAGCCAAGTGACGACTTCCTCAAGCGCTTGCTGACACCCATTCAGTATTCGGTTACCCAGGAAGACGACACGGAAACGCCGTTCCGAAATCAGTATTGGGACCACCACGCGGCCGGCATCTATGTGGACGTCGTTTCTGGTGAGCCCCTGTTCAGTTCGCGGGACAAATACGAGTCGGGCACAGGCTGGCCAAGCTTCACGCGGCCGCTGGAGCCGAAAAACGTCAAACTGGACACGGACCGAAAGCTTGGCTACGTGCGCAATGAGGTGCGTTCGACGTATGCGAATTCGCACCTGGGCCACGTTTTCGATGATGGGCCGCGCCCCACGGGCCTGCGGTACTGCATGAATTCGGCGTCGCTGCGTTTTGTGCCGGTCGACAAGCTGGTGGCCGAGGGCTACGGCAGCTATCTCAAGCTTTTCAAATAGCGGGGTTGAACTTGATTGGGGCGTCCGGCAGCTTGCATGTCTATGCCCCAATCGGATCGGCCGCAGAATAACGACGCCCCACCACGCAGTACCGCGGCAACCAAGCCGCCCGTCAGTAACGCATTGATTGTGCGCGGGGCGCGAGAACACAATCTTCGCAACATCAGTGTCACCATTCCACGCGACCAACTCACGGTTATTACCGGGCTTTCGGGTTCCGGAAAATCGTCGCTGGCGTTTGACACCATTTATGCAGAAGGCCAACGGCGCTACGTAGAATCGCTGTCCGCCTACGCGCGACAGTTTCTCGGGCTGATGGAAAAGCCGGATGTCGACGCCATTGAAGGGTTGTCGCCCGCCATTTCCATTGAGCAAAAAAGTGCGGGACATAATCCGCGTTCGACCGTGGGCACCGTCACCGAGGTCTATGACTACCTGCGGCTGTTGTTTGCGCGCGCCGGTACGCCGCACTGCGCAAACTGCGGGCGTGCCGTGCAGCGGCAAAGTCCCGCGCAAATTTCCGAATTAATTTTGGCCTGGCCCGAAGGCACGCGCATTGAAATTCGTGCGCCACTCGTGCAGGGGCGCAAAGGTGAATTTCGCGAACTGTTCGAGGGCGCGCGCAAGCAGGGATTCGTGCGCGCCGTCGTCGATGACGAACTCGTCGAGTTGTCCGACCCGCCAAAACTCAATCGGCGCCTCAATCACTCCATCTCAGTGATTGTCGATCGGTTGGTTGTGAAGAGCGACGATCGCGGGCGGTTGACCGATTCGGTCGAAACCGCGTTGCGTCTGGCCGAAGGCCTGGTGGAAGTGGTGCGATACGATGGCGCCAAACCCGCCACCGAAATGTTCTCGGAGCGCTACGGGTGCCCGCACTGCGGCATCTCGCTTCCGGAACTTGAACCGCGACACTTTTCGTTTAACTCGCCGTTCGGCGCGTGCGAGACGTGCAGCGGTCTGGGTACCACGCGCACGGTCAGTGAAGCGCTCATCCTCGGCGATCACAGCATCTCCATTCTGGAGGGTGTGGTGCTGCCGTGGGGGGAGCCCGACGGGTATTTGCGCAAAGTGATTTTGCCGGGGCTCGCGAAACTGCTGCAATTCGAGCTCAACCTGCCGTGGGGCAAATTGCCCGCCAAGGTGCGGCAACAACTGCTGCATGGTGTGGGTGATGTTGCACCGGTAGTCAGAAAGGGCGTCAAGAAGGCCGCCAAAAAGACGGTGCGTAAAACCGCTGCGAAAACAGCATCGGAGAGTTCGTGGGAAGGTATTCTTGCGCACGTGCAGCGCCGCTACGACGAAACCAGCTCGGACGCCATTCGCACAGAGCTTGAAGCGTTCATGGTGGCCGCCGCGTGTCCAGCGTGTCACGGGCGCCGCCTCAAGCCAGAGTCACTGGCCGTCACGGTGAACCAACTCAACATCGGTGATGTCGTTGAAAAAAGTATCGTGGACGCGCTGGTGTATTTCGATTCGGTCCCCATTCGCGCGCCGGGCAAGCCGGGAGTAGATGCCGGAATTGCCGGGCCGATTCTCAAGGAAGTGCGTGAGCGCCTCAAATTCCTGGTGGATGTCGGACTGGACTATCTCACGCTCAATCGCAGCGCCGAGTCATTGTCGGGCGGTGAAGCGCAGCGTATTCGCCTGGCGACCCAAATCGGTTCGCGACTGGTTGGCGTGTTGTACATCCTGGACGAACCCAGCATCGGTTTGCACCAACGCGACAACGGGCGTCTGTTGGACACACTCAAACAACTGCGCGACCTGGGTAACACCGTCATCGTGGTCGAACACGACGAAGAAACCATCCGCGAAGCCGACTATCTCATTGACCTGGGGCCCGGGGCCGGGAAACACGGTGGTGAAGTGATCGCGGCCGGACTGGTGAGCGAAGTGCTCGCCACGCCTGCGTCTATCACCGGGCAGTATCTGACCGGAAAGCGCCGCATTCCCATCCCGAAAAAGCGGCGCCAGATGGACCCCGCGCGCGTGCTGCGCGTACACGGCGCACGCGAACACAACTTGCGCGATGTCACCGCCGAATTTCCACTTGGCATGTTTGTCGCCGTGACGGGTGTGTCCGGCTCGGGCAAATCGTCGCTGGTGACGGACATTCTGCAGCGCGCGCTGTCCCGCTATTTCTTCCGGGCGCGTGTCATTCCCGGTGCGCACAAGAATATTACGGGGCTTGAGCATCTCGACAAGATCATCGACATCGACCAGAGCCCCATTGGTCGCACACCGCGCTCCAATCCGGCCACGTATACGGGGGTGTTTACGCCGGTGCGCGAACTGTTCGCAGAATTGCCGGAGGCCAAAATTCGGGGGTACGGGCCCGGGCGCTTCTCGTTCAATGTGAAAGGCGGAAGGTGCGAAGCGTGTCAGGGTGACGGGCTCGTGAAAATCGAGATGCACTTTCTGCCCGACGTGTTTGTGCCGTGCGACGTGTGCAAGGGCAAACGCTTCAATCGCGAAACGCTCGAAGTGCGTTTCCGCGGGCTGAGTATCGCGGAAGTGCTCGACCTCACCGTGGAGGATGGCTGCACCATTTTCGAAAACCAGCCGCGCATTCTGCAGAAGCTGGTGACGTTGCGCGATGTGGGATTGGGCTACATCCATCTGGGGCAAAGTGCCACCACCCTGTCAGGTGGTGAAGCGCAGCGCGTCAAACTGGCCACCGAACTTTCCAAGCGTGACACCGGGCGCACGTTGTACATCCTCGATGAACCCACCACGGGTTTGCATTTCGAGGACGTGCGGGTGTTACTGGAAGTGCTGCATCGTTTGGTGGACCGCGGCAATACGATTCTTGTGGTCGAGCACAATCTCGATGTCATCAAGACGGCCGATTGGATTATCGACATGGGGCCAGAGGGCGGAATTAACGGCGGGAGTATTGTGGCTTCGGGTACGCCGGAGCAGGTTGCAGCAACCGCCGCGAGCCATACCGGGCGATATCTCGCGCCGATTCTCGGAGTAAAGAGGTAGGTCATGGTCTCCCTGCTCGATATCATTGGCCCCGTCATGGTGGGCCCCAGTTCCAGTCACACGGCCGGGGCCTGTCGCTTGGGGCTACTCGCACGGTGCCTCGTCGGCGGCACGCCCGAGTCGGCGAAGATTGAACTGCACGGTTCGTTTGCGCGTACCGGTGAAGGGCATGGCACCGACAAGGCCCTTGCCGGTGGCCTGATGGGATTTCGCCCGGACGATGAGCGTATTCGCACCGCACTCGAAATCATGGACCGGGAAGGGCTGAACTACACCTTCGAGAAAACCACACTCGGCGACGACATTCATCCGAATTCGGTGCGCCTTACGCTGGAACGCAGCGGCCGTCATGCACAAATGACGGGTGCATCGCTGGGCGCAGGACGGGTGCTGGTCAATGACATTGACGGGTATCCCGTCGAGGTCACGGGCAACCTGAACACGATTGTGTTGGTGGCCGAAGATGTGAAAGGCTCGATTGCGCGTATTGCCGGTCTGCTGGCCGACAACAACATCAACATTGCGACGCTCAAGCTGACGCGCAAAGAACGCGGTGGCGACGCCTTTATGGTGATCGAGGTTGATGACCAGCCAGGCGAAAACGTGCGCGACGCCATTCGCAGCCTCGAATGGGTGCGCTGGGCCTTTCGACTCGACAAAGTGAGCGCCTGATGTATCGCAATCTGGCGGAAGCCATTCGTGACGCGGAAGCACGCGGCGTGCCACTTTCAACGGTGGCGCTCGAACTCGAGGCGAAGGATCAGGGCCGCACTGTCGAAAGTATTCGTGATGCGTTGCGTCGCGCGCTGGAAATCATGCGCGAAGCAGTCGCGCGCGGACTGGTAGGAGATCTCTACTCGTCGTCGGGGCTGGTTGGTGGAGACGCCGCCAAGATGCAGAACGGGCCACCAGGGCCACTGGCGGGCACCCTGTTTCGCGATGTGTTGGCGCGCGCCCTCGCCGTGCAGGAAGTGAATGCTGCTATGGGCGTGATTGTCGCCGCGCCGACGGCTGGTGGAGCGGGTGTGCTGCCGGCCGTGTTAACGGGTATCGCGGCCTCCAAAGGGTTCGACGACGAGGCCGTGGTCAGCGCGCTCGCGACTGCGGGGCTGATAGGAGCGGTGGTGGCCGAACGGGCCTCGTTGTCCGGCGCCGAAGGTGGCTGTCAGGCAGAAACGGGGGCCGCGGCCGGTATGGCCGCTGGCGCGGCCGTGGAAATGCTGGGTGGGACGCCGTCGCAGGTGGGGCACGCGACGGCGCTGGCACAGCAGGGCACCCTCGGGTTGGTTTGCGATCCACTGGGTGGATTGGTCGAACTCCCCTGTGTTTTCCGGAACGCCACCGGTGCGGCCATCGCGCTCGCGGCTATTGAGATGGCCATGGCGGGGGTGACGTTTGCCATCCCCGTAGACGAGGTCATTGATACCATGGGTGAAATTGGCCGGAACATGGACGTGCGTTATCGTGAGACGGCCGGCGGCGGGCTGGCGGCGACGCCGACGGGCCGGCGGCTGGCGCGCGAGCGACTGTATGAGATCAAGCGGTCAGGGGGCTAGGCAAGACCGGAACTGGGGTCAGAACTTTTGGGGCAGAGCCGACATTTTGACCGAATCTATTTCCGGGAAGTTAGGGTCAAAGCCGACCTTTTGACTGAATTTGTTTGCGAGAGGCTACCAGCCACTTTATCGACTGTGCAGGCGGCACGACACCACTTGATCGAACCGTGTCGAAACGCGACGCCACGTAGGGACGTACGGAATTCCCATACGAGGTGCGGTACCTGTGCAGTACCATCCGATTCAACCAGGAAGAAGCCATGGTAACGCGGGAAGACATCGAAGGGTTCTTGGATCGGCTCAGCGCGGACGGCGCGAGTCATCGCGAAGTGGAACCGGGACTATGGCTGGTGCGGCCAAGTGGCGCCCTCGCCTTTGACGTGGTAATCACGCACAACCCCCCCGTGCTGCTGCTGCGCGTGAAGGTCATGCCCCTTCCAACAAAAGGGGACGAACTGGCGGCCATCAGTCGACGGTTGCTTGAGCTCAACGCGCAAGACCTGCTGCATGGCTCGTACGGCATTGAGGGCGAGGACATCGTCCTCACCGAGGCGCTCGAGCTGGCCCATTTGGAATACCAGGAATTTCTGGCATCATACGAAAGCATGACCCTTGCGCTGACCTCTCACATGCGCGAGTTGGCCGCCTTCCGCGAGGTTCGCTGAATCATGGGCATTTTTGATCGTTTCTCCACCCTCATCAAATCAAACCTGAATGATCTGATCTCCTCGGCGGAAAACCCCGAGAAGATGTTGAATCAGATCATCACGGACATGCGCAACCAGTTGGCGCGTGCCAAGCAGCAGGTGGCCGCGGCCATTGCAGATGAGAAAAAGTTGAAGGACCAGGCCGAAGCCGAAGCGAAACTCGCGAATGACTGGGACGAACGCGCGATGCTCGCCGTGCAACAAGGCCGCGATGACCTCGCGAAACAAGCACTCATGCGTGCCGAGGAGCATAAGGAACACGCGGTGGCGCTGCACACGACGTGGCAGGCGCATCTCGCGGAAACGGACAAACTCAAGAGCGACCTGCGCGAGCTGAACGACAAGATTCTCGAAGCCGGCCGCAAGAAGAACCTGCTCTTGGCGCGCCAGCGCCGAGCGGAAGCTCAGGCGCGTATTTCGCAGACGATGTCCAGCATGTCGGACAAGAGCGCGTTTGAAGCGTTCAACCGCATGGAGGAGAAAATCTCGAACAACGAGCGTCAGCTCACCGCTGCTCGCGAGATTGACGAGGAGATGACAGGCGACCGTCTGGCCAGCGACTTCAAGAAACTCGAGAAGTCGGCGGGTGCCGTTGGCGCGGAAGATCGCCTTCTTCAGCTCAAGCAGCGCATGGGTATCCTTCCCTCGGTTGCGGCGCCCACGAAGCAGCTTGCGGGTGGGCCGGACGCGCCCGCCGCTGCGGCTCCGGTGCCGCAGCTTTCCGCGGGGGAAGAGAAGGCCAAAACCACGGCCGAACTCGACCTCATTGCTGAAATTGAAGGCCTCTCCGAACCCAAGCCGCGGAGCTGATACAAAGCGGTTCCATCGTGTAAATTCTGTTCCACCAGCCGCGCGGCGGCCCACAGTGCTGGGTCGCCGCGCGTGTCGTTTGTCTCCATCAATCGAACTCCCGTCATGGCACGTCAACGCAAATTCCTCGTTCTCGCCGAAGGCAACTTTGGCCCGCTCACGTCGAAAACAGCGAATGCCGCCATTCGCTACTCGCCAGGTGAAGTGGTCGCCGTGCTCGACTCGACCGCGGCTAGCCGTACGGCGCAGGACGTGTTGGGATTTGGTGGCACCATTCCCATCGTGTCGACATTTGCAGAAGGTATGACGCATGCGCCGAATGCCTTGCTCATTGGCATTGCACCAGCGGGCGGACAGTTCCCCGATGCGTGGCGACCCATTGTCCTCGATGCCCTGAAGAACGGCCTGGACATCTGGAGCGGACTGCATTCGATGCTGGGTGATGACGCCGAGTTCGCGGCAGCCGCGCGCGCCAGCAATACCACCATTCGCGATTTGCGACGTCCGCCGCCAGATTTGCAGGTCTCAAAAGGGCGCACGCGCGACAGTGCCGCGACCATCATTCTCACCGTTGGTATGGACTGCAACATGGGGAAGATGACGACGCAGCTGCAGGTGCAGAATGCCGTGCGCGCAAAGGGGCATCGCGTGAACTTTGGCGCCACGGGCCAAACGGGAATTCTGATTGAGGGGCGCGGCATTGGGGTGGATGCCGTGGTCGCCGATTTTATTGGCGGCGCCGCAGAACGCTTGACACTTGAGGCGGCCGAAGACGCCGACATTGTGCTGGTCGAGGGCCAGGGCAGCCTCGTGCATCCGTCGTACTCCGGCGTGACACTTGGATTGCTGCACGGATCCATGCCGCATGCGATGATCATGTGCGGGCAACCGTCGCGCACACACGTGAACGGCGTGGAATGGATGAAACTCCCGTCCATCAGCGACATGATCAAACTGTATGAGATGACTGCTGCGCCGTTGCGGGAGTCTCCGACCATTGCGGTCGCCCTGAATACGTTTGATTTGTCCGAAGCAGATGCGCGCGCGGCCATCAACGCTGTCGCGCAGGAAACCGGGTTGCCAACGACCGATCCCGTGCGGTATTCGCCAGAGCCCATTGCCGAGGCGATTGACGTGTTTCATCGGGGGCGGATGGCGCGGCGGGGGAGCTGAGTTCGACCACCGCCTGACGCGGGCACGCGCAGACAACGCTGCCCGCACCGTTCTCCGCGCATAAAAATGGCTCGGCACGCAATGAATCGGTGATGGTCCGACCGTCCCGCGAATGCATTGTCCTCGACACACCGTATCTGCAAACCCGCTGTCCGAGGACGCAATGATCATGTCATCCGAAACGAGCCGCGAAATACTCGTACGTCTCACCGGTATCTCCCAGGAGCTGACGGTGGGTGTCGGCGCAGCCATTGCCAGTGTGCGCACGCTCACTGATTTCTCGCTGGTGATACGCGCCCGTGAATTGATAGTGTTGTCTGGCAGCAGTGGTGCCGGGGAACGGGCGGTGCTCGCGGTCATCGCTGGCGATCGGCGAGGGGTCAGCGGCACTCGCGAAGTGCACAACAGTGTCCGCCTGCGCTCCCTGCGAATGTCGGCCAGTTCAGCGCTGGCGCTCGCGCAGGAATGGCAAAGAGCGGAACTCGAGGCGCTCACAGGTGACACGGCTTCCCACCGCGATGGCGTGGTTGGTGAACGTGCCGATGCAGAAACATTTCCAACGGAACATCCGGCCGACGTGTTCCTGCTGGATGTGGTCGCCGAACCCCTCGGCGCGGAAGTGAGTGAACCCTCACACACCCCTGCGAAAAAGTTGCATTGGCGCAGTGTCGCCGGTGCGACCACGCGGGGTGCGTCATCACGATCAGCCACCACGCGTCCCGCTTCCGCGCGGAACACCACATCGCGCAACGCACCACCCGCTTCGTGGAACGAGAAAAATCGTGAGGCCCTGTACAACTGGGCGGTGGTGTGTCGCCGGCGCGGCGGTGCGATTGCCATGGCGGCCAATGAAGAGTTTGGCCTGCGGCTCATCAACGCCGACCTGGCTCGTTCGCACCGTGCATCAAGCGGTGAACGGACAGTGGTCCGTGGGGACATGCGGTTGCCAGGGGCCGCATCAAGGCACGGAGCCCATCACACGCAATCAACCGTGTCGCTCCCGACATCCGCTGTACGCGAGCGACCCGTGTATCTCCCCTCCATGCGGGTCGTCGCCATGCATTGCGGCCGACTGGCCGCGTCTATTCCTATTCCCCTGCCAGCGCAGCCGATGGTCGTGTAGGGAGTCGAAGCCGTGGCGGTCACTTTCGCCCTCTCACCGGATGCATGGGACCGGCTACATTCCCCTAGTCCTTCCCCCACCTGCACCGTGTGTATGCCAGAATTTCGCCTCTTCAACACACTTACGCGTCGCATTGAGCCCTTCGCGCCTTCCGACGGTGAAACGGTTCGCATGTACACCTGCGGACCCACCGTCTATAATCCCGCGCATCTGGGCAACTTTCGCACGTTCCTGTTTGAAGACCTGCTGCGGCGTGCGCTCAGGTTGGCCGGATGGCAGGTGCAACAAATCATGAACCTCACCGATGTGGATGACAAAATCATCCGCAAGGCGGCGGCGACCGGGCAGACCATCAATCAGGTGACCGAACCGTTTACGGAACTGTTCCATACCGACCGGAAGTATCTGCGCATTGAAGATGCAGAGGGATATCCAAAGGCGACGGAGCACATTCCTGAAATGATTGCGCTGGTCGAACGGCTTATTGCCAACAATGTCGCGTACCTGGCCGACGACGGTTCGGTGTATTTCGCGATCGATCGGTTTCCAACGTATGGGCAACTCTCGCAGTTGGAAAAACGCGAAGTGCGCGCCGGCGCGCGTGTCGCGCAAGATGAATACGCGAAAGAAAACGCACAGGACTTTGCGCTCTGGAAAAGCACCAAGGGCGAAGACGATTCGACCGGGGCGTCGTGGGAGTCTCCGTGGGGCCCCGGACGTCCGGGCTGGCACCTTGAATGCTCGGCCATGGCCATGAAATACCTGGGCGAAACATTCGATCTGCATGCGGGTGGCATTGACCTCATTTTCCCGCATCACGAAGACGAAATCGCGCAGTCAGAAGCCGCGACGGGCAAGACGTTTGCGCGGTGCTGGTGCCACGGTGAGTTTTTGCTCACCGACGGCGCAAAAATGGCGAAGCGTGTTGGCAATGTCGCCAACGTGGTCGAGCTGCGCGCGGCGCGCATTAGCGGCACGGTATATCGGCATTTTGTGTTCAGCACGCACTATCGCAAGCAGCTCAACATGAATGACGACTGGCTCGAGAGTTCGCGACCGGCCGTCAATCGGGTGGGGGTGTTTGCGCGGCGTCTGTCCGAAGCAACGGCGGGAACCCCAGCGCTTGCCGAATTGGCGGTCAAGGCCGAGCAGGCGTTTGTCGAGGCGTTGTTCGATGATCTGAACGGTCCGGAGGCAATGGCCGCGCTGTTTGTCTTCATTACCGATGCCAATCGCGAACTGGACGACCCAACGGGCAGCGACGTGGCGGCACTGCAGCGGGCGCGGGCTGCGTTCAAGCTGATGGACGGTGTGCTTGACCTGGTGCCGGAAGAGCCGCAGGTGGATGCCGACGAAGCCATGTGGATTGAAGAGCAGATTGCGGCTCGCAAGGCGGCGCGCGCCGCACGCGACTTCAAGCAGGCCGACGCCATTCGCGACGAGATTACGGCACGCGGGTTCGCGATTGAAGACTCGGCCTCGGGCACCCGGTGGTGGAAGCGGTTCTAGGGAAACTGGACAAGCCGGGAAAGACGGGTGTTGCGAGAGTTGGTGGGGCCGGTATGGGGCCCGAAACCGGTTTTCGCCTTGATTTTGCCTGCTGGCTGGCCTATTCTCCGCCTCTTGCCCGTAGTGTCGTTGGTTCGGGCAAGTTCGGTGCTGACGTAGCTCAGCTGGCAGAGCAACTGATTTGTAATCAGTAGGTCGCCGGTTCGACCCCGGCCGTCAGCTCTTAGCGCCTCGTGCGGGTACGGGGCCGCATGCCGGTGGGGTACTCAAGTGGCCAACGAGATCAGACTGTAAATCTGACGGCTAACGCCTTCGAAGGTTCGAATCCTTCCCCCACCATCGTGGTAGTACCAAGGCGGTATCCCATGCGGCGACGTTTGGGCGTTGTACGCGGGAGTAGCTCAGTTGGTAGAGCGCTAGCCTTCCAAGCTTGATGTCGCGGGTTCGAGCCCCGTCTCCCGCTCTGATCGAAAACACACACACAGGTCGGCCTCAGTATTTGGGGCCGGCCTGTGTTCTTATCAGGTGGTTTCCCGACGCCACCTTTCCCCATCGTCGTTACAACGCCGCAATCGACCGCGGCAATCTGCTCGACCTATGAAAAGTGAAATGTCTGGTTTGACAAGTCACATGCGCTTATGCAAGTTGCATGCGTCTACGCAAATATGATAGTCCTCCGACAAATCCGCATGACTGCCTGCGCCATCGAACCAGACGCCCAGTACACCGCCGACGCGGACATTCACGTCGATGACCTGGACGCCCTCTTTAAAGGCTTCGCCGACCCCACCCGGCTTCGCGTGCTGAACGCCTTGGTCGCGGGCGAACTTTGCGTGTGCGACCTGGTCGACCTGCTGGGCATGCCGCAACCGGCCGTGTCCCGGCATCTCGCATACCTCCGTCGCATGGGTCTGGTCACGGCCACCCGCGAATGGAAATTCGCGCACTATCGCCTGGCCGAACCGCGCAATGCCGTGCATCGCAATCTTGTCGCGTGTGTGCGCTCGTGCTTCACCGGCGTGCCATCGCTGGACGCCGAGCGTGCTGCGGCGGTCGTGATGGTTCGTGCGCGTGCGGAGTCGCCCTGCTGATGACCGTTTCTGCGGACAACGCCATGCGCGCCAACTCCTCGGCGTCGGCACTGGGAGCGGCGCCAATTCTCAAGCAGCTCTCCACGCTCGACCGCTTTCTGCCGTTGTGGATTTTCGCCGCCATGGCGTTGGGTCTTTTGCTGGGTCGAGTGTTCCCCGACCTGGGCGCCACGCTCGATCGCGTGCAATTCAACGGCGTATCTGTTCCCATTGCCGTTGGCTTGTTGTGGATGATGTATCCGGTGCTCGCCAAGGTGCGGTATGAAACCATCGGACCGCACCTGCGCGATACGAAACTGCTCGGCACATCGCTGCTGTTGAATTGGGTAATCGGCCCCATCCTCATGCTTGCGCTGGCGTGGATCTTCCTGCCGGACATGCCGGCTTATCGCAACGGGCTGGTGTTGATCGGTCTTGCGCGCTGCATCGCGATGGTGTTGATCTGGAATTCGCTTGCGTGTGGATCGGGCGAACTCGCCGCCGTGCTGGTTGCGCTCAATTCCGTTTTCCAGATTCTCACGTACTCGGTGTTGGGGTGGCTCTTTCTCACGGTAGTTCCGGGATGGTTTGGCGCCGACACGGCTACGCTGCATGTTTCCATGGGCCAGATTGCGCGCAGTGTCGCGATCTTTCTTGGGGTGCCGCTCATTGCCGGCTATCTCACCCGCAAGTCACTGGTCGCGACGAAGGGCGCGGCGTGGTACGACGGCGTGTTCATGCCGAAGTTCGGACCCACGGCGTTGCTTGGATTGCTGTACACCATCGTGTTGATGTTTGCGATGCAGGGCAATCGCATTTTGTCATTGCCGCTGGATGTGCTTCGCATTGCGATTCCGATGCTGGTGTATTTCGGGGTGATGTTCGGACTCGCTTTTTGGCTCTCGCGCCGGTTGGGTTTCGACTACGAAACCACGGCGTCGCTGTCCTTCACTGCGGCCGGCAACAACTTCGAACTTGCGATTGCCGTGGCGGTCGCAACCTTCGGCATCGCCTCGGGAGAGGCGCTCGCAGCGGTCATCGGTCCGCTCATTGAAGTGCCCGCACTGGTGGGGCTTGTGTACGCATCGCTGTGGGCGCGTCGTCGCTATTTCGGCGCGGCGCAACCGGTTTCGGCGGCGATACGCGCGTGAGCACCCCTACGCGACCCCTGCGCTTCGTGTTGCCACTGCGCATACTCGCGCTTCAATACGCCCATTCCACCGCTCCGTCCAACACTACAAACTGACCGACCGATGCACATCGCGCTCATCTCAGATATTCACGCGAACCTGCAGTCGCTTGACGCGGTGCTTGCCGACATCGATGCGCGTGGCGACGTTGACGCCATCTACCACGCGGGCGATCTGGTGGGTTATTCCAGCAACCCCAACGAAGTTGTTGCGCGCTTGCGGGAGCGTGACATTGCTGGCATTGCCGGCAACTATGACTCGACCGTCGCAACGGACTACAAACACTGCGGTTGCAAAAGCGAGACGCCGCGGCAGGAAGCACTCGCGCATATCAGTTACGACTACACGCGGGGTGCGGTCACTGCTGCAACCAGGCGTTACCTGGCCAGCCTTCCGTTTTCCCTCGACATGCGGCCGCTTGGTGGTCATGCTGCGGGCCCGCGCCTGGTGATCGTGCACGGCACGCCAACGCTGAATACGTTGTATTGGACCGAAGATCGCTCGGACGAGTTCTGTCTCAAGATGGCGGCGAGTGTGTCGCTCAAGCGCGGTGACGTGATCGCATTCGGGCACACACACACACCGTGGCACCGTGCAGTGGAGGGCATTCACTTTATCAATACCGGCAGTGTCGGTCGACCGAAAGATGGAGATTGGCGCGCCGGCTATGTGCAACTCACGCTCGGCGACGGCGAACCGTGCGTGGATTTTGTGCGGGTGTCGTACGATGTGGAGGCGGCGGCACGCGGTGTGATTGCCGCGGGGCTGCCGGAGGAGTTCGTGGAGTTTCTGCGGACTGGCGGAAAGCCTGCGCCCAGCGCAACGGCGTCAGCGCCCTGACCTCGTTCATTGCGCGGGTTCGAGCCCCGTCTCCCGCTCTCGAACATTACAAATCGTCCCGAACGCACTTTCGCCCGCTCTATTCACCCGATTCGGGCGATTGAACGTTTGGCGTTTTCGCGGGTGCGTCGATACTCCTATGCAGTGCTGCCGTCGGCAGCACACTGTCACGCAATGGAGTGAACCAGCATGTCGAAGTGTCCGTATACCTGGGTGCGAGGACTGTTTGGCGCGGGCACGCGCACTGCCGCCGAACCAGACGCGCCGGCACGCAACCTGATGGTGCTGGTCGTGCGCGATGGCGTGGAGCGCGTTCGTGTCGCCCTGCCGTCGCGGAGCGCACGATGGTTGATCGAATTGATTCCGTCAGATGTTGTGAACAAAATCAGAGCTGAGGACATCCCGCTTGACGCCATTGCCGCCGATTTGAATGGGCAGGCGACGTTGTATCCCCGCGAGATCTTTTCACTTCACGAGTCGCACCGGCAAATCACCGTGTGGCTCGAATAATTTACACGCACTGCCTTGGCTCGCGTGGCGATTCCGTCACGCGGCCTGGGCAGCAATTGTGTAGTACTCCAGATCAATAGGCCGACAGAATACGCCTGACACGTGATTGGGCACACGCACCACGCTGGTCGTGATACCGAGGGTACTCTCTGTTCCACCAAGAAAAAGGCTGCCGCCGCGGGTCAGGCACTTTGCCATGCGATCGATGACATCACGCTTGGTGGCCAAATCGAAATACAGCAGCACATTGCGGCAGAAGATGATATCAAACTGCCAATGCGCGGGCATTGGATTCAGCAGATTGATTTCCTGATACGTGACCCGTTGGCGGATGTCAGGAACAATCTCAAAGTCTGTCCCGATGGGGCGGAAATACTTCATGAGCAACTGCACCGGCAAGCCGCGCTGCACTTCGAATTGGTTGTACACGCCGGCCTTGGCGCGTGCGAGTGCTGCGTCCGAGAAATCCGTGGCCAAAATGTCAACGCGAGTGCCAGCCAACGTGGACTCCATCCCAGCGACCGTCATGGCGATCGAGTACGGCTCCTGGCCGGTTGAGCTGGCCGCACACCAGATTCGCACGGGGCGTCCCTGTGCGCGCGCGCGCGCGACGACCGCCGGAAGAATCTCTTTTTCCAACGCGACAAACGGTTTGGCATCCCGATAAAACAACGTTTCGTTTGTGGTCATTGCGTCGCACACCAACTTCACCACCGCTGCCGGCGCACCCGCGCGCAATGCCTGGATCAATTCAGGCAGGCCAGCGTGCCCCAACGTCACGGCCACTGGCGGCAACCGGCTCTCCAGCAGGTACTCCTTGCCGGCTCCGAGCGACAGCCCGCTGTGATTCTTGAGCAGGTCGCTGAGAAAGGCGTAGTTGGACGGATCGATCATGAGGACACCATGCCTGCGGGCGACATGAAGGTGGTCACGGCGCAGGAGGAAAGAATCGTTGAGGCGATGTCGGATAACGGCGCGATACTCGCGGCAATTCCAGCGCCTGCCACTGCGCCCGGCATGCCCCACACCACACTACTCGCCTCGTCCTGCACCACGATTCGACCTCCACGCGCGTGAATGTCGCGGCACCCGCGCACACCATCGTCTCCCATTCCAGTCAGGACCACGGCAAGGGAGGAAGATCCGTAAATCGATGCAACCGAGCGAAACATGGGATCGGCCGCAGGACGGCAGTAGTTCTCAGGTTCTGACTGTGTCAATCGAAGATACGGTTGCCCTTCATTCGTCTGCACAATCATATGAAACCCCCCAGGCGCCACATACGTGTGATTGGCCCGAATAACCTCGCCATCGCGTGCCTCGGTGCAGGGGCGTTTGCCGTCGCGTTCGAGCCGTTGCGCCAGCATAGCGGTGAAGAGCGCGGGCATGTGCTGTGTGATCAGAATGGGAATGGGAAAGTCGGCGGGCAAGGCGCTCAGAACTTCGGCGAGCGCGTTGGGTCCGCCCGTGCTTGCTGCGATGGCGACCACGCGGACACTCGCGACCGGGCCACGCGATGCCAACAGCCCCGTGAAGGGCCGGTCTGCAACAACCGAACCCGAGTTTGCTGAGTGCGCAGCGGACCGTCCGCGCGCACGGCCAATTGCCCGAACTTTCATCGCAATTTCCTGCGCGATGCTGGCAAGGGCGGCGGCGCCGGTTCGGGCGGCCGGTTTGGCAATAAAGTCTGCGGCACCCAGCGCCATGGCCTGAAAGCTGATTTCTGCGCCACGCTGAGTCAGACTGCTGGCCATGATGACGCGTGTGGCCGGGTACTGCGCGAGAATGAGCGGCAAAGCCGTCAGCCCATCCATCACGGGCATCTCGATGTCCAGCAACACCACATCAATGGGCGTGTGTTTCAGGGCGTCGAGCGCGACCTGGCCATTCGGTGCCGTCGTTACTACTCGCATATCCCCTTCGGCGTCGATGATTCGGCCAAGCGCGCCCCGAACCACCGCGCTGTCGTCGACGAGCAGTACCCGAATTGGGTCGGGGGGCTGACTCATGCAATCCCGCAGACTTCAAACTTGGAGCTGATGATGTCCGCGTCAAACGGTTTCATGATGTACTCTGACGCGCCAAGGGACAGTGCAGACTGAATGCGCTCGAACGCGGTGTGTGTCGTGCACATGATGATCGGTGGGGCCGTAATATCACGCGAATCCTTCACGGCCTGCAGGAATGCCAACCCATCCATGACCGGCATGTCGATATCACACAACACCGCGTCGAACGCGGGCGAATTCCGAAGCGCGGCGATGGCGCACACGCCGTTCTCGGCCTCTTCAACGCCATAGCCGAGCGACTCAACAATGCGGCGAATGGCTCGACGAATCGTGCTGGAGTCGTCCACGATCAGGATACGTTTCATTCGATTCTCAGTCAGCGTGAAAACTCTCCCAGCACTACAACTTGCGCATCTTGAGGAGAAACTCGGCCACCGCGCTATTCAGGCGCTCTGCTTCAACCGACAGGCCGCCCGCGGCGGACCGGATGTTCTCAGCGGTTCGACCGCCCTCTGACGCGACCTGCGTTACCGTCGATATACTCGAACTGACCTCGGCGGTCCCGCGAGCTGCTTCGCTGACATTGCGCGAAATTTCACTGGTCGCAGCGTTCTGCTCTTCGACCGCTCCGGCAATGGTTGTCGAAATTTCGTTGATTTTGTTGATGACCGCAGCAATTTCGCGAATGGACGCGACGGCGGACGTCGTCTCCGCTTGCACTCCGGCAATTTTGTTTCCGATATCCTCGGTCGCTTTGGCGGTTTGCCGTGCAAGTTCCTTCACTTCGTTGGCCACCACGGCAAATCCCTTGCCCGCTTCGCCGGCGCGCGCGGCTTCGATCGTGGCGTTCAGCGCGAGCAAGTTAGTCTGCTGCGCAATAGACGTGATCACCTTCACGACCTGACCAATTTCCTGGCTCGACACTCCGAGCTTCGCCATGGTGTCCGTCGTCAACGCCGCCTGTCGTACGGCCACCTGCGATATCTGCGAGGCTTCCTGTACGCGTCCTGCAATCTCACGAATGCTGGCGGTCAGCTCCTCAGCCGAACTCGCGACAGTCTGGACGTTGCGGGTCGCCTGTTCCGATGCCGCGGCTACCGCCTGCGCCTGGCGCGACGTCTCCTCTGATGAGGCCGCCATCCCTTGCGCACTGGCTTCCAGCTCGGTGGACGAGGCACTCACGACATGCGCAATGGCCAGAATAGTGGATTCGAAATCGTCAGCGAGTTTCACGGTGTGGGTCACGATTGACCAGTTCACCATGACGCCCGCATACTTGCCGCTGGTGTCGTAAATGGCAACGGCGTTCAGGTCCAGTGTTTCCGGACCGACGCGGATCTTGGCATTGTGTGGCAAATTCTTGTCACTCGACAGCAGCGCCCGCTGGTGCGCCGGGTCCTTGTGAAAGATGTCGATTTTCGAGCCCACAACCCCGCTGGCTTTCACCGGAAGATGTTGCTCGATACTCTGCAGGGTCTGCAGTGACGCCGGATTGATGTACTGGATGGTCAAGTCGAGATCGCAGAACATGAGATTGACCTTGGCCGATTCCACCATCGGTTTGAACAATGCCATGTCCGTTCGCATTTTGACCGTGGCCGTCGCGTCTGTCGCAAACTTCACGACCTTTGCAACGCGACCGTCACGGTCATGTACGGGACTGTACGTCGCCTGAATAAAACATTCCTTTCCACCACGGCCCAACCGCCGAAACTCCCCACTAAATACGTCTCCGCGGTTCAAACGCAGCCAGAAGTCGCGGTACTCCGCGCTGTTGCGATACGCTTCGTCGCAGAACATGGAATGGTGTTTGCCCTGAATCTCCGCAAGCGTGTAGCCGACCAGCGCGAGGAAGTTGTCATTCGCCGTCAAGACGGTGCCGTCGAGATCAAATTCAATGACGGCCATGGAACGATGGATCGCAGCAAGTTGTGCCCGCGATTCATCGCCAGCTTCCAGCGCGCGTTGTTGGTCGGCAGCGCTGGTTCGACTCGCGACAGATTTCCTGGCTGGACTTGCGAGCGCGGGCGTGCGGCTGGCGCCGGTGGTTTTGGTGTCCGCCTTCGATGGCGAACGCGTGGTGGCAGTGCTTTTGGTTGACATCAGGGGTTAGGTGGAGGGTTGTTCAAGACGCAGCAGCTCAGGCACGTTTACGACGACAAGTATTTCCGACTCTCGCCGCACGATTCCCGAGCAGACCGCGCTCCAGCGTGCGCCCAGCGTCGCGGGCGTTGGTTCTATGGAACTGCTGGTGACGGAAACGACGTCACCCACTTCATCCACCATGAAGGCGAACAGCTCGTCTTCGTGGCGCACGACCACATTCATGAATTCGGCGTCGGCCGGACGCGGGGGGAGTTCCAGCGTGGTGCGCAGTTCCAGCGCGGTCACAATCTGCCCGCGAAGGTTCAGAAAGCCCGCGACTGCGTCACCGGTCAGTGGCACCAACGCAATCCGCTGGGCCGTCAGAACTTCCTGCACCATCATCACAGGAATTCCCATCCACTGTGAATGGACGCGAAACGTTACATACTCGGCCTGCTCAGCCTTGGTGTGCGTGCGTTCCGCTCCAACGGTAACCAGGCTCATGCGGCCTCCTGCATGGTTTCGAGGAGTGTGCGAACCGTGGTCAACGCCGTAGCGCTGTCGAGTTTGGCGAGGTACTCATCCAACGCGAATTCCGGGCGAGAATCGGCGCCTTGAACGTCAATCCCGTGTTCTTTGTGCAGGTAATAGCTGGGATCGATCATTTCGGTCGCCCGGCCGGCAATCACACAGACACCACTCACGCCCGGACGTGGGGCTCGCCGCTGCAACTGAATGTGCTCGTCAACGATGTCTCGAATTTCGTTCACGGCGACTCCGACCGTGCGTCCATTGGCCGAAAAGACAATGACGGGTCGCGGATCAATCGCTCGCATATCAATCGCGGGGTTCGCCGCGATGATCGGAATAAGATCGCCGCGATACTGCACCAGGAAGTGACCGTTGGCTTCTTCAATGACTGCCTGCGGAAATTCTTCAAGACGTGCGACGAGTGAGAGCGGCACTGCCTGCAAGGCCGGGTACCCCGCATCGAACAGGATGAAACTTTCCATCGCGGCATCAGTCGGCCCGTTCAGCGAACTACCAGCGCTGTCGTTCACGTCGTGCAGCGTCTCGATGTTGCTCACTCTCGCCGCCGCGGCGATACCGGCATTGTCCAGAATCATGATGACACACCCATCACCAGTAATCGTGCACCCGGCATAGGTCTGCAGGTGTCTGGCGAGGCGGCCCACGCGTTTGACGACAATCTCCTGCGTATCAAACACCTCTTGCACCACGAGACCATATCGCAGCGATCCAATCTGGCATACCACAATGTTGTAGCCGGCGTCCGATTCCATTGCCTGGAGGCCCAGTAAGGAGTGCAGCGGGACCAGAGGCAGCAACGAGTCGCGAAGGCGATAGAACTGTGCACCATTGACGGTCTCTATCAGTGCGTGTCGTTCTTCAGTCACGCCTACCACTTCGACGACTCCAATTTGTGGCACGGCAAACGTCTCGCCACCAGCACCCACGAGCAACGCCGAGATGATCGCAAGGGTAAGCGGAATCTTGACGCGCACGGTGGTGCCTTGTCCTGCCATTGAGGACAGGTCTACGGTTCCGCCAATCAGTTCGATATTGCTACGCACGACGTCCATTCCGACCCCGCGGCCGGACACGTTCGTCACTTGAGCGGCCGTCGAAAAACCTGGCTCAAAGACAAACCGCAAAACCTGGGCGTCTGGCATCGCCGCGACCGCATCCGCTTTCGCCAGTCCGCGTTCTACCGCTTTCTGCCGCACGCGACCGACGTCAATTCCTACACCGTCATCCGCAATCTCGATGACGACGTGCCCGCCTTCGTGTTTTGCAGACAGCGAGATCGTGCCCTCGGCCCGCTTGCCGGCGTTTATTCGCACGGAAGGCTTCTCGATGCCATGATCGGCCGAATTGCGAATCATGTGAGTGAGCGGATCCTGAATGGCCTGGAGAATTTGTCGATCCAGTTCCGTTTCGGCACCGTGCATCACCAGCGAGATCTGTTTCCCATTGGCGGCCGACAGGTCGCGCACGACTCGCGGAAGCTTCGTCCAGGCGTTCCCGATGGGCTGCATGCGGGTCTTCATCACCGCTTCCAGCAGGTCGGTGGTGATGCGATTAATTTGGTGCGCCGGATTCGCGAATTCGGAATCCTCGTGCGCTGAAATGAGTTGCAGCAATTGGTTGCGGCCAAGCGCAAGCTCACCGACCAGATTCATCAGTTGGTCGAGTAGCTCGACCCCTACTCTGAGCGTGCTGTCCTGGTGCGCGTGAGCCGGCTCACCATCGTCCTTGCGGCGGCTGTATTCGATTGTTTCGGTTTGCTCCGTGCCGGGCGATGTCCGTTGGGGATCCAGCAGACACTCCAGCACCCCGATCAATGCGGCATCACTTCCCTCGGGTTCACATTCATGCTGATTGAGGTGATCCAGAATCATCTGAATGCAGTCAACTGCTTTGAGGATGTCACCAATAAGTGCAGGGGTGGCCGTGAGTTTTCCGTCTCGCAACGCGTCCAACACGTTTTCGGCTGCGTGCGCCACACCTTCCAGACGGTCGAGTCCCAGAAATCCGCACGTTCCCTTAATTGTATGGATGGTGCGAAACACTCCATTGAGCAGCGAAGCATCGCCCGGGCGTCGCTCGAGTTCGACGATGTCGTGGTCGAGTTTCCCAAGATTTTCGGCGCTTTCAGTCAGGAAATCGCGGAGGAGATCGTCCATGTCCTTTCAGGTCGCGGTACGTGCGCGGCGAACTCGACACGATTGCCGAAAGCGTCAGGTACATGTATCGGCATTGGAGTATTCGATCTCGTTACACCTGCATTACAACGGTTCAGCACCGCTACGTTTTTGCACTGTGCATTCGTTATCACAACGTGTGTGCGGAAAACCCTTTCAGCAGGTCAGGGTTTCCTCACGGAAATCAATAGGATGCGCCCTGCGAATTACACGAGCATTACACGCGTTCGATTCGCGTGGTGCACTAAGCAGCCTGCCCGATGCATTTCAGAACGGCGAGGTAGGTTTTGTTGTCACGTAGCGCATGAAACGCCGGACGTGCAGACACCCAAACAAGATCGCTGGCGCGTTCGTCGGTACTCAGCTGCAGTCGCGCCAGCGCCGACTGGCCCTGTCCCAACGCCGCCAAAATTTCCGCGCGCGGCACCTGGGACACGTACCTGGTCATTGCACGCGCATCGAGATCGGCCAGAATGGTTGCGGCCTCACCGGCATGGCCGGCATTCGCTTGCACTACCGCCCGAAACGCCAGTGGCTCGATGCTGTCCCCAAGAATAGTGGCGGCAGACGATAACGACTGCAGCGCCAACGTGTACTCACGCTGCGCGTCGAACGCGCGGCCGAGGAAGTAGTGCGCCATCCCAAACTGTGGATCACGTGCCAGCACCGCGCGGAACTCGCGAATGGCGGCAATCTGATCGCCTTCTGCGTGAAAGGACACGCCAATGCTGGTCGTGACCACCGGCGACAGCGGATCGAGCTCGCGTGCACGCGCCAGATGGGCTCGCGCCTCCTCAAACCGTCGCTGCGGCACGAGGAAGTTCATCGCATAGGATTGAAACGCGGTGGCGGTTGCCTGAGGCGCATTCACCGCGAGTTCAAAATCAGCTTCCGCATCCTTGATGGCCCAGTCATGTAAGGCGTTCACGGATGCGCGCGCAACCAGCGCATCAGTGTAGCCGGCACGGAGCGCGAGCGAACGTTCTGCCGCCACCCGCGCACGCTGCATGAAGGGTGCCGGCGCATCAATGCCGTACACCGCGAGTGTAATGCAGGCTTCTGCCAACGCGGCGTGTGCGGCCGTGAACGAGGGGTCGCGCTCGACGGCGCGCTGCAGCAGGTCGACGCTGCGCCGCAACGCGTGCGTGGTGCGCTGGTTCCAGCAGAAGCGCCCTTCGAGGAACAGTTCGTACGCCTGCATGTCGTTGGTGGAGGCGACCACCACCTGCTTGACGCGCGGGCGCAACGTGCCCTCCAGCGAGATGACAATGCTGCGCGCAATTTCATCCTGCACCACAAATACATCGACAAATTCCCGCTCGTAGCGCTCGGACCAGCGTTCAAACCCGGTGCGCGTGTCAATGAGGCGCGCCGTGATGCGCAACGTGTTGCCATGGCGCCGCACGCTGCCTTCCAGCACTGACTCGACTTTCAGCTCGCTGCCGATTTCGCGCACATCGGCGTTGCTCTTGCGAAACCGAAACGACGACGTGCGCGCAACGACCCGAAGTCCGCCAGCCTGCGCGAGCGCGTGAATGAGATCTTCACTGATACCGTCGCTCAAGTATTCATCGGAGGCATCGCCGCCGAGATTGGCGAAGGGCAGCACGGCGATGGATGGGGCGACGGACGTGTATTCGTTGGTGGCGACCGGAATGGACGCGGTCGTGTCGCCGTCTCCTTCCAGGTCGGCCAGCAAGCTCTTGATGTCGGGGTAGCGCTGCTGCACATCACGCAACAATCCGCGACGTAACACCGCCGGGACGTGCGAAGGCGTGCTGCCCGCAATCAGCTGCAGCACCGGCGCCTCCTCGTGATTCTTGCGCAGCATGATCGCGAGGGGCGACGCGCCGGTCCAGGGCGGCCGTCCGCTCAACATTTCGTAGGCGACACTCGCAAACGCATAGACGTCGGTGCGCTCGTCAATTTCGTCTTCGCCCAAGGCCTGCTCGGGACTCATGTACTCGGGCGTGCCAATGCCATGCCCTTCGAGTGTCAACCGCTGGCCCGCGGCCGACATGACGCGAGCAATGCCGAAGTCAGCGACCACCGCATGCCCCGCGAAAAACAGAATGTTCTCCGGCTTGATATCGCGGTGCAACACGCCGCGCCCGTGTGCGTAGGTCAGTGCGTCACCAATTTCCCGCAGAATACTGACCGCCACCGTCCATGGCAGCGCGTTCTCGCGATCGAGACGGCCGCGCAGTGTTTCGCCTTCCACGTACGGCATGACAAAAAACAGGGCGCCGTTGGCTTCGCCCGAGTCATACACCGACAAAATGTTGGGATGCTGCAGTCGGGCGGCGGTCTCGATTTCCCGTGCAAACCGCTCGCTGTCGCCTTCTTCGCCAAAGTTGGCGCGCAACACCTTGACCGCGACCGGTCGGCCGTGACGCAAGTCGGTGGCGAGGTACACGTTGGCCATACCGCCGCGACCGATGAGGCGGTCCAGGTCGTAGCGGCCTTGAAGTGCCGAGCGAAGCGCGAGAAACGACTCGTCCATTTCTGAAAACTACACTCGGCCAAACATTGTTGCGCTGGCTGGCCCAACAGCTCGGGGCGTCCTACATTCTTGCTTACCCCAGGCCTAGCGGAGCGCCGAGCGATGGACCCACGATGGGCAGACGATGTATTCCTGGATGCACTGCGCGCCCATACCGACGCCGCGGCGGACGCCTGCGTCGCCGCGTTGGATGTCCACAAGGACTACGCCGACGTGTTCAGGCAAGCGGTGACGAACGATTCGGTCCTCCCCGCCGACGCGCCGCTGGCGTTGCGCGATTTCTTTGCCAGCACAGACAACCAGCTCTGGCTTGAGACCGATCGCCAGAAATTCCCTGACGGGCTGGATCACGCGCGTCTGAGGTGCGGGGAACGGGTCTATCTCGATCACGCGTTTTTTGCGTCAGTCGTGTTGCTGGCCAAGTCCCTGCCCGAAGGCTACGCCGCGCCGTGTTTGTCCAGCCTGTTGAATCTGTCAGGAAACCTTCGTACCGAGCCGTATCGGCGCTTACTGGGTGTGCTCCAGTTGGTCGTGGATGTGTCATCGGTGAACGGATTCGAGAAGGGCGGTCGGGCGTTGGCTGTCGCACGGCAGGCGCGTCTGATGCACGCGGGCATTCGCCGCTTTGCGCCCAGGATGCTGCCCAACTACGAGAAGCAGTACCGTGGCGCGCCTGTCAACTTCGAGGACATGCTGGGCACCATCATGGGGCTCTCGCTGCTCGTCATTGACGGCTTGCCGCGTCTTGGTGACGCGTTGTCCCGGCAGGAGGCCGATGACTATTACTATCTGTGGCGCGCGTTTGCCGTAGCGATGGGCATTCATCCGCCAGGTGAAGAGGGCAACGCGTCGTGGGTACCGGCCTCCATTGAGGATGCTCGCACCTTCTACAAGGCCTACGAACGTCGGCACTATGAACACGACCCCGCCAAGAACCCCGATGGAGTCGCACTGGCGCAGGAAAACCTGCAGATGTTGCACCATTTGTTGCCCGGGCCACTGCGCCTGCCGGGCGTGCGCCTGATTCCAGATTTTTTCATGACCCAACTTATTGGTGATGAGGGGTGTCGCCGGGTGGGTTTAGCGCCTCAGCACGTGCCGTTTGGGCTGCACGGCATCGCGGTGGAAATTGTGAGCGGCCTGGTCGGGTTTGGCCGCTGGTTTGATCGCGTCGATCCTGGCGGCAAGGTACATCCCACCATCGCCACCATGCTGCTGCAGGATATGATTAAGCGCGAATACGGCGGTGTGGTGACGTTCGAGATTCCCGAATCAATCAAGCAGGTGCAGGACCTCGTACGGAGACGGAATGCCGATGCCGGAACAGCAGCAGGTACGTCGCGTCCAGGATAAAGGTGATGGCGCACAGCGACAACAGAAAATGATTCGTGGGATACACGAGCACGCAGAACAGCGACCCACAGGTGTTCCCCATCAGTTTCGCCCACCCCACGGTGAGGGAGTATTGGCTGGCGTGCATGTCCGATAGCTCGACGACGACATACAGCGTTGCCATGTAGAGCGCGACGACGAGCCCCGAGATGATTCCGTTCGGGGTTTCGTATTTCTGGTAGGCAAACAGGTACAGCATGACGAGCCAGCACACGTAACTGGCCACGAGTCCGGGCTTGAACCATCGCCGCACTTCGGGAATGCGCACGTGGCGGGCGCCGGTCGCCAGCACGTAGCCAAACACCGTGAGTTCCAGCAGGATGGCGGCGCGATTGGCCCACACAAACAGTGTGCCCATGTCGGTGCGGTACAAAAATCCCCACACCGTCACCCACGCCAGGTTGCTGGCAACAGCCGCCGCCGGAATCTCAACCACACCATGCCGGCGAATGTTGCGGAATACCATGACGTACACGACCGCCCATGCGACATGGCCGGCCAGGAATAGCAGCAGCGGCGCCATGCCATAGGCCGTGGTGTTGAGCAGCCCTTCTCCGCCGGCGGGGGTCATGCGGCAAGCCTCGGCGCGGCTTGCGCGGACATGCGGTCATCACCTCGCGAAGGCCTGCGCGTATGCAACAGCGCGATGTACACAAGATCGAGAAACAGCGTGATGGCACACAGGCTCATCAGGAACAGGTTGTGACTGTTCACGATGTACCCGAACACGCTGAGCAACCCCGTGCCGATCATCTTGCTCCATCCCACCAGCGGCGAAAAATCGCGGGCGTTTCCCTGCAGCAACAATAAGATGTACAACGCCGACATCATCACGTTCAGGATGTAACCGGTAATCGCGCCGTATCCGTTGTCGTAGTGGTCGTACACGAAGAAATAGATAGCGACGCCCCACGCCACAATGCCGAACGCCAACGCCGGCTTGAACCAGCGTCGCAGGTGTGGATTGGCAATCTGTTTGTGTCCGTACTTGAACGTGCTGTACGTGATAAACACATCCTGCAGGCACCACAACGCGTAGCCCCACGTGAACGCGCGTCCCATGGTCGAGCCAAAGATGAACCCCCACACGAATTCCCATGCCACGTTTGCCGCCACTGCGCCCGCTGGAATCTCGACCACCTGTCGCTTGAAGATGGTGATGGCGGTGCCGATATACGCAACGACCCACCCAATGCAGCCCGCCGCAAAGAGCACGAGTTGCGGAACCGTGAAGTCGGTGGTGTTAAACCACGGTTGCGTGAGCGTAAACATCAGATGGGTTCCGCCCGGGCTTTTGCGAGTGCTGCCAAACTCCGTTTTGCACGATGCAGCAACAGCGGTGCGCCACGCGCTTCCGCGCGTCGTACGGCGAGTTGCAAGCTGGCGTCCGCCAATTCCAGGTGTCCTACGTCACGCAGGACGTCCCCGCGCAGTCGCGCCAGTTCGGCATCCCAGTTCTGCTCGCCGGTTTCGTTCATGAGCCGGTCGGCATCATCCAGCGCTTCCAGCGCGGCGCCGTGGTTGCCGCTGCGCCAGTGCGCTTCAGCCAGCAACGAGAAGAAGTGGGTGGTGCCAATTTTCGAACCCCCCATGAGAAACATCTGCAGCGATGATGCGATGGCCGTCGCGTCGTTGCGCGCCCAGCCCAGATAGGCGGCGGCCACGGGCGCTATGAACAGTCCGTACCGCTCGGACAGTTCAAGCGTGCGCGTGCCATGCAGCGTGACTGCCTGCCGGTCGCCTTCTGCGGCGGCCAACCAACACGCGCCCGTTTCGGCAACCGCCATGCTGAACGGATGATTGATCCGCGCCGATTCGCCCAATGCAAAATCACGCAACCGGGTGGCTTCCGCGACGTCACCCATGAGCCACGCACACTCCGAACCAATCGAGGCCGACGTGGTCACGATATCGAGCGCTGTGTAGACCCGCGAATGCTGCACGCGATTGGGGTAGTCCAGCGCCAGCACGGCCCGCAGGTGTTCCTGCGCCGCGGGAAAGTTGCCCAGAAAACGGTGCGTAGAGCCCACGCAATACAACGCCTCCATGCGCAGTTCGCGTTCCTGGTTCTCGGAGATCCGCAGAAGTCGTTCGGCCAACTCGAACGCTTTGCACAAATTGCCGGAAACGTACGTGGAGACCCACAAGCCCACGATCACCCAGAACAATTCCTTCGCGTCACCCATGCGTTCGCAGATCTCATTCGCGCGGGCATACGCGGCAACAGTTTCCGGTGCGGCGTAGCCACGGGTCGAGGAATACGCGGTCGCCAGCGTCGTCAGCGTGCGCAGTTCCAGTGGGTCACGCGTCGCGCCCGGAGGCATCGACTCGATCAGTGCGAGCGCACGCTTCAATTGCGTCATCGCTTCAAGCAGCGCTGAACGCTGCATGGCCCGCAGCCCGGCGCGGGTCCATGCCTGCACAGCGTCGTTGGTGCGCCCGGCCTCCGCCAGATGATGCGCGACCAACTCGGGTTGCTGTTCGGCCAGTGACGCGAACTGCGTTTCAATAACCGTGGCGACACGATCGTGCAACACGCGCCGAGTGCTGCGCAACAGCAGCGCGTACGCCGCTTCCTGAATAAGCGCGTGTTTGAACGTGTACGTCGCGTTGGGCGCGGCCCCCCGTTGATACAACAATTCCGCATCGACCAGACGCGTGAGCTGTTGCCGCAGCGTGGTTTCGTCATATTGCGATACTGCCAACACGAGATCGTATCCGAACGTGCGCCCAAGCACCGCGCCCACTTGCGCGATGTCTTTGGCATCCCCAAGCCGGTCCAGTCTTGCCAGCAGGGAGTCCTGCAGCGTTTCCGGCACTTCCATGAGATGAATCAGCGTCGCCGGATCGACCATGCCGCCGCCTTCCACCACGCCAAGCTCCAACATCATGCGAGTAAGTTCTTCCACAAATACCGGAATACCGTCCGTCTTTTGCACCACCTGTGCAATCAGTGCCGTCGGCAATTTCTGATCACCGGCTATCTGGGTGATCAACGCTCGCACATCCTCATCACTCAGCCGTGACAACGTCAAGTGCGACACATGTGAGCGCGAACGCCACGGCACCGTGAAATCCGGACGCACGGTGAAAATGGTCAGCAGTCCGGCAATCGGCGGCTGCTCAACCAGCAACGTGAGAAATTCCAACGTGGACGGATCCGCCCAGTGCAGGTCTTCCATCACCAGCACGAGTGGCTTCCGCTCCGCAGCACCCACCAACACCTGCACGACGGTGTCGAGTGTGCGCTGCTTCTGGACATGTGCTTCAATGTGTGTGGCCGGGTATGCCGCGCTCAGTGGCGTCGCGAGCAACGGTGCGAGCAGGGGAACACATTCGTGCCGATCCAGTCCGAGTTCCCCAACGAACAACTCCAGCAGCGCCAGCCGCTGATCGGGAGCAAGATGGTCTTCGAACCCAATCATTCCTTCCAGCAAATCGGCAACGGGCAACAACGCGCTGCTTTGATGCACCGCTGCCGAACGCCCGACAATACACGTAAAACCTTCCTCCTGCGCGCGCATGCGCGCGGCCTGCACAAGGCGTGACTTGCCCACTCCGGCTTCGCCGCTCAGTAACACAATGAATCCATTTCCGTTACGGGTGGCACTCAGGCGACGCGTCAGCAACCCCAATTCTTCGTCGCGCCCAATAAGCGGACTGAGTCGCCGCGCGTCGTCCAGCTCGAACCGTCCGTTGCGGCGCGCCTCGCGCAGTACCTGATAGACCGCCACCGGCCGTGACACGCCGCGCAATTCTTTGGAGCCCAACGAGTCCAGCTCAAACCAGCCCTGCAACAATCGCTGGGTTTCACCCGACAGCAGAATGCCATCCGGCTGCGCAATACTCTGCAAGCGCGCGGCAATATTGGGAGTCGACCCCAATGCGAGGCGCTCACGGGTAGCACCACTGCCCACTTCGCCGGCCACCACCGAGCCGGTGTGAATGCCAATACGCACCGACAACGAAGTCGCCCCTGTCGCCGCGTGCGTGCGCACGTTCAGCGCGCGCATCGCGTCCAGAATGCCCAGGGCGGCCAAGGCGGCCCGTCGCGCGTCGTCTTCGTGTGCCTGCGGAAAGCCGAAATACACCAGCAGTCCGTCGCCCAGATATTGCGCAATGTGGCCGTCAAATCGACCGATGACCTCCGCGCAGGCGCGCTGATACTCGCGGACAAGATCCCGATACACTTCGGCATCCAGACGCTCGGCTATGGACGTGGAGTCGACCAGGTCGCAGAACAACACCGTCAGTTGGCGGCGTTCGCCGTCGGTGCGATCGAGCCGAAACTCCGGCAGGGTGACCGAGGGGGGCGGTGGCTCGACCGCCGTCGGGGCGCTGGTCGGCGTGGACAGAACGGCGGACGCAGTTGAAGCACTGGTCGGGCCCGGAACGCTGGACGCGAGGCTTTGACCGCACCCACCACAGAACTTGAACGTGGCGGGGTTTTCAAAACCGCAGGCCCCACAGGCCATAGGCAGCCGGGTGCCGCATCCGCCGCAGAAGCGCATGGCCGCCGTGTTCTCGAAACCGCATGACCCGCAACGCTTCATGAGCGGTGTGCCAGCCGATAATGTTTAGTCACGCCCAGAGGGGCTCGGCGAATGTAAGGGATGCGCGTACGGTTGGGCCAGCAGGGACGTGATAAACTGAACCAAAGGTGACGCGTTCCGGATACCTTGCAGATGCCTTGCGGCGCCGGTTCGCGCAACAGACAATTTCTATCCCGGAGAGGCTTTGACCTCGGCTTCGTTTGCGGACGCGCAGGATGTGTTGGACGGGCAATATCAAATAGAGCGCGAGCTGGGCCGCGGGGGGATGGGCGCCGTGTATCTGGCCCGCGAAGTGCGACTCGATCGACGAGTGGCCGTGAAGGTGCTGCCGCGACACCTTGGCGCCAATCCAGAACTGCGCGAGCGTTTTCTGCGTGAGGCGCGAACGGCAGCACAGCTGTCGCACCCCCATATCGTCCCCATCTTTCGCGCGGACGAAGTGGACGGGGTGGCGTTTTTCACCATGGCGTATATCGAAGGCGAAAATCTCGCGGAGCGCGTCGCGGCGCGCGGTCCGCTTCCGGCGGCCGAAGCGGTGCGGGTGCTGCGCGAAACCGCCTGGGCGCTTGCCTACGCGAACGCCCGCGGCGTTGTGCACCGCGACATCAAGCCCGAAAACATCATGGTGGAACGCGCAGCCTCGGAGGCTGGCATTGGCGCAGACTATGTGGCCATGGCCGTGGCGGAGTTGGCTGTACCGGCGCCCATCACTCGGAACGCGGCCGAAGTCACCGAACGTGAAGAACGGATGCACACGCGCATGCTTGGCACCAGCGAGCGCACGTTGTCCGCCTCGGAGGTCATTCGCGCTTCGCCGCGTGTCGTGCTCGAAACCATTGGTCGCGAGTTCACCGTGGCGCCGTACTCGCTTCGCCTGCTTGATACGGTTGGCGGACATCCGCTGGACGGCGGCATCATGGTGTTCGACGTGCCCCTGCTTCGCGCGCCACGGCGTTCGCGCTGGGTGGACTGGCGGTCGTCACGGCCGGTGCCGGAGCGATTCTGGCCGGGGGGTTATCATTGCTTGGGTACCGGGCTTCGTATCGGGATGCGCTGCGCAAGGCGCGCGAAGAGTTGCAGAGGCTCATCGGTGCCATCGAGGGGAATCTGCGAGCGGCGGCGGTGTTTGGCGTGACACGGGATACCAGTGATGGAAAGCGGTAAGGTTCGACTGGTAGCCTTCGGCGTGGGTAGCATCAGGCAAACCTGCCAACGCAGGTGTTCACGCACTTTTCATCGGCGGCCGTGTATGCCGAGTAGAACGTTCCAACCTCGTCACCTTTTCGGAAATCGGCCGTGATTGATCTATATAACAAGGATACCAACGAGCCCCTCGGCAACATTACAGAAGCCGAGTTGCAGCATCTCTTCAATTGTCTTGAGGTCGAGTCGCCGCGTGACACCGATTTCTACATCCAGAAACCCACCATCGACTTGCTCGCCCATGACGGCCTCGCCACCGATCACCTGCTTAAGGTGTTGCGCGATGCGCTGGGGAATAGTGGGGAAGGGGTGGAAATTCGGTGGGCGCGGCGCAACATCGTCGCGTAGCCTCTCATGGCTGGCCGTCGCGTGCGGCCTCGTGACGGCTGCTCTGCAGGCGCAGCAACCACTACGGGTTCCATCACGCCCGGTGGTGGTTGCGTCAGGGGAAACGCTTGCGGTATTCTCGAAGCTGGAATTGCGTAACGGCAGCACGGCCGGCGACTCGCAACCGGTCGTAGTGCTCGTGCCCGGGCCCATTGGCTCTGCGTTTGGCATGCGACATCTGACCACCGCTCTCGCCGACTCGGGTATTCCCACTCGGGTGGTCGATCTGCTGGGAATGGGTCGCTCTGGTCGACCTGGTCGCGCCGACTACTCCTTGTCACAACAAGCCATTCGCCTCGCGGCCGTGTTGGATACCCTCGGCATCCGACGCGTCTTGCTGGTTACGCATGGCGTGAGCGCGTCCGTCGTCTATCGGTATGCTGCGTCTCACCCGGAGAACGTGACCGGAATTGTGTCGATCTCCGGCGGTCCGGTTGATGAGCAGAAGACGGACGGCGTCAATATCGCCATCACGTTTGGGCGATTGGTCGACAATCCGATTGGTCGTGCGCTTGCGCGACGCAAATTTACTGGAGAGATGCGGAAGACCAGTGCGAGTGATGCGTGGAGTACCAGCGCGGTCATGCATGAGTACTTCGAGCCATTCGAACGCAATATCCGCGGGTCACTGAAGGCATTGCAGCAAATGGGTACTTCCATCGAGCCAGTGGGAATCAGCACGGTGCTGTCAGACGTGCGCGCACCGGTGCGTCTGCTGGTGGGCTCGAAGGTTTCAGGCAACACGCCCACCGCCACGCAGATGGCGGCCATGCAATGGTCCATGCCTCAATTTCGCGTCGATACCATTGCGCGGTCGGGATCCTGGATTCATGAGGAGCAACCGGGGCAGGTGCTGAAAGCCATCCGGGCGATGCTCGGAGCGTCCGCGGTCGCCGTGCCGTAACCAGAAATGCGGGGCGTCTCTCTCCGAAGGAGGGCACGGGTTGAGACAATTCAGTGGTTGCACTTTGCACGGCCCGCCAGCCCGGTTACCTTGCGCTCTCTGGCGGCGCGTCACTGGTCGCTGCGACGTCTGGCGGCTCAGTTGCCACTGGTTGGAAATACCGATCGTCGCACACATAGCTCAGTCGGTAGAGCACATCCTTGGTAAGGATGAGGTCACCGGTTCGATCCCGGTTGTGTGCTTGAGGCTCTCTCACGAATATCGCGCAGCGAGGCCAATTGGTCTCGCTGTTCGTATTTTCGGGCTCCCTACAGTTTTGTATAACTCCGCCTGCCGCCGACTACCTGGCCAATTGGCGCGGCAAGTTATCGCAACTTCCCCCGCGCCGCCCCCCCGCCAGCCAACCCCTGTCTCGCCGTCACCAGCGACGCCGAATCTCGCGCCCCAAGTGGCGCCAACTTTCGAATTGAGTCCATTGACGCGACAACCGCCGCATACGCTGCCTGCGCCACTCGCGCTCCCGTTTCACTGCCCATCGCCTCGGCCACCGCAGCCCGCTTGAGCTGAATCTGCGAATAATCCCGACGGTCGTTAATGGCCCCGGCTCGCCCGCCAAAAAACTTCTGATAGAAGTCGGTAGCCTTGTCGTAGTTGTCGAGAGCGACACGAGGGGCGCCGGTCGCGGCGTACACTTCGCCCAACCGGCCATGGATGATGCCCATGCCGCGCACCAGCACGTTGCTCACCGGATCTTCCCGCAACAACTCCCGGCGAATGGTGAGGGACTGTTCACACGGTTCAAGCGCCAGTTCGGGATGTGCATTGGCCAGATGCATGCCGCACAAGAGGGACAACGCAATGGCCTTGTCGCGTCGCGCGAGCACGCTGCGCGGCGATTCCAGCACCAGCGAGTCCCGCAACATCAGTGATGCGCCCAGCCAGCGATTGGCTTCCGCAAAATCCTTGCGCTCCTGCATCAGGCGACCCAATCGCTCGCGCGCCACCGCGCGGTGGCGGCGCGTGATGAACGCGGTGTCGCCCATGAAGAACGCGAGTTCGAGTCGCTCAATCGACTCGTGGTAGGCCGCAATCGCGGCGCTCGTATCACCGGCGTTGGTAAACGACGGATGGCCTAACAAGTCGCCGGTTTTGAGCGCGCTGATTCCGACCGCGCGAATGGCGCCGTATCGCGTCGTGTCCGCTGCAGAAATATTCCGGAATAGTGCCAGCGACGCACGCTGATGCTCCAGCGCTTTTTGCAATTGTCCCACGGGCGCTTCAACGTCCGCCGCCTTTTCGTAGACGAGCGCGAGCGTCCACGCGCTGTTGGGATCTTTGGGATAATGCTCCATCAATCCTTCCGCAATACCAATGGCCTTGGCATACGCATTGGCCGCGCCGTTCAGGTCTCCAAGATTTGCCTGTGTGGGATTGCCCAGCACATCACCGGCGCGCGAATACGCCATGGCGAGTTCGCGCAGCAATGTCGAGTCGCGCGGCGCATCCACCGACGCACGGTCGAGTGCCTGCAGTGCCGTACGCACCAGGTTGGCGCGCGCCTGCGTTGCACCAGGAATGTCGGCCAGTTGATCGTTGGCGTCGTTCACCAACGCCGACACCAGCGTGCGCACCTCTCGCAACCGTTGTTCCGCGCGCACACGTTCGTTCGCACGCAGGCGCTCTTGCCACGACACGGCGCCAATCGCTATCACCAGCACCAGCAAACCGGCGGCGCTGGCCAACACCAACGGGCGTTGTCGCCGGACGAACGAACGGAGCCGGTAGGCGACGGTGTCTGGGCGCGCGTGCACGCGATCCCGTCGCAAGTAACGCCGGACATCTTCCGCGAGTACATCCGCGCCAGCGTAGCGGCGCTCGGGTTCCTTGCGCAACGCCATTGCGGCGATGGCATCCAGCTCCCCGGTCAACGCGCGAGCCCATCGTGCCGCGTTCTGGAAGCCGCGCGCCTGGGCCAGGCGCAACGCATGCGCCGAGTCGGTGGCCGCGGTGCGCTCCACAATTTCGCTGGGCGCTGGTGCCGGTTGGTCGCGAATGGCGTCCACCAGCTCTGCGGGACTGAGGCCGGTGCATTCCAACGGCGGCGCCCCCGCCAACAACATCGCCAACAATGCGCCGAGAGAATACACGTCGGTCGCGGTGGAGATGGCCGCACCGGTGATTTGTTCAGGCGCGGCGTAGGAAGCCGTGAACGGAGACAATCCCGCGCTTGTCAGCGTCCCTTCGCCGCGGGGATCGTCCATCAATTTTGCAACACCAAAATCCAGCAACTTGACAGTGCCATCGGGCGTGACCAGCACATTCGTGGGCTTCAAATCCCGATGCACGACCAAGTTGCGGTGCGCAAAATGCACGGCCGCACACACCTGGCGAAACAAGTCCAATCGCGCCGCGAGGCCCAGTGCGTGCGCGTCGCAATATTCGTCAATGGGCACGCCATCGACGTATTCCATGGCCAACCACGGTGTGCCTTCTTCCGTCGCCCCACCGTCAACCAGCGCTGCAATGTTGGGATGTTGCAGTCCCGCGAGAATCTGCCGCTCCGAACGAAAACGTTGCAGCAACACCGTACTGTCTGCGCCGCGCCAGATGGTCTTGATTGCGACGCGCTGTTTGAACGCGTCATCGGCGCGCACGGCTTCGTACACCGCACCCATTCCACCCTGTCCAATGCGACGCACCACGTCGTATGGGCCCAAGCGCCGGCCGATCAGGGACGGCGCCGTGGCATCGGGCGGAAGGTATGCGCCGCCCAATCCGGATATCGCGGGCGTTTCGAAACGATCGCCGAGTGAAGCGGAAGCCGCCAGTAAGCATACCACGTGGCGACGAACGCCCGAATTGACGCCAGGATCGTTCAGCAGCGCGTCGCGCGACTCCGGTACCGCGTCCTGCACGGCGAACCAGAGGGCTTTCACTGCGGGCCAATCGTCTTGTGCGATGTCGTTGGTGGGAAGGGGCATCGCAGGATTGGAGGAAAGGACGAGCGCCTCTTTAAACGCGCAAAACTGCGGCGAAAGCTCTCACCACGTACGGACGTGACCGACTGGCTTGCCGGGGAGGATTGATGTCGGGGGGCTAGGGATCCGAGAGCATCTGCTGCAGCCAGGCTCTGGCCAACGCCCATTCCCGTGAGACGGTGGCCGTGGAAACGCCAACGATCAGTGCAATGTCTTCCATCGGAAGGCCTACAAAGAACTTGAGTTCGACAATACGTGCCTGGCGCGGGTCGAGAAGCGCCAGCTTGTCCAGGGCCTCGTGTACGCCCAGCACGTCGAGCGCCATGGAGTCAGTCGAAGGAATTTCATCGGACAGGGTGATGACCAGGCCACGATCGCGGCGACCGGCGAAGGTCCGCCGCGCGTGATCGACCAGTAGCCGACGCATGACCTGTGCGGCGATGCCGAAAAAGTGCGAGCGGTTTTTCCATTCAACGACGGTCTGCCCGAGCAGGCGCAAATAGGCTTCGTTGACCAACGCGGTGGGGCTCAGCGTATGGTCACTTCGCTCACGCCGCAGAAATCCGGCGGCCAATCCGTGCAATTCGGCGTGGACGGCTCGCGCCAGCGCTTCACTGGCTTCGGGGTCGCCGTCGCGGGCTTTGCTGAGGAGATCGGTGATCGGTCGGTGGCGAGGCTCGATCATGCCTAATGTTAGGCGACGCGGCAGTTTACCGCACCGAGGGGAAGCGCCGGCTTTTGGTAGTCGGACGTGGCGAGTTGTGGATTCAGGTGGGGTATGTTCGGCAGTGGGACGCCGGTTCCCTGTTGTTTTCTGGATGAGCTCGCTTGCCGCCTGATATTTGGAGAAGTGGCAGGCTGGCGTGGAAAATGCAGAACGGGTGATACTCGTGCCTTGCGGTGGTATCCGGCTGGTTGTACGTTTCGAGGCTTATCCCGCCGGCCGCGCCTTTCTGGCAGCGTGCCGTGTCAACACGGTGGCGTTCAGACGCTGGCTGCGCGGGGCTGATCGCCAGACACGCGAGGCGCAACCGCGCCCGGTGTTGATCGCTGAACGCAGCTGCACGGAGTCGGAATCATGGCACGCGAGAAAATCATCCTCGGTTGCACCGAGTGCAAGAACCGCAACTACTTCACCATGAAGAACAAGCGGCTGCACCCGGAGCGCGTGGAATGGAAGAAATATTGCCCCCGCTGCAATAAGCACATCACGCATAAGGAAACGAAGTAGCCATGGCGTCGGTCGAGGTAGCCAAGCCAGGGCTTGGCCCGCGCACGGTCACGTTTTACCACGACGTGATTGCCGAAATGAAAAAGGTGACCTGGCCAGATCGCGCGCAACTGCAGCAAGCGACCATTCAGATCATCATTTTTGTCCTGGTACTGGGCGCCCTCATTGCCCTCATCGACGTCGGCCTCAATTTCCTGCTGGTGCGGCTCCCCAGCATGTTGTTCGGTCGTTGATATGAGTTATTCGATGCTCACGCATCGCTGGTACGCCATTCAGACGACCTCGGGGCACGAGAACAAGGTGCAACGCCTGATCCAGCGCAAAATCGACACCGATCCGGCGCCCCCCGAAGACCGTCTCATCCGTCAGGCCCTCGTGCCCGTCCAGGAAGTGATGGAAATCCGGAACGGCAAGAAGGTGAACATCGAACGCAAGATTTTTCCGGGGTACGTGTTGGTCGACATGGTGGCGTCGCAGGACACGTTGCATGAAGTGAACGCCATTCAGGGTGTCATCAAGTTTGTAGGTAAAGACCGCGATCCGCAGCCGCTCCGCGATGATGAAGTCCGTCGTCTGCTTGGCTCGCAGGAATCCGGTGACGATTCACCGGTCAAGGAAGAAATTCCCTTCCTGGTGGGTCAGGCGGTGTCCATCACCGAAGGACCGTTTGCCGATTTCAACGGCACGGTTGAAGAAATTCTGCCAGACAAAGGCAAGGTCCGGGTTTCAGTGAGCCTGTTCGGTCGCCCGACTTCTGTCGAATTGGATTATCTGCAGCTGAAGGGATACTAGCGGAAGGCGTAGCCTGAAGCTGTGAGCCTTTCGCGAGCTTGTAGGGCGTCTCACACCACGGAGACGGTAAACGCACAGTGGTAGCACGACCGCGTTGAGATTTCCTCAGGAGCGGAAACTTGCGACAGAGAGAAGCATGGCAAAAAAGGTCGTTGGATTCGTCAAACTGCAGATTCCTGCAGGCAAGGCGAACCCGGCGCCGCCCGTGGGTACGGCTCTTGGCCCCCAGGGTATCAACATTATGGCCTTCTGCAAAGAGTTTAACGCTCGAACGCAGGGTGGTGATATGGTGATCCCGGTCGAAGTCACGATCTACGGTGACAAGTCCTTCTCGTTCATTCTGAAAACTCCGCCAGCGGCAGAGTTGATCAAGAAAGAACTCGGGCTTGCCGGCGGTTCCGGTCAGCCGAACAAAGTCAAAGTGGGTGCGGTGACCCAGGCCCAACTGCGTAAAATCGCAGAGCTCAAGATGCCCGACCTGAACACCGAATCCATCGAAAGTGCCATGAGCATGATTGCTGGTGCCGCGCGTTCCATGGGTGTGACGGTCAAGGACTGATCATGAAAACTCACGGCAAGAAATTTCGCAGCGCGAGTGAGCGCCGCGACGTGAACACCACGTATCAGTCCGACAAGGCCATCGAGCTCGTCAAACAAATGAGCTTCGCCAAATTCGACGAAACCGTCGAAGTGGCGGTGCGCCTTGGTGTCGATCCACGCCATGCCGATCAGGTGGTGCGTGGCACCGTCGTGTTGCCAGCCGGTACCGGCAAATCGGTGCGGGTCCTGGTTATCGCGAACGGCGCGAAGGCCCAGGAAGCCACGGATGCAGGTGCCGACATGGTTGGTACCGAATTTCTGGCCAGGATCAAGGAAGGCTGGGTGGATTTCGACGTCATGATTGCGACGCCCGATCTCATGGGCCAGATCGGTCAGCTCGGACGCGTGCTGGGTCCTCGCGGACTCATGCCGAATCCGAAGGCCGGCACGGTCACGTTTGACATTGGCAAAGCGGTGCGTGAGTCGAAAGGCGGCAAAATCGAATTCCGCGTCGACAAGGGTGGCAATGTGCACGCCCCCATCGGCAAGATTTCGTTCGAAGCGTCAGCCCTGGCCACCAACTTCAACGCCTTGATGGACACGATTGTGCGCGCCAAGCCGTCCGCGGCCAAGGGTGTGTATGTCCGCAACGTCGCGATCTCCAGCAGCATGGGACCCGGCGTCAGCATCGATATCACGCCGTTCCGCTAAGAGGCCACCGTCATGAAAGTCAAGCCGAAGATGAAGCAATCGGACAAGCAGAAGCTGGTGGACGACCTGCGCGCAAAGCTCGGGACCGACACGACGCTCTACTACACCGACTTCACTGGTCTCAACGTGAAACGCATGACAGAGCTCCGCCGCCGTTTGCGCAAGGCCGGTGTCGAGTATGTCGTGATCAAGAATACGCTGGCCATCCGTGCGGTCAACGAAAGCGGATTGGTCTCGCAGCCGTTAAAGGGGCCGACGGGTATTGTGGTCGCGAAAGACGGTGTCACGGCGGCCAAAGTGCTCACCGACTTCGCGAAGGAGAACGACCAGAAACCGTCGGTGAAGGGCGGAATTTACGAAGGCAAGTCGGTCGACGAAGCCATGGTCAAGAAATTGGCCTCGCTGCCAACGCGCGACGAAGCCCTCTCGATCTTCGCCGGTTACCTCAACACGATCCCGATGATGTTCGCCCTCGCTCTCGAAGCGCGACGTGCGCAGCTCGAAGGCAACAACGAAATTCCCCAGGCGTCTGCCTGATCACACGCCCCAGGGCTCCTGGGGGAGAATACGGAGAGTATCACGATGGCACTGAGCAACGACGAAATCCTGGATGCAATTGGCGGCAAGACGCTTATCGAGCTGTCGGAGCTGATCGAATCGTTCAAGACCAAGTTCAACGTCACCATCGCTGCCGTGGCAGCGGGCGGCGGCGGTGGTGGCGGCGCGGCCCCGGCCGCTGTCGAAGAGCAGACGGAATTCACGGTGGTCCTCAAGGAAGCCGGCGGCAAAAAGATTCAGGTTATTAAGGTCGTCCGCGAAATCACGGGCCTGGGCTTGAAGGAAGCCAAGGATCTGGTTGACGGCGCCCCGAAAAGCGTGAAGGAAAACGTGTCGAAGGACGAAGCGGCCCAGCTCAAGGCGAAGCTCGAAGCCGAAGGCGCGGTCGTCGAAGTCAAGTAAGGGTTGGTCACATAGTTGGATCGCTCCTCCCCGGGGGAGCGGGTCGCTTCGGCGATTCGCTCCGTCGGGGACAGTGCGCTTAGCGCTCTCCGGTCCTCGGTACCGCGCTTTAGCCCGTAAGCCCTTAAGAACATGATGAATCAAATCTCGTTCGCGAAGCTCGACGCGGGGATGGACATGCCCCATCTCCTTGACATCCAGACGCGCGCCTTCGAAGCGTTGTTACAACTGGATGCCGCCTCTATTGAGCGCGAAGACATCGGTCTTGAACGGGTCTTCAAAGACCTGTTCCCGATCACGGACGTCCACGAGAATTTCTCGCTGGAGTTCGTGCGCTACTCGCTCGGAGAGCCCAAGTACACCGTCGCGGAATGTATCGAACGCGACATGACGTACTCAGCGCCGCTCAAGGCCACGCTGCAGCTCGTCATCTTTGAAGACGCCGGCGACGGCAAGCGTCCCCGCAACATCATCGAAAAAGAAGTCTACCTCGGCGAGCTTCCGCTCATCACCGAGTTGGGCACCTTCGTGATTAACGGCGCCGAACGAGTGATCGTCTCCCAGCTGCACCGCTCGCCGGGGGTGGTGTTCGAGGAAAGCACGCATCCCAACGGACAGCGGCTGATTTCCGCGCGCATCATTCCGTTCCGCGGCTCGTGGGTGGAATTCACGGTCGACATTCACGACGTGATTTACGTCCACATCGACAAGAAGAAAAAATTCCCGGCCACCGCGCTGTTGCGGGCGTTTGGTTGGGGTGAAAACCGCGACATCCTGCGGTTGTTCTTCGCCATTCGCGAACTCGATCTGCTCAAGATTCGTGAGACGCGGAACGACCAGCGCGAAATCCTCGGCGCCATCATAGCCGAAGATGTCACGCTCGAAGGGGAAGCCGCGGCCGCCGATGCACCCAAGCCGAAAACCAAAAAAGCCAAGGCCGAGCGCGAGCGCGCCGAAGCCGAGCTGCTCGTACGCGAAGGTGACGAACTCACGGAAGAAGTGCAGAATCGCCTCATCCGTCAGGGCATCCAGACCATCAAGGTCTTCGCGTCGTACACCACCATCGATTTGCGCGATGAGCAGGAAGCCATTGAACGCGGCGAACGCGATGTCCGTCGCGTGCTCGCGCGGGACGTGGTCGAAGCCGACAGTGGAGAAGTCGTCGCCGAATGCGGCGAGACGCTCACCGATCCGCTCATCAGGAAAATCCGCAAGGCCGACATCACGAAGGTGCAGGTGTTCGTCGCGTCCGGCCGCGCAGAAAGCACCCTGATCAAGAACACGCTGGCGAAAGATCCCACGAAGGCCGAAGAAGAAGCCCTGCGCCAGATTTATGCGCTGCTTCGTCCAGGCGACGCGCCCAATCGCGAAACCGCGAAGCAAGCGCTCGAACGCCTGTTCTTCTCGCCCAAACGGTACGATCTGGGCCGCGTGGGCCGCTATAAAATCAATCAGCGTCTTGCCCTCAAGACGCCCATGTCCACCACCGTGCTCACGAAGGAAGACTTCGTGGCCATCATGCGGAACCTCGTCGAACTGCACGAAGGCCGCGGCGATGTGGATGACATCGATCAGTTGGGCAACCGTCGTATCCGCAGCGTGGGTGAGTTGATTGCCAATCAGTTCTCCGTCGGCCTGTCGCGCATGGCGCGACTGGTCAAGGAGCGCATGAGCATCAACACCGATCCCGAGAAGATTTCCCTCGACGATCTCGTCAACGCGCGGACCGTGTCGGCGGTCATTCAGGCGTTCTTCGGATCGTCGCAGCTGTCGCAGTTCATGGATCAAACAAATCCGCTGGCCGAACTCACGCACAAGCGCCGCCTGTCCGCACTGGGACCGGGCGGTTTGACGCGTGAACGCGCCGGCTTCGAAGTGCGTGACGTGCACTATTCGCAGTACGGCCGCATGTGCCCCATCGAAACGCCTGAAGGACCAAACATCGGTCTGATCACGTCGTTGGCGTGTTTCGCACAGGTCAACGATTTGGGCTTCATCGAAACGCCGTATCGCGTGGTGAAAGACAGCCGCGTGACGCAGGATGTGGTGTGGCTGGACGCGAATCGTGAAGAAGACGCGATCATCGCGCAGGCCAACTCCAAGCTCAATCCTGACGGCACGTTTGTTGACGAGTTGGTGTTGTCGCGGAAGCGCGGCGATTTGCCACTCGCGCACCCGGCCGATATCGACTACATGGACGTGGCGCCGGAACAGCTGGTGTCCATTGCCGCAGCGCTTATTCCGTTCCTTGAACATGACGACGCCAACCGCGCGCTCATGGGCTCGAACATGCAACGGCAGGCGGTGCCGCTGCTCAACCCGCGCACACCGCTGGTTGGAACAGGTCTCGAAAGCACCGTGGCCCGTGACTCAGGTGCCGTCATCATCGCCAGGCGCGCTGGTGTGGTCACCCGCGTCACGGCCGACGAAATCATCATCGATGCCGGCGCACTGCCGGGCGCGATGGAAAGTGATCGCCCACTGGCGCGACTCACACAGGTCGATCGCTACAAGATCAAGAAATACTGGCGCACCAACCAGGACACGGCCATCAACCAGCGCCCCATGGTCAGCATGGGACAGCATATCGCGGCTGGTGAAGTGTTGGCCAATGGCGCGGCCACTGAGTTTGGTCAGCTCGCGCTTGGTACGAACGTGACGGTCGCGTTTATGCCCTGGTACGGCTACAACTTCGAAGATGCCATCGTGTTGTCAGAGCGCCTGGTGAAGGACGACGTCTTCTCGTCCATTCACATTCAGGAACTCGAACTGCACGTGCGTGATACCAAGCGCGGGCAGGAAGAAATCACCCGCGAAATTCCGAACGTTGCCGAAGAGTCACTGGTTGACCTCGACGAGCGCGGCATCGTGCGTATTGGTGCCCAGGTCAAGCCAGGCGACATCCTGGTTGGAAAAATTACGCCCAAGGGTGAAACAGAACTCTCTCCTGAAGAGAAACTGCTCACCGCCATCTTCGGTGAAAAAGCGAAGGACGTGAAGGACTCGTCCCTCAAGGTTTCGCCAGGCATGGAAGGCGTCGTCATCGATGTGAAGATCTTCTCGCGGGTGGAAGATCAGGTGGTTGAAAAGGATCGTGGTGAGCGCATTGGTGAAGTGCGTCGCCAGGAAGGCGAAGACAAGATTCGCGTCAACGAAGTGCGCGACAGCGAAATGGCCACGTTGCTCAAGGGCGAGACGGTTTCGCTCGCGCTCAAGGCCGGTACCGTTGAGGAAGCCATCGCGGCGGGCACCGTGCTCACCGAAGACCTGCTGTCCGGTCTTCGGTTTGCCACGCTCGATCTCAAAACGTTCCGCGTGGAGAACAAGGCGGCCAACGAGGGGGTCCGCAACATCATCGACGCAGCCAACGACGAAAAGGCGCGCATCGAAGAGCGTGCGGAAGAGCGCATCGATCGCATTCTGCAGCCCGACGAATTGCCGCCGGGCGTCATTCAGCTCGTGAAAGTGTACCTGGCCGAGAAGCGCAAAATCTCCGTCGGTGACAAGATGGCCGGTCGCCACGGCAACAAGGGTATTGTGGCGCGCATCGTACCTGAGGAAGACATGCCGTTCCTGCCCAACGGACGTCCGGTGGACATCGTGCTGAACCCGCTCGGTGTCCCGTCGCGTATGAACGTCGGACAGATTCTGGAAACACACCTTGGCTGGGCAGCAAAACTGCTGAACTTCTACGCCAAGACCCCGGTGTTCCAGGGCGCGAACGAAAAGGAAATCGGCTTCCTGATGAAGCTGGCCGGACTCGGCTGGGCCCGTCAGTGTTTGTCGCTCGGCGTACCGGAAACGGACGCCACGCCGTCGGATGTTCGCCAGCTCATGGCCGACGTGCTGCCCGATCGCACGCAGCCGGACAAGGTGGAATTGCTGCACGACGCAGACCTGAACGATCTGAATGCGAAGAACATGTCGCAACAGAGCCGTGATCTGTATACCCGCATTCGCGAGTTCCTGATTAGCGCAGCCAAACAATTGGCCGTCCGCGAACAGACGGCGGTTACCGCGGCAGTTGGCGTCAATCAGTCGCTCGACATCGAATTGTCTGACGACGCGCGTGGCGTCGCGCTCACGGCGCTCGAGGCGCACGCCGCCGAGTCGGCCGCTGAGACACTGCTGCGGTTGGGGCAACCAGCGCTGGCTGCGATGCTGGGCAGTAAAAAGGAAGGCAATGTTGACGCCGCCGCGCTTGAACTGGTGCGGCTCGCCGGCTTGTCCTCCACGGGTAAAATTCGTCTGCGCGATGGTCGTACCGGCGAAACGTTTGCGGCCGGTGTCACCGTCGGTGAGGTGTACATGCTCAAACTTTCCCATCTGGTCGACGACAAGATTCACGCGCGCAGCATTGGACCGTATTCACTGGTGACGCAGCAGCCGCTGGCCGGCAAAGCGCAGTTCGGTGGACAGCGTTTCGGAGAAATGGAAGTGTGGGCACTCGAAGCCTATGGCGCGGCACACACGCTGCAGGAAATTCTCACCGTCAAGTCGGACGACGTGAATGGCCGCAGCCGCGTTTACGAAGCCATCGTGAAGGGGCAGAACTTGCCAGAACCCGGTATCCCGGAGTCGTTCAACGTGCTCGTGAAGGAACTGCAGGCGCTGGGCATCAAAGTCACGCTTGGCGCGACGGACGACAACGGAGTGGATGTCATCGAAGGCGCAGCCAACGGCAACGGCGGGGGAGAGTAAGCGATGATCGATTTCCGCAGTTCGCGCGAATCACGCGCGTCGGCGTTTGACTACATGTCCATACGTATTGCCTCAGCCGAGGAAATTCGCGGACCGAAAGACCCCAAGGAACGCGAACGGCTTGAAATGGCCGGCCTGCGGACCTGGTGGTCGTGGGGCGAAGTCACCAAGCCCGAAACCATCAACTACCGCTCGTTCAAGCCGGAAAAAGACGGTTTGTTCTGCGAACGCATTTTCGGTCCGGTAAAGGACTGGGAATGTCATTGCGGCAAGTACAAGCGCATTCGCTATCGCGGCGTGATCTGCGACCGGTGCGGCGTCGAAGTCACGCTCAGCAAGGTTCGGCGCGAGCGTATGGGTCACATTGAACTGGCGGTGCCGGTTGCGCACATCTGGTTCTTCAAGACGTTGCCCTCACCCATGGGCAATCTGCTCGATGTCACCTTGCGTGACCTCGAAAAGATCATCTACTACTCGAACTACATCGTCATCGATCCGGGCTCGCAGGAAGTACGCGAGCGCCAGTTGCTGGATGAAGACGAGTATCTCGATCTGCGCATGAAGGCGAAGGCCGAAGGTGATACTGCCTTCCAGGCCGACATCGGTGCACCCGCGGTGCGCGAGTTGCTCAAGCGTCTCGACGTCGATCGCACCGCCGAGGAATTGCGGGTCGCGGTTGTTGGCGAAACGTCGCAGCATCGCAAAAAGCAGATGCTCAAGCGCCTCAAGATTGTTGATGCATTCCGGTTGTCGGGGGAAGGCGGCGAAATCCGCAATCGTCCGGAGTGGATGATTCTGGACGTTATTCCAGTCATTCCGCCCGATCTGCGTCCGCTCGTGCCGCTCGATGGCGGCCGCTTCGCGACGTCCGATCTGAACGACCTGTATCGCCGCGTCATTAACCGCAACAACCGTCTGACCAAGCTCATTTCGCATCGCGCGCCGGAAGTCATTCTGCGCAACGAAAAGCGTATGCTGCAGGAAGCGGTCGATGCATTGTTCGACAACGGTCGTCGCAGCAAGGCTATTCGCGGCCGTGGCAAGCGTCCGCTCAAGTCGCTGTCCGATATGCTCAAGGGCAAGCAAGGCCGGTTCCGTCAGAACCTGCTTGGCAAGCGCGTTGACTACTCGGGCCGTTCGGTCATCGTGGTTGGTCCGGAGCTCAAGCTGCACCAGTGCGGTTTGCCCAAGGCCATGGCGCTGGAACTCTTCAAACCGTTCATCATCCACAAGCTGGTGGAGAATGGCATTGCAGAAACGGTCAAGCGCGCCAAGAAGATTGTCGAGCGGGAAAGCCCCGAGGTGTACGAAATCCTCGAGCAGATCATCAAGGATCATCCGGTGCTGCTCAATCGCGCGCCGACGCTGCACCGTCTTGGTATTCAGGCGTTCGAGCCGGTGCTGGTCGAAGGAAAAGCCATTCGTATTCACCCACTCGTGTGCGCGGCGTTCAATGCCGACTTCGACGGTGACCAGATGGCCGTACACGTGCCGTTGTCGTATGAAGCGCAGCTCGAATGCCGCGTCCTTATGCTCTCGGCCAACAACATTCTCAAGCCGTCCGACGGACGTCCGGTTGCCGAACCCTCACAGGACATCGTGTTGGGTTGCTACGTCGCGACCAAGGCGCCAGTTGGATTTGATCAGTATGTGAAAGACCCGAAGAAGGCGCTCACCTTGCCTGCCTTCACCAACGATGCGGAAGTCGAGATGTCGATCGCGAACAATCGCGCGACCAATCAGACGGCCATTCGTTACCTCGTCAACGACGTCGATGGCAAGCGTTGGGTTACCACCACGACGGGTCGAGTGTTGTTCAACTCCATTCAGCCCAAGGGGTTGCCGTTCCTCAACATCGACATGAAAAAGAAGGCGCTGGGCGAGCTGGTGTTCCAGAGTTATCGCACGTGCGGTCTCTCTGAAACCGTTGGCTTGCTCGATCGCCTCAAGGAATTCGGTTTCCGCAATGCCACGCGCGGTGGCGTTTCCATCGGTATCGAAGACCTGCACATTCCGGCAGAAAAGGAAACGCTGTTGCAGGAAGCCTCCGAGCGCGTGGAGCGTTTTCAGCGCGCGTACGCCACCGGCAACATCACCAACGGTGAGCGCTACAACAAAGTCATCGATACGTGGACGCACGCCAACACGGACGTGGCGGACGCGATGATCAAGGCGTTGCGTGAATCACAAGGCGGGTTCAACCCCGTGTTCATGATGTTCGACTCCGGCTCTCGCGGTTCACGCGATCAAATCCGTCAGCTGGCCGGTATGCGCGGCCTGATGGCCAAGCCGCAGAAGAAACTCACCGGTGGTATTGGTGAAATCATCGAAAGCCCCATCAAGTCGAACTTCCGTGAAGGCTTGTCGGTGCTCGAGTATTTCTCGTCCACTCACGGCGCGCGGAAGGGTCTGGCCGATACCGCACTGAAAACGGCCGACGCCGGTTATCTCACGCGCCGTCTCGTCGACGTGGCGCAGGACATGACCATCGCCGAAGAAGATTGCGGCACGATTCTCGGTCTGGATACATCAGCCTTGAAGGAAGGCGAAGACGTGATCGAGCCGTTGGCCGAGCGCATTGTTGGGAACGTCGCGGCCGAAGATGTCATCGATCCGATGGAGCGCGACGAAGCCGGCCGACATCGCATGCTGGTGGAAGCCGGCACGTTGATTGACGAAGAAACGGGTCAGGCCATCGAAGATGCCGGCATTGAAACGGTCAAAATCCGCTCAGTGCTCACGTGTGAAGCGATCCGTGGTCTCTGTCGCATGTGTTACGGTCGGAACCTGGCCACCATGGCCATGGTCGACCTGGGAGAAGCGGTGGGTATCATTGCCGCGCAGTCCATTGGTGAACCCGGTACGCAGCTCACGCTTCGCACCTTCCACATCGGTGGTACGGCGGCTCGTATTGCAGAGCAGACGTCACGGCGCACGAAAAAGGCCGGTGTCATTGAATACGGCGATCGTCTCGTCTCCGTGCTCAATGGCGAAGGCAAGCAGGTGGTAACGTCGTACGAAGGCGAAATGATCATCAAGGTGTCGGCCGAAAAAAACGCCGCCATCGAAGCCCGTCTCGCGGTGCCGCTGGGTGCCTACCTGCTCGTGGCCGATGGTCAGGTTGTGAACAAGAACGACGAAGTGTTCACGTGGGATCCGTACTCCAATCCCATCATCGCCGACGTTGAAGGCACGGTGCGTTTCGTTGACTTGGTTGAAGACGAATCACTGGCGGAAGAACTTGACGAACTCACGGGTTTGCGCCAGCGCGTTGTCATCGAAGACCGCGAAAAGAAGTTGCATCCACACATCGAGATCTGGACGTCCAAGGGCGGCAAGGACAAGCGCGTTCGCGACTTCATCGTGCCGGTTGGTGCCGTGCTCATCATCGAAGACGGACAGCATATCTCGGCGGGTACGATTCTCGCCAAGATCAGCCGCGACGCGTACAAGACGCGCGACATCACCGGCGGTCTGCCGCGTGTTGCCGAGTTGTTCGAAGCGCGCCGTCCGAAAGATCCGGCGACCATTTCTGAAGTCGATGGCTTTGTGCGATTCGGCGACATCAAGCGCGGCAAGCGCGAGGTGTTTGTCCGCCCGGCCGTCGTGGACGGTGGCACGTGGCTGGCCGACGAAACAGCGGAAGAACAGACCTACGAAGTCCCGGCCGGTAAACACTTGCGCGTGCACGAAGGTGATCGCGTGCGTGCTGGCGACCGTCTCTCCGAAGGTCCGGTCAACCCACATGACATTCTGCGCATCAAGGGCCCGCGCGCGGTCCAGGAATACCTCTTGAACGAGGTTCAAGAGGTCTATCGGTTACAAGGCGTGAAGATCAACGACAAGCACATTGGCGTGATTGTCAAGCAGATGTTGCAGAAGGTGCGCATTGTCGAAAGCGGCGAAACCGAAATGCTCGAAGGCGAGCATGTCGATCGCGCCGAGTTCCGCGATACGAACGACCTGGCCAAGAAGAACAAGCAGGTTCCCGCCACGTCCGAGCCGTTGCTGCTGGGCATCACGAAGGCGTCACTCACCACGCAGTCGTTTGTCTCCGCGGCTTCCTTCCAGGAAACCACGCGTGTGCTGACGGATGCGGCCATTCGCGGGTCGCGTGACAACCTCCTTGGTCTCAAGGAGAATATCATCATCGGTCACCTCATTCCGGCGGGTACGGGTATGTACCGGTACCAGGAAGTGGATGTGGAGTCGGATGCGTTGCCGATGGTCGAGCCGGTGATCGACACGGGCGAAACGACGTACGATCCGTTTGCGCCGTTGGCGTTGCCGGAGCCGGTCGCGTTTACGATGAGTGACGACGTGTTGTAGTTCGGTTTGCGGAACGAAAAACGGCGGCATCGAGCAATCGATGTCGCCGTTTTTTTAGTTTCTTTAGAATTGAGAATTCACGGGTATGGGGGCACGATGGTCGGGCCCGGGATGCCTCTCACGCACGTTGCTTTGCTGCGCGCTCTATCTCACTGCCAGAAATCCGCGCTCCTTCAACAACACGGCAACGAACGTAGCCACGGAATCGCACTCACACGACCGTGCATGCTGGCGAATGATATAATTGGCGAAATCACTGCACCCCTCGCGGTAATCTTCCAGCGCACGCACCAGCTGATCGACCGCCGCAAACTCAAGATGCCGCGCCCGAAACAGACTGCGCAACAGACTGACAATCTGGCCGCGCGGAGTTTTGTAGCTGGAACTCAACACCCACACGGTTTCGCACACGACAACATCTGACACCAACAGCGGCTCGCCGTGAGCGATGGAACGGCCAATCAGGGTCGTAGCGAGCGCTGTTTGTTTTTCGCCGTCTTCGACGAGGAACGAACCAGCACGTTGGTATCGAGGGCAATCACGATTGGGAATGGGGTGGCGTGTGGTGTCCGGGCGCGCCCATTCGCACGGCGTCCTGCATCTGTTCAATACGGACGTGTTTGCCGCCGGACCTGATGGTGCCGCACAATGTGAACCGCCCCGGGTTTACCGGAGACTCCAAAGTGTGAGAGGTTGGAGTCATGGCCAAGCGACCCCGGTTTCCTTCAGAAGGACGTGAGCGCGCCGTTCGGTTGGTGTATGAGCAGGAGAAAGCGCATAAGTCCCAGTGGGCGGCGATCACCGCGATTGCCTCGAAGATGGGCTGCTCCGCCCAGACGTTAAGCAGCTGGATCAAGCGGCGCGACATCGATACCGGACGCCGCAGCGGCGTCACGACCGAGGAGCAGGCGCGCGTCAAGGCGTTGGAGCGCGACGTCAAAGAACTCCGCCGCGCCAATGAGATTCTCCGAAAGGCGGCGGCGTAGTTTGCCCAGGCGGAGCTCGACCGCCGCGGGCCGTGATGGTGGCGTGTATTGACGCCCATCGGGAGACCTATGGAGTCGAGCCGATTTGCGAACAACTCGAAATCGCTCCGTCCTGGTACGATGCCTTGAAGGCACGCGCCGCGGATCCGTCGCGCGAACCGCCGCGTGCGCAGCGCGATGCGGAGCTGCGGCCGGCGATCACGCGCGTGTGGCGCGCCAATCACCAGGTGTACGGCGCGAAGAACGTGTGGAAAGCGCTGTTGCGGGACGGGTGCGGCGTGGCGCGCTGCACCGTCGCGCGCTTGATGCAAGGCGAGGGCCTGCGCGGCGTGGTCCGCGGGGCACGCGTCCGGACCACCGTGCCCGACGCCACGGTCGAGGCCCCGCGCGACGTGGTCCAACGAAATTTCACGGCCACACGTCCGAACGCGTTGGGGGTGTCCGATTTTACCTACGTCGCGACGTGGCGCGGGTTCGTGTACGTCGCGTTCGTGATTGATGTGTTCTCCCGGCGCATTGTCGGCTGGCGCGCCCGTACGTCGATGCGGAGTGACCTGGCCCTTGATGCGCTCGAACACGCGTTGTGTGCTCGTGACACCGATCGACCGCTCGTGCATCACAGCGATCGCGGCGTGCACTATTTGTGTATTCGCTACACCGACCGGTTGGCGGAAGCCGGCATCGCGCCATCGGTCGGCTCGTGCGGGGATTCCTACGACAACGCGCTGGCGGAAAGTATCATCGGCCTGTACAAAACGGAGGTTATTTATCGCGATGGTCCGTGGCGCGGCTTCGAAGACGTCGAGTACGCGACCCTCGTGTGGGTCAGCTGGTTCAACACCGAACGCCTGCTGGAACCGTTGGGCTACTTGTCGCCCAATGCGTTCGAAGCGCAATATCATCACACCAACGCGGACACCGCCGAGTTGGTACTCAAATAACAAGGTCTCCTCAAATCCCGGGGCGGTTCAC